>ENA-UOOR01000005-UOOR01000005.1-fermentation-metagenome-genome-assembly--contig:-NODE-5-length-338751-cov-5.641504_pt1 | contig 338751 bp, 287 predicted proteins | sample MGYA00245780_ERZ724029 | MGnify/ENA primary metagenome ERZ724029 (study PRJEB28704, sample SAMN03018315) | fermentation metagenome | biome: anthropogenic terrestrial biome; feature: soil; material...
TGTTTGTCGGCTTTCACCTGGGCATTGGTCAATTCGCGCGTACTCATTTGCGCCCTTTTCAGAGGATTCTCCACTAATCCTTTCCAACCCTCGAGGTTGCGGCCGTTGAACAGGGAGAAGTATCCCCCTTCCTGCGGATGCTCGGAAAGGTATTTTTGGATGGATTGGCGTTGGTAATCGGCATCAGGATTGCTAAGAGTCTTGCCGGCTTTGTTCAAAAGGTCAGTGGTTATCTTTCCCGAGAAGGAAGGATTGTTAATCGCCAAATTCATGACGGCTTGTGCCGCCGATTCGCTCAACGCAGGACGGTCCATAAACGGTGCAGCGAACAGCATCGCTTGATACATGCCCGTATTCGGTAACAACCGGAGAATCGCGTTTTTTTGCGTATCGTTTGTTGCGAACTGCATCGCTTCGCGCAGGAAGAGGTATTTTACGGCGCCGGTTTTATCGGAAGAAGCGACCTTTTGCACAATGGCCTGCACCACGGCGCCGGTTTCCTCGGCGTCTTTACCCGTGCGGGCAATGTCGAGTAGGGGATACACCACATCAAACGAGGGCCATTGTTGCAAAGCTTGCAGTGCCGCTTGTTTGGTTGCGCCGGTTTCGTTTTTTTGCGCCTCGATGAGTTGTTGTAGCGCTTGTTGCGAACGGCTGTTAGCCAAAGCGCTATAGTAAAGATGCTTGTTTGGCGAGGAATTCATCTTTTCCGTGACGAGTTGCCACTGCTGCTGTGCGGGAAGATACGATAACGCTGCATTGAGGGCCTGCTGAATATCCGGGGTATAAGCTGCATCCGATTGCTCGAGTAGCAGGAAGAGGTCATTCAGGTTTCGATCGGTCACGACGTGTTGCAATGTCCGTGCCGCCTCGGCCTTAACCGTTGGGTTGTCTTTGAATAATTGGTTGTATACCAAATTGTATTGGCTTTCCATCTTCCGTCCGGCTATTAATTGCAATGCTGCGATCTGTCCGGCCGTCGAACTCTTGTCGAACATCGAAGCCAGCGTATAGGAGATGTCTCCTGTATGTTCTGATAACACTTGCTTGGCTAAGCCGATGGTTTGTTCCTCATCGCTTGTCAGTAACCCGCCTAAAGCGGTAAGCGCTTCGGGAGTACCGATATTTGCCAGCGAACGGACTGCCGCCTTCTGTACCATCTTATCGGAAGCATACAGATGAGCCGTTATGGCCGGAAGGGCATTCGTTACGGCATGTTGTCCCAACCAATAGAGGATGGCGGTTTGTTTTCCGGATGAAGGCTGTGAGTTGAGCTCTTTTACAATGAGTTCTCCTGCTTTTGTATCTTTTTCGTAAGGATAGGCATTCAATACGGTTGTGAGGTAAGCAATGTCGCCATCCTTCAAGGCCGCTTTGAGAATTGCGTTCTTGTCACCGGCCGGCAAAGAAAGAAGGATGCGTGTAGCTGTCGTTTTCAAATCTTGACGGTTTACTTTTTCAGCATTTTTAAGGAGTTGCGATGCTTCTTTCTGTGCGGTTTTGGGATCTGTCGAAGCCAACCGGGCGATCAGCGTCACGTAGGCTCCTGTCGCATCATCTTTGGTATAAGCGTATCCGGCTTCTTGCGCCGCCGTACGGAGCGCTTTTACCGATTGTTTGGTCCCGGTATTGGCTAAAGCGGTGTATAGAACCTTCCGGTCATTGTTGTCTTGAGAATTTTGTGCGAGCAGGGTTAATAGTGCGGGCTCGGCCGGAGAATATCCGGTTTCGCCAAGGGCATTGACAAGATGGCGTTTTATTTCGGGAGACGAGGCAGTCGTCAAAGCTGTCAATAAAGCTTGAGCAGCCTTGCCGGATCGGATTGAAACCAACGCTTGAGCAGCGGGATCCGAAAGACGTTCATCATTTAGAAAGCCTGTTAAGGAGGAGATCGTATTGTCGTTCCCGATCTTACCCAGTTGGCGGAGGATAAAAGCCTTGATTTCCGCATCGAAAGGTTGTTGTAGGGCTTTTTCGTAAGCTCCGGCGGCAACTGTCCGTTTGGCGGGGTCGTTGGCTACGAAATGGGTCCAACCGCTGATGGCATATTCCGCTGCAGCGTTGTTATCCTTTCCCGGAGGGTTGAGGTGTCCGATAAGCGACAATAATCCTTCCTCGCCGGTAGAAGTCAAGTCCGTTAGTAATGAATTATATTGTTTTTGATTTTCTGCCGGGAATTGTGCCAGGGCATCGGCTATAATCGTAGCTTGCGTCCTGTTCTGCGGCGTTTGTGCCTGCAAACTCATCGCTATAAACAAGCATGAGATAAATAGGATATGTTGTTTCATTGTTTTGATAATTAATTGAATTAGATAGTCCAGGGGGCACGCATAGGTTGATCGATAAACCGGTTGGCTTCGTCATCGTTGATAAACCGTTCACTGATGGGATCGTATTGCAACGTGCGGTTCAATTGCAGGGCGACCACTCCCATGTTGACAATCGTGGCAGAGCGGTGTCCGTTGATTTCGTTAAGGGCGAATTTCTGTCGGTTATGCACGCATTCGATAAAATCGGTATTTTGTGCGGCCGGTTCGGGATATTCGGCCAGTTTCTTTTGCCAGTCCGGGATATCGCATACGAAGTTTTTGTAAACATTTCCCTTCGGGCCGGCAATGTAAGGCGTGTCAGGCTTGCCGTAATCCCCGCCCCAGAGAATGATTTGGCATCCGTCGTCGTAAGTGTACGTGATGGAACGCCATGTTCCTACCGCATCGGGGTGTTGTTGCGGAGCATCCACTTCTACTTTTACGGGGGCCGTGTGGTCTTTGCCGAGCATATATTGTACGGGATCGATATAGTGCTGTCCCATATCGCCCAATCCGCCTCCGTCGTAATCCCAATATCCGCGGAACGTTTGATGTACGCGGTGGGCGTTATAGGGTTTATAAGGGGCCGGGCCGAGCCAGAGATCGTAGTCGAGTTCTTCAGGTATGGGTTGTGGAGCCAGATGCTCTTTTCCAACCCAAAAGAATTTCCAGTCGAAGCCGGTGTGTTTGCTGATGGTCACTTTCAGGGGCCATCCCAACAGGCCGCTGTCGATGAGTTTTTTGAGCGGTTTCACAGGCGTTCCTAATCCGTAGAACGGATCTTTGAAGCGGAACCATGTGTTGAGACGAAAAATGTTACCGTGCTGGGCGACCGCTTCTTTCACGCGTTTTCCTTCGCCAATGGTGCGGGTCATGGGCTTCTCACAAAAAATATCTTTTCCGGACTTGGCGGCTTCTACCGCCATAATGCCATGCCAATGGGGTGGGGTGGCGATATGCACGATGTCTACATTTTTATCGAGGATCAGATCGCGGAAGTCGTGGTAGAGATTAATTTTGTCCTTTACCAAAGCGGCTCCTTGGGCGAGGTGTTTTTTATCGACGTCGCACATGGCTACAACACGTGTTTTGTCATATGGAACATGTCCGCGTCCCATTCCACCGACACCGATAATTCCTTTTGTGAGCTGGTCACTGGGAGCTATAAAGCCTTTTCCCAATACATTCCGGGGGACGATGGTGAGTAATGAAAGTCCTCCCACCGTACGTAAAAATTGTCTTCTGGTTGTCATGTAATATGAATTGAATTTAGATTGTATATATGAATAAGCAAAAATATAAAAAATAAGCCGGATATATAGTATTATTTTATTATTTCATGATGAAAAGATAAAAGAGTATGCTATTTTCCCGTGCTGTTCCTCGTTCCCTGACTAGCAACACTTCCGATGAGGTTGTCTCAAAATATCTTCGTGGTACTTTGTGTCTTCTCCGTATTTCTTTGTGTATTTCTTATTCTGTTGTTACACAGAGTTTCACAAAAGGAGGCACAAAGCTACACGAAGATAAAAGTTGAATAAAACTTACTTTTGAACCAGCTTCACTAAATCAAACTCCCGTTATTAACAACTTTAATATCCGGCGTTTTGATTAAGATTTGGATTTAGCGAAATCTCGCTGTCAGGTATAGGTAGATAATTATCTTTTTCTAAATTGTATCCATCAGGGAATTTGGTTTGTATCAATTCTCCCAAAGAACCTCGGACTTCAACCGGATAGATTTCAGGTCCTATATTCCAACGTTTAATATCATCCCAATATTGACCTTCAAGTGCAAGTTCAATACGTCTTTCTTTACGCAGAATTTCTCTTGCTTCTGTCTGAGACAACCCCTTCGGAATAGCCTTTATTTTCACATCTTCCCTTCCTCTTCTGATCAAATTAATCAAATCAATGGCAGCATCAATATCACGATTGAGTTCGATAAGTGCTTCGGCCTTGCATAGAATAACGTCTCCATAACGAAGAATCATAAAGTCTAAAGGCGATTCGTTGCCTTTTACTTGCATTGTTTCAATGGTGTACTTTCTAATTCCGAAACCTACTTTCTGGCCGGTGTGGTTTTTAATCTCATCCGGATAAAGTTGTCCTTGAAAATAGGTTCCGGGCCTTAAAATGGTAAAATCTAAACGCGGGTCTCTGTTCTCGTATGGATTTTCAGGATCGATCGACGAGCCATCAATTGTTTCGTACGCATCCACCAAATTTTGTATGGGTGCAACGGAATTCGATCCGTCAATGCCATATTTCAGATTTTGAGGTTGCCAATATCTGTCGAAAACGCTTCCCTGACTGTAAGGCCCAGCCATAAAACTTAAGCTGAAAATCGTTTCGTCATTTCCTTCATTTTCAAATTGGAATAATCCGTGATATGAAGGAAAAAGAGAATATTTTCCAAGCGCTTCAATTTTATTACAATATTCGAGTACCTCTTCCCATTGAGAGTTATAGAGGTATGCTTTCATCTTCATGCCCAATGCTGCCCCTAAATTGATATGCCCGGTAGAGGCGTCTTTTGGAAGTACTTTAATGGCTTCATCATAGTCTTTATGGATTTGATTCCAGACGTCTTCTTCATTGGCACGACTAAGAGTTCTCGCTTCGTCTGTTGTTATTGGGGTAAGGAGAAGAGGAACTCCTCCATAGGTTTTCGCCAACAAATCATAGAAGACAGCTCTCAGAAAATAGGCTTTACCTTTATAAACACTACGCTGTTCATTCGTAAGTGAAGCAACCCGATCAATATTTTCTAAAAAATAGTTTGCTCGGTAAATGCCTTGATAACAATAAGTCCATCTTGAACTGACAATACCCCCGGACCCGGAGTATATTTGCCCTGCACCCACTTGCATTTGTTGTCCTTCCCAATAAGCCCACTGATAAGCATTCGGTGTGCAGGCATCATATCCTCCTCCGTAGCCGTATACAAAGTTATTCCTTAATGTATTGTATATTCCATTCATAGCAAGTTCAACGTCTTGTTCTGTTTGCCAGAATGTTTGATCTGTTATTTGGTCATCCGGTAAAATATCCAGATAATCGCTACACGAACCTATAATTAAGAATAGGGAAAAGTAAAGAACCAATTTATATATTTTCATCATGTTTTACTGTTAAAAATTTATATTCAATCCCACGCTGTAGATCCTCGGAATCGGATAATGCCCGTATCCATCGGAAAAAGTATCCCTTTCAGGGTCAAATCCCTCGTATTTACTACTTACAAGAGTAAATAAATCAGTTCCATTCACATAAACATACAGATTTTGTAGAGATAATCTCTTAACGATTTTCTCGGGAAGACGATATCCGATCTGTAGATTCTTTAGTTTAAACCACGACATATTACAAGTCCAGAATGACGATTCCTCTCTGTTCCAGGTATCATTTATTACTATACGAGGGGTAGTTGAAGATGGGTTTGCTTCAGTCCAAGCATCTCTCCATCTTTTGGTTATAGTTCCTCCTGAAATCCCAAGAGGTTGTGTCCATGCGTTTTGAAAATAACCCGTTACGCCAGCAATTCCTGAAAAGAGAAAATTCAAGTCGAAATTTTTCCATGTTAGATTTCCCGAAATTCCGAAAACGAACTTGGGAATAGTATTTCCTATCTCTCTTTTATCTTGGTAATCGAGTTTACCGTTATTATTGAAGTCTTTGTATTTCAAATCTCCGGCAACCGGTTTATAACCATTGTTTTTCATGTGGCTTGTCGCTTCTTCATCCGACTGATAAATACCTTCCTGAATAAATCCATATAAAGTTTTGTAGGATAAACCTTCTCTTATCAGATAAAGTTGATCAGGAGCTCCTTCTCTAAATTTAGTTACTTCGTTTTGAACGTAAGTCAAGTTTGCACCGAAGTTATAACTTAGGTTATGTTCCGGAATTCTATCATTCCATCCTCCAATAATTTCAAAACCCTTATTCTTCATTTTCCCCACGTTTTCAAATGGTGCGGTTAATCCTCCCATCACGCTGGAGATTGGTAATTGTACTATAATATCCGACGTGCTTTTGATAAAATAGTCACTTTCAATGGTAAGTCTATTATCTAAAAAGCCCAAATCAACTCCGATATTAGAGGTTGTTGTTGTTTCCCAAGTAATGTTTTTGTCTACCAAAGCCGTAACTGCAGCACCAGGAGCAAGTTGATTGCCAAAATTATAGCTGGTTCCATAACTTTGGGTGATAAACGTCAGGTATGGAAAATAATCACTATTGCTGGAAGACCCAATATTCTGGTTTCCGAGTTTTCCCCACGAAGCTCTTAGCTTTAAATTATCAAAAATACCGGATTCCTTTAGTGGAGATTCTTCACTTAATCGCCAAGCAGCAGAGAATGAAGGGAAGTACCCCCATCTGTTCTCTTTGGCAAATCGGGATGAGGCATCTGCCCTTAGATTCGCCTCAAATAGATATTTGCTGAGTATGGCATAATTAACCCTTCCGAAATACGAGAGCATTCGCCATGAATATTTATTTCCGTTTGCAATTGGATTTGATGTTCCCGAACTGACCTGATGCAATCCGTCTTTAGGAGGGTCCGACTTTTGAGCTTCTGTCGTTTTTCTTTCCATACTCTCCGATTGAAATCCCAATACTCCCGATAGTTCGTGTATATCATTGATTTGTCGGTTAAAATTCAAGTTGCTAAAAAAAGTGGAGTAATAATCTGCAGTCACTCCTCTGAATATATTGACTGTTGCGGGATAGTCGAGAGGTTTAGTCTTATTATTAAAATCCAAATCTGTGTAACAGTAATGTAGTTCGTTATATCTGTCCCTTGTATTATTGTTATACTGTCCGCTATACTGGGCAGTTAAATTCAAATAATCGGTAATTTTATAGGTTGCCGAAAAGTTACCTTTAACAAAATTGTTAGTGTAGGTGTTTTCACCATTGTATAAATCAGGAAATGGATTTCGAGTATCTACGATTGGTTGTCCTTTTTTGGGCCCCGATTGATAGAGAGCCATCGTTCCTCCAAAAGTTTTTCCATCTTGCAAGTAAGGTGTTGAAAACGGATGCCCGTTAGCCATCATATAAATTATTCTACTGATCCCATCATAGGGTTGGCTTGAAATCTTACGTGTATAGATAATCTTCGCTCCGATATCTATTTTCTCGTTGATTTTCATGTTGTTATTTAAAGTAATGCCGTATCTGTGAGAATCCGTGTTTTTAACAATACCTTCTTGTTTTAAATAATTTACGGAAAGATAGGTATTTGATAAATTACTGGATAGCTGAGCCGATAAGTTATGTTGTGTGGATATCGCATTTCTGAATACTTCATCGAAATAATTGGTATTGGGATATTTATACGGATCTTTACCTGTCTTGAAAGCTTCCAGCACATCATCCGGAAATAGCGCGTCTCCGCCACTGCTTATGTTTGCGGCATTCCACATTTGCATATATTCGTGACTATCGGAAATCAAGTTATATCTGCGTCCGAGTTGGGAAACGCCGACATACCCATTATAGTTGAGTGAAACCTTTTCTACTCCAGCTCCCTTTTTTGTCTCAATCAGTATTACTCCGTTTGCAGCTCTTGAACCGTATATAGCCGCGGATGCGGCATCTTTCAACACCGTTATACTTTCAATATCATTTGGGTTGATCTCTGCTATTTGCCCTTCGATTCCATCGATAAGTATTAAAGGGTTTGTATTATTCAACGTTCCATAACCCCTTATTCTGATGGTCGCCCCGTCGCTTCCCGGCGAACCAGAATTCTGGCTTACCCATACTCCGGGAATTTTCCCGGATAAGGCCTGGGATGCATTTGTGATTGGCCTGTTTTCAAGATATTTGTCATATCTTATTGCAGACACCGATCCGGTTAGATTTACTTTTTTCATTGTCCCATAACCGACTACGACCACTTCTTCTAACGCTTCCGTATCCTCTTGTAACACGATATTTACGGTTGTTTTACCGTTAAGAGCAATGGTTTGCGAAAGCATTCCGACATACGAAACCTCCAATACGGCATCGGAAGATACGCTAGATAAAGTGAAATTGCCTTCGGAATCGGTAACAGTACCTGCTGCTGTTCCCTGTATCTTTACGGATACTCCAATTAAAGGTTCTCTTTTTACATCCGTAACCGTCCCTTTCACGGTAACGGTCTGTGCAAGCAAACATACGGAAAATGCCCATAGTAAGAGGAACATCATTCCTTTCGCTAAATTTAAAATCACTTCTTTCATTCTTAGATTTTGTTTTAAGTTGATTAATATTAAATAGTAGTATAAGCAAACTTCACGAGTTTGTTTTCCAGTAGAATGGTACACAGATAAGTTCTTACATCAAACAGAAACTTGTGTATCTTCATGCAGGCAAAATTAGATGTTCCGGACTCCGATTCAAAGAAAATAAAGTTGCTCTTTTTTTTAAATCGGTTGCATTATTTTTTATACCTTTAAAAATTGGATTGATTTCAAGAAAAAATGATAAAATGGAAAGAGAATCAGTAGAAAAATCGAGCGGAAGTCATGCCGGCCTTAATGTGCAAAGAATACGGATGTTTTTAGGCATCAAACAGGAAACGTTGGCTGCCGGCCTCGGCATTAGCGGATCGGAGGTGTCGAAGATCGAAAAGCAGGATGAAATAGAAGAAGAATTATTGTCCCGGATTGCCGGTCTGTTGGGTGTATCGCCGGAGGTAATCAAAGGTTTTGATACTGAAAAGGCTATTTATAATATCAATCATAATAACTTTCAAGATGCTACTATTTCTGAAGGGACTATTATTACTCAGCAAATCAATTCCAATGAAAAAATTATAGAGTTGTACGAACGTTTATTACAAAGTGAAAGAGAGAAAATTGAATTATTGAAACAAAAATAAATTCACTCAAAACTAAAATTGAAATTATGGAAACGGAGACGCATACTCACATGAATGCCTCAAGTATAGGTAGAAAAATTGAAAGGATACGCCGGCTTAAGGGAATGACTCAAACCGAATTGGCAAATATGCTGGGAGTAACAAGACAAGCTATTTCGAAAATGGAGCAAACAGAGAAATTAAACGATGAGCGACTGAAAGAAATCGCTTCAGCATTAGGGGTAACCGTAGAAGGTTTAAAGAAATACAACGACGAAACAGTTCTGTACAATACGAATAATTTTTACGAGAACTGTGGTGTTGGAACAAGCGCTGTGGGCAACACACAGACTATCAACAATAACCCCTTGGAGAAGATTGTTGAGTTTTACGAGAAACAGTTGGAGAAAGAAAAAGAGAAGTTCGAGTCTTTAAAAAAAGAGAAAGAATAGATGTTTGCGAGATGCTCAAAGCTATCTGCAACAATTGCGTTTTAAAAGAGATGGTAAAAGAATTTATTTCTACCAAAAATGAAGAAATCCGTTGGCTGAGAGAAGAAATTAAGACATTGAAAAACAAATGATTTTTCACTACCTTTGCAGGCACAGATTTGCAGAAGCAACATAAAATACTTGTATATTGAGTGAAAACTAAAAAAATAAAGCAGCAAAATTATGGGACAAGATGCATTAAAGATAGAACTCATAGAATGGCTCGCACGTCTTGAAGATGAAGATACAATCCGTTATCTGAAAGTTGTAAAGGACGGCAGCAGTCAACTTATTGATTGGTGGGACGATTTAACCGATGAACAGAAAGCAGGCATAGAAAAGGGTTTACAAGACATCGATAATGGAAAAACGATTCCACACGATATAATTAAACAACAGTATGGAATCGTATAATCTTCATTGGACGGAAGAGGCGGTACATAACTTGGAAAATATTCTCGATTATTTAGAACAGAATTGGACAGAGAGGGAAATCGATAAATTCAAAAGAAAGTTGAGTCATCAATTGGAAACTATTTGCCGTTTCCCGTTCATTTTTCCTCAATCCGAACATCAAAAAAGGCTTCGAAAGGCTGTACTGGACAAACACATAACCGTCTTTTATGAAATAAAAGATAAAAATATTTTTATCGCTTATATTTTTGGAAACAGACAATCGATTTCAAGGATAAGATGACCTGTGTATAGTTCATCATTCGGAAGCGGATATTTACTCATTCAAGAATGCTGATTGCTATTTTATGGAGACTTTTGAAAACTCGAGTTGTTGGAAAACAGATGATTTTTACTACTTTTGCTTTTAATGATACACAATATAAATAAGTGAAAATGGAAACGAAAAATTACGACAATGTCGTTCACATTGGCAGGAAAATTGAGCGGATACGCCGACTGCGTGGAATGACTCAAAGCGAATTAGCAAATACGTTGGGTGTAACAAGACAGGCTGTCTCGAAAATGGAACAAACAGAAAAGATGGACGATGAACGAGTGGAAGAAATTGCTTCGGCTTTAGGGGTAACGGTAGAAGGATTAAAGAAATACAACGAAGAAACGGTCTTGTATTGCACAAATAATTTTAATGAAAACTGTCATGTGAGTGCTTCCAACATAGGGCCTATCAATAGTGTTGAAAATTTCAATCATTTCCCTTTAGAAAAGATTGTTGAGTTCTATGAGAAACAGTTGGAGAAAGAAAGAGAGAAGTTTGAGTCTTTAAAAAAAGAGAAAGAATAAAAGTTCTTGAAGTCCTTAAAACTGTAGGCGACAACTATATTTCCAAAAGAGTTGTCAATGAACTTGTTGCTGCGAAAAACAAAGAGATTGATTGGCTCAAAGACGAAATCCGATACCTGAGGCTGGAGATTAAACAGTTACTGGAAATTGCGGGGAGGAAGAGTTGATTTTCAGATCTCATCAAAAAATGATTATTTTTGCAGACTGGAGGATTTAAAAAGCAACGAAAAGAAAATATACTGTGATTACGAACGGAGAACTTCACGATTTGCTCAGCAGTACCGAGACTTATCGGGTGGAAAGAACTATTTTCCCAAGCTATGCGGATAACTTTCCTGTGCCAGTAGTTCAGAGAATGTTTGTTCTAATTTTGCCTCTGCTCTGGGAGTTTCATTTTACACTCTTCTTCAGATTTTTAATATTTTCTTCCAATTCCTTCAAGCTGGCTTCTTTCTCGATAACTTTTTGTTGTTTTTTGAATTTCTCATATTCTTTCCCTGATTTCTCCAACGCCATTTGATGCGAAATTTTACCTGCGTGAGTGAGTAACTCCCTGCCGTTTAATTGTAGAATAGCATCTAATCGTTCAATCCAATCCTTCATATACATTGGTATTTGTTGCTGTGCCATTGTTTCGGCAAATGCCAGATATTGCTCCACCAACAAGCCCAAAAGTTTCATCTCATCTTCAGTCAGGTAGTTTTTGGCAATACTTACTTCGGCTTTTTTAATGGAAGTAGGTTGTTTTTTGTCGTAAGAAAGCATTCCCAATAAAGGCAAACTGGCATCTATCCGTCTGTACACTAATTCTGCCGCAGTTTGCTCGCTGATAGCCCAAAGCAATTTATTCTGTACGACTTTAAAAAATGCTATTGTTTTTTCATCTTTTGGGTCATAGTCTATGCTGGTGGCGTAGATATCCTTTATTTTTTGGTAGAAAAATTTCTCCGAAAGGCGTATTTCCCTGATACGGTCTTGCAATTCGTCAAAATAGTTCATTGAGATACCCGACTTAAAGCGGTCGTCATTGAGCGTAAAGCCTTTGATGATGTACTCTTTTAGACGCTGAGTTGCCCAAATCCGAAATTGTGTGCCTCGAACTGACTTCACACGATAGCCCACTGATATAATAACATCTAAGTTGTAATAGTTGGTAGCATAGCTTTTGCCATCTGTAGCAGTTGTCCGGAATTTCCGGACAACTGAAATTTCATCCAATTCCCCTTCTTTGAAGACATTACTAATATGCTCGCTAATGGTACGTTTGTCCTTACCAAACAATTGCCCCATTTGTGCTTGCGTAAGCCACACCGTTTCATCCTCCAAGCGAACATCTATTTTGATGTTGCCCTCTTGGTTTTTATATATCAGTATCTCGCTCTTCATATCTTTAATATTTTATTCTCTACGCTATCTTTCCATTAATTTATATGCTTATTTTATCATCGCGATGCGTTTTTCCCTGACCGCTGTTTCTTTCTCTTCATAACTATTCCTTTTTCGTTGATCGCAAAGGGCTTTTCTCTGTTCGCAATCCGTTCCGCTGTGACCGTAAAGCCTTCATCGGTGTTAAACGTTCCTTCGACTGTGACCGTAGCCCGTTTCTCTGTGTTAAACGGATTTTCCGCTGTTACAGTTGACGTTCCGCCGTGTCATCTGTCGTTTCCGCCTTTACCGCAGTGCTTTCCGCCGTTATCTTTACACAATTCTCCGTGTAAAATGCCGTTTCCGCCCTGTTCGCGAGGAATTTGAAGATGGCCGGGGGGCTAAAATAGAAACAAGCTGCCGTGCGGATGGTCATTTCACAAATTTGTAGGCTGAAAGAGATTTTATTCCCGGCAAACTGAAATATTTTTCTAAATCCCCTTCAACCATCACTTCTTTCTTAAAATTCTCAGGATGATCGACTAGGTTGAGTGCCGTTCTATTCTTCCCGTTTTCTAATTCAACAGGGAAGGTATTGGCGGCCTCTGTTTCTGTAGGTGAATCCGCTAAAGCAAGGTTGGAAGCCACTGCACCCTCAGTCGTATTGATAAACTTTTTTACACTTCCGTTAAAACATCCTACAATATACCCTTTCACCCATACATCTGTTCCTCCCTGTCGACTCTTTGCATCCGATACCGTATATGGATTTTCCTCACTGCCGTCGCCAATGGTTGGTATAACCGGTTTATCCGAGGGATCGAGCGCCACGGTTTCCGACGGGCCTTCCGTCCATGTATCGATGGAAGAATTTACATCGACAGTGATAGTCTTTTCCTTTTGATTTAATGTGATCATATACGTATACTTACATCCTTTCTCGAACGTTTTTATTTTTGTACTCAAACTTAACGAATACTTATATTCTATTTGATCAATAATAAGAATCAGTAAATTGTCGCTCAAATCATTGTCCGGCAATACGATTGCTACAGCCGTTTTGCCATCCGCCGCTACATTGAAAGGGATGTCACCCGTTGCCGTAGGGGCCGAAAGAGTTGCATCATTCAATGAAAAGGAAGCCTTCCGTGCTGCATTCGTCATTGTTGCTTGCAATCCGCTTAGATCCATCTCCGGGTCTTCTGCTGAAATTTGTAAAATAATCCTTGAAAGTTGATGCTTGAAAATCATTTTTACATCGGTATTTTCAGCACTCCGGTTTGTTTCGTTATCGGAAAACAACAAATCGATAGCCGCCTGATTGGTTTGGTTCGACACATCGACGGCATACGAAAAAACATCTATTTTCTCTTGATAAGGATAATATCCTATAAAATCTATATTATCTCCTTCCGACGGAAGTTGAATAGCTTCTTCTTCTTTTGCCGGGAGGAACGTAGCCCCATTGCCATTAATATACTTTACATTGCTTTTTAGTCCTCCGGAAGATAATGTTTCTTCGGACTTTTTTGTATAAATGCCGATGGCGTCTCCGTTTATCCACGTGTCATCCGTCATCTTTGTTTCGGATTTGGATATCAACGCATTGATATGAAATTGTGTCTTTTCTAAAGATTGGTCGATTTTGTCGCCTTCGCAGGAAGCGCAGCAAATGGCCATTAGTAAAATAATACCATTTTTGCCTTTCATTTCCGGATGTAATTATTATCTGTAATGCCTATTGAATTTATAAAATTATTTCATGCAAATTAAACTTTCTATCTATATGAAAACTATCCTACAAAATTAGATAAACAAACAATCCGTTGTCATCCGTTTTCTAAAAATAATGGAGCATTTAAGATTGATTAACCTTTGTCGGGATGCAAATCGTGTAAGCATTAGGAAGAAGTGTTTGATTCAACCGCTATATCTCCCATTGCAAGTTGATATTCACGCCACAAATCATCGATGTTGTATTGGTCTCCCAATGCATATTTTATCGCTCCGTCGAATGACCATGGAATGACGTTTAACGTACTTCGATTCAGCTTTCTTAAAAAATCCGCATTCTTATGGTCTTTTATCCAGACAAAGAAATACCCTGTCGTGCGATATCCGTCCATGTAATTACCTCCTTTCGGGCGGGCGCCTTCTCCGAATCCTCCGTTTGCCACCCGTACCGCATCGGCCATTCCTTCGATAAATGCCCAAAATACGCGGTTGGTACCGTAGCTGCCAATGCCTTGAGGCTCCAGTTGGTAAGCATGCGTCAATTCATGTAGCAAGACTCCTCGTGTTTCAAAGAGGACTTTTGCCGTATCATTTCCGGCGAATGACTTCTCAATATGCTTCGTACTGTAAAAAATATGGATGTTCCCGTGATCGCCTCCCTTTGCGGAAATTCCATCAATGTCTTCCAACGTATAATGGATTTGGTGAACGGGTGGAATGCTGTCGGCCGGAGAATGATATAGCGTGGATAGTACCGTGCGGGCTTGCTCTTTTATATACGGTTCCGCATCGGGAATAATATGATGATAAATTTCTGATCCGGCAGATTCGGGCGCTTTATCTTCAAACAGAATAGAGCCGGTGTCATACGAATCCCAAAGTTTAGCGCCTTGTAGGTTTTCCGCATTTTTTCCAATGTGAGAAGAGCAAGAATAAACCCCGAGTAAGAGTATTCCGGCCCAAAATATCCAATTTTTTGTATTCATTTTGTGTATAAATCGTTTATCCGTTTCCGTTCGTAAGTGAATAGGGCTTGTCCTCTGAAGAATGTCCCCGTTTTTTATTAGGGGTACTACTCATCTCATATTCCCACACTCCGCCTTCGAGCAAATCGTTGTGAGTGATATAGCGTTTATCATATACTTGACCGTTATGCTTTACGGTTTTTACATAGCGGTTCTTGTCATTAACCCCTTTCGCTTTAATCTCAAGCATATTGCCATTCGGAAGCGTTAACTTCAAAGAAGGAAGATAGGGCGCTCCCAGCACGTATTGGTCAGTGCCGGGGCAGACGGGATAAAATCCCATGACCGAAAAAATATACCATGCCGACATCTGTCCGCAATCATCGTTTCCTCCTAAGCCATCGATTTCATTGCGATACATCCGGTTGAGTATCTCCCGAACCCAATACTGCGTTTTCCACGGTTGGGAAGTCCACGCATAAAGATAAGGAACATGATGGCTCGGTTCGTTTCCATGCACATATCCGCCCACCAGACAATCTTCCGTAATATCTTCATTCTTCTCATAATATTTTTCAGGCAAGTGCATCGTAAACAAATTGTCCAGTTTTTCAACAACTATTTTTTCGCCTCCCATCCGTTCCATCATTCCGAAGACATCATGCGGTACATGGAACGAGAAGTTCAGCGAATTACCCTCAATAAAACCTTCGCCATAGGTTTGCAAAATATCAAAGTCTTTTTTAAAGCTGCCGTCGGCATATTTGGGGCGGGCATATCCGATGGTTTCATCGTAAATATTGCGGTAATTCAATGCCCGTTTCCGGTAAACATCCGCCACGTCGTCTTTCCCCGCTTTTAATGCCGTTTGATAGATGGTCCAATCGTCATAAGCATATTCGAGGGTGGAGGAAGCGGCCGTACCGCTTTTTTCCAACGGAATATATCCTAATCGGCTATACTCTTCGATACCTTCATAATAAGGAACCGTCGACGTTTTAACCATCGCATTCAATACTTCATCGGTAGTAGGAAAGACACCTTTTGCCACCGCATCCGCCAAAACAGATACGGCATGATAACCGCTCATGCACCAATTCTCATTCGCCATTAAACTCCAGACGGGCAACATGCCGTGTACGCTCTGTTGTTGATGCTTAATCATCGACGCTACCATATCGGCATTGCGGGAGGGTTTGATGAGATTTAACAGCGGATGCTCCGCCCGGTAGGTATCCCATAAAGAAAAAACGGTATAATTGGTAAAGCCGGAAGCCTGATGAATGTTATTATCCAAGCCCCGGTAGCGGCCGTCTACATCCATATAGACGGAAGGGTTGATCATGGTATGGTAAAGCGAAGTGTAAAACATCGTTTTCTGATCGTCCGTTCCTTCCACGCTGAAACAAGACAGTTCCTTATTCCAGTTTTCAACCGCTTCTTTTTGTATCGTCTCGAAATTTTTCCCTCCGGTTTCCTTGGCTAAATTTTTCAAGGCGCCTTCGGTACTGACTCCCGAAAGGGCGACTTTCACCGTGAGCTCGGAGTCGGCGGAAGTATTGAAATCGAAATAAGCCGCAATTTTTCGTCCGCCCATCTCCGGGAAATTCTCATTCACCTGAAAGCGGCGCCAAAATCCGTTATATTTTATTTTTTCCTTGTCCTTATAGCCGTAATGCTTTATCGGTTGTGAAAATGAGATGGCGAAATAGGTATAATTCGTACGCGCCCATCCGTTTGTAATCCGGTAACCGGTCAAAAGGGTATCGTTCTCGACCCGGATGCTCGCCCACAATACTTTTCCGTCGTAGTTGTAAATCCCGTGCGACAGATCGAGTATCAAGTGACCGTCCGTTTTTTCAGGAAAAGTATATTGATGAACGCCGACGCGCGGAGTTGCCGTCAGTTGAGCCTTAATTCCATAGTCCTCGAGCATGACTTCATAATAACCGGGAGAAGCCTTTTCCGTGGAATGGCTGAAACGGGAACGATATCCTTCGTCGGGATTCGATGCTCGACCCGGATTTAAATGCAATTCTCCCCGGGTAGGCATAATAAGGATATCTCCCAAGTCCGAATGTCCGGTTCCGCTGAGATGCGTGTGGCTGAAACCCACAATCGTTTTATCTCGGTATTGGTAACCGGCACAATATTCATAAGCTTTTTTCTGATAGATGCCATCCACATTGTGCGGAATGGTATCGGTATCGGGACTTAGCTGAACGGCTCCGAACGGCGCGCATGCTCCCGGGAAAGTATGTCCCATACCATTCGTTCCGATCATCGGATTGACATAATCAGCAGGCTGTTGCGCCCTTATCGATAAATTTGTCATTACTAGTAAAACTAAAGAAAAAATAATCTGCTTCATCCTCTATCGTATACTTGCCATGTATTGCTCCAACTTTAAATTTCCGAAAATACAAAAAATAGGTCATTAAATAGCAAATATCTATCAGTATTTTATCAGAACTACTAATTAAATATACACTCTTAAATAAAGAGAGTCGAATAGCCGGACTTTTTGATAATTATTGAGCTTTCATATTTATTGAAAGGGTTTGTAGATTCTGAGAAACGGCTTTTATTTCAATTTTCCCTTTCTTTTTTTCACTTTGGATTACGACTATGCATTTTCCATGAAAAGCTTTTCTGTATGGGACTTTAAAACTTTCCATGCTGGTCTGGTTACCGTTGTCTACCCCTACCATTCGTCCATCGCCGGATATCTCAAAATGAATAAGATTGTCGGCGTTCGGACATAGATTCCCGTTTTTATCGACTATTTCGACCAGAATAAAACATAAATCCTTTCCATCGGCGGCAATTATATTTCTATCAGGAGTTAACTTTATCCCATAGGGTTCTCCTGCTGTTTGCAATTCTTGCGAGACGACTTCTTTTCCGTTTTTCCGGGTTATGACACGAATGGTTCCGGGCTGGAAATTAACACGCCAAGCCACATGAAAAATATCTTGTTCTTTCTTTTTCACACCCTGAGAGACACCATTCAAAAAAAGCTCTGCCTCATCGGCTTGATTGAAATACGCCCAAATGTCAACAGGTTGCTTCTCTGTCCAGTTCCAATGAGGAAATATATGAAGCATGGGTTTTTCGGTCCATTCCGATTGATAAAAATAGAATGCATCCTTTGGAATACCAGCTAAATCAATGATGCCAAAGTACGAACTCCGAGCCGGAAACTGATAGGGAGTAGGTTCGCCGATATAATCGAATCCTGTCCAAATATATAAACCGCTGACAAAATCATTATTCTTGACTTTTCGCCATGTTTCTTCATGGGTCGATCCCCATGGTACGTGACAATTATCATAGGCAGAACAGGAATAAGTCGAATCATAAAAAGTCGTATCCCAGCGAATCGGCCAAATAAACAAAGAGTCGCTAGGCATCCGGTAGTACCCTCTGGTTGCTAACGCTGACGTTGTTTCTGTTGCAATAAACGGTTTTCCGGGGAAATTGTCTTTGACGTGCTCGAAATCCGATAAATGATAATTGAAGCCGATAATATCTAATGTGTCTGCTCGAAACAGATGATTTAAAGAGTTGGGTTCGTTATTCCCCGTTGTAATGGGACGAGTAGGATCCAACTTCTTTACGATGCCTGCTAATTTCTGAGTTAAAAGGGAGTTGACACTTATTTCATTGGTGTGCGATAAAGATTTTTCATCTCGCTCTAAGTTTAATAATAAATTTGCCTGTTGAATATTCAGGGTATCGGCATCGGCATGGGTCCATTGTTCCATTACTTCGTTTCCGATACTCCACATAAAAACAGAGGGGTGATTGCGATCGCGAAGAATATGATCTGTTAAATCTCGTTCATGCCATTCATTAAAATAGAGAGAGTAGTCGTAAGTAGTTTTTCTCTTTCTCCACATATCAAATGTTTCGTTCATTACGATAAAGCCCATCTTATCACATAACTGTAATAATTCAGGTGCAGGAGGATTGTGAGCGCAACGAATTCCATTGACACCCATCTCTTTTAGGAGTTCAAGTTGTCGTTCTATCGCACGGGTGTTAACAGCAGCGCCCAAGCATCCCAAATCATGATGCATGCAGACGCCTTTTATTTTTATCGGTTTGTTGTTTAGAAAAAAACCTTTATCCGGATCAAAAGAGAAAGAGCGGATTCCCAGAGGTGTTTCATACTGGTCTATTTCTTTTTGCTCTTGTAGTATTTCTGTGACAATTGTATAAAGATAGGGATTTTCTATTGTCCAAAGTTCCGGTTTGGAGAGAGCTATTTGATGAGTGACTTCTTTCGCAGAGCCGGCATTCAATTGTTCTTCCGATATTTCTGAAGAAACTGTTTTTCCTTCTCTGTTCTTTATAGACGTTTTTAATTGGATCGTCGCTGTTTCAGGTGTTTCATTTTTTATTTTCGTTAAAACATTCACCGTGGCGCAGTCTTGTTTAATTTCGGGAGTCGTAACGTATGTTCCCCAGTGGTCGACATAGACGGGGCTTGTTATTGTCAGCCAAACGTTACGGTAAATGCCGCAGCCCGAATACCATCGTGAATTAGGTTGCTGGCTGTTATCTACGCGGACAGCTATCACATTCTCTTCGTCGAAAGACAAGTAAGGGGTTAAATCGTAGCGAAACGAAATATAACCATACGGGCGTTTTCCTAAATATTTTTCATTGATCCACACTTCTGAGTTCATATATACGCCATCAAAATCGATAAAAAACTTTTTATCGCGAGCCTCTTTATTTACGCGGAAAGTTTTTCTGTACCATCCTATCCCTCCCGGCAATGCTCCTCCATTGCTTCCTGAAGGATGAGCCTCGCTGAAATCTCCTTCTATGGCCCAATCGTGAGGCAAATCCAACATCCGCCAATTTTTATCGTCATAATCTACCGAATAACCGCTTTCAATATCGCCTAAATAAAATTTCCAACCTTCATTAAAATCGGTGATTTCCCGGAATACATTTCTGTTGCAGGAAACACAGAGAAAAGAAATGAGTAATAAAAAAGTGATATTTTTGCTCATATTGGTATTTTCAAGATAGTTTCACACTAATTTCCGTTCCTTCGTATTGAATTTCTGTTCCTGACATTTCGGGATTGAATGCTTTTGGATTTTCAGGATTGACGTAAACAATATTGAACACCCTATTTTTTAATAAAGATTTAAATCCGTTACCTCTTCTTTCTCCGATGACGAGCGTTTTCGTCGAATCATGATAGGTTAGGGGAATAATGGAATAATTGCTCTTTTCATACTCATAATTTGTTCCTTCATCTTCATATAAAGAGAAGGAGCCGTCTTCTCCCGCATATACATATAAGGTGATCCTTTCCGATTTTTTCTCATCCGTGTATTCTATTTCGGGCCCGTAGGGTATAATACTCCCTCCTTTCACGAAAAGAGGCATGCGTTCATAGGGGGAGTGGATGTTTTTTGTCTGATTTCCTTCAATGAATTTGCCCGTATAAAGATCATACCATCCCGAACAATGAGGAAAATAGACTTCCCTGCTTCTTGCTTTATACTCATATATCGGGCATACCATCAATGCCGGTCCGAACATATATTGATTGCTGATATCGGTCACTCTTTCGTTTTTTGGAAAATCCATGATGAGCGCTCTCATAATCGTGTAATCTTCAAGGTTTGTCATCCCTGCCAGCGAATAGATATAGGGCATCAGACGATATCGCAGTTTGATATAATAAAGAATCGACTGGTATGCCGGATGATTTTCCGGGGCGATATTGAAAATTTCGCGATACGGAAATTGGCCGTGGGCTCGAAATAAAGGGACGAAAGCGCCGAACTGGTACCAACGCGTATTTAGTTCCCTCCATTCCTTCAAATCTTCGTTTTCTATGCCGGTAGCGTCAAATAGGCGTTGTGCATTTTCATATCTTTTTTCCACACAAAAGCCACCTATATCCATTGTCCAATAAGGTATTCCGGAAAGGGCAAAATTTAATCCTGCCGATATTTGTGCTTTCAAATCTTCCCATCGTGTTCCGATATCACCACTCCATACTGCTGTGGAATAACGTTGTACACCGGCAAATCCCGAGCGGGTTAAGAGGAATACCCGTTTATTGGGATCGACGCCCCTTTGCCCTTCGTAAATGGCTTGTGCATTCATTAAAGCATAAGCATTAAAGTATTTTGTTGAGGGACCAAGAGCAGTTGGCCCACAAAGAGCTTTTCGGTATTCTAAAGATGTATTGTCTTGAATATTCGGTTCGGAAGCATCCATCCACCAGGCATCGAAGCCTAAAGGATACAGCTTTTCTTCCATCTGTTTCCAAAAGAGTTTTCGTGCCCCTTCGGCATATGCATCATAAAAAGAACCGATGTATCCCGGATATACCCAATCTCGGATACTGTCTTTTATGGCTTGTCGGTATATCCATCCATTTTGATCGAATTGTTTATAGTGTTCGGTGGTTGCATAAAACTTCGGCCATACAGAGAGCATGATTTTTGCATTCATCCGATGAATGGAATCTACCATTGCTTTTGGATTCGGAAAGCGCAACGAGTCAAAGTCATGATCTCCCCAATCCTCTACCGGCCAGTAAAACCAATCTTGTACAATATTGTCAATTGGAATATGCCGTTTTCTGAATTCTGCTAACGTCTCAAGCAGTTCTCCTTGTGTTTTATATCGTTCCCTACTTTGCCAGAAGCCCATAGCCCATTTTGGCATAATTTGCGCTTTACCTGTAATCGTTCGATAGCCACTGATAACATCATCAAGATTGTTCCCGTAAATAAAATAATAGTCTATTTCATTGCCCATCTCACTCCATAGTGAGAGGCTATTTTGTTCTTTTTCTGGAAGGGGGCTTAGCGCTTTCAATGATAAGTATGACGTGGATCCGTCGGGCTCCCATTCGATTCTGATAGGAGTTCTTTTTCCGGCGGTAAGATTGACAGAAAACTTATAATCATTGGGATTCCATGCCGTACGCCATCTTTGTTTTACAACACGCTGATTATCTAAAAAGATAGTCGTATAACCTGCATAACGAAGAATAAAATGATAGAGCCCGCTTTCGCTTGCTTCTATATCTCCTTCCCAGATAACGTTGGCTCCGTCTAATGAAAAGCCTTCCGGAAAGTTTTTGATTAACTCTAAATTCTCATAATCAATAATTGTTTCTTTTCTTTCGATTGCTTGTTTTGAATTCTTATTTTCATAGAGAGCCGTTAACGCTCCTTCTTGACCATGTTTGTCGAATAGCCTGAATTGACTTAGCTGCTCATAATCACGAATATCTCCGAATTTACTAAAAGAATAGTTATCCCAAAGAATTCCATAGTTTTTGTTCGATACGACAAATGGAACGGATACTTTGGTATTGTACTGGAATAATGACTCGTTTTTTCCTTTATGATTAAATTCATCGGATTGGTGTTGCCCTAATCCATAAAACGCTTCGTCTTCCGGTGACTCGAAAACCTGATGCAAAGTATATCCTTTTGTTCCTTCTACTTCGATAGGCGTAAATGATTTTCCATCTTCTTCTTTTTCTTGAAGGATGGCTAATCCATTCTTATCAAAAAAACAAACTTGGCCGGTTTCTTTATTAATTTTTACATCCAACTCTTTTGTTGAGAATATCACATTATTTATGTCTTCAGAAACTTCGAAAGGATGAGAAACAGTTAAATCAGGGGTTATAATAAGACTTTGCTCGGATGAAAAATCATTTTCAGGCGTGGCGGAAACATGAATAATACGGTCATTAATAGCTTGTAATCTTATTTTATGTGTGTTGTTCTTGTTCGAAGATTTTATGGACACAATAATTCCATTTTGTTTCTTTTTATAGCTAGTTGAAGAACAACTCAATAAGAAAGATAATAAACCTATGATGACTATAAAAAGATAGAAACGTTTTTGCATTCTTTGTAGAAGTTATTTTGAGGATTGTATGTGTGAAAATAAAAAACGCACGACAGGGACGTTTATTTAACGATCATTTAAATGATCGTTAAATAAACAAGTTCCCGTTGCGTTTATGATTTTTTTCATCTAAATGAAAAAATATGAATGTCTATTTTTTAGGAATGAATACCCAAAAGTAGGCCGTTCCCCATTCGCCCGTTCCTGCAGGAGCATAGGCAAGCACCAATCGATCGGAGGTTAACTCGAGTATATCGAATGTATTTACGGCTATTTTGTCTTCATCGGGAGATACACCGCACAAAATGGTTACGCCCGTTGTTTTAAATTGACCTTTTGCCCATAATATCCCTCCGGAAGTGGTTTTGGTTTTAGTTAAATCAAAAGAGAATGTTCCTGTCAACGAAGTGCCGTCACTTTTATTTTTCGTTAGGGATGCTCCGCTTATGGAAAATATCATACTTGCATTGGCTCCTTCACCTTTTGCTTGTTCCTCCATGCCATCCGGATTGAGTACCCACCACGAAGGTTCGGTGCTGGCTAGATATCCTCCGTTACCCCAACATTTAGATTCCGCCCATACCCATTCTTTTTCTCCTTCACCACAGAGATACCCCCATTCGGCAGGTACGGAGAAGGATAGTTCTTCTACATTGACTGTTAATGTTTTATTGATTGTCGTCCCATCGGGATTCAATCCGGTAAATAGAATGTCGTTATCACCGGTTATCACCAGTAGAACCGTATCGGTCATCTTTTGGGAAACACCTACACCATAATTCCAGTTTGACATTACAGGACTATGGTTTTCCATGATGATTTTATTGGATCTTTTTCCATTTACCATAACCGGTGTAGCAGAAATATTCAATTGCTCTGCCTTGATGGGGTCGCCAATCGATAATCTATTTTCTATCGGTTCGCAAGCGGATAGCAGTATTATAAAAAATACGGATAAATATATAATTATTTTATTCATGTTATTTACGTATTATCATTAAACAATAGGAAAATTACCATCCGGGGAATTCAGCATCAGCCGTTCCCCAGCCTTTATTTTGTGTCAGTACTCCGTTGGAGAGTTCGATTTGGGATTGAGGAATAGGCCAGAATCCGCCGGTAGCTTCATATCGAGCTTTGTATCCTCCGCCAAAAGCCCTCATGGTGGCATTTACGCCCCGGTTTTTGATAGCCACTCCTTCTTGCTCGCCCAACTCAACGGCGGCATCCCCCCATCTCATCAGGTCGAAATAGCGCAATCCTTCGAATGCCAGTTCCCAACGGCGTTCTTTTTTTATAGCATCGAGAGAGTAGGGTATCGCAGGTAAATTGACTCTCGTTCGAACTCTTGTCAGCCCCGAATTGTCTTGTTTGAGCTCTGAATGCATCAATAAAACATCCGCAAAACGGATTAAGACCATATCCTGAGTGTGTGCTAATTGATAGTCTACCTTCGCTCCATCTTTCAAAATAGCATACGACAGAGTAAACTTCTTATTTTCATCATAAGCGGAAATAGGCATATATTTTTTCTGCCAATATCCGGTTTCTTCCATTTGCTTATCTGCCCCCCATTCATACGTTTTCAATTCCGTCTCGACATCGAGTATTGAGGCGGTACGTCTTAAGTCGTTCGGTTCTGCTTGTTTCCATTCGTTCCACATCTCCGAGTTGACAGGTCCGGCTCCCCAACCTTGCCCGAAGGGGAAGGTCGATTCGCCTCCATTATTACTTCTTAGTCCAAAATGAAGGTTATATTGATTGGAATAACCCAATGTGAAGTCGGTTCCCCAGTCAACGGATGTGCCGAACTTAATGGCAAATACCGTTTCTTTATTGCCGTCGCCTTCCCATTTTAATCCTTTACCTTTCGTATATTCGTAATTTTCTACGGTATACTCATTGGTATAGGGCCATAAATTGCGAAAATCACCGACCAAATCATGCCCGCTTTTCGAAATGCAGTCTTCAAGCCATTCAATTACTTCGCTTTTACTCACACTCCCTTCTTCTCCAGGCAACGGTAAAGAATCTTTTCCATAATATCCTGTATAGAACAAAAATACCCGGGCCATCAGAGTTTCTGCAGCCCATTTTGTTGCATGTCCTGCTTCGACGGAAGTATAAGGCGTTGAATACATCATATTGATTGCATTCTTCAAATCCGATGCAATTTGAGCATATGTTTCATCGGCGGGAGTTTTGGGAATATTTTCCGCTTCTGTCTTTAAGACCAATGGAACTTCGCCGAACGTTTGCGATAGTTCGAAATAAAATAATGCCCGAAGGAAATAAGCTTCGCCTTTAAAATGGTTTTTTTGTGCTTCGCTTTCCCATCCCGAACAGTTATCCAATGTTTCAAGCGCCGTATTGGCACGGAAGATTCCTTTATAACGCGCTTCCCAGAATGTGCCTAACCGGCTGGGTTTGGTATTCATTAAATGATCGAACCCTTGCATATCCTTATCATTTTCACCCCCGCCGCCAAAGCGATCGTCAGAAGCTAATTCAGCCATATAAAAATGGGTGTCTTGGGGATAAGATATCGCCGCACTGAGGGTGCTGTATATCCCTGTCAAACTCTTTTGGGCATCCTCTAATGTCATAGGAAAGTTGCTGCTATTTTGCATAGTATAACTTTCGGTATCAAGGAAATTTTCACATCCCGATAAAATGAAGGCAAAAATTATTGTAAGTCTATATATATTATTTTTCATACTTGTATTCCTTTAAAATTTCAAATTAATACCCATTAAAAATGTTCTTGGACTGGGATAAAAGCCTAAATCAATTCCACTAACCCAACTTTCTTCATCTCCATATCCGATTTCAGGATCCATCCCGGAATAGTTAGTAATAGTAAACAGGTTCTGCGCCGTAAAATATACACGGAGTTGACTAAAGGGCATCTTAGGAATGGCTTTCTTTAAATCATATCCTAACGTAATATTTTGCAATTTGACATAATCTCCGTTTTCGATATAGATATCAGAGATAGTCTGCCAGTTTGTATGGCTCCCGCTGGTTAAACGAGGAAGCGTATTCGATGTCCCTTCTCCATGCCATCGATTAAATATTTCGGTGGTATAATTCTGTAGGGGAGAGTCCGCAAATGAACGATACGATTTCGCTATCTGATGACCGAATTTACCCATAGCGGTGAAAGATAAATCGATCCCTGTGTATCCGAAATTTAACGATAAACTACTTTGAAAATCAGGGTGTGGGTTGCCAATCATTACTTTGTCTTCATCGGTTATAGCTCCGTCCTTATTGGCATCAACAAATATTAAATCACCGGGTTGAGCTCCTTCTAATTTTGCGGGAGTAGAAGCTATTTGCTCTGCATTTTGGAACACTCCGGCGGTTTTATATCCCCAGAAGTATCCGATAGGAAAATCTACTTGAGCACGATACATTTCTTTTGTACCCTGACTTAAAACATTTTCTTTTCCATGAATGATTCCTTCGGCGTTGGCTATACGAATAACTTTGTTTTTATTGTAAGCGATATTAAAATTCGCTCCATAAGTAAACTCCGCGACTTTGTCATTCCAACTCAATCCCAATTCAAATCCTTTGTTTTGGATGTCTCCGCCATTTATATACGGGGGATTTGTACCATAAGATGCCAATATAGGAGCAACAACTAACCAATCCTTTGTCGTTTTCTTATACCAATCGAATACTACTCCTAAGCGGCTTCTAAGGAAACGGGCATCTAATCCTAAATCCAATTGTTCGGATGTCTCCCATGTAACGTCGGGATTGGACAAAATGTAGGGATAGGCTCCGGTAATCAAGTCTTTTTTATTATTGTTGAAATAATAGCCGTTGTGTTTGTCATAAGCGATGAGTGATAAATATTGGAAAGGGTCAATATCGCAGTTCCCGTTTTGTCCCCAACTGGCACGGATTTTTAAGAAATCCATCCATGAACGGGAATTATCCATAAATGATTCATTGGTTAAAACCCAACCAGCGGAAATGGAAGGAAAATATCCCCATCTTTTACCTTTTGCAAAATTAGAGGAGCCATCCGTACGTAAAATGATTGTTGCCAGATATTTTTCCTTATAATTATAATTGACACGTCCGAAGAATGATGCAATGGCACCTGCTCCCCAAGGTGCTCCTCCAACACTTGTTTCAATTATGCTGATATTCGGAGCATTTTCTAGCCAAGCATGCTTCCAAGATCCCGGAAATAATGTGCTGGAATTCGCTCCGTTGATAGTTTCTCCCATTCCCCATTTTTCAATGGACTGTCCCAATATCGCATCTAAAGTGTGAATATCATTGGAGTTGAAAATATACGATAGGGTATTATCCAGCGTATAGCTGTATCCGACACTTTGGTCTTGACTTATATCGTCTGTTGTATTCGTGATTGTTGTGGATAAGTTATAAGTCGGAGTGTACTGTCGATAACTGGATGAATTCATTTTATATCCAAAGCTGCTTCTAAAAATTAGATTCTTAATCGGCTGTATTTCTAAATAAGCATTTGCTAATAAAGAATGATTTTTTGATAAGTTTTGCCCTCTTCGATATATCATTTCGGCTATTGGGTTGGTTATAGATCCTCCCAGTCCCCAACTATCGTTTAATTTACTTTGTTGATCGTAGTAATTTCCTTCGGCATTGTATACGGGCATGAGCGGATTTCCTACCAGCATATTATGCACATCATTCCAATAAATGTTCCCGATTCCGATGCCTGATTTTTTATTGTAAGTATAAGTTAAGTTTTCACCGATTTTAATAGCATCGAAATCCTTTACTTTTAGTAATACATGTTCTGAGTTAATTCTGGCCGTAGAACGTGCATTGTAAGGTTGGACGGGCTTACCTATAATTCCGTCTTGATCGGAATAAGAAAAGCCCATGGAAAATTTAGATGCATTCGTTCCACCCGTTAATCCCAATGAATGATTTTGTGTCGGAGCATTTTTATTCCTCGCTTCTTCCATCCAATTTGTGCCATTCCATGTGCCATCCATAATTAGGGGATACTGATTAGGTATTTCTTCCGAGAAGTTAATCAGCATGGGAATTCCGCCTTCATTAAATCGCGATTCATTGATGACGGTCATGTACTCTTTAGCATTTAATAGTGAGGGCATTTTATATACATTTTGCCACCCGACCCAACCGTCATAATTAAATTGAATTTTACCCCCTTTTGCCTTTTTTGTGGTAACTAAAATTACTCCATTCGCTGCTCGGGCTCCATAAATAGCTGCGGATGCGGCATCTTTCAACACATCAATAGATTCTATGTCGGACGGATTTAAAGTGTTTATATCTCCGCCTGCTACTCCATCAATGACATATAAAGGGGCTGAATTCCCAATGGTTCCAATACCCCGCACCGTTACTTTAAATCCTTCTCCTGGCATTCCGGAGCTTTGAGTAATATTTACCCCCGGAGCTTGGCTTTGTAAAGCACTTAAGGCACTTGTCGTGCTTAACTTTGTTAAATCATCGCCATTAACTTGAATGGTAGCCCCGGTTATAAGTTTCTTTTTTTGCACGCCATAACCCACTACTACCACTTCTTCGAGTGATTTAGTATCTTCTTGCAGAATAATCTCGAAATTTGTTTTTCCTGCCGTATTGATTTCTTGCTCGTGATAGCCGATATAAGAAATTCTGATTATAGCATTTTCCTCCACATTTAAGGAAAAATATCCATCCACATCGGTAATGATACCGTTAGAAGCGGATCCTTCTTCAACTATATTGGCACCGATAATCGGCTCCCCATTCATATCCGCTACAGTTCCGGTAATCCGTTTCTTTTGTTGCTGTAGAGATGCGGCGTCGGCGATCTCTTTCGTTTTTTCAACGGAAGCTATGATGATGTGGTTGCCTTCCATCGAATAGTCAAGTCCTTTCTCTCTTAGCGTTTCTTTCAGCACTTTCGACACGGATTCGTGTTTCGCTCTGACCGATACTTTTTCATTTGCATTCACTTTTTCGTTATAGATGAAGAGGTAATCGGTTTGCTTTTCAATGTCGTTCAAGACTTCTTTTAATGTTACGCTGCGCTTATTGATCGTGACTCTGGCGTTTTGTGAATAAGACGATTCGGCAAGAGAGCAAAAGACGCAGGTAAATAATAGAATAACGGTCGTTCGCATAATCAATAAAAAATGTTTAATGGGCACATTTTCGGTTAAAGTGTTACCCGTTTGATTGTTTTTCTTCATACATTTGTACTTGTTTTGTTGTTAATACGATTTAATTGTTTGAATTGTGTTAATGAATACTCCTTTCCGGTGAGTGTTGCAGCACTTGCCGGATTTTTTCTTCATGTTACATAGCTTTTTGTTTATACCATAGTTTCTCTATTTAAAAATTAATCATTGAATATATATAATGTTTTTTTCATCATCTCTATAATAGTTGAAATGAATACTTTTCTGCAAAACTCGTAAAGCATAATCCACTCCATCGGATTGTCGGAATTTTCCGGTATAACTGTGCTGGGGGAGCTTGCACATATTTACCTGAATTTTTATATCGAAATATTTTTCCAGCGAAATCAATATGTCTTCCAACTTTTTCTTTTCAAAAGCTATGAATCCGTCTTTCCACAAATATTTATCCGTATTGATAATAGGGGAGACGTATAGTTTATTATCGTAAAGGGTGCTTTTTTCCTTCGCACGGAGACTGGTAAGTTTTTGATTTTCTCTATAAATATCGACGCTCCCTTCAAATAAAGCTGTTTCGAAACTTCCGAATTTCGAATAGGCTTCTACATTGAATGCCGTGCCGGTCACTTTTATGTCGCCGGCGGATGTTTTTACGATGAAAGGCTTTTTAGTGTCTTTACTCACATCAAAATAACCTTCTCCATCGAGATATACGACTCGTTCTTTGCCTGAAAAACCGGAAGGATATCGGAAGGTGGTGTTGGCGTTGAGCCATAAATTCGTGCTATCCGCCAGTACGAGATTGATTCGCTGCCCCGGAGGAACGATAATGGTATTGTATTGTGCCGATAACTGATTATGATGAAGAATGCTATTCACATAAAATCCACAGACGATCAGGAGGGCTAACGTCGCAGCGGCCGTAATTGCCCAGGGCAATAACTGACGTTTTTGCGGGCGTAACAATGTTTTTTCTTCGACACGGTTAAGTAAAATCGAATCGTAAAGGAACCGTTCATGATGCAATATTTCGATATTCCGTGTATCGTCGTCCAGCCATGCCTGAATGAGCATTTCCTCTTCACGGGACGCGGAACCTTCGAAAAATTTATATAAAACTGTTTTGTCGATCATTATAGTAGATGTGTTGTTCAACCTATTTTAGGAACCTATCTGATATAATAACAAAACAGGGTAGGCTATCCCTAATGGAAATCTTCTTTTTAACATAATCGGGCGACAAAAGAAATAGGAGCAAAGAGCAAAGAACAAAGACAGAAGACTGGAGACAGGAGACTGGAGACACTTGCTGGCGGAGTATGACCTCTCTATGATTGTCCATTCAACACACTTTTCGGTCAATTGTTTGTGTGAAATTGTTCATCCAACACACTTTTTAGTCAATTGCTCGTGTAGAATTGTCCATTCAACACACTTTTTGGTTAATTGCTCGTGTAGGATTGTCCATTCAACAGACTTTTTGGTTAATTGCTTGTGAAAGATTGTTCATCCAACAGACTTTTCGGTCAATTGTTTGTAGTATGTTGCCTGCCCAACGGGTTTTATGGGTAAAATACGATGAACGTTTGCCCATTCAACATGTTTGACAGGTAAAAGGAGTTCGGCTTTTCCTTCCGTTACAGGTGGAATGAGTTACTTGAACAAAAGAAATGCGAACGGAAGCAGAATCATAAAGTCTTTCAGCGAAATGCGCAGTGCGGCAAGCGCTTTGGAGATATGAAATTCGATGGCTTTGGTCGAAAGAGTGATTCTTTCGGCTATTTCTTTGTGCGAAAGATCTTCATTACGGCTCAACAAAAAGATTTGACGGGTTTTTTCGGGGAGATCCGAAAGCGTCCGGTCGATGATTTCCTTAACTTCGTTCGAGAAAATCATTTCCGGATTGCAGGCTTCCAGGGTATTGATGCGGGTAGTCAATGCCCATAGAGAATGATCGGAAAGCTGTTTTTCTACGCGCTGCCTCATCTGTTCACGCTGTAGGTGATTGATACATTTGTTTTTTACAATGGCCAGAATATAGGCCGGAGGGTTTGTGTCGGCCGTCAGCGTATTCCTGTTTTCCCAATAGGCGATGAAGGCTTCCGATACATAATCTTCCGCCATCGTGGAATCTTTTAGGTACCCTATCGCAAAACGGACAAATTGACGGTAATAATTGTCAAAAAGTTCGTTGAAAAGAGATAGTTTCGATAGCTTTTCCATGTCATTATACCATTTTTACACCCTTATGCGGAATTGATCCGTGTATTCCGTTTTTCCATTTACGGATATAAAATTAAAAATAAATTTCTGTTTAACCCGCGTAAACATCTTTTTTATTCTGAAGGGTGCACCCGACGCGCTAACGACCTCGAGGAATGCGCTAACGATTTTCAGAAACGTCCTAATGACTTCGAGAAATGCGCTAACGACCTCGAGAAACACGCTAATAACTTTCAGAAACGTCCTAACTGTTCGGCGTTTTGTCCTGACGGTCAAGTTTATTATCCTACCGGCGTGACTGTTTGTTTTAGGGATAGGATAAACAGGCGCGCCAACCCGTATGCTCTACTCTTTTAGCGCGCCTGTTTGCAAGTGGAGTCTTATTGTATTTTTTCCAGTTTAACGGCAAATCCGCCTCCGGGTGCGAGATGGACGGACAAGTTGTCGCCACTCGTCACATTCCGTACTTCCCGTTTGTAATCGCTGCCTTTGCGGTGTGCATTGGCTCCGTCGCGGAAAAGCGTCATCCGGTATTCCCCCTGCGGCAGAAACGACAGGTCGATGCTCATATCGCGCTCATCCCAACCGGTAATCCCGCCGATGTACCAATCGTTGCCTTTACGCCGGGCGAGGGTTACATATTTCGCGACCTCCCCGTTCAGGGCTACCGATTCGTCCCAGACCGTCGGGATTTGAGCAATAAACTCGAGCGATTCGGGCTCTTTCATGTAGTTGGTCGGGCTGTCGCACAACATGTTGAGCGGCGAGTCGAACACTACATAGAGCGCCAGTTGCCGTGAACGCGTTCCCTGACTCATGGGTTCGGTGTTGATGGGACGATAGTTTCCCCGCGAAGCGTTGCGCATGGCACCCTGCGTATAATCCATCGGCCCGGCGACCATGCGGATGAAAGGAATCGTCACATCGTACGTCACCATATCCACCGATTCGGGCGACCATTTCAGTTGTTCCAACCCATGCACACCTTCAAAATTCAACACATTGGGATAGGTGCGTTGCAGTCCGGCAGGCTTATACATGCCGTGGAAATCGAGCAGGAGCCGGTGTTTGGCCGCCGTTTGGGAAGCGCGATGGATAAAATCGACCATTTGTTGATCGTCGCGATCCATAAAATCGACTTTGAATCCCTTTACGCCCAAGTCGGCGTAGTGTTTGCAAACACGCTCCATATCGCGGTCGAAAGCCCAATAGCCGGCCCAAAGGATAATCCCCACATTCCGTTCGTTGCCGTATCGGATAATTTCGGGCAAGTCGATAGAAGGTACAACCTGAAAAAGATCGGCTTGCAGGTTTACGGCCCATCCTTCGTCGAGAATGACATATTCAATGCCGTTGTGATAAGCAAAATCGATATAGTATTTATATGTTTCGGTATTGACGCCCGACTCAAAATCGACTCCGTAAATATTCCAGTCGTTCCACCAATCCCAAGCCACTTTCCCGGGTTTGATCCACGAGATGTCGTCCACACGCGAAGGAGATGCCAATTTGTAGCTCATGTCGGAGACTGCCAATTCTTTATCTTCTGCCGACACAATCGCTATCCGCCAAGGGAAAGTGCGGGCGCCCTTTACTTCGGCGATATAGTTTTCCCTTTCACGGACGAGTTGTTGCAACCGGTTGTGTCCACCCTGTTCGGTTGTTTTGGGATATCCGGCGAAGACGCTTTTCAGCGAGTAGCCATCGCCTTTGTTTAAATACAATCCGGGATAAGCTTCTAAGTCGGCTTCGGTGATGCAAATCTTCTTGCCGTTGGGCGCTTCCACCAGCAAAGGAAGGAAGATAAGGCGGCCGGCATCGAGTTGCGACAGTTTCACCTGCTCATACGTATTCTCGAAAGAATTACGGAATTGTTTTTCGAACGATTCTTTCTCCCCGTTGGAGTTGTTGCGTACGTAAGCCGTGTAGGTTCCGAAGTCTGCCGGGAAAGAAAATCCGGCTTCTTCCGCCTGTATCTGCAAGGCTTCTTTGCGTGAACTGAAAAAACGATAGGCCATTCCTTCGTTATAGACCCTGAATGTCAATCCCCAATCGCCTCGGAAGCGGATGGTGAGTTCGTTATATTCGTCTTTCACCGTTTCAGAAATACCGAAAGGAGAGGATATGACTCCGCTGTGGGGAGTGACTTTACTGCCGGATATACGGGCATCTTTTCCCCATACCTCCCCTGAAGCCAGTGTCAGGGACAAAGGCGAGCGCTCGAGCAGGACATCTCCTCCGTGAGTAAGTGTATAACGGATGTCTTTATCGACACGTACTTCCACTATGATTTTCCCATCGGGGGACTGAGCGGTGAGTGTTTTCGCGGCATACCCCAATGCCGGAATCAGTAAAATGAGCATGATGATTATAAATATCTTTTTCATTCGTTTATAGTTAAAAAGTTGTTTTGTTTTTTTATTTTCTTCGCTTTCTCTGCAAAATTAGATAATAAAAACTATAAACAAACGCCAACTACCATTTTTTTATTTATTTTTGTGCGAAAAGGAGGTCGGTCAATTGTTTATTCCCGAATTAGATTAAAGTGAATTCATCCAATAAAAAAATAAATTACGCTACGGTATTCTTCCTGTTTACGACGCTTGTACTGGCTGTGCTGTTGATTGTCAATCTGACGAAACAACAAAAACAACAAGGGTATGACAGTTCGTCTATCATGAGCCGTATTTCCTATATTCAGGAACTTGCGTTGGTTCGATATAACTACACGGGAGTGATTGCTTTTAAAGATCATAAAAAATTCCTGAATCTGAATATTCCACTCACCGATAAATATTTTTTAATCAAATATAACGGACATATTAAGGCGGGCGTCGATTTTAGCCGCATTAAAATAGATGTACAAGATGAAACATCGGTACATGTGTCTATTCCGAAGCCCCGTATACTCGATACGGTAATCGATGAAAATACCATACAGGTATTTAACGAGAGTGAGAATGCATTCAACCCTTTGAAAATATCGGACTATAACGATGCGATTGCGCGCGAAAAAACGGTTATGGCGCAAGATGCCGTCAAGCAGGGCGTTTATACTCAGGCCACCGACCAAGCCAAACTGGCCATTACGGCGCTATTGGAGCAAATGGGTTTTACCGACATTCGTATAACGGAAGAATTAACCGTGCCTTCTATCCATTAACTTTATGACAATATGAAATTTACAACGCAACTGTTTCTTTATTGGGTTTCTATTTTTTTGATTTTCTTTTTGGCGATAATCGTCATCATGAGTGTTTTTTGGGGATTGAATCTGACTATTTGGCAAGCTCTTTCGGTCTTTCTTATTGCCGGGGTCGTTCCTCCCGCAATTATCTCTTTGATATTATATAAACGACTGAATTATATGGAGTCGGAAGACTTGCAACCGCCGGCTTTTCACGGATCGAAACAGGCGACCTTTAAATTTAAGTCGCACTCAAAGCATCCGTTTGACGACATTTTGCAGCGCATTGACCGGCAATGGATTATTTCGTATTCCGATCGTCCTAACCACGTGGTTAAGTTTCGAACGGATGCCCGGATGATTTCATGGGGAATAGGAGGATACGTCAAAATGATTGCCGAGGATCAGTTATTGGTCGTTGTATATCCCATTTTTGAAAATTCCCGTCGCGAAGAACGTATCATGAATCAGACTTTGCGATTGATGCAGGCCATTTTAAATCCTTGATTCACGCGAGGTATTGCTTCCGGCTTGACAAATAAATAATTACCACGGACATCGTTTGGGACGATACCCTCGGTAGGGAGGAGAGGCTTTTATCCGTTAACCCGGATGGAGCAATAAAACAGTTTCATTCGCAATAAACAATCACACTTTCGTTGACGAATTGTATAAAATCGGCATACTCTTTTCTGGTAATCATTTTCGGATAACTTAGAATGAGCAATTCCTGCGGTTCCGAATCCTTGCGATACGGCAAATGCATGAAGCGGTAAGGCGTAAGAGTGAATCCTGATTTTTCATAAAACTGGAGACGTCGTACCGATAATTCGTTAACCAGGGGATCTATTTCAAGAATGATGGTGTGGTTGGAATCCCGTAAATAATGAAGTATTTGCGATCCATATCCTTGTCCCTTGAGATCGGGAGACACGGCCAAGTACTCCAAGTAACGGTAAGAATCCCATTCCCAATAAAAAAGGATTCCTATCAGCCGGCCGTCTTCCCAAACCGATAAAGGATAAAAACGAGGGTCATTACAGGCACGGAGATGATCATCCACTTTCCGTCGTTCTGCCAACGGAAAGCTTTCTTCATACAATTGCCACACTTGGTCCCATCTATCGCTGTCTGTTTGATCTATTTTCAGAAATTCCATTACAAATCTAATAAAGATGCAAAAATACAAAAAAGGCCGGTAAAAGACATCCCTTTTTCAGATTTCACAACTTCCATCGGCTGCACAGGCCTTTCCCTTTGTGATTATTATCTCTTCCTTTTCCTTTTCTACGCGCGCTTTCCAATCTCTATAGGCATTATTCAGCACTTTCACGAACAGCTCTTCCGGTTCCGAACCGATGATTGCCTGCCGTCGGTCGAAGAGGAAAGTCGGTACGGTGTCGAATCCCAGATTGGCCGCTTCCTGTATGTCTTGTTTAATTTCATACAGATAATCGTCGCTGTTCAGCATCCGGGAAATAGGTTCTTCTTCCAGTCCCGCTTCTTTACCGATATGTAGGAGTACGTTCCGGTCGCTATAATCTTGGGCATCTTCAAAATACGCTTTCGACAATAGCGAAACGACTTTCGTTTCCAAGCCTTTTGTTGCCGCTAACTTAATTAGGCGGTGGGCGTCGCGTGTATTGGCGGCAACGGCATTCCGCAGATTAAACGGTATGCCTGCTTCTTTTGCCAATTGTTCAACGTGCGCAAATGAACCCTCCATCTTATCTTTCGAAAAGCCGAGATTGCGGGTGAAATATTCGGTAAGCGGATATCCTTGTCCCTTATCCGGAAGATCCGGATTCAATTGAAACGCTTTCCATTCCAACACAACTTCCGCTGCGTGGTCAAACTTCCGCAAGGCGCTTTCGTAATGTTTCTTACCTATATAACAATACGGACACATAATATCGGTCCAAACTTCTATTTTCATATGTGTTATTGTAAATTCTATGCAAGACTAAACAACTTGTTCCTCCTTTTTGTTTAGCGGTAGGTGTTTCCTAATTAAAAGAACGGTAAAATGATACAAGAAACAAAAAAACGGCTTTGGACGAAAGATTTTGTCCTGCTCACCTCCGCCAATCTTCTGATGGCAATTGCTTTTTATTTTATGACTCCAGTGATGCCGCTTTTTATGGCCGATCGATTCCAATCCGATACCGCAGAGATCGGAATGATTATGTTTACTTTTGCCGTTGCGGCCATTATTATGCGCCCTTTTTCGGGATTTTTGCTCGATTTCCTTAACCGCTACGTTGTTTATCTGATTGCTTTTGTCTTTTTTATGTTGCTTTTTCTGGGATATGCTTTGGCTGCAACCGTTACGCTGATGCTTGTCCTGCGCTTTTTGCACGGATTGACTTGGGGAACCATGAATACGGCTGCTTACACCATGGCGGTGGATCTTACTCCTGCCAAACGGAGAGGGGAGGGGCTGGGCTTTTTCGGTTTGTCGATGAATGTAGCCATGGCTGTTGCTCCCATGCTTGCCCTCGCTATTATACACCGCTCGGGTTATAATATCTTGTTTTATTCGGCGGTATTATTTTGTTTTGTGGCTCTTTTATGCGCTTTTTTTGTACGCGTGCCGCAATTGTCACGAACAGCTTCTGTGAAATTCTCGTTTTCCGGATTATTTGAAAAATCCGCTCTTCCTATTGCCCTCATTGCGTTATTAACTCAAGTTTCCTATGGCGGAATCTTGTCGTTTATCGCCTTATACGGCAGAGAAATCGGAGTAGAAAGTAGCGGACTGTTTTTTTTGCTTCTTTCGGTCGGCTTAGCCATCGCACGCATCTTAAGCGGACGACTGTTTGATAAAATAGGCCCTGCCAAAGTGTCATTCTTCGGATTGATATTACTGGTCTTCGGATTAGTCTTAGTGGGGTACGCGCCTACCTCGATCGGGTTCCACTGTGCCGCGTTTGTATTAGGAATCGGTTTTGGTGTCTTAGCGCCTGCTTTTCAGGCGATGGCTAATAATCATGTGGTACCTGAGCGGCGCGGTGCGGCCAATTCCACCTATTTGATGTTTTTCGATTCAGGCATCGGCATAGGAATGCTGCTATTCGGGCAATTGATTGATCGGATAGGCTATGCCGGTACATTTTACGTTTCTGCGGTGATTACCCTCGTCGCATTAATCGTCTTTTTCTCTTATACATTGCCCAACTATCTCAAAACGAAGGAATCGTTTTAATCCGAATGAACGATAATGGCTGTAAGCAAGCGAGGGCGTCGTTTCAAACGACACCCTCGATGATAGCCTCTGTTATAGTAAAATCTTATGAATTGGGTTGTTCGAGAGCAACCGCTTTCATGGTGATTTGTTGCGATTCTTTATCGAAATCGATAACGACCGTTTCACCTTCTTTGATTCCCGTACGAATGATCATTTCAGCCATTTCGTCTTCAATATACTTTTGAATGGCGCGTTTCAACGGGCGTGCCCCGAATTGGACATCATATCCTTTTAAGGCGATAAACTCTTTCGCCTCATCCGTGATCGATACCTCATATCCCAAATCGCGGATACGTTTGTAAAGACCTTTCAACTCCAGATCGATAATCTTATAAATCGATTCTTTGCTTAACTGGTCGAACATCACGATATCATCGATACGATTCAGAAACTCAGGGGCGAAAGCTTTATTCAACGCTTTTTGGATAATTCCACGCGAGTATTCCGCATCGGTTTGATCCTTGTTTGCATTGAATCCCACACCCCGGCCGAAATCTTTCAATTGACGGGTGCCGATGTTGGATGTCATGATCAGAATGGTATTTTTGAAATCGATCTTCCGGCCTAAACTATCCGTGACATGCCCTTCATCCAATATTTGCAACAAGATGTTAAACACGTCGGGATGGGCTTTCTCGATTTCGTCCAATAACACCACCGAGTATGGGCGACGACGGACTTTTTCAGTCAACTGGCCCCCTTCTTCGTATCCGACGTATCCCGGAGGCGCACCAACCAAGCGCGAAACATTGAATTTTTCCATGTATTCGCTCATGTCTATGCGGATCAGGTTTTCCGACGAATCGAACAAGTACTCTGCCAGTTTCTTTGCCAAATAGGTCTTTCCGACTCCCGTAGGGCCGAGAAACATGAAGGTTCCGATCGGCTTGTTCGGGTCTTTGAGTCCCACACGATTACGCTGGATGGCTTTCACCACTTTGTCTACCGCTTCATCTTGTCCGATAATCTGCGACTTAAGATCGCTCTTGATTTCAATCAGCCGTTGGCCTTCGCCTTGCGCAATACGTTGCACAGGCACGCCGGATATCATGGCAACCACTTCGGCCACCTTTTCTTCATCGACGATTTCCGGTTTTTCCTTGATTTCTTTTTGCCAACGTTCTTCTTCCGCTTCCAAGGCCAGCAACAATTGCCGTTGTTTATCGCGATAGCTTGCGGCCAATTCATATTTTTGAGCTTTTACCGCATCGGTTTTCTGTTGTTCTACCTGCTTCAGCTCCGCCTCTAAATCCTCAATCGTTTTGGGAATGACAATGTTCGAAATGTGCACACGCGCTCCGGCTTCATCCAATGCATCGATTGCTTTATCGGGGAAGTTCCGGTCGGAAATATAACGGTCGGTTAATTTCACACACGCTTCCAATGCTTCATCCGTATATCTTACGTTATGATGCTCTTCATACCGTTCCTTGATGTTATGCAGAATCTGCAAGGTTTCTTCTGCGGAGGTCGGATCGACGATTACTTTTTGAAAGCGGCGTTCCAAGGCCCCGTCTTTTTCGATATTCTTTCGATATTCATCGAGCGTGGTTGCTCCGATACATTGTATTTCTCCTCGTGCCAGCGCCGGTTTAAGCATGTTGGCCGCGTCGAGCGATCCTGCCGCACCTCCTGCTCCGACGATGGTATGAATTTCGTCGATAAACAAAATGATGTTGGGGTTTTTAGACAATTCATTCAGGATGGCCTTAATGCGCTCTTCAAATTGTCCGCGGTATTTCGTCCCCGCAACAATCGAAGCCATATCCAAGGCGATCACTCGTTTATCGAACAACGCACGGGATACTTTTTTCTGAATGATACGTAACGCCAATCCGTCGACAATAGCCGATTTGCCCACTCCGGGATCACCGATAAGCACAGGATTGTTTTTCTTGCGCCGGCTGAGTATTTGGGCAATGCGCTCAATCTCTTTTTCGCGTCCCACCACAGGGTCCAATCTGTTTTCCTGAGCTGCGCGCGTGATATCCGTCCCGAAATTATCGAGAACCGGCGTATCGGATTGGCTGTTTTTCGTTTGCGACGAACTTCCTTGTCCTTTCGGATTGAAAGATGCTTTTTCGGACAAATCGTCATCATCTTCCGTGAAATTGGGCCCATCGATGGGCAAACCGGTTTCGTCATCATCCAAACGCGTATCCAGAATGTTCTTTACATAAAGAAAAGCGCTCGAATAATCCAATTGAAATTCTCCGAGAATATCGTTTATCAGCGTATTTTTTTCTTTGAGCAAAGCCAAAAGGATGTGTTCGGAATCCGTTTCCTTACTTTTCGTCAGACGAGCTTCAAGAATGCTCATCTTCAACGCTTTTTCCGTATTCTTATTTATCACGACTTCATTGGAACTTTCAAAATGTTCCTGAGCGGCGCGAACATTAGAATCTATATAATTTTTGAGTGTCTTTAAATCAATGTCGAAATCCCGTAACACTTGAATCGCAAGACCTTGACCATCCCTGAGAATGCCGAGCATTAAATGCTCGGGGCCGATATAATTGTTTTGGAGTCGTCCTGCTTCTTCTCGGCTATAGGCCATGATGTCTCTGACTCTTTGAGAAAAGTTGTTATCCATTTATTTTTTCCCTTCTTTAAACTGTTTTAGCAAGTACAAATATAGTTTTTATTCGAATAAGAACAAAAATAATGCCATAACTTTAAAAAACACCGAGGGCGTCGCTTTGAGCGACACCCTCGGTTATCCGATGGGGCTGTACCTATAAGCCCAAGGAGTGAATGTTATTATCTTGTCCGTATTTAGGAAAGATAAGCAGTCAGCATCCATACCGTTTTCTCTTGTTCGCCAAGGAATCCGGTAAGCAAATCGGCAGTAGCTTCATCGCCGCCTTCTGATGCGGTTTCGATCGTCTTTCTTTCTTGCGCGATAAGTCCCTTTAAATAATCCAATAATAATTGGACAATCTCATTCGGATCGCTTACCACTCCTGTTTCCTTAATCTTTGAAACTTTGAGATAGTCACTGAAATTATGTGCCGGAACGCCTCCCAACATGAGTATCCGTTCTGCAATTTCGTCAACCTTTTCTGCGGCATTATCATAAAATTCTTCGAATTTTGCGTGCAAGGTGTAAAACTGTTTTCCTTTTATATTCCAATGGAATCCTCGAAGGTTTGTGTAATATAGCTGATAGTCAGCCAGCAATTGTTGTAACTCTTTCACTACTGCCGTAGCATTCTTTACGGGTAATCCTAAATAATCTGTTGTTTTCATAATTCTTTATTCTTTTTGAGTAATAATTAATATGGTTTATAATCTATATACAAACACTCAATCTTCCTCAAATGTTTAGTGATTTTAGCTTATATTTCGTATATAGGTATCAATAAAATCTATTTAAAAATGAATAAATCGATTGTCGCTGATGTTTCTGTCAAGATTCCTTTTTCTTACGAACAAAAAGGTGCTGATCGAATAAACACCGTCTGATTTCAAAACCGGCAATCAGTTCTCGATGTCCGGATGGTTCGAAATATCTATCTTCTCGATCTTCCGTTTCTTTTTAAGATAGCGGGGTATTTTCACCTGTTGCTTTTTCGGCATCGTGGTTACCCTGGGTTCGGCCGTCGAACCGGGGACATATTCGTGTCGGTACATATTAAAGAAAAGGATGAACAGCGAAAGTAGCAAGGGGCCGAAGATTACGCCCAGAAATCCGAACATGGGAATACCGATCAATACGCCGAAAACGGTAATCAGCGGATGGATATCGGCCAGCTTTTTCTGCAAAACGAACCGCGCGACGTTATCGACTCCGCCGATGACCAAGAACCCGTAAATGAGTAGCGCTGTTCCGTTTATGACCTCGCCGGATACGATGACACTTATGCCTAAGGGAAGCCATATAAGCGTGGTGCCGACAATCGGCAGAATGGTGGCGAAAGCCGTCAGCACGCCGTATAGCAGGGCGTTGTTGATGCCGAAAAATAAATATCCGACATATGCGAACACCCCTTGAATGATAGCCAGTAAGGGAATACCGATGGCATTGGCCTGGATGATTAGCTTTGTTTCTTCCGCCAGTATCTGCTTGTTTTCTTCTTTAAACGGCAGGATCTCTTTGATGGCCTTTTCGAAACGGTCTTTACTGTATAACATATAGTAAAGAACGAAAAGGATGACGACGATATTAATCACAAACGAATAAATGCTCGTGCCCAGCGCTTGGAGGATGTTCGAGCCGGCACGCGGAAGCGCCGAAAGGTTGGCGGGCGTAAAAATCTCGAATCCCAGCCGGTCTTCGAGCGTGTTAATAAAGTCGTTTATCTGTACGCGTAAGGCCTCGGGATCGATATGGACACCCGAAATAGTGTCGATGACCAGGAACGTTATTCCGGTAAGAGGCACGAGGAAAAAAATCAACGCCTCCAATAAAATAAGCGTGGCACTCAACCCTCTGCCGAGTTTTCGTTTTTCGGTCAGATACGTCATTTGTCCCTTCAGCAGGATGTATAATGTAGCGGCTCCTAAGAATCCGCTCAAATAGGGGCGGGCGTATTTGAAAATAATAATTCCCAAAAGAATTAATAATCCTATCAGAATGTATTTGTAGGCTTTGGAGCCGGTCTTTTTTACTTGTTGAATCATACAAAAATAAAAGCTTTTGAAGAATGAATATCAAAAAGGAGAGTTATTCAAAATCTTGGGGCGCAGCAAATCCGCCCTCGATCAAAGCCTCTTTGGCCCGTTCGAAATCGGACGATTTAACTTGCATTTCGATATCGCCTAAAGTGTAAGCCAATCGGTTCGAGACCATATTTTTCATATAAGTCTCAATTTGTTTCATCTCCATAAAAGATTGTACGACGGCAACATCGGCCGGAAAACTGAATGTTTTGACTGTCACGAGTTCTTCTTCCATAATAAGTCTAATAATCGGGTTGTGATTTGCGCGTAAAATTACGCTTTTTTACTGATAAAAGGAAGAAAAAGTAATTTATTTGGTGTATTTTTGGCTTTATCATATAAAATAAATGCAAGTGAGTTATGAAAAGAATAGCTTTAGTGACAGGCGCTACGTCGGGTATCGGCGAAGCGGCCTCCGTTATGTTGGCAAAAAAGGGGTTTGACCTTATCGTTACCGGGCGAAGGGAAGAACGTTTACAGCCGTTGCAACAGAAATTGGAAACCTTCGGCGCGCAGGTATTGCCGCTTTGTTTTGACGTGCGCAAGGAAGAAGAGGTTGCCTCTGCCTTGGAAAACCTTCCGGATGAATGGAAGACGATAGATGTGTTGATGAATAATGCGGGATTGGCGGCCGGACTGGATCCTATTCAGGAGGGGCGAATCGAAAACTGGAACCGGATGATTGACACGAATATAAAAGGATTGCTGTATGTGACCCGCCACATTTCGCCGGGAATGGTTGCGCGCCGTAAGGGGCATATCATCAATATCGGTTCCATTGCCGGCAAAGAGGTATATCCCAATGGTAATGTGTATTGCGCCACCAAACATGCGGTGGAAGCCCTTACCAAAGGAATGCGCATCGACTTGCTTCCTTATCACATTAAGGTGACGCAGATTTGCCCGGGCGCCGTGGAGACGGAGTTTTCCGACGTGCGGTTCGATGGCGACAAAGCACGTGCGGCCGAGGTGTACAAAGGGTATGAAAGCTTAGTGGCGGAAGATATCGCCGAATGTGTTTGGTTTGTGGTCTCTCGCCCCGATCACGTGAATATTAATGATCTGATTGTCATGCCCACGGCACAGGCTTCGTCGATGTTTTTTCATAAGGAAGGTTGATGGCAGAGATTGACTAAAGATTGATGGCAGATTGAACGGAGATTGATGGAGATTGATGAAGATTGAAAACGGATGAGAAGAAAAGATCGTGAGATGAACCGTGACTTTGGATTGCGGGTGATCGATAATGCTCCTTTCGGGGTATTGTCAATAGTTAACAATGGTGAGCCTTATGCCATGCCGCTCTCGATTGTGAGGAACGGCGATAATTTGTATTTTCATTCGGCGAAAGCCGGAACGAAAGTCGATTTGTTCGAAAGCCGCCCGGTTGTCTGCCTCACGTTTGTAACGGATGTGAAGGTGCCGGATTTGTTTTCGAGGGAAGAACTGGAAGCGATGTTGGCCGTGGAAGACCGTTATTCGGACTTCGGCAGTAAAGTCTTTACCACCGAATATGCGTCGGCCGTTGTGTTCGGGCCTATTGCCCGTGTGGAGGATGACGCCGGGCGGCTGGAAGCGTTACGTCTTATTTGCCTGAAGTATACGCCTGATAAGATACGCTATTTCGATGCCGCTGCCGCTTCGGGATTGAAACACACCGATATTTACCGCGTCGCGATCGAACGATTGACGGTGAAACGCAAAAAGTTCGATGGCGACGGGCAGGAAATGAAATGGGGAAGAGTAGAGTGACCGCCTCTATTTCAGAAGGGTGAATTCGATGCGGTCGCCCGTATCGATGCCGTGGCGCTCACTGAATCCCGCATTCACTTCCACTACGTAGAGGGCCGGCTCGGTGGACGCGTAGTTCCATTCTTTTTCAGTGGCGGTGTGGGTGTGGATAGTGACGATGCGTTTATTCGTGTCGACAAAGAGAATATCGAGGGGAATAAACGTATTCTTCATCCAAAAACTTTGAATCTCTTCCACCTCTTGAATGAAAAGCATTCCTGCGTTTTCGGGAATAGAGCGACGGTACATGAGTCCCCGTGCGCGGGCATCCACATCGTCGGCCACTTCGATGTCGATCCGCGCTAGCGTATCACTGTTTTGTTGTTCGATAAAGGCCAGTTCGCCTTGTTTTTTAAACGGGATGTCGAGGGCCTCGCTTTGCGTGGGCGCGACATCGGAACCCTTCTCTTCGCGTGAAAAATAAAAGAGAAGGATGAAAATAAGTAATAATAGCGTGATGACCGCCAAAATAAGCGTGATGAAATTTCTGTTTTTCCTTGTTGTTTTCATTGTTGAATTGTATTATATGCTGTTTAATAAACGTTTTTAAGCTGTTTATGTTTACCGTTTCGGGTTGATTATTCGGAAAGGGTGAGCCGGGTCCTTTTCATCTCGTCGGGTTTCCCGACGCGAGCTGTATGCCGGTTTTTCTTTCATCCGGTTTCCCGACGAGGTCGTCTTCGTTGATCTTTATAGAAGAAGGAAGATAACCGTATAGCCTGCCGCTACCAGTACTGCCGTCACGACAACCGTCCGTATATTGATGCGGCACGCCCGCAGCGTATCGGCGTGGGTGAGAGGGCGGTCATTGTCGCCTATGTAGGCTTTGTCCGCGAGTTTGCCGTGATAAACGGCCGGGCCGCCGAGCCGGCAATCCAATATCCCGGCGAGGGCGGCTTCGGGATAACCGGCATTGGGACTTGCATGCAGCCGCGCATAACGGCGGATGAACCGCATTCCTTTCGCCGAGGGCGGAACGAGCACCATCAGCCAAGCCGTGAAGCGGGCGGGAATGTAATTGGCTCCGTCGTCGAGGATACGGGCGGCAAAGCGGCCGAAGTCGCGATAACGATCGTTCTTATACCCGATCATCGAATCCATCGTGTTCACCATCTTGTAAGCCATCATCAGCGGAATGCCGCCCAAGGCGTAAAAAAACAAGGGGGCGATGACGCCGTCGCTCAGGTTCTCCGACAGGGTTTCGAGAGTCGCCGCCCGGATTTGCTTGAAGGTCAATTGCGATGTGTCGCGCCCGACAATCATTCCCAACTGCCGGCGCGCCGCTTCGATATCTTTTTGCACCACCAGCCGTTCGACTTTCATCGCCTCGTCGATCAGGCTTCGGTTGCTGATAGCGTAAAAGAACAGGATCGAGTTGACCACGATTCCGGCAACCGGATAGCCGGTGAGTAACCACTCCATACACGCTAAAACGACGAACACCGTAAGCGTCAATCCCAGCGCCACCAGCGTCCCTTTACGGCGGCGGTGCGCCCCGTGGTTGAAACGCCGGTCGCAGAAGGCGATCATCTTTCCGAACAGGCGGATGGGGTGCGGCCAATGCGGCGGGTCCCCTATCAGCGCGTCAAGCAATAGCCCGACCAATAACGGTAACAGGAAAGGGGAATGGGATGCGAGGAAATCGGCCGGCATAATAATGATGAGTTATGAATGATGAGTTATGAGTGATGAATGATGAATTGTGAATTCTTTAAGTCCGTCGGTTAGAGCTTCATTCAAAGCCGGTTCCTGCACCGAGAGGCGGAAGTGTTGCGGCGATAATCCCCGGAAGTTGGCGGCGTCGCGAATCAAGAGTCCGTAGCGATTGATAAGAAACGTTTTCAATTCCGCAGCCGTATGCTTTGTTTCGAGCCGCGCAAGGAAAAAGTGGCAGGGTGAGTCGTACACCGTCAGATGAGGTACGGTGCGCAGTTGTTCGCGGAATAGGGCCGCTTCACGGCACAAGGCGTTGCTGTCGGGCAGAAGGTCGCGATAATGTTGCATGACATAGCTGCCGGCTTCCTGTGCCAATGCGTTTACGGCCCAGGGTACCGACAATGCTCGAAGTGCGTCGATGGTGTCGCGGCGGGCAATGACATATCCCAGGCGCAATCCCGGTATGCCGAACGTTTTGGTGAGCGAATGTACCGAAATGAAATTGGACTGTTTTTCGTGCAGGCCGGTGAGCGGTTCGCATTGTGGACAGAGTTCGCCGTAAGCCGTGTCGACGATCACCTCCGTGTGCGGATTTTCCCGGCAAAGGCGGTCGAGGGTATCGCGGCTTTGCACCGTACCCGTGGGATTGTTCGGCACTGCCAGCCACAGCGCATCGCCATCGGGCATTTGCTGCGTATGACCGACCTCTTCCACCGCGATAAAGGTCAAGGCGTGTTGATATACACGGCAAGCATCTTCATATTCGGCGAATGACGGGTACGCGATGGTGCTGCGCCGGCCGGCGAAAAGATGCGCCAGCAGGTAAAACGCTTCGGCCGAACCGTTGGTTACCAGTATCTGTTGCGGCGATACGGCATGATGCGCCCCGATAAGTTGCGTCAGTCGGCGTGCATACGGGTCGGGATAATCGTCTATCAAGGAAAGCGTGTTGCGAAGGTGTGCGGCAATGCGCTTCGATGCGTTTCGATAGGGGATATTCGAACTGAAATCGCCCCTGATCGCCTCTTCATACGCCTGTAAATCGTTTCCGTGCCCGCCAATCATTTTTCTAATGTTTTATAGATGTAGGAGACGTCGACATGGTCGCGGATGAGTTGTGCCAGGCGGTCGAACCCTTCCTCTTTCAACATCCGGTAATCGGCCTCCGCGTGCACATCGGTATTTACTTGCCGCAAGACACGATTGATCACGCTCGCATTGTTGAAGATGCCGTGCAGGTAGGTTCCCCACGTCGCTTCGTTCAGATAATAGCCGTCGTCTTCGCCGGTATTCAGGCGGCAAAGCGGACGCGAGGTAGGGGTGCTGCCGGCATGGATTTCATAACCTTCGCCCTCGGCCCCGCCGTCGGTAAACACAAATGAACAGCGGCGTGTCTGTTTCCCGCCGGCCAGGGTGGTGGTGACGGGTAAGATTCCCAGTCCGGGGAGCGAAGCGATGTCGCCTTCCACGCCGTCGGGATCGCGCATCTCGGCGCCCATCATCTGATAGCCGCCGCAAATGCCGTAGAGCGGTTTTCCTGCTCGGTGATGCGCCGTGATGGCCTGTGCCAGCCCTTTTTCGTGCAACGTTCTCAAATCCGAAAGCGTATTTTTCGAGCCGGGAAGCACGATGATATCGGCTTTCGCCAACTCCTCCGGCCGGTCGGTGTAATAGAGGTTGACGCCCGGTGTGCGTTGGAGCATATCGAAATCGGTAAAATTCGACAAGTGCTTCAGCAGCGCCACGCCAATGTTCACGTTGCCGGGGAGGTAAGTGCGGCCTTTGCTTTCGACGGCCACACTGTCTTCTTGTTCGATAAACACATCGGTAAAATAGGGGACGATGCCCACCACCGGCTTACCCGTCAGTTCGTGCAGTTTCTTGCGTCCGTCGTCGAACAGCGATACGTCGCCCCTGAATTTATTGATGATAATGCCTTTAATGGCATCCCTTTCGGCTGGAGGCAGCAAGGCGATGGTGCCGTATACGCTGGCGAACACACCGCCTTTGTCGATGTCGGCGACAAGGTATGTTGCCGCCTGCGTATGCAAGGCTACGCGCATGTTCACAATGTCTTTGTCCCATAGGTTGAGTTCGGAAATGCTGCCGGCGCCTTCTATCACGATGGGGTTGTAGAGAGCGGCCAGCGTGTCGTACGATTTCATCGCTTCGCGGAAGAGGGCGTCGCGGTCGGTTTCGTTGAAATATTCGCGCGCCGACTTATTGCCGGCGGGTTTGCCGTTGAGCACCACCTGCGAGGTTTGGTTGCCGGTGGGTTTTAGCAGGATGGGATTCATCTCGATGCGGCAATCGATACCGCAAGCGTCGGCCTGCACCGCCTGTGCGCGGCCTATTTCGAGATTGTCGGCCGTGGCGAAGCTGTTGAGCGACATGTTTTGCGCCTTGAACGGCGCGGGTGCGTAGCCGTCTTGCAAAAACACCCGGCAGAAGCCGGCGTTGATCACCGATTTACCGACATCGGAACCGGTACCGACAAACATGATGGGACGAAGTTTTTTCATTGCGGATGATTCAGTTGTTTGAATTTTCACAACAAATGTAGCAAAAACGTGTCTACCGCCGGCAAAACGGGCGCAAATAATTTCAAGATCTCAACGATCGCATTATCGCCGGAGGCTATGATCTGTGGAGCGCTATCGGCTGTAGTAAGCCGTTTCGGTTCTTTTCTCCTTTCGGGCATTTTCTATCATGAAATGGAGGCGGTTAAAGATATTTACTTCACTCATTCCGCTGTCGAAATCGAGAAAGAGGAGGTTTAGGGAAGGAAATACTTCTCGGGCCCGTTTTTCAATTCCTTTGGAAATAACGTGGTTGGCGATACATCCGAATGGTTGCAGGCTGACTACATTGTTAATGTTGTGCCGAACGAATTCGGTAAACTCGGCCGCGATGCGCCATCCTTCTCCGAATTGGGCATTCAGGTTGATTATTTTGGAAGCGTTTTTTGCATCGTCGAAAACATTCGAAAAGGGGATATAGTAGGGATATTTAGTTATGCAGGATTCCATTTTCCGAATGATTTTGTACACGATGTCTTTCAGAAGATTGAGGGTAAATCGGGGGATTACCTGCGGTTTTATATTTCCTTGCACTCTGGCCACGTTGCTGGCTATGTTCGCGATAAAAAACTTGCTCAACGGCGGTACCACCGGTTCAACGCCCTGTTCGATTAACCATTTCACAATATGCTTATGGCCGAAATCGTTGTATTTTACATAGATTTCGCCGACGATGCCTATTTGGGGAATATCTTTCCGGTTGTTGACGGCTGAAAACTCATTCGAAGCCATTTCGGCAAGACGGAAAAAATTCTTGGCATTGTTTTCCCTAAGCGTTTGTATTCCCAGATCGATATATTTTCCTTTCAGTTTTTCGGCTTCGCCTTTTTGCGATTCGCGGGGAGCGGTTGAATGGTAGAATTGCGAGAGGCAGTCGGCGTAAATCATAGAGACAAAAATAACATCGATATATTTTTCCATCCGGAGTTTGAATCCGGGTTGCTTGTTTAGCTTGCTGCTTGAGGAGATCGTCACGACGGGAATATCTTCATACCCGGCTGCAATAAGCGCTTTTTTGATGAGAGCCACATAGTTGGTGGCACGGCATTGGCCTCCGGTCTGCGTGATTCCGAGCGCAATTTCGTTTCGATTGTATTTCCCGCTTTCGACCGCCTTCATCAGGTCGCCCACCACAAGTGTTGCAGGATAACATATTTCGTTGTTGGAATATTTTAAACCGTACTCCACCGACAAGCAGTCGCTGGGGGGCATGTTCTCGATTTTGTAACCTGCCAATTCGCCGGCGGCGGGAATAAACGGCGAGTAAAAGTCGCCGAACCACGGAGCCAGAATGGTCCGTTGACGGTCTTTTCTTTCAAACGGAGGCGTATGGACGGAAATTGATTGGCGCCGGCCTTCCGTCCCGTTGCGAAAACGCAGGCTCTCTATGAGTGAACGGATACGTAAACGCATCGAACCGATATTATTAATGTCGTCCACCTTAAGAAAAGTGGCATTTTTTCCGGCTCGTCGAAGGATGTCGGTTATCTCATTTACGATAAAGGCGTCAGGGCCGCATCCGAAAGAGGTTATTTGCACATAATGGACATTTTGGGGAGCTTCGCCGGCCACCCACATCGCCGCCTTGATGATGCGGTTGGTGTAAGCCCATTGCATGACACTTTGCACTTGCTCCGGGTCTGCTTCCCGGTAGCGCACGATATCTTCGGTTATCACATCCGCGCCGAAACCGGTAATCATATCGGCAATCTTGTGCTGTATGAGCGCATCGATGTGATAAGGACGTCCGGCGAGGAGGATAACCAAACGTTTTTCGCGTACCGCCCGATCGACAATTTCCTGTGCGCGGCAGGTTAATGTCCTCTCGTACTCTTTTTGTACCTCCAACGCCTGCGCGAAAGCTTCGTCGATGATGCCGGCGCTCATCCCGGGCATTAAACGGCGAAGGTATTCCTTACAGGCTTTTTTCATCAATCTTTTGTTCGCGAAAGTGAAGGTCGGCGTATCTATTGGGATACCGAATTTCGCCTCGGGATTGACAGCGCTCTTTATGACGTCGGAATAGCCCGTAACGATAGGGCAATTGAAGCTGTTAATCGTATTTTTGTCTTCCTTGTGTTCATATACTACATAGGGCATGAAGATGCGGTCGATATTTTTTTCAGCCAAATTATAAATGTGTCCATGAACGAGTTTTGCAGGGAAGCAGATATTGTCGGCCATCACCGTACCGATCCCTTTTTCGTATAACTTCATCGTGGATTTGTCCGATAAGACTGCATTTATTCCACATCTTTTAAAAAGGGTATGCCAGAAAGGATAATTTTCAAACATTCCCAACACGCGGGGGATGCCGAGTGTCAACCCGGCTTCTTTCAAGTCGGAGCGATGGAAGAGTCTATCATATTTCTCTTCCTGCATATTGACGCCCTTAGCGAGTTTGCCTCCCTTGCTGCTGAAAATTTTTTCACATTTGTTCCCTGAATGAAACCGGTTCCCGTTTTCGAAGGTGAACCGGTTGACCGTACAATTGTTTTCGCACCCTTGGCAAATTAATTTCCGGCAAGCGTATTTTTGCGGATGCGACATTTCGGCGAGGCTTACCGGCATCGTCTGTCCGTTTTGAAACTTGCGGCGGGCATCGAGCGCGGCGCCGTAAGCCCCCATCAATTCAGGATAGTCGGTCACCATCACCTCTTTGCCGAGTTCATTCTCCAATGCCCGTATGATCGCGGGGTTGCGGAAAGTACCGCCTTGCACCATGATATGGTCGCCGAGTTCTTTTTTGTCTTTTATCTTCAACACTTTGATCAGGCAGTTTTTGACAACCGAATACCCCAGGCCGGCCGAAATATCGGTCACGGCCGCGCCTTCACGTTGCGCCTGCTTTACTTTTGAATTCATAAACACGGTGCAGCGCGTGCCTAAATCGCATGGATGTTTGGATTGAAGGGCTATGGCGGCAAAATCGGGAACGGAGTAATTTAGCGACTTGGCAAATGTTTCGATAAATGAACCGCAGCCGGAGGAGCAGGCTTCGTTGATCTCTATCCGCTTGATAATCCCGTTCTCGATATAAGCGGCTTTCATGTCCTGGCCCCCTATATCGAGAATAAACGAGACCTCTTTATTAAAATGGTAAGAACCGATATAGTGGGCGATGGTTTCTACGATTCCCGTATCGAGATTGAAAGCGTTTTTAACGAGGTCTTCACCGTATCCGGTTACGCAACTGCCCAATACCTTCATCTTTAATCCCGCCTCGTCTGTTTCATTCAAGAACTTTTTCAGGCTTGTTTCGGCGGCTTGCAGCGAGAGACCCTCGTTTTTTGCATAATAGTTGAAAAAGATATTTCCTTTTTCGTCGATCGCAACGATTTTGGTCGTGGTCGAGCCGCTGTCGATGCCGATAAAGCAGTTCGCTGTTTTCAGCCTGCGCAAGTCGATGCGGGGCAGTTTGAATTTTTCTTTCGATTTCTTCCATTCGTCCCACTCTGCTTTATCGGTAAAAAGAGGTTTTAGAAAATGAAGACTGTAAATGGCGGGAGCGGCGTGTTCCGTTTCTTTGAAAAGGGAAAGATATTCCGAGACGGATTTTGCGTTGGCTTGTTTGTTTGCCACGAGAGCAGCTCCCCAGGCGGGAACCACTTCGGAGTTTTCAGATACCACGATATCTTCAGGGGTAAGCGATACTTCCCCCATAAACGCCTTTCGAAGAGAAGGAATAAAGGTAAAGGGGCCGCCGCATAAAAAGAGCTTCGGTTCTATGTTATATCCTCTTGACAGGGAAGCGACGACCTGCATGCTGACCGCATGAAAAACAGAAGCGGCGATATCGGCCTTGGCGACATTGCGGGCAAGGAGGTTTTGGACATCGGTTTTAGAGAATACCCCGCAACGCGAGGCTATAGGATATATGGTTTCGGCCTTTCCGGCCAACCGGCTGAATTCGTTCATATCTACATTCATAATGGCGATCATTTGGTCTATAAAAGAACCTGTACCGCCCGCGCAACTCCCGTTCATGCGTATATCGGGGGACTTTCCTTCCCTGAAAAAGATCATTTTGGAGTCTTCGCCGCCAATGTCAACCATCGTTTTTATTTCGGGGTGACATTGGCGTATTACTTCGCATGATGCCACCACTTCCTGTACGAATGGAATGCCGTAACGCTCCGCAATGCCCATTCCCGCCGATCCGGTGATGCAGAGTTCGGCCATACAATCGCCGGTTTTTTCCATTATTTCGCAAAGCATTTTTTGCAAATTGCCGGTTATATCGGCAAAATGTCGCCGGTAATCCTTGTAAAGCAATTTATTTTTTTCGTCCGTCACCACTCCTTTAATAGTCGTGGAGCCGGCATCTATTCCGATGTGTATTATTGAGCGCATTATAGTATCTTATTGTTATGCAAATGCGGCAAGATACGAAAATATTTTGAGAAGGTCAAGTGGTATTCCTCTGTCTTTAACATTCATTATGATGAGTCTGCGTGGTACCGTCTAACGGGCTTGCTTCGTTCTTAAAAAAGTCGTTATTTGTCCGTAGCCGACGGTTCGGTTGAACGCTTCCTCCGGAGGATTTTTTTCCAGCAGTGTGGCGAATGTCCGGACGATTCCCGCGTGCGTGACGAGCAGCACTTCTTGCGCGTTAGAGGGAATCTCAGCCAGAAAACTTTCCGCCCGAGCCAGCATATCGCGATACGATTCTCCTCCGGGACAGCGTGTGTTCACGTAATCGGCAAACCATCGTTTTCCCGCTTCCGTCTCGTAAATAGCCGACCACGGGCAACCTTCCCATTGTCCGAAGTTTAACTCTTGCAGGCGGATATCTTTTGTCACATTCGGGGAAATCTCTTTCGCCAATCGCATGCAACGGCTCAGCGGACTGCTGAATACATGGGTAAACGGAATGTTTTGTAGTTGCTGTACAATGGTTCGCGCTTCTTCGGCGAACGTATCGGCGAGCGGTACGTCGGTTTGGCCGTAACAGATGCCTTTAGGGACATCCACACGTGTATGTCGGACCACATAGAGTTTCATAGCGTGACGGATTGAATGCCGACGAATACGAGATAAAATGCCAGTTCTGAGAACTGCTGCATCGCGCCCAGCACGTCGCCGGTGAATCCGCCGATCTTACGTTCGGTATATCGTTTCAGCAAGAACCAAATGAGGGCGTACGCGGGAATCAGTATTACGGCCGTTTGCCACGGGATGAAAAGGAGTGGCAAAGCGCCGAAAACGAGCGCCAGCGAAAAGGTTACCCCGTCGGTGCGATGGCGCGTGTGCATCGCCTTGCTGTTTTCCTTGCGGGCGTATTGCGAGGTGTTGATCAGCACGACGGGCATCACCCGGCTCGATGCATGCGCCGCGATCAAGGCGGGAAGCATGCTTGCGGGGGAAATGGCCGAAAGGATCGAGAATTTTATCAGAAACAGCAGCACGATGGCGGTTACGCCGTACGCGCCTACGGTGCTGTCTTTCATGATGGCGAGGATACGCTCTTTGGTTTGTCCGCCGCCGAAGCCGTCGAAAAAATCGCTGAAACCGTCTTCGTGGATGGCGCCCGTAGCTAGGGTCATCGCAGCCAGCGCGGCGGCTATGCCGACGGCGTCGGGGAAAATCAGGCGGAACAACAGGAACACTCCTCCTCCGATGGCGCCAACGAGGATGCCGACCACGGGAAAGTACCGGAACGCTTTCGTGAGGTTTTCCTCCGAATAATCGATCTTTCCCGCCGGAATGCGGCTGTAGAACATCAGTGCGTGGAAGAAGAGGTTCAGTTGCTGTTTCATGCTTGCGGACGGTTCTTCTTTTCCATGTCGTACACGGCGGCTTCTTCGAAGTTCGACATTTCGTTGAGGAAGATCAACGCCGAGCGGATGATGGGGTAGGCCAGCGCTACGCCGGTGCCTTCTCCCAGGCGTAAGTTCAGGTGCAGGATGGGATCGCCGTGCAGGTAATCGAGCATCTGCTTGTGGCCTCTTTCGTCCGATGAATGGCTGAAAAGCGTATTGTCGAGGATGTCGGGTTGCATTTCGTAAGCCGCCAGGAATGCCGAGGTGGCGATGAATCCGTCGGCGAGGATGATCATGTTTAGCCGTTTGGCTTCGAGCACGGCGCCGCACATCATGGCTATTTCGAGGCCGCCGAAGGTGGCGAGCGTTTCGAGCGGCGTGACGGGCGTATATTTCGCGGCGATCCGTTTCAGTATTTCATATTTATGGCGGACGCCCGCTTCATCAAGTCCCGAACCTTTGCCCACGCATTCTTCGATGGGCGTGCCCGCGAACTTGTGCAGTAAAAGCGATGCCGGTGAGGTGTTGGCGATGCCCATCTCTCCGAATCCGATGACGTTGCATCCGTTTTCGTGTTCCTTGCGCACAAATTCGGCGCCCTTGTCCATTGCCTTGCGGCAGGTTTCCGTGCTCATGGCCGGCTCGTGCAGCATATTGTGTGTGCCGCGGGCTATTTTGGCGTTGATGATGCCCAGGCCCTCTGGAAAGTCGTAATCGACGCCCGCATCGATGACTTTCAGCGCGATGCCGTGTTGCCGGGAGAAAACGTTGATTCCGGCTCCGCCGTGGACGAAATTCATCACCATTTGATAGGTGACCTCCTTAGGGCTGGCGCTTACGCCTTCATCGGCGATGCCGTGATCGGCGGCGAAGACCAAAATCGTGGGTTTGTGCAACTCCGGCGTAAGCGACCGTTGTACGGTCCCTATTTTAAAGGCGATGTCCTCGAGTTTGCCGAGCGAGCCGATCGGTTTCGTCCGGCTGTCGATCTTGTGTTGTAATGCTTGTTCGAAATTCATATTTTTTTGAATTATTGGCCTTCCGCGATTCATAATCCGTCGTCAGCCGTCAATTTGTAATTTGTAATTTGTAATTCGCAATTTGTAATTCGTAATTTGTAATTCGTATTTCCCCTCATTTTAATTGCAGCGGCAATCCCGAAATCATGACAAACACCTTATCGGCCGAAGCGGCGATATATTGGTTCATCCATCCATGCAAATCAGTGAAATGGCGTGATGCTTCGTCGGGAGCATGCAGGCACATGCCTATTTCGTTGCTGACGACGATCAACCGGAAATCCTGCCGGATGAAGCGGTACCATTCGGCTTTCGCTTCCTGCAACGATGCATCCGTATCGTACCCGTTATCGTGAAAGATATTCGTTAGCCAAAGGGTAATGCAATCGAGTAGAACCGTACGTCCCGACAAGTCGAGACGACTCAAATGCTTCTCTTCCTCTATCGTTTGCCATGTGTCGCCCCGGTCGGCCTGATGGCGGCGGATACGCTTTTCGAAATCCATGTCCCAGCGGCGCGCGGTAGCCAGATAGACCGGATCGGCGGATAGCGATTCCGCCAAATCCTGTGCATACCGGCTTTTTCCCGAACGTTGTCCGCCCGTTACGAAAATGATTTCGCGGTTCATTGCTTCTTCTGAGGTTTCGAACAAACGTCCTTTTTATAGATCCACCGCAGAGTATCGCCCGGCTGCAAATTGTAGCGGAACGCCAGTTTGCCGGTGCTCTCGCCGTTTACGGTATAATACCAAGCCTTCACGCCCCGGTCGTTTTTGATGCCGTTGATCGTCGTGATGAAGATATAGTTTTTAACGGGATACGTTTCGATGGTTGCGAAATGCTGCAAGGCCGTTTGCGCCGTCATACCCTCGTACCAGTCCGTTTGGTGCGTTTCGGCGGGCTTGTTTCCGCCGTAATCGATTTCCACCGTCACTTTCTGCGCTTGCAGACTCATGGCGAAAGCGCTGACCAAAAAGAGCGTTGATAATTTCTGTTTCATTGTCGAATATTTTTATTAAAATGAATACGTAAAAGAACCCATGATGCTGCGTCCCGGCATATTGTAGCCGTCTTTTTCGGTGTAGTTTTCATCGAACAAGTTGGCGATGGAGATGCCTACGCGCGCCTGAGGCGTTACGTTGTAATAAGCCGAATAGTCGAAAATCAGATGATCGGGCAACCCTAATACTTTGTTACCTTTCTCATATCCCCCTTTTGCATAATAACTATCTTCTGTTATTTCTCTGGCTTTGGTCGAAATTTTATTTTCCTCCAACCGGCTACCTTTATAGCGAGCATGCAGACGGGTTGAAAATCCGTCGTTATTTTCGTAATAGATCCCGAAATTAGCATTTGCTCTATTGACCAGCAAAAGATCTTTTTTCTTTTTTGTTTCTTTTTCGACGAACGTATAGTTAAGCATGTAGGTCCATCCGCCGTAAACTTCCAATTTGGTCGAGTATCCGGCAAGTCGAGCGATATTGACGGATGCGAGCAGTTCCACGCCGCTCATATTGGCCGACTCTGCATTGTTATAGAATGTTGTGTCGTTTACAGTCTTTTCAACAATTTTATTTTTGTGATCCGTATTGAAATAAGTGAGATCGAAATAGAGTGCTCCTTGCGTATATCCGATACCGCCTTCGTAGGTAACAGATGTTTCCGGCTTTAAGTCGGCATTCCCCTGATAAGCCCTTTTGAAAGGGTACCCGCTTACAATTGTATTTACTTCATAAAAACCGGAAGTGGCAAATGCATCCGGAATGCTGAATGCTGTCCCGACACTTGCATGCACATTGAACCCTCGGGGAAGATTATACTTCAATCCTAAAGAGGGGTTAAAATAGAAATAGTTATCGGACGACCCGTTGGTTTTTAAGCTGTCATGCTTGAATATTTCATAGGTAATATAATTAGCTCTCGCCCCCGCATTGATGGAAAGATTCTCAATGTTGTAATTGATTTGGGCAAAAGCCGAAAAGCGTTGATTGCGGTTGTCGGGTTTATAGGGAGATGCTTCAGTTCCTTTTTTTGATTGCCTGTCCGACTTGTAATCCAATACGTCGTAGTCGATTCCCGTAAGAAGTCTGGCCGGGCCGAAATCGTGCGTATAATTTGTCCGGACGCCGTATTCGCTGACATTGTCTTTGAAGGAAATGAAATTGGATTTGTCATTTTCCGCATTATCGTAATTCGAATTTTTTTCGTTCGAGTAATACGGTGAAATCGTCAACCGGTTTTTTTCATTAGGCGTGAAAGCCAATTCCCCGAAAACATTCAGTCGGTTGATATCTTTTTTAGTTGCAGACTGTGTAAAATAATTTCCCGGACTTTTTACATCATAAGCCATATTATAGAAAGACGATACGGAAGCGTTCCATTGGTCGTTGATCGCGTAATTCAGTTTTCCGAAGAGTTGCGACATTTGATACGTCGTGTTGGGGTAAATGTCTCCGTATGATTTTTCACTCAAAATCAACTTTTCCGTTTTGTTCATTTTTAGTAAGTTGGTTCCTCCTATACGAAAATCTTTTTGTTGCATTTGGTTCGAAAAACCGGCAACGATACCGAGTTTGTCCGATAATATTCCGGAGGCGTTAGCATCGAAGTTTGTGGTTCCGAAGCTGCCTCCCTTTATGGTTACTTGTCCTTCTTTATTTAACGTAGCTTTTTTGGTGATAATATTGATGACGCCACCCATCGCATCTGTTCCATATAATACCGAATAAGGGCCTTTGACCACTTCGATGCGATCGATGATGGATGTCGGGAGCGTCGTCAGGTTACTGGTTCCGGAAGGTAATCCGTCAATCATTAAAATGGTATAGCTGCGAGAATGTGCCGAAGGGCTGAATCCACGCATCCCCACGGTACCCAATGCTCCGGGATATTGGACGATGTCTATATTTGTCGCTTTTTTCAGTAAGTCGGCTGCGTTGTCGGCGGGGATCGTCGCGATTTTTTTGCTGTCGATGATCTCCACCTTCTGCGGAATGTTTTTTAACGGCAATCCCATGCGGGTGGCGGTGACGACCACTTCGTCGAGATTCTGCGTTTCGTCGCTGTATTCCTGCGCGTGCAGGAGAGAAGCCGTACATATTAAGGCCATAAGGGCCGAAAGGAATCTTTTGTTCATTGTTGTTTGAAAAATTTACAGTTAAACGTATTCAAATTGTTTAAACCATAAACTTTCGAGGGGAGTGTGCCGAAAAGTTCCCAGTGCAAATAAACCGGATGCCGGAAAGCCTTTCAACGCTGCTTTTATCCCGAAAGCTTGGATGGCTGATGCTTTCGGGCAGGTCTTCCGGCTCGTTCCGATTATCCGTTGTCTTCCCATTCCGCGATGGCGGAACAGTGACGTTCACATTCTCTGCGTCGGATAACCTTTTTATTGGAACATACGGCTGCGGGTACAGCTTCGGCTTCTTTGTCTATCGGCAGACAGGTTACCGAATTCCATATACCCGAAAGCGATACAAAAGTACGGCTTTTATTTTGCTTAAGGAAATAAAACGGGTTTCATTTGTTCCTCAACTTGTTTGCCGGAAATCCTCCATCTTCGGATGATATATGATTTATAGAGTATATATCCTATGCCGGATTTTTCCGCAAGCCTTAGCCCGAAAACCAGTCATAAATTGCACCGTGCTGGAAAATTTCAACCCGCGTCGCTTGCAAATAAATAGACTATGAGCGTACACCAAATCTGCGATTTTATGTTATTATCCGTGTGCGAATAGAAAAAATGTACTTGATTTTTATTTAGAGTTCTCTTTCCAATAATTTCAGGCCTACCGTATTGATCACTTCAACGTGCAGCCTGTCTCCATTCTTTTCGAGTACCGTTACCGTACCATTATGATTTTCGTTACCTCCGCCGATGATGACGGGGAAGTTGTTCCCTTCTTCTCCTTTTTCTATAAGCCGGTAATCATGTGTATGGCCGTTGAGGGAGACGTTGAACGGTGCATTCTTCAGCACCGGCACCCATAGGTCGGAACAAGGCGAAAAGCTCCCGGGTTCGACGCCGAAAATAGGGATATGATGAATCAGAATCCGTTTGTTTGCTTCTATAAATTCTTTTGTTTGCAGTTCCTCTTTCAGAAATTCAGCTTGATCGATCCGGTGTTGGGTGAAATCATTCATGTCGTAATATACCGGATGGTCGTCGGGCTTATCTTCCCCGCAGTCGAGGAGAACGAAACGTGTATTTCCCATTGAAAAAGCACTGTATGAACGACCGCCCATTCTTCCCAGATAGTCCCACAGAAGAAGAGAGTAAGCTCCGCGTGTTTCGTGGTTCCCCCTGATAAAGATGGAGGGAACTTCATCGCTACGAATCCGTCGCGTATAGGTAAGCAATCTGTCCAGAATATCGCTCTCCTTCTCTACATCATCGAAGCAATCTCCGTTAAAGATGACCAGGTCATAAGGCTTATCCTCTACCAAAGAGTGAAGTTTATTGAACATCGTCATATTGCTATGGATATCGTTATATACGATGACCCGGAAGTCTTTTATATTATCACTCCAAGTGGTAAATGATTTGATTTCCGATCTGATTGTGTCTCCGAAAGTCTTACGGTAGCTGGAATAGAGAGTGATCTCCTGTGAAAGGACACGATAATAATATCGTGTGCCGGGTTGCAATCCGGTAAGGCGTATGCGATTGATCTTGTTGTTCGCCACCATCTCTCCTTCAATGAACGTTCGCGCCCGCTTCATGTTGATGGAATCGGTGCCATATTCGACCCAGCTCCGTGTCGGCACATTGGTTAACCACATCACCGTCATTTCATCGTTACCGGGATTTTGTAGATAGGGTATGGTACGCATTACTTCCGATGCTTTCGTTTTCAGGCGGATATCTGCAAATATGGGTCTGTGGTCTGACTCTATCTGCTTATCCATCACTTCTGCCCTATATGTAGTATAGGTCTCGCCTTTAGCAGTGTATCCCAATATATAATCGATGGTTAAGCGCGGATTAACGGAAGGTGATGTCGGTTTGTGAGGATCGGAAATAACCTGCCATTTCTCTTTCAGAAACTCAATGGGGGCGGAATCAGGAGGCGCGTTCAGGTCACCCATCAGAAATACCGGTTTGTCGTAGATGTTTACAGCGTCAGTAATGATCTTTACCGATTGGAGCCTCTCTTCGTTGTTGAGCGACAAGTGGGTGTTGACCACCACATACTTGTCGAGTTCAACGATTAGTGCAGAGCGGGCTTCCCGGACACCGGGCAGAGTGATCTTTCTTACTCCGATCGGCTTTTCCCGGGTAAGTATACCATTACCGTACTTACCGCCGTCGTGTAGGATAGAATAACCGAATGTGGCGTGCATATCCGTCTGTTCCGAAAGTATTTGCAAGATATCGATATTGCCGCTTCTGTCCACTACGCTGTCTACTTCCTGCAATCCCACTACTTCCGGATGGGTATTAATGATCAGTTTGCCTATCCGTTTAATATCTATTTTTCCATCTGTTCCTTCGCCATGATGGATGTTGTAACTCATGAGACGGTGTGTATTTTCCTGTTGAGGAAAAGTTTGCGCCCCGGCATGGAACAACACGAGGCAAAATATCAGCAAAAAGACTATTTTGTTCATTGTTGTTTGAAAAATTTACAGTTAAACGTATTCAAATTGTTTAAACCATAAACTTTCGAGGGGAGTGTGCCGAAAAGTTCCCAGTGCAAATAAACCGGATGCCGGAAAGCCTTTCAACGCTGCTTTTATCCCGAAAGCTTGGATGGCTGATGCTTTCGGGCAGGTCTTCCGGCTCGTTCCGATTATCCGTTGTCTTCCCATTCCGCGATGGCGGAACAGTGACGTTCACATTCTCTGCGTCGGATAACCTTTTTATTGGAACATACGGCTGCGGGTACAGCTTCGGCTTCTTTGTCTATCGGCAGACAGGTTACCGAATTCCATATACCCGAAAGCGATACAAAAGTACTACTTTTATTCGGGTTCGTGAAATAAACGGATTTCGTTCTCCGAAATTGTTGTAGTCTATCAAAAAAGTAAAAAAGACATTGAGATTAAACAAAAAGATTTTACTTTGCAACATAATATTCGTAGAGAGTGCTAATTTTATAATTATAAAACAATATGGCAATTATCACTTTAAAATACGATGCACGTAATCCAAAAGCCAAAAAGGCAATAGATGATATTTTGTCTTTAGGTTTGTTTGAACAAAAAACCGGTTTGGACGAAGCGCTTGAAGATGTAGAACATGGCCGCATTTATTCTGCAAAAAATGCAAATGATTTGATCCGGCAATGTTCATTATAGAACATGTATCAGATTACATACTCAAATAGATTTAAGAAAGATGTCAAGCGCATAATAAAGCGTGGATACGACATTTCTTTATTGGAAAAAGCCATTGTATATTACAAAACGCCGGTATATTGCCCGCACAATACAAAACACATATACTTTCAGGTAAATATGCCGGTTTGCACCAATGCCATATAAAGCCGGACTAGCTCCTCGTGTGGGATCAAAATGACACAAAACTCACTCTTTTATTTTTAAGTACCGGTACACATACCGACTTATTCTAAAAGTCCGTGCCCAAAATAAAACGTCCAAACAGGATATTTCCGTATGGACGATCTCAAAAACGACTAAAGAGCCGGTGCGATATTGGTTTTTTATTCCTTGGAATCTTTCAGAGCTTTTTGAAATACGTTAAAAGGGATAGACGAACCTTGAATCTTTAAGACAATCACTCCATGTGCCGGCACTTTAAATGAGAGTGCGGAGGCTGTTTCAACCGGATAATTCTTTTTATTCCATAAATTCCTGTAGGTATATCTTTTCGCGGCGTCTATGCTTACCGAATCCAAGGGGAAGGAAATCTCGCACTCTTCCGCCGACCGGTTTAATAAGGCCACTGCCACCTCCCCACTTCCGGTATATACAAGGGGTTTTGCCCAAACTTCCTGATCTCCGTGGTCTATCAATCTCCGCGCTTGATAGCAAAGAGGATCCTGATTAAGGGCAATGATTTCCTTATTGGTGAGAATTTCAACGGTTTCAGAAGTCATATTTCTTAGATCATTCCCTGCTAAAAGAGGAGAATTCATCATGCACCACATAGAAAAATGAGCTTTATCCTCTTCGTAAGTCATACCCCGTCCTACTTGCAGCATATCCATGTCGTTAAAATGCCCTGGGGAGCAATATTGCCATAGATCGGCATTCAGGTCGATGATGTTGAGGATAGATTCGAAAGTAGGCCTGATATCTCCCGATATGCGCCATGAATCGGCAATGACCGGCGCCCATTTACCCGGAAATTGCCAGCGGCAGATATTAAATATGCCATCGGGATTTATTTTTTTTGCGGTATTGATTAATTGTGTATACCGTATTTCTTCATCCAGTTGAAGTTTCTCAGCCCCGCACCAATCTACTTTGATAAAGTCGTAATTCCAGTCTTTCAGCATCAAGGCCAAGTCTTGTTCGTCATGACCATACAAACCGACATCATTGCCGATGGTGTCCGCGTTCCATAATGAAGCGCATGTGCTTATTCCCGCATCGGAGTAGATACCCGCTTTCAATCCTTTGGAATGAATGTAATCGGATAGGGCGCGCATGCCGGTTAGAAATCTGGGTGTTGATCATTTTGTGATTTTAGCGTGTTACTGCCTGATGAACAAGCGTTTTTTGACGCGCATGTTATGTTGGGAGCCGGATCCGACGGTGCCCAGCCCGACCGTTTTAATGAATTGTCTTCGTGAATAAGTCATGATGTTTTTTTATTGGTGAAATTTTTTCTTTGCGCTTTATTTTTTTGTATTGTTAGTCGTAACTCAACCACGCCGTTGCCTGTGTATCGGCGCTTGCTGTAAACCGGATCCAGCGTGCCTGGAAAGAGGCCGGGAACCGATGACGTTGCTCTTGTCTCGGTTGTACGGTATAAACAGCATACTTCATCCAATCCCCGTTGCCTGTAGGATCTATTTCTATTGTAATATTTACATCGTTTGCCGAACTATGGGATAAGGTCAATTCCCGTTGATCATAAAAACCGATAAGATAAGGGTCGGAAGCAATCTTTGCTTTTACGTCCGAATTCACCCACGGGCCTCCTTTGCCCGTGGGTTTCCCTAATTTCCAGAGATCGTCGATGACCCCTGCCCATACGGCCGCTTTCCCATCTTCCGACACAATGACATGCGGGTTCTGCTTCCCTTCTCCCGGGGTAACACCTGTCAGAACAAGCATCCCTCGGTAGGAAGCATAGTCATTGATACGGTAATGATGGGTAGCTACCGGGCGGATCTTGGCATATCCGTCCGCATTCTCCGCCGGCAATTCATAAAAGGTACCATGGCAACTGAACAGATCCCGCTCAGTGGCTACTTCGCGACAAATACGCAAAACACCCCGGCCGGTCAGGGAGGTATACGCCTCTTCCCCCAAAGGCAGCCTCCACCGCCGGTCTTTATCATCGACCACTAGGACAGAGCCTTTTTCCACCTCCACCACCTGTTGGGGAATGGCAAATTGTTCACGGATAAAACCGGCTGTTTCCGCGTCGTCTTTGCGTTCCAGCTTCAGTCCTTCACCCATTTCGTAATACCCGGTCTCCGTGGTCTTCCCGTTAACCGTTTCGTTGGCAAGCAATCCCAATGCCCGCCGGTTATCGCCCAGGCCATAAAGCAGCCCGCCTTGGCTTGATTCCGCCCTCACGTTGGCCAACCCCTTGAAAATAGCGTCCGGGGTATGGTTCCTTTTATCGTTGTCCGTATAGGAGAACGCGAGGGTCAGGGAAGCCTCCCTGTCCGTTTTGGCGCGTACCCATTCCCCTGTTTCGGATGAGGAAAAGTCCACATGGGCCGATCCCCCGGCTGCCAGTTCAATACTTTTGAGCGTACTCCAGTGGTTATCGCCCTTTTTGTCGACCTCATAGGTCACGGTGACCGGGGTAGCCCCTTCATTTTTCACCCAACTGCCGCGGTGCGCCCAGCCGGTAAACAGAAACGGCTCCGAATATTCGTTTGCATTTACCTTTTCCCCGGCCCAGACAGCTCCGCTTGCCGTAGCAGGGCCCAACTCTCCCGGTGTGCTAACGGAAGTAAACCAGAGGTTTGAATTGGATTGTTCGGGACCTTCGATATTCCCCTTCGCCTTACGCTTGTTCAGGAATTCTTTCTGGGCCGAATCGTCGCAGCCGAAGACCAGTTGGTCGTTCCATCTGGTGAAATCGCCAATCACCTTCAGGTACGCGGAACGGGGACGGATACCGGCGCTGTTGCCGGCAGTAAACGTGGCGGGGAATTTCCAGAACATCCCGTGCATCGTCATCAGGTAATCGGGTTGTCCTTCCGTGCCGATATCGCGGATGCGGGGCCACTCGGTATTCCAGCCGTGTGCTCCGTCGTAACTATGGCTGGCTTTCGGCAGGCGGTAAAAGCGCCATCCCTCTTCCGCGTCCCTTACGCCCAGCAACAGGGATTTATGGTCCCATCCCGTCGCCCAGACAGGGTCGGTTTCCGGATTGGGGTTCCCGTATATCCCTCCGGGGCCGGTCACTTCAACGAACTGGTTCCGGCGTACCACGTTCCACGTTTTGCCGTCCCATTCCGAGAGGGAGCCGGATTCCACATCAAATTGATGCAATGCTTCCTGTGTCGTCTCCCCGTTGTTGGAGTATACCAGCACGCCCTGTCCCGAGTACAGCCCTTTGCCATGGGCGCCCGGCAACAACGCCGCTTCCTGGTCCATTTCCCCGGGCTTGCGGTCGACATTCCCGTCGCGGAACAGCTCTTTCACTTTCAGCGTATGCACATCCACCTCATAAAATCCTTCTTCCATGGTGCCGTAGTAGACTTTATTGGCGGGATCCGCCAAATGGCGCGCGTTACCCGTATGCCTGCCGGGCATAACCGTATAGGGTATCACACGCACGTCCCCGGTGCTATCAATCGCATACGGGCCGATAAAAAGCTGGCCGCTCTCTTTGTGGATCATCCGGTTGGCCGGGGTTCCCCCGATACTCCCGTCACGGACAATTTGCTCCAAACTGGGCGTCACCTGGTAGAGTTTATCAGATGAGCCGTAAGGCAAATGGGGGCCATAGGTGATCACCCACAGGCTTCCCGCCCAGGGAACCACGGCGCCTGTGCCGCACTCGCCCTCATTATTATAATAAGCCAGGTGCGGGTAGATGCCGGAAAGCGATTTTGGCGGTTTAGAATTTTCCCCTACCTTGCATCCACTCAAAACCGACAGAATGCATATCGCAAAAAATAGTTTTCTTTTCATTTGAAATACGTTAAAAGATATAGATAAACCTTGAGTCCTTACATCCATCATTCCGTGAGGCGGCATATTTAAATGAGAGTTCAGAGGTTATTTCAGCCGGATAGTCTTTTTAGTCCATAAATTCCTGTAGGTATAGCCTTGTGTGGCGTTTATTGCCCACCGAATCCAAGGGGAAGGAAATTTAGCTCTCTTTCGCCGACCGGTTCAACAGGGCCAATGCTACCTGCCCGCTTCCGTTAGAAACAAGGGGTTTTGCTCAAACTTCCTGATCGCTGTGGTCTATCAATTTTCACGTTTGATATAATAAGGAGTCTCTTGATTCAGCGCGGTAATCTCGCGTTTGGTGGGTATTTCAACGGTTTCTAAATATAATTGTTCTTTTTATCGGTAAAATCGTTTTTTTGCGCTCATTATTTGAGAGATTGCCTCTTTATGTTTGTCACGGCACACTTCAATGGTCGGAAACCATGACGCCATGATAAACCCGTGCAATCGCGACGGATCGATATTGTTTTTACAATGTTCGACCGTATATTCCATATTGTCGTTGTTATCCCAGTTACTCCCTGTCGGCATCTGGTCGTATCCGTGCGCTTCCAAATCGTTATAGAAATTTACGCTTGAATTGGTTTTGACATCGAAGTCTTTTCCGTAATACCAGTTACTCTGCAATACGGATTTAGGCATTTTCTTGAAAAACACCTCTGGTTGATGCCACCCGTAATCTGCCCATACCCATGGACGGACTCCTTTTTTCTCCACTTGGTCTATATAGAAATACAGGTCGTTCCACCATAGGTCATTCTGGCGCATGACCGCGTAATTGTATGTCATTTGATGATGTGCAACCTCTTCATCCATTCCTAAATGAAAAAAACGGGGGGTGTCGAACAAATCCACAACCTCATCAATCAGGTTCCTGCAAACCTCGTAATATCTTTTTGTAGAAACCATCCTGGAATATTCCCCCATCCATGCGTCATGGGTGGTTGCAAAGTTCAATTTCGGGATAGGCTCCAATCCCAGTTCCCGTATTTTAGCCAGTTCCTTTTTCAGTTTCCCCGTGCTCCATGCATTTTTCACGGCGATTTCGGGATGGCTTTCGTATTTCACTCCATCGCCAAGGTCGATGATCACCATGTTCATGCCTGCTGTTACCATGTTTTGTAAAATATCGTTCCACACCGGTTCGTTAAAGATAAGGAACGGCCTGTAACCTCTCATCCATGCGTAAGCTTCCGCGCTATTTTTACATTGATAATCATCTTTATATACCCCCTCAGGCCATTCAAGATAAGGATGATCCTCCCACATGTTGGTTCCTAAATGCAGGAGATTCGCCCAGATCATTTTGCCGCTGTTACCGTTATCGGTTTGCCTGGCAAATGCCATGGGGCTAAGGCTTCCGGCGATACTTAGCGCGGTGGCTTGTTTTATAAAATCCCTTCGATTTGTCATAATGTATTTCTATTTATTTTGCTTTTAGCAGAAAAATACCCGCGTCGTCGAACCATGTCCGCTCTTCCGGATACTGTTCAGCATTAAATAACAGCATTAATTTGTCTGCATCCGGCGATTTACCTTCCGGCACATCCTAAAACATGCCGGGAGGTAAAAGGGTAAGTATTATAATTTATTTCAGAATATTTTGCACATAATGATTGGTTTTACTTTATTTTTTCACTACAACACCTTTATTTATTTGTAAATCAATTATTACAACATATTCTTTTCCTTGATTGCCGGGTATGACAGCATACCCTTCTTCTACGTTGCCGCCTAAAACGAAAGAATGGGAAGCAAAATTATCAAGATTCAATTCTTCTTTCCAGTTGAAAGTGTACGTCCCATCTGATAGACGAAATGTTGCCGGGGGTGAATCATTCTGATTTCTGGTTATCGTTTTTATAAATAAATTGGGGTTTTCACTATGCTTATCCATTTGTACTCCTCCGGAAACATTCCAAGCGGTAGTTATTTCAACAAAACCATCGCCCCAAATCCATACATTCTCTTTTATTGGATCTGCCGGATCAATTTTCTCCGTTGAATAGGTCTTGTTTGTTCGATCAAATATAATTTTATGATACCCTTTTTCCGGAATAATGAATTTCTCTTCTGAGTTTTTCTTGATTCCATTTTCACCTTCTTTCCCGTAGATCTCCGCGTCTGAGCCTCTACTGGAAATAAACAGGAATTCGCCATTTTCCTTGTGGTTATAGATCAACAATTCTAAAGAACCGTCAGCCCTTTTTTCCATTATTTCCGCGAATTCTTGTCGATACCCGGCGCCTTCCAGTTTGCCGGCAAGAATAACATCCCCATACACAAACAGATTATCAATAGGTTTGATGACCGCTTCTGCATCGCCCGTCACCTCACCCCATGGAGTAATCTCGCCTTCAACTTCCACTCCGCTTTTTGTGACGGTAATGGTATATACATATTTTTTTCCTGCCTTTAAACCATCGGTAATATTTTTGTTTATCTGCCATTTGTAATCATCACCGTCCAATTCAAACTCCACAGAGTGTTTGTCTTCGAGAGCAGCAACAGGCAGGAGAATGGCTTCGTAGGTATCTCCGTTTTTATTGAGGGTAATATCTTTCTCATCACGGAAATCTTTTAAATCGCCGGTTGAAAGTTCAAGGTCAGCAGCGGTGTAGATTTTTTTTACCTGCAAGCCCTCAACAGAGGCTAACGACTCGCCTTTTTTTACTTGTATTACCAACTTGCTCAGTTTGTGCTCGAAAGTAAGTTTTACCGGCCCGGTTGTTGCCTTGTCATATCCATTGGCTTTGGCATACAACAAGTCGATGTCTGCCTGCTCGGTTTGGTTGCGTACGTCTACCGGATATTTATACCCTTCTTTTATCTCTTCGTTGGATTTATACGGATAGTAAGCCACAAAGTCCACTTTGCCTTCTGTCGGATAATAAATGGTTTGGTCGGGTGCTGCGGGATTAAATCCTGTAGCGAAAACATCACCGCTGGCGGCTTTATATTGCCTGTTGTCAGCTTTTTCAAGTATGTTCTCAGCCGCAAGTGTCGTCCCGTTTTTTATCATATAGATGCCTACGGGGTCATTTTTCACCCATTGGTCACCACCGCTTGTGGTGCGGGTTTGCAGAGCGCTGACATGCGAGATGAATTGTACCTGCTCGCTGTCGTAAACAATTTTGTCTTCCTTGCTGCATGCCATCATCAACAGCATTACAAGAACTGTCAGAGTAATTGATTTTGTTTTCATTTTGTTTTAGTTTTAATCATTGTTGATTTTTTGAAATTAGTTATTGAATTGTCCAATATCCCCTCTCGTTTTCGGGCGAGAGGGCATGTGAATTGTTTATTATTTGTGTTCGAGCGCATCGTCGTCCTCAATTGTAGATATCCATTCCGTGATAGCACACTTCGTCCCCCGCAGTCCGGCTCTGCTTATCGCGATGGTATAGGCGTACTTTTTCCCTGCTTCTAAACTGGGAATATTATTCTTTATCTGCCATCTGTAAGTATCGCCTTCCACTTCAAACTCCACATACTGTTCATCGCCGATAGAGGTAACAGGGAGAAGAATGGCCTCGTAGGTTTCGCTTGCGGTGTTATAATAGGGTGTAATATCGGTCGTCGCAGGCTCTTCTATATAGATTAAATTGCCAGTTCTTAAGTCGAATTCGGCCGTTCTGTTCATCTTTTTTATGGTAACCTCCACTTCCGAGTTGGGGTCTATTCCGGCACCTCGTTCCACCTTTATTGCCAGTTTACTCAGCTTGTGCTCGAAAGTGAGTTTTACCGGCCCGGCTGTCTTATTATATCCGGCACCTCCGTTATTGGCTGTGGCATACAGCAGGTCGATGGCTGTCTGATTTTCTTGATCGCCTACGTTTACCGGGTAGGCATACTCTTCTTCTATACCGGATTTATATGGGTAGTATGCCACAAAGTTCACTTTCTTTCCGTCTTGTGGAAAGAAGATGGTTTGTGCGGTATTGGCAGGTGAGAACACAGCATTGGCCGCATTGTCGGCATTGACCTCGGTCGCTTTGTATTGCACATTGACGGCGGCATCTACAATGGTTTCTGGCTCCTCATGCTTTACCATATAGATACCGACATGGTCGTCTTCTTCCACCCATTTGTCACCGCCCCCGGTGGTGCGGGTTTGCTGGACGCTGATTTGCGAGTTGAACCGCACGGCTACGCGCAGACTCTCGTCATTGATTTTGTCGTCTTTGCTGCATGCTCCTATCAACATGACAAAAATTGTAAGAATGATTGATTTTGGTTTCATGTTGTTTTAATTTTTGATTGTTGTGTCTTATACATACTTTATTTGAATAATCATTCGTTTTTTTTCACTACAACGCCTTTATTTATCTGTAAATCAATTATTACAACATATTCCTCTCCTTGATTGCCGGGTATGACAGCATACCCTTCGCCTTCGTTGCCTAAAACGAAAGAATGGGAAGCAAAATCATCAAGATCCAATTTTTCTTTCCAGTTGAAAGTGATCGTCCCATCTGATAGACGAAATGCTGGTGGGGGAAAAGTACTCAGATTCCGGGTTATCGTTTTTATAAATAAATTAGGGTTTTCTCTATGCTTATCCATTTTTACTCCTCCGTAAACATTCCAAGCGGTAGTTATTTCAACAAAACCTTCGCCCCAAATCCATACATTCTCTTTTATTGGATCTGCCGGATCAACTTTCACTGTTGAATAGGTTATGTCTGTTGGATTAAATATAATTTTATGATAGCCTTTTTCCGGAATAATGAATTTCTCTTCTGAGTTTTTCTTGATTCCATTTTCGCCTTCTTTCCCGTAGATCACCGCGTCGGCTCCTCTACTGGAAATAAACAGGAATTCTCCGTTTTCTTTATGGTTGTAAACTAGTAATTCAAAATTACCGGTGGCTTTTTTCTCCATTATCTCCGCCCATTCTTTTCTCCATCCGGCATTTTCCAGTTTACCCGCCAAAATAACTTCACCATAAACATACATTTTATTTATAATCGGCGTTACTGAAAATGATTTTGTTCCGGATTTTTCCTGTTCTGAGTCACTTAAATAAATATTGAATTCGGCATACGGCAACTCCAGTATCTCTATACTCCCTTGTTGTTCTGAGGATGAGGTTTTTTGACCGTAATCTATCCAAGTGCCAGAATTGTCTTTATAAGAGATGTTAAAGAAAATCTTTTTTGCCTCGCTATTAGAGAAGTCAATTTGGATACCATTCGCAATCGCATTTACTGTAAGCGTGTTCAGCACTTCGCGCAAGTATGTAACAGCGTAAGGCAAAATCGGCTCTATTTCCATTTCCACACTTTCGGATCGGTTTCCATATTTGTTTACCGTATATAATTCTACAAACCTTTTTTGGGGAGAGAGTTTACTCAATGTGAAAGAAAAACTGTGTTTGGCAATGTCGAACCGTTGTATCTGCTTACCGCCGTCATCCGTAGGGTATTCCGCCGTGATAAGTATTACATCGCTTTCTTTCGGCGTATCGTAAGTGAAAATAGTCCCACCCTGAATATTTTCGATCTTGACATTGTTCAATGGACTGGGGATTGCATCCACCGCTCCTTCATTGGAATCGCAGGAGATAAACACGCACAATAGCGTCCCAAATAAAGGAATGAGCCATTTAGCGTTACGAAAAACTTCTATTTTCATCATAAACTGTTTTTATTGTTCGATTTGATTTTTTCCGCTTTCATCTTTGAATTCGGCATTCCCGTAAGATTCCTTTTGGATTGTATTGCCGGAAATTGTATTGGACTCTGTAGCGGAACGTAACCATACGGCATACGCGGCCCTATTGGGGGAGTCCCCTTTGGAAATTGTATTGCCTTTCAATTCATTATTCCGACTATTTCCATCAAAGAGAACCTGCGAATAGGTATTGTCTTTAGAAAAATTATTGATAAACGTGTTATTGTTTATTTTGTTGCTGTTGGAATTTTCCACATTTACCGGAGTTTGCGCGATTTCACTCAAGTTGTTTCCTTTGACTTGTGCTGAATGCGTATCGCTCAGATACAATCCGGTTTCTGTTTGCTTCCGTAAAATATTACCCGATAGTGTTAGCTTCTCAGTTTTGGTACTTGAAATTCCTATTTTACCTCCTTCGATCTCCAATTTCGATAATTCCACTTCTTTCGATCCTTTAATATTGGCTCCGATAGCTATTGGTTTTGAAGTTTGGAATGAAGATGAACTTATTTTTATATTCGTTGAATTTGAAACTGATAGTCCTTCATAGTAATCGTTAACCGTGAAGTCAGAGAGTGCCACATTTGCTGCTTCCGATAGGGTAATGCCGTTACTAGCCGACTTTTCAATCGTTATTCGAGACATCTCCACATCTTTTGATCCACCATAAATCCTTAGCGCTTGTGATTTAGAGTCTGATATTTTTATATCGGACATTTCTATGCTATATACGTTTGAATGGTATAAAGAAACGCCTACCGTACTGTTTTCCACAATGCAATTGGTGACTTTGATATCTTCCACTATTCCAAATTCACCATAGATGTGCAGTCCTATTTCCTTATTGTTACTAAAGGTGCAATTGTCAATTAATACGTTTTTTACAATTTCGTAGAATGCACTTGGTTCCAAATCAATTCCCGACTCGGGGGCGGTACCGTTTGTATTAGAGAATACGGAATTTTTCACAATAAGTCCGTTGACATGTATTACAGACATTCCCTGACGGCGGTTATTATCACAAACTACGTTTTGTACAGTAATATTTTTGTTGTCATAAAACAGATGAATGCCGTCCCCCCAACAATCACTGATATGTATATTGCTGATCTCAACATTTGTAGCGTACCGAAGGTCAATCCCCATACCCCATTCTCCTTTTGTTCCCTGATGTTCGTATCGCTCACCGACAATTTTCCCACCGGATATTTTCACGTTGCCTACTTTCCATACTTTAAGGACATTATGCCACTCCAGGTTGTTGGGTAACGCTTTTAGTATAGCGTTATCGCTTAATTTGAGATGGATGTTATCCCTCAGTTCAATGCTTTTTGCCGCATCGATTTCATATTCCCCGTCGGGTATGGTAACCGTTCCTATTTGGTTGGCTGCGGCATAATCAATGGTTCTTTGAATCATTTCATGATCGGTATTGGCTTTTCTGAAAGTCAACACGTCAATTTCGGTTAAGGGTGGCTTTTCCTGTGGAGGATTCTCTGTACCGTTCTCTTTGCTGCAAGAGATTAAAATCACGGTAAAAAAGAATAAAGCCGATAAATATATTTTTTTTTGTGTCCTTTTCATTGTTATCGTATTTTTAAATTATTCGACAGTAGGCGTATATCCCGGATTTTGCACCAACAATCGTGATTTTTGGATCTCCTCTTGCGGCAACGGGGCAAGGTATTCTTTGCGTTCAAATACTCTTTTTTGTATCACAATACGTTTGTAAAAACCGGTCAATGTTTTGGCCTCCATATCCATGCCGGTAAAGTCCCCGCCAAGGCCTCCTTCTCCGGGTTTGTTTTCCGCGATCATCCAGCGTTTCACATCAAAATAGCGCTGCCCTTCCGTCGCCAACTCTATCCTCATCTCGGCCCTGATCGCTTTTCGTTGCGCTTCCTGGTTCCCTTTAATCTGCGGTTTTATAGCTGCCAACAAAGGGATGCCGGCACGTTCGCGCACTTTGTCCACGTATTCTAAGATTCTCGGATCACCAGGGCTTACTTCATTCAGCGCCTCCGCGTACAACAGGTAGAATTCCGGCAAGCGGAAAATCATGATTGGCCGGTATTCAGTTAATGGATGGGGAGAAAGATGGTAAACCCTTTGGCTTAACCGTTTATATAACGAAGCACCGGAACGGGGCGCAAATCCGGAATTATCGGAGTTCCCGCCTTTGTTGTACCAGATTTGTTCGCCTCCGATGTGCCATTTCCTGCCGTTATAAAAAATATTTTGATAAAACCGCGGTTCCCGGTTAATATACATTCGATGTGTCCCTATTTCAGTCCTTCCTGTTAAATCCTCTCCGGCGGTAGAAAATCCTGTTTCGGTGTAAAGTGGCGATTCTTCGATGGCAAGTCCGTCGCACATAAAATAATCGTCCACCAATTCCTGCAGGACTCCGCCACCGCCCGTACTGGAACCTCCCCCTCTTGCTCCACGAGGTATGGTGTAAAAATCTATATTACCAACAGGGCCTCCAGCATTAATAACGCCTTGATCGTCCGACCGGGCCAAGATAATCTCTTTGTTGAATTTCATGTGAACTTCATACACGCTTTTATACGGATCGTAAACCCCGTTCGTATATTCCTTATGCAATTCATAATGCCCGGCATTGGCATAGTCAATGAATGCCTGGCATGCATTCAACGCTTTCTGCCATTTTGTATCGTCCTTATCCGGGAATAACCGTTTTCCGTCTTTATTCGTAAGCTGCAACGCTTCCGTGTAGCCGCCGTTAAACAGGGGAGACGCCGCGTACACCATAAGCCGCGCCCTGACGGCTAATGCTGTTCCTTTGGTAGGGACTGCCAGATAATTCGGATCGTAATAATTGGGGCCTTTCAGGTCCTCCAGTATGTCTGTCAACTCAGTATAAATGAAATCGACCACTTCGTCCACCGAATTCCGGGCAAAATCCAAATCCGGATCGGCCGGATTTGCTGACTTTTCCATAATAGGGACTGGACCGTATAACTCGAAGAGCAGGTAATGGTAATAGGCTCTTAAAAAACGGGCTTGCGCTTTTAATTCTTCTACCTCAGGTAGGCCTATGTAATCAGCATCTCCCGTTTTGGGTATTTCCTTTGCATTTTCTAAAAAGACATTTGCTTGGCGGATTAGTTGATACAAGTGCCATCGCCCGTAAAACAAAGGTCGATCGGCCGGACTTAACGCTCTTGTATAGGGGTAGTTTTCTTCGAAAGAAGGAATCAACTCATCCGCTAAATTGGGCCAGGGATTCCCCATCCCTATATCCCATACTACTGATATCCAGTAAAAATTCATAGTGTTCGGAATTCCTTTGTATATATTCCGGTGCCACTTTCTTACGTCTTGCGGGTTTGAGAAAATTTTTTCAAGTGATCGTTCTTCCGCTAATTCGTCGGATACATCCAGATAGTCTTCACAGGACGTTAGAGCGAATCCGACAAAAAGAATAGCGGTTATAAGATATTTCAGATATTTCATTTTGTTCGTTTTTACAGTTGTTGAAAAGGATTTTATAAATCAATAAAATACGGCATATATTTCAGAACGTTAATTCCAATCCTGCTGACCATGTAGCTGTGAGCGGATACCGTGCGCCGGCGCCGCTGTTTCCCAATTCCGGGTCAAACATTTTTACCTTGTCATACAACAAAGCAACGTTTTGTCCCATCACATAAATCCGGGCTTGTTTCATAAGAACTTTTGCTGCTATTTTTTCAGGAATAGTGTATCCCAGTTCAACCGTTTTTAATCGTAAATACGATGCGTCACGGAAAAACCAGCTGTTGAGTGTCGAGTTGGTATTTGTTTTACTTTTTAAACTTATCCGGGGGAAAAACACATCTTGCGACGGGTTGGCCTCTGTCCAGCGGCTCTCGATTATTTCCTGCCTTACGCTCGAATTATAAATGGCTTCAGAGAAAGGTTGAAAGAGATGTGGCTGATTGTTCAGATTAAGGGATGTATTGCCGGCACCCTGAAAAAACAGGCTGACATAAATCCCTTTATAAGTTGCATTTATTCCAAAACCGTACATAATTTCTGGTACGGTAGGATGGACATAATCCTGTACCGCATCATAGTTTGTATCTACCACACCGTCACCGTTTTGGTCTACGTACAGGATATCGCCCGGCATCGGATTGGGCAGCATCTCGGAATGGACTACGCCTTCCCGCAACGTATAGGTTTTATTTCCATTGGCATCTACCAAAATGTTAAAATCATCCTCCCTGTATAACCGGTCTACCGCTAGCCCTTTTAAACCGAAAAGGCGTGTTCCGGTAACCGCCATCCACGGATAGGATTGGGGAATTTCGTCGTATTCAAGGATCTTGTTCCTGGCGAAAGTGAAGTTCCCTTTCAAAGACAGTCGCCAGTCGCCTATGATCTGGTGGACGTTAAAAGCGGCGTCCACCCCTTTGTTGCTAACCTTACCGAAGTTTTGCCAAGGCGCCTGTCTGAATCCCGCGGCGCCGGATATCGTTTTCCGTTGCATCAATATATTTGTCCTCAGATTGTCGAAATAATCGACCTGCAGGTCCGCTTTCCCATTGAAGAGCATAAGGTCGATACCATAATTCCGTTTCATCTCTATTTCCCAGGAGAGGGACGGGGATTCGAAACGCCCTTCAATAATGCCGCCAACGTTGTTCAATGTCCCGGTGCTTCCTATACCCCAGCTATACCCGGAGTCGTCATTGAAAGAGGGTTTGTATAAAAACCGGTCTCCCCCGGTATTGTCGTTCCCCGTTTTTCCTACAGACGCCCGCAGTTTTAAGGAAGAGAGCGTATTTAACCAATTTTCAGGGAAGAAAGGCTCGTTGGTTATATTCCAACCCAATCCCACGGCCGGAAAGATACCGTAACGGTACCCTTTTGCGAACTGCTCGCTGCCGGTGATCCCGAAACTGCCTTCCAACAGGTACCGGTTGTCGAATGCGTAGGTAGCCCTTCCTATCCATGCCTGTTTCCGGAAAGCCAGAGCGTTATTATGCAATTGCTTGTCCTTCTGGTAATAAAGTAACATCCCCGTTACGGCATGTTTATCGAAAGCGCGGTCATAATTCAGAGACCCTTCTATATATATGTTTTTATTGCCGGAATTGGAGGTTGTCGGCGTACCAAAAGGCGTTTCATTCGTAATTTGATTAAAGATCAAATTCCCGTTGGGAAGTCTTCCTTCCGCGTAATAGGCCGCGGGCGTTTTTGACCTCGTCATATAATATATAGAATTCGAATCGTAACTGACCGCCCCTTTCACTTTCAATCCGGGAGTAACAAAGTCCAATTTCTGCTCCAGTTCCACTTTGGATTGAAGGCCTGTCCTCCATTCTTTCCTATACCCGCTTTCCATCAACTCGTTATATGGTTGCACCCAAGTGTCACTGCTGCGAGATAAGGTGCCGTCCGAATAGACAGCGGGTATAACATGCGGAGGGACTTGTACAAAATTACTCAATAAACCAGATGTACTACTGCTCGGATAGTTGGTGGTTAAATACTGCCCGCTCAGGTCTACGCGCAGGAATGTGGTCGGGGTGACATTTATATCGATGTTACTGCGGAGGTTATATCGTTTCAACCCCGCGTTGTTGTTGTATTCGTTGTTCTGTTTAAATAAGCCGCTTTCTGCGAAATAAGCGCCCGAAACAAAATACCGCATCCTTTCACCGCCGCCCCTGAAATTCAACGTGTGTCGCGTATTGGATGTGTGTTTTGCCATCAAAGTTCCCCACCAGTCAACGCTCGGATATAAATCGGGGTCTTCTCCGGTTCTGTATTTTTCCAGTTCGACATCGTCAATGTATTTAGCGTCCCCATCATTTGTCAGTCTCTCGTTGTAGAGCGTGAGGAAATCATACGAATTGGCGAAGCGGGGTATACGTATGGGCGTCAATACGCCTACCTCTCCCCGGTAAGAGATGGAGGGTTTTTGCTCTCTCCCCCTTTTGGAGGTAATCAATACAACGCCGTTGGCGCCTTCGGAGCCGTAGATGGATGTGGCGGAAGCGTCTTTCAACAAAGTAAACGTCTCTATCTCATCCGGTTCAATATCGTTCATCTCTCGCGGCACGCCATCGACAAGCACCAATGGGTTCGTACCGCCGGCAAAGGAACTGACACCGCGGATCCAGAACTCGGCGTTGTCGTATCCCGGTTCCCCCGAACGCTGCACGGAAATTAAACCGGAGAACTGTCCCGCTAAGCTGGTTGATAAACTCCGTGTGGGGATGCGTAATTCTTCACCCTTGACTGTTGTGATGGCCGCTACTACACTCTCTTTTTTCTGGCGTCCGAAACCAACCACCGTTATCTCTTCCAATTCATCAACTTTTTCTTTCAGGATAATATTTAATGTGGTGTTATTGTTCACTTTTACTTTTTGGGGCTCCATACCGATGTAGGTAAATTCCAGTTCATCGGTGGGGCTTACTTCAATAGAATAAACTCCATCGACATCGGTAATGACTCCTTTTGTGGCCCCGACAATAATAACTGTGGCCCCGGGCAGGGATTCGCCTTTTTCGTCGGTGACTTTACCTTTTACGGTGATGGCTTTTTTCTGTTGTTGTACCACTCTCTCCTCCTTTGCCTGCTTTTTCATGATATACACCTGCCGGCCGTCGATCTTGTAGGTTGTTTGCGTATTTCCGAACAACAGATCAAGGACTTTTTCAATTGGCTGATCATTGACGTTTAGACTGACTTTCCGATTGAGATCAATGTCATCGTTGTTATAGAAAAAAACCATATCGCTGGTCTTCTCGATAATACGAATAATCTCCCTTACCGACTTATCGGCCTGATGAATGGTAATTGGCTGCGCAATTGAACGCCCCGGAGTAAATAATTGCAGGCAACAGATCATAAGAATAACCTGAATTTTTTTTCGCCTGAATTTGAATTTTATTTGCTTCATGATTTTATTAAATAAATGAATGCATTAAACTTAAGTTCGGATTTTTAAATATTGAATCTGAAATTATTGATTAAACTGTATTCTGTATTCGTTGTCCTTTACGCCGAAATTAAACGACGCGATTTGAGACAGGTTGTTGAGTAAACGGGAGAGGTCGTCTTTCAACTCCAGTTTACCCGAGCACAGTATTCGGGATGGTTCCGAGGGAAAGATCATGGTCACATTGTAATAACGTGCCAACTGTTGAAGAATGTTCTCGATAGGCTCATTCTGAAATATATAAATGCCGTCACGCCACGAAGTGTATATCTCCGTATCGACTGTTTCTACGCTGATCCCATTTTGAGTATAGGTATATGCCTGATTGGGGACTAATCGGGTGTTTACGCCGTTCTGCTTAACATCGACCGCTCCGTTCACTAAGACCACTCTTTTAAAGGCGTCATCTTTGTAAGCCGACAAATTGAAAGAAGTGCCGAGCACCTGAATCTCCAGTTTATCTGTTTTCACCACGAAAGGCCGACTTTGATCCCGTTGTACTTCGGCGTATACTTCCCCGTCTACATAAATCTCCCTTTTATTTTCGGGAAAAGTAGCCGGATAGATCACCGAAGTGCCGGCATTTACCCACAATGAAGTCCCGTCGGCAAGCGTTAAGAAGGCCCGTTTTCCATACGGTACGGATAGCTGGTTATAAGAAACTTTCGCAACCGAAGGGAGTGTTGTTCCGGTACTTACCGCTTCACTGTTAACGGTGAATGATCCCGTGCTGTCGTATTTTATATCGGCTTCTTTGCCATCAATTTCCAATTGACTGTCTTCCGTAACGATGCGTATTTCCTTCTGATTTTGCGGTTGATGAAGCGCTTGAAATTGGGCATAGTCGATATCCGAACTATCGGACACGTTTTTCCTCTCCAACAGAAAGGTGATGGATAATCCTATGATAACGGCAATACAAGCTGTAATAGCGAGATATTTATACCGGTGTATTGCTTTCTGTTTCTTGTCCGGCGAATTTCGCGTTGTTTCGATTCGTTTCCACAGCCGGTCTTTCCGCTCCTGTGGTATCTCGCGCCGGCTTTTCCGTATGGTGTCCAATAACATATTGGCGGAAATATATTCATTGATATCGATCTCCTTCCGGTCAATAAGCTCCGACCAGAAAAGTTTGCTCTCTGTAGTGGGGGAGATCATCGATTCAATGAAGAAATCATCATCGAGGAAATCAATATCTTTATAGTGGCTATAATCTGTTTTCATTTTTTATTTTTATCCGAGTAAGACGAAGATGAAGTATCATTATTTCGAATCCTTAAAACCGCTCTGTGTATTAAAGTCTTCACCGATTGATAATTGATTTGCATAATTTCCGATATCTCATCATAAGATAGCCCGTCGATAAAACGCAAGTGAACGGCTTCCCGTTGATGGCGGGTCAGGCCTGATAACAAGCAGTTGACTCGTTTTTTTTTATCGTTTTCCTCTTCATTCTCGATCCAAAGTTCCTGGCTGTTTTTTTCGGCTAATAACTCTGTCGTATCATTTAAAATCTCCACAAAGCGTTTATTTCCCTGTAATAAAAATAAGAGCCGGTGACGGAATGCCGTTCGTAAATAATGCTTTAAGTTGGAGATGCGTGCAAACCGCTTCTCCTTTGTATACACATCGATAAACACATCATGAATAGCATCTTCTATGATGCCGATATCGGAATGAATCGACAGGCCGTACGCATAGAGGTCGTCCGCGTATGTTCGATACATAAACGCCAGTAAGTCTCCGTTTCCATCAAACGTCGCATCTTGACCGGATCGGATTATACGGTCTTCCTTTTTCTTCAAATCTATCTCCATGATGTTTATCCAATATTACATGCTGTATAAAATTTAATATTCAGTATACAGATTATTCATCTAAAGGCTCCATCTTTTACGGTATTTACAAATTTCTGTTTTTTTGTTTTTATATATAAGGGAAAAATATAGGGAAATAGTATTCAATTTAATTGTTAAAAATGCAAATGTGCTTGATTTTATTTGGAAAATGATGGCGGAGGGATTGCGGATCGAGGCCGCAATGACGAAAAGGGCGAATGGTCGGGGCAGTTATAGATATTGGGCTATGATATGATTGTTTCCGATGTATTCAATATAGTATCCGTCTTTTCTGATACTGAAGAAAAAATACCAAGTCGTGTTTTTATTCCTCCGACAACGGATATAATACAAACCGTCTCCATACTTCGAAAAGTATCTGGGGGCTTTTTTCTTTGGCATTGTGTCAATGTTTTTTTCAACTTCTCGCACCAATTCTTCTACATATTTTTTTGCTTCGTCTTTAAACCCAAAATAATCGTTTATATACAGAGTCTCTACCAAGTCGCTAAGGTACGTTACCGTTCGCCGTGAAAAAAATACTTTTTTCATGGCTTATCCGGAAATCTATCGATCCGGTCATTCACTGCATTTATAAATTCATCCGATGTTAAGTACGGTTCTTCTACTCTCGTTTTTCTAACCAGTTCGATCACCTCATTCGTCCCTCTTTGGGTAATGATTATTCTTTCTTTTGTAGATAAATCAAAATACTTTTTCAGATTATCTCTAAATTCCGATTGACTGACTATAATCATAACGCGTTATTTAATATGTGATGACAAAGATAAGAGAAAATATGAATTGTACTATTAATCGTACGGAATTATTTTCTTATTTTTCCGTTGCGCAGGCGTCGTTCGGAGACGGGAAAGACGACCGGTGGCGGTTATAGATACATAATGCTATTTTACTCAAATCCCCGATTTCTAAATGAACGCGGATATTCATTGCCTTGAATATCTTTAAAAAAGGTAAGGTTTTTAGATTGTTTTGCCTGCTTAATGGATTCCCCTATTAGGAAAGAATTTACTTCTGTATCGTATGCATCCCGTTCGTGAGTTCCTTCCTACCCCTATCACTTTGTCAAGCATTTCTTCCATCTAAAACTCATACAGTGTAATTGGCAAATATTTCTGATAGCTTAGAAAATCATGATCTTCAGCAAATTCTCTTTCACCGAGCTTGCTACGCCTGAAAGCTAAAGACCATACGGACGTATCGACCAATACATCTCTCATTTTCGGTCACGCAATTTTTTATAGTCATAATCGGGAGCGTAATCGACCGTATGGAACATTTTTATCACTTTTTCCGTTTCCCGTTTTGTAATAAACTCTTCCAACGCCAATTCCACCGTATCCTTTTGCGTTTTTAGACCTCCAATGGAATGCGCCTTTTTTAATAGTATATTATCTATTGGCAAATTTGTTTCCATAAACAATGCAATTTAGTAGTTTCCTGCAAAATTACATGAATTTTTGTCCATATCCAAACGCATGGAATAAGAAATTGTTTATAATTATTACTTATGAGCGTGAGCGTTACACCGGTCGATGCTTCCGGTTATGGTTTCTCTTGATTGCCGTCGCGCAGGCGCCGTTCGGAAACGGGGAAGACGACCGGCTTGATTTTGATTATAAAACCGTATACAGGGGGAAAACAGGACTTTTTTGCAGGGTGATTGTTCTAAAAAAAAGTTGTGTTCTTATGCTATTAGCGAATGTGTTGCGCACAGGTGTGGTTGTTCCCTATATATCGGACATAGAAGATATCATTTTCATAATTGAAAAATACATACCATTGAGTGTTGTCATTTTTCTTAAAAACCGAATAATACAAATCTTTGCCATATCGGGAAAAATAAGGCGGAGCAACTTTACTCGCCCGATTGGGTAAGGTGTCATAGATATCCGATACTAATGAATAGGTATATGCTATTGCCTCATCCTTAAATCCAAAATAGTTTTTATTATAAAGGATCTCGATCAGTTCTACTAAATGATCTTCAACTGCGGGAGCGACAATAACTCGTTTCATTTTTTATCAAAAAGCTTCTCTATGCGTGGAAGGACTCGACTTAATAATTCTTCTTTTGTCAATCCATTACGAATATCTTCATCTGTTATCACTCTGTCATGCACGACTAAATGAATTAGTTTATTCCCTCGCTTAACCACTACAGGTTGGGTTTCTGCCATTTCGAGATATTTTTTTTGTTGGTTCCGTAATTCTGTCGGACTAATAACGATCATAATTCAAAAATTAAAGGGTGGATGCAAATGTACGACTTTTTGTACATTTGTAAGGGATTTATTATGTTAATAAGCATTATGTACATACAGGCAAGAACTTAGGGTACCGGATAGATAGTTGCCTTATTGGGACTGTCGACGTCGTTCTGAGTCGTATTGCCTGTTATCTTATCTCTTGATTGCCGTCGCGCAGGCGCCGTTCGGAAACGGGGAAGACGACCGGCTTGCCCGATACCGGATTGGTTTTCACAATGACGACCGTGTTATATACGTGTTCGATATGTTCGTAAGTAAGCACCTCTTCGGGGAGGCCCTGGCAATAGGTCGTTCCGTCTTTCATCATCAGCAGGAAATCGCAATATTCGGCCGCGAGCGAAAGGTCGTGCACGATCATCATCACGGTCAGTTTCATTTCTTCGTTCATGCGTTGTATCAGGTTCAAGAACTGCATTTGATGGGTGATGTCGAGGTGTGAGGTCGGTTCGTCGAGCAGTAGTAATCGCGGGTGCTGCGAGAGGGCGGAGGCGATGTTCGCCATTTGCTGTTCACCCCCGCTCAATTCCTCCATCGACTTGTGGCGCAGCCGGTAGGTGTTGGTAAGTTGCATATAATGATGCGCGATCTCGATATCCTCTTTGCGGTCGAAAAACTGAAACTGCCGCCGGAAAGGGAGCCGCCCCATCAATACGTATTCCTCCACAGTAAGGTCGGCGATTTGCGAGAACTGCGATACGATGGCGAGTTTTTGCGCTTTTTCGCGCCAGGAAAGTGTCGACAGGTCTTCCCCTTCAAGCAGGATGCGGCCTGTTTTCAACGGCAAAGAACCGGATATTCCTTTGAAAAGGGTGGTTTTCCCCGATCCGTTGGGGCCGATAATGCCGGCAAACGATCCTTCGGCAAGCGTCAGCCGGATGTCGTGTGTCCGGAAGCCGTTGCCATATCCGCAAGAGAGGTTTTGTATATCGAGAAAAGAAGACATATAAAAAAGTATGATGTATGAAGTATGATGTATGAAGTATGATGTGTGAAGTATGTTCAAGCGTTTCTTGCCTTTAGTTCTTTCCGTTTCGTGTTATTCAACAACAGAATAAATGCCACGCCGCCCACAATGCCGGTAATCACGCCGATAGGCAGTTCGTTAGGCGCGATGATGGTTCGTGCCAGTACATCGCATAAGATCAGAAACGTGCTGCCGCTAAGGAAGGATGCGATTAATAATATCCGGTAATCGGTTCCCACCCAAAGGCGGACGATGTGAGGAATGACCAGTCCCACGAAACCGATGATGCCCGCCACCGATATGCAGGCGCCTGTCAGGAGCGAGGTGATGATGAACAGGATACGGATGACGCCGTTGGCGTTGAACCCTAAATGGCGGGCTTTTTCTTCGCCTAACCGGAGGGCATTGAGGGGCATTACGAACAGATACGACACGAGCAGGCAGAACACCGAAAGCACAACCATCAACGTGATCATCGTGCTGTTCGATTCGTTGAGCGAGCCCATGATCCAGAAGACGATGCCGTGGATGTTTTCGGCCGAAGTCACGGACATCAGGAACATCATCAGCGAGGAAGAAATAAAGCTGATCATTACGCCGATAAGGAGCATCCGGTTGACGCTCAATCCGCCTTTTCCCAAGCTGAGCGTATAGACCAGGAAGATGATTGCAAAGGCGCCGATGAATCCCGCCAGCGGGAGGAACAGGACGTTGAGCAGGTGCAAGCCTGACACAATGGCAAACGTAACGCCCAGTGAAGCCCCGCCGGAAATACCCAGTGTATACGGTTCGACGAGCGGATTGCGGTAAATGCCTTGCAGAATGGCTCCGGCAAGGCTCAGGCTTCCGCCGATGGCAAAGCCGAGCAAGGTGCGCGGAATACGGATATAAGCCAACACGCCATACTCAGTGCTTTCTTTGTCGGCGAGTAGGCGGGGGATATCGGCAAAAGGAATGGATATTTCGCCCATCCCCAGCGACAATAGAGCCGCGCCGGTCAAAGCCGCCAGTAATAAAAGCACATATATCGCCCACCGTCCTTGTTCTTGCTGCATTTTTATATCCTTGTTTTACCGGAAGCGATCTCCATGACAACCATTTATATAATTTCTAAAACACCATATTCAGTCGAGTAAATAAATGATTCTATTTGCGACTTATTGGTTATGATTAATTGTTCGATATATTTCCGGTTTTGATTTCCCGTACGTAATAAAATTACTTTAGGCGGAAATCCTTTTGTACTGGACAGATGCAAAAAGTCTTCATCATTGGTTACGATAAGCATTTTCTGTGATAAGTTTGCGTCAAGCAATAGCCGGATTCGCATTGTCAATCGAAATTGTTTTGATAGGAGTATCTCTGTCTGCCGCAAAGCGTAATGCTGCACGAATATGAATTTCTGTGAGGTTGGGGTAATCATGGAGAATATCTTCATGAGACATACCCGAAGCAAGCCATTGAAGAATGTCCGTAACGGTTATCCGCGTGCCTTTTATACACGGTTTTCCAAAACGGATTTCCGGGTTGATTGAAATATAAGAAGCCAAATTATTATCCATAATTATTTGAATGATTAATTGCTAACGAAATGAAGTATCGAAAGCAAAGTTATATCTTTTTTACCTTCTGACAAAAATAAAAGCGTCAGGACAAAAAGGCGTGTAGCCGTTTTATCAATATTCAATTCCCTTCCTACTGCGGATCTTACGGTCGTAAGGATGTTTCAGCTTTTTGCAGAACGTGACGTAGTCAGCCAGCGCCATGACGTTTTCGGTGGCAGCCCTTCCCGTTAACACGAGTTCCGTATCCTGCGGCTTGTCTTTGATGAAGTCCAGCAGGATCGATTCGTCGAGATAGCGGTCGCGGACGGAGATCAGGATCTCGTCCATAATCAGTAAATCGAACGACTCTTCGGCCAGCTTGTTCCGGAGCGTTTGAATGGCTTCGGGCACTTCCTTCTTTATTTGTTCTTCGTCGATGCTTTTGTCGAGATGAGGATGCCCGATGGCAAAATTCAGCACGGTCGCCCCGAGTTTTTTCAGGCTTTCCATTTCGGCATACCCGTATTTTGCGGGATCTTTATGGAACGAGCAGTAGCACACTTTAAAGCCGCTTCCCAAGGCGCGGGTTGCCAGGCCGACAGCAGCCGTTGTCTTGCCTTTACCGTCGCCGGTATATATATGTATCAATCCAAGCTTTTTCATTATGAATGTCTGATGTCTGATGTCTAATGTCGCCGGTCATCGGTCTTCGGTCTTCGGTCTTCAGTCGCCGGTCTCCAACCTCCAACCTCTAATCTCTAATCTCCAATCTCTAATCTCCAATCTCCAATCTCTAATCTCTAATCTCCAGTCATTAATTTATTCATTGTCTCTATTGTTTGGACAAACGTGATGGGCGTCGGTTGGCAGGCGATTTCCGAGTCGATGATGTAGACGTGATTGTCTCGTACCGCTTTCAGATTCGTGTACCGCTTCCAGGTCTTCATCTCTTCGTCCCCGACGATCCCCATCGTGACGATAAAGATATAATCGGGGTTTTTGGCCACTACAAACTCGCGTGTGACGGCGCCTTGTGTGAGGCCCTTCGCAATATTCTCGGCCCCCAGCAACGTCATATAGTCATTCATAAACGTGTTGGGTATGACGGTGAACAAGGGGTTGGCGCCGATTTGAAAAAACATTTTCGGCTTGTTGAGGCGTGAGATGCGTCGAGCAATCTGTTGTATTTTCTGTTGACTTTCCGATACCGTTTTTTTTGCCCGATGTTCCGCCCCTACCCATTTCCCCAGAAGGATGAATTGGTCGCAGATTTCCTGAAAGGAGCGGGGAGAGGCGAAGACTTCCACTTTTATTCCCATTTTGCGCAGCAATTCCAAATCTTTCGGGCTCGTAAGCCCTGAAGCGATGACCAAGTCGGGTTTCAGGCTGACGATTTTTTCGATATTCGCCTTTACGGCAGAGGCGACAACCGGTTTGTGGTCGTTTTTAGCCGCCGTACAGTAACTCGTGCATCCTACCAGTTTGTCTTGCGCATCCAAATAATACAAGCTTTGCGTGACGGACGGCGCCAACGAGATTATTTTCGAATAAGACGCCTGTCCGAAAGCGAGGGTTACCCATGCGAAAAACAGTATCGATACAATAAACTTTTTATTGCTATATACTGACTTCATATTTCATTGTTTTTTATTAATCAAAGTTTTACACGTTATTTCATCCGGCAGTTTGGAGTCTCCGGTCATCGGTCTCCGGTCATCAGTCATCGGTCTCCGGTCTCCAATCTCCAACCTCTATCCTCTATTATCTTAATTGCAAAAAATGATGCGTTTCATTTTCGGTGATTTCCCCTTTTTCGAAAGGAACCGCATCGGCAAGCGACGGGCCGTCGAAAACAAAGGTGTGATATTCGCCGTTCTCTCCGCACACATCCATTCCCGGTATTGCGCGCAAGTCGTTTATGAAAGCCTCATCCACAATGCGCCCCAGGAAAGAAGGCGGCAACTTGTTTTTGCGCACCGAAATCACGATGGATTTATAACCTTCTTTCAGGAAGCCGTTCATCACCACTTCCGTATCCATTCCCCAGAGCGGAAATACGGGCGTGATATCCATATCGTGGCATACCCGTTCGATCCACGTCTTGTGTTCCCTGACGAAAATATCCCCGAATACGCCGGTATCGACCGCGTGCTCTTTTTTCAGATGAGCCATAACGGCTTTCAAATCTTTTTCATATTCGGCTCTTGTGGTCGGTTGTTGGATAAGAGGGATTCTTACTTTTTCGGATTGCCGGCGGATCAGTTCGTTCCTGATACCATGCGAACGGGAGCGGTCGCTGTTTGCATCCGACATATTCAACAAGCAAAACACTTCGTTGCCGCCATCCGCTAAAAAACGATGCATCGCATACATGCAGTCTTTGCCGCTGCTCCAGGAAATAAAAGCTTTCATCTATTCAATTAATATAATGTATAAACACCTTGCAAAGATACTAAAAGAATAGCAAAGCTTCCGGTTATCAACTATCAGTTTTCAACAGGTTCCGATAGTTATAGCCTCTTGCAGCCTGTATATTCTCATTATCCGTACAGCGAATCCTGTCGCGAAGCAATATCACGCGACACGCCGGTTCTTCCGACTGCAATTTTGTCAGTCTCCCCTTTCAAATAGAATTTTTTTGGTGGAAAACGGCGGATTTGTTTTTTTGGCATAGAATTCGCTATTTGAATTGTGTCGAACGAAGAAACAATTTTAAACAGTTTCTACATAACAAACAACAATTAATTAATCATTAATTTTAGAGATATGAATATTAGACCATTAGCAGACAGAGTGTTGGTAAAACCGGCCGCTGCGGAAGAAAAAACAGTAAGCGGAATTATTATTCCCGATACAGCGAAAGAAAAACCATTGAAAGGCGAAGTTATTTCGGCCGGAAAAGGTACTAAAGACGAAGAAATAGTCGTGAAACCCGGAGACCACGTTCTTTACGGGAAATATGCCGGAACGGAAATTGAACTTGATGGTGAAAAATACCTCATCATGCGCCAGTCTGACATTTTAGCTATTATCGGATAACAAACAGAAAAAAAGAAAAAGTATAACTATGGCAAAAGAAATTAAATTTGAAATGGATGCCCGCGATTTACTCAAAGAAGGAGTGGACGCGTTGGCGGATGCAGTAAAAGTAACTTTGGGCCCTAAAGGCCGCAATGTGATCATCGACAAAAAATACGGCGCTCCCCAAATTACGAAAGACGGGGTGACCGTGGCAAAAGAAATAGAATTGGAGGATCCCTTCCAAAACATGGGCGCCCAACTGGTAAAGGAAGTGGCTACCAAAACCAATGACGATGCGGGCGACGGAACAACCACCGCTACCTTGCTGGCTCAATCCATCATCAGGGTAGGATTGAAGAACGTAACCGCCGGCGCTAATCCGATGGATTTGAAGCGCGGAATAGACATCGCCGTGGCCAAAGTGGTGGAAAACCTCAGAAGCCAGGCTGTAGAAGTCGGCAACGATTTGAAGAAAATCGAAAATGTGGCCAAGATCTCGGCGAATGGCGATGAAACCATCGGTAAACTCATTGCCGAAGCCATGCAAAAAGTCAGCAAAGAAGGCGTGATTACCGTCGAAGAAGCCAAAGGTACCGATACGTATGTAGATGTCGTAGAAGGGATGCAGTTCGATCGCGGATATATCTCTCCTTATTTCGTGACCGATACCGAAAGCATGCAGGTGGAATTCGAAAATCCGCAGATTCTTATCCACGACAAAAAAATATCGGCCATCAAAGATCTTCTTCCCATCCTCGAGAAGAGCGTTCAAACCGGCAAACCACTGTTGATTATCGCAGAAGATATCGATTCGGAAGCGCTTACGACCCTGGTTGTAAACCGTCTGCGCGGATCGTTGAAGATTGCGGCTGTGAAAGCTCCCGGATTCGGCGACCGCCGTAAAGAAATGCTGGAAGATATCGCCATCTTGACGGGCGGTACGGTGATTTCGGAAGAAAAAGGCCTGACGCTCGAACATGCAACGCTCGATATGTTGGGTAGCGCCGAAAAAGTGACTATCGACAAAGATACCACGACGATCGTAAACGGGGTGGGCGATAAAGAAACCATCCACAATCGTGTCGCACAAATCCGCGCTCAAATAGAAAAAACAACGTCCGATTACGACCGCGAGAAATTGCAGGAACGGTTGGCGAAACTTTCGGGCGGGGTAGCCGTATTGTATGTAGGCGCTCCTTCGGAAGTGGAAATGAAAGAAAAGAAAGACCGTGTGGACGATGCGCTTTCCGCAACCCGTGCAGCGGTTGAAGAAGGAACCGTTCCGGGCGGCGGTGTGGCTTACATCCGCGCCATCGAAGCGTTGGAAGGGTTGAAAGGCGCGAACGAAGACGAAACCACCGGTATCGAAATCGTCAAACGTGCTATCGAAGAGCCCCTTCGCCAGATTGTCGCCAACAGTGGCAAAGAAGGCTCCGTGATTGTGCAGAAAGTTCGCGAAGGAAAAGCGGACTACGGATACAATGCCCGTAACGACCAGTTCGAGAACCTGTATGAAACGGGTGTGATCGATCCTGCCAAAGTGACACGCGTTGCATTGGAAAATGCGGCTTCCATCGCCGGCATGTTCCTGACTACCGAATGTGTCATCACCGACAAGAAGGAAGACAATCCTGCTCCGCAAATGCCTATGGGCGGCGGCGGAATGGGCGGCATGATGTAATTCATTGCCATTATCGTACATATTTAAAGATTGATGTGCAGCCTGTTCTATATGGGTTGCACATCTTTTTTATTATATAAAAGAGAGGCTTTGTAGAATTTTTCTACTATTGATTTTTATAATTTTACGTAGCTTGGATATTATTTTGTTAACCTATTGTCTTTCTCTGTGTAAGTGAATGAAACTTAATACCTATGTAAAATGATTTTTTGAGCGTTTTTTTATTCTAAACATAATAGATTGTTTATCATGTTAGTTGATGATGATCAAACGGTTTCGCTTCACTTTGAAAATGTAACGGAAATGTAATAAGTTTTGATTTTTTTTATTGTACTTTTGTGTAGATTTTCAGTTATGGTATGATCATTTTAATCTACAAACTTTAATAAATTAGTTTATGATAAAAAAATTAAAATTTTTACTGGTAGCATTCTTTTTGATGATTGTTACAGTTATGCAAGCTCAGGTAACCACTTCCAGCATGAGCGGACGGGTCACCGGCGGGCAAGAAGCGGTTATCGGGGCAACGGTGATTGCCACGCACGAACCTTCGGGAACGACTTACGGAACGGTTACCAATATGGAGGGACGCTTCAACCTAAACGGAATGCGTGTAGGCGGACCTTATTCCGTGAAAATTTCATACATTGGGTATGGTACAAGCACAACAAGCAACATAACGTTGAGCCTGGGTGAAAACTATGTATTGAATGTCGTACTCTCAGAAGAAGCAACATCATTGGATGAAGTTGTCGTAACGGCAGCCCGCACAAAATTTACCACGGAGAGAACGGGAGCTGTGACGAATATCACCAACAGCCAGATCGTCAATTTACCTACGGTAAGCCGTAGTATTATAGATGTTACCCGCCTTTCACCTTATGGAGGGAATGGTATGAGCTTTGCCGGTACCGATGGGCGTACGGCAAACTTTACGGTGGATGGAGCCAATTTCAACAATAACTTTGGTCTGAGTGATGCGCTGCCTGGTGGAGGTAGCCCCATCTCCCTTGAAGCAATCGAAGAATTGCAGGTGGTGATCGCACCGTACGATGTTCGTCAAACAAACTTTATCGGCGGCGGTGTGAACGCGATTACAAAATCCGGTACGAATACCTTCAAAGGCAGCGGTTACGTTTATCACTGGAATGAAAACATGCGCGGTAATGCCGTCAAAGGCAAACTGGTCGAAGAAGATGTGCGTGAAAAAGACCGTAACACGACCTACGGTTTCACGCTGGGCGGTCCCATTATCAAGAACAAATTGTTTTTCTTCGTGAATGCTGAAATGGCTAAAATACCCACCGTTGCCAATCGTTGGAGAGCATCAACAAATGGTGTGGCCATTCCGGACAGTTATATCTCCCGCACAACGGAAAGCGACCTTCAGAGGGTTTCCGACTTTGTGAGGAGTGAATATGGATATGAAACGGGATCTTATACAAGTTTCCCCGCAGATAAAAGCACCCGCAAAATGCTTGCCCGTTTGGATTGGAATATCACAAACCAACATCGGCTGGCTTTGCGATATAACTACACAAAAAATATTACATGGATTTCTCCTAATGCCACTTCCATGGATGGAGGCACCCGTGTGTCGGAGGCTCGCCTGTCACAAGCTTCCATGGCATTTGCCAACTCGATGTATTCGATGGACAACCTCGTTCATTCATTCTCTTTCGACTTGAACAGCCGGTTGTCCAACAACCTTTCCAACCAGTTCCTGGCAACATTTTCGAAACTTGACGATATCCGGGGGACGAATTCTGCAGAATTCCCTTTTATCGACATTTTGAAAGATGGGCAAGCTTATATGTCTTTGGGGTATGAGCTTTTTACATGGAATAACGGTGTGCACAACAATGTATGGAACATTAAAGATGAATTGACTTATTACCTGGGTAATCACAAAGTTGTAGGAGGGATTGCCTATGAATATAAGATGGCCGATAATGCTTATATGCGTAACGGCACCGGTTACTATCGCTACACAAGTCTTGACGACTTCTTAAACGGAGGAACCCCGGAAATTGTGAACTTGACGTATGGTTATGGCGGGGAAAGCAATCCTGCGGCTCGTGTGAGAACGAACAAAATCGGCGTTTACGCCCAAGACGACTGGAGTCTCGGCGAAAAATTCAAACTCTCCTACGGCCTTCGTATCGATGGGCTTTTCTTCAATAATAAAGATTTGATGACGAATCAGGCGATTTATAAAATCGATTATTCCGGTCGTCATATCGATACCGGTAAATGGCCTTCGGCAAATGTTATTTTCTCACCCCGTGTAGGTTTTGTATGGGATGCGTATGGAGACAACAGCCTGAAACTTCGCGGTGGAACCGGCCTCTTCTCCGGTAATTTACCGCTTGTATTCTTCACCAATATGCCCACCAACGGTGGAATGGTGCAATACCAAGCTCAAATAAATGCCAGTACCAAGGTGTTTGATGGTTACAAAGGGACATTCACGGTGGGCGATAAAGGAAATAAATTTATTGACATGACACAGTTTGCCGGCGGCCTGGTAACGGATGCCAGCGGTAAAGCTAGTATCGCCGCTCTTTATGACAAGCTGGCCTCGTTGGGGTATCCTACCACCATATCCCCTGAAGAAGGTACGGAGCCTTCCTCTATTTCGGCCGTAGATTCAAAATTCAAAATGCCGCAGGTATGGAAAACATCGCTTGCTGTGGACTATGCGTTCCCGACACCGTTTCCGTCCTCGGTTACGGTAGAAGGGATCTTCAACAAAACCATCAACGGTGTCTCCATGTCTGACTGGAGTATTCCCAATGTAGGCGGTTTTGCCCGTTTCAACGGTGTGGACAACCGCCCGATTTATCCCGATGGTTATCGTACCGGCACAAAGGCGTTTGTGTTGGAAAATACAAGCCGCGGTTATGGCTGGTCGGCCAACATCACCCTCAATGCGCACCCGACCGAACGGCTCAGCCTGATGGCTGCCTATACACACACGGTGGCCAAGGATGTAACCGGTATGCCCGGATCGAATGCCGAATCTGCATTTACTTATGTTCCTACAGTAGAAGGCCCCAACCATATCAAGTTGCACAATTCACAGTACACAACACCCGATCGTTTGGTGGCTTCGGTTACTGCCCACGACAAGAGTGGCAATCATTACAGTATTATCTATGAAGGATGGCTCGGTGGAGCGAACTACTCCTACATGACGGTGAACGATATGAATAACGACGGGTACAACTACGATGCAATCTATGTCCCCACTGACGAAGAGGTGTCAAACAATCAGTTCCGGTTTGTTTCGGAAGACGACAAAACCCGTTTTATGGATTATGTACATGCGAACGATTATTTGAAAAACCGACAGGGCAAGTATGCCGAATCCTACAGCGTTTACTCTCCCTGGGTACACCGTATCGACTTTAGCTACAAACACGATTTTGTCCTCAATGCGGGCAATAACCAACACAAATTGCAACTTAGCTTTGATATCAAGAATGTGATGAACTTCTTCAATTCCAGTTGGGGGGTGGCTAAATATCTGAATCCTGAAATTGGTTCGGAGGCTCGTATCCTCAAGTATGAAAGTGTGGATGCCGACGGTGTGGCTACATTCTCTACACCCACTTCCATCAAAGGTGATACCCAAACATTCACGCCAAGCTACTCTTTGAGCCAGTGCTGGTATGCATCCATTGGTATCAAGTATATTTTCAACTAATTAAAATATAAAGGAAATGAAACTAAAATATTTATTCCCATTATTCATTGTAACGCTTGCCTTGATGGCAAGTTGCGACGAAGAAGACGCTGTGACGTTGCTTCAAGAAATTCAGGTGTCGTCGTCATACGTGGCTATTCCCGAGGGAGGGGGTGATGCGACCATCACTGTGACGTCCCAGGATAGTTGGACCGCAGAGAAAGTGCTTATATGGAAGAATGACACGACTGTTCAAGATTCGATTAAATGGTTAACGATCTCTTCCACCAGAGGAAGCGCCGGTGAAGCGGAACTCACTTTTTCTGCTCCCTCCACCCTCAATGGCCGTACGGCCGAGGTGTTGATTCACAGCAGTGGAAAGACACAACGAATCAATATTATCCAGGGTTTACCCAAGATCGAAGAGGCCACTGTGGCGGACGTGAATGCCGGACCCGATGGAAAAACGTTCCGTGTGACGGGTGTTTGCACTGCTATTGCCAATACTCAATATGGTAACTGGTATTTGACAGATGAAACCGGTACGCTCTACGTCTACGGCACGCTTGATGCGAAGGGAGGAAAGCAAAACTTCCTGAGTTGGGGGCTTGAAGTGGGTGATGAAGTAACGGTGCAGGGCCCGAAACTCACTTACGGTTCAACGATTGAATTGGTGGATGTGACGGTGATCAGCATCAACAAATCACTGATAAAAGTTGATTCTGTTGAAAACAAAGTGCTTCCTATTGAAGGGGGTGAGTTTACAGCATACCTTACCTGCAAAGGGCAGGGCGCCTCGGTAGATATCCCCGAAGATGCCAAGTCGTGGTTGTCAATTTCTTCTGTCGAATCGGCCGGTGAAGAAGTGGTTGTGAAATTCAAAGCGGCAGCTAATGCCGGTGGTGACCGTGGAACAACCATCATATTCCGTACCACGGACGGGAAAAAAGAGTATACAACAGAAACAACACTGAGTCAAACAGGTGCGATTGTGGACGCTTCGGTGGCTGAATTCCTCGCCGCTGCAGTGAGTGACACGCAATATCGTCTGACAGGTGTGATCACCAAGATTGATAATTCTACATATGGTAATTTATACCTTAGGGATTTCTCCGGTGAAACCTATGTATATGGTATTGACGGTTTCCGGGAAAAAAATCTGAAAGTGGGAGACATCATCACCATTGTCGGAAAACGCGCCGAATATAAAGGTACTCCGCAAGTCGGCGGTGCCGTTTTGGAAAGCGTTATTCCTGTGACTGTTTCTACTATTGCCGAGGTGTTGACCAAACCCGATTCCGACCAGGATTATTATATGCTGACCGGTGAAATTACGTCGATTACCGGTAAGGACTACGGTAATCTTTATTTGAAAGACGGCGACAGCGAGATTTATGTGTATGGCTGTTATCCGGGTTATGGTGCAACTGGCGACGATAGGAAAGGCTTGATAGAAGCCAAAGGTATTAAAGTGGGAGATCACCTAACCGTTATTGCAAAAAAGAGCTCTTATAAAGGAACAGCTCAACTTGCAAATGGTATTTATTTCAGCCACGAAAGTGCGAAGTAAGTAATACGAAACCATATACCCTAAGTAATGTGACACGCAGCATATGTGTGTGACAGATAATAAAAACCGTGTAACAATAAATTTGTTACGCGGTTTTTATTGATAGTGTTGTCGTGCATGATTAATAAAATTTGAAAGAGAGTGTGTCAAGTGTATTATAAAATAATAGGAGGCTGGTTTTATATCCTCTATAGAAAATTTCGGGGCGTGTGTGGAAATCTTTGGCCAGTTTTGCGGGAATGCTTTATGAGCATGCCGGAATGAATAAAAAGCAAGCAAAAATGTCCGGGAAATGCTAAAAAATGTCCGGGAAGCACCTAAAAATGTCTCGGAAGCGTGTGAAAATGGCAGGAAAACATCGGAAAATGGCCGGGAAATGCCGGAAAATGGGAGGAAAACGCTAAAAAATGGCTGGGAAGCATGGAGAAATGTTTCGGACGGACCAAAGAGCGAAAAAAACACGCGGAAATTCCATTCCTTATATGATTTTTTCAAAACTACAAAATAAATTGAAGAAAAATTGCTTTTGTCAAAATTTGTCTCTAATTTTGCCTTCATATTAACCAATTAAATGGATAGAGTATGACAGAAGAATCTGCATCTACTGCCCATGACGACAGTAAAGACAAAAAGACACGTGGAATGTCTATGGAACAACGCATCGAAAAAATGCACACTGCATTTACCAATGGCAAACTACCGACGATTTTACCACATCTGGAACCGGTAGGGTACACCGCTGAGAAACTCGACGGGAATCTGGCAAAAGTGGAAACACTCCTGCAACTCAATCAGCAACAACAAAAGGAACAGAGCGAACAGTATGCCGGAACGGATAGCTTTAACAAGAAACGCGGAGAAATTCACGATCAATATATGAAGCATCGCGGCTTGTTGAAGATTTATTTTGAAGATAATCTGCAGGTATTTGTCCAATTAGGACTGAACGCGCGGGTGAAGAAAGCGTATGGAGACTGGTTGAACATCGTGCTGAGTTTTTATACACAGCTAAAAAATACGCCTGCGTTGCTCGAAGAAATTCCCAATGCCGGTGTCCCGGCTACGGAAGTGGATGCTGCGTTGGCCGCTGTGGCCGCATTGCGAGCCTTGAAAGAAGGGCAGAAAAAAGAGGTCTCCGAGGCACAGGCAGCTACCGAAGCCCGGGATAAGTTGTTTGACGAACTCGACCCCGAATACCGTAAATTCATTAAATATGCTAAAATACTGCTCAAGGATGACCAGTCGCTCGAAGCATTGGGCATTGTGGTAAAGCGATAAAAATGCGTTAGGGGTGTTACACTGTGGAAAGCGGAGATCATTCTTTGAAAAAAGAGGACGCTTCGCTTTTCTTTTTCATAAAGAATTTCAGATACTTCCTTGAGATATTCACGCACTTCGGAGGCGAAAAGAATTTTCATTTTTGACCGCTGTAGATTCTTTTTATATCTTCCCTAACGCCCTGCATTAATTCTTCTCGTGTTAAACTGTTTTTTATATCTTCATCCGTAATAAGCCGCTCTTTTACAACCAAATGTATCAGCTTTTTACCTCTCTTTACGACCACCGGTTCGGTTTCTGCCAAATCAAAATATTTCTTTTGTCGGGCTCTTAACTCCGAAGGACTAATGACTATCATAATGATTCTATTTTATTATTGAATTGTACAAGATAATGTACAAAGATACTCATTTTTTGGAAATAAAGACGAATGATTGTTTTGTGCTTTCCGTCCGTCTGACGCGGGGCAGATTTTCTTGTGAACAATCCGCTCGTAAAAATGTTAAACAATCAGTTTATTTACTCACATTTATTTACTAAAAACTACATTTGAAAATGGGAAAATTTGTAATCAGCAAAAGAAAGAACGGAGAGTTTCAATTCAATTTGAAAGCCGGAAACGGTCAAGTTATTCTATCCAGTGAAGGATACACGACCAAAGTCAATTGTATGAAAGGCGTCGAGTCGGTACGGAAAAACTCGCACGACGAAAGTTTGTATGAGAAAAAGACTTCCAGCAACGGAAAGTTTTTCTTCAACCTGAAAGCGAAAAACGGACAGATTGTTGGAAACAGCGAAATGTATGAGTCGGAATCTTCGCGCAATAACGGCATTCAGTCGGTGAAGAGCAATGCACCCGATGCATCTCTCGATGATCAAACGCTTGAATAGCTTTTTGGCAAAATGCGGAATAAAAAAAGATCGGATTATTATTGTTAAATATAATCCGATCTCCGGTTTTCATGCAATTTATTCAGGTAATACTGTTGTCCCACTAGGATTCGAACCTGGACTGGCTGAACCAAAATCAGATGTGCTACCATTACACCATGGGACAATCCTTCTATGCTTCGTGAAAAGCAGTGCAAAAATAGAATAATAATTGTAATTGGCCAAATGTTGGCCGTACTTTTTTTGTTTTTCTTTTACCGGGGAGCGCTTGGCGCGACACCCCCGGAAAATACGTTTCGCAATCCCGTTAATCGGCAATCAGCAGGAAATAGTTCTTTTTGCCGCGTTGCACAACGATATATTTGCCGGCGATCAGATGCGATTCGCCGATCGGTTCATCAAACGCGTTCACTTTTTCTTTATTGATGGTCACCCCTGCGCTCTGGATGGTTTTGCGCGCTTCGCCTTTCGAAGGGAATACCTCGGCCTCTTCCGTCAGCAAATCCACCGCCTTTATGCCGGCATGCAGTTTCTGCTTGTCGATGCGGAATTGCGGTACGCCTTCGAATACTTGCAGGAATGTCTCTTCGTCGATGGCGTGTAATTGCTGCGAGGTGGCTTTTCCGAACAAAATTTCCGATGCGCTTACCGCCGCCTCGTAGTCGTCGCGCGAGTGTACCATCACGGTTATTTCCTCCGCGAGCCTTTTCTGTAGCGGGCGTAAGTGCGGGGCAGCCTGTTGTTCGGCCACGAGGGCTTCGATTTCATCCTTGCTGAGCGCGGTGAAGATTTTGATATATTTTTCGGCATCGCTGTCGCTCACATTCAACCAAAACTGATAAAATTTATAAGGCGATGTATAACGGCGGTCGAGCCAGACGTTTCCGCTCTCGGTTTTGCCGAATTTGCCCCCGTCGGCTTTGGTAATCAACGGGCAAACCAGTCCGAAAGCCTCTCCGCCTTCGATACGCCGGATCAATTCCGCTCCGGTCGTAATATTTCCCCATTGGTCGGAACCGCCCATTTGCAGGCGGCAGTTCTTTTCCCGGTATAAATGTACGAAATCGTATCCCTGGATTAATTGATAGGAGAATTCCGTAAACGACATTCCTTCGCTCGATTCGGCGCTCAGGCGTTTTTTGACGGAATCTTTCGCCATCATATAATTCACGGTGATATGCTTCCCGATATCACGGATGAAATTCAGGAAAGAATAATCTTTCATCCAATCGTAGTTGTTAACTAAGACAGCCTTGTTGGGAATATTACTCTCGAAATCGAGGAATTTCGCCAATTGCGCTTTAATCGCTTCCTGATTGTGTCGCAGCGTTTCCTCATCGAGCAGTTTCCGCTCGGCCGATTTCATCGACGGGTCGCCGATCATGCCGGTAGCTCCGCCCACCAATGCCATAGGCGTATGTCCGGCTCTTTGGAAATGTTTGAGTATCATCACACCCACTAAGTGTCCGATATGCAACGAGTCCGCTGTGGGATCGATTCCTACGTATCCGGAAGTGCGCTCTTTTAATAACAGTTCTTCTGTTCCGGGCATAATATCTTGTATCATGCCTCTCCAACGGAGTTCTTCTACAAAATTCATAACGTCTTGTTTCTAAATTCTTTTAATAAAATGGATACAAAGATACGACTTTCTTTTCGAAACAAAACCATCGTAAACATTCAATTCGGCAGAATTTCCCCCGCCTGACGTCTAACGGCTTCCCCCCCCCTTGACGGGTAAAGCGGGGAGATCGCCGGTTTCTTATCCGTCAAACCGCCTGCCCGGAGCGGTTTGACGGTAAACAGGGCATAATTCGAATGAAAAAGTCTGTTTTTACTCAAAAAAAGCATACCTTTGTTACGTTAAAAAAACGGGAAGCGTTTTTGGTATTGTCCTTACTTGAAACCTCGACAGTTTCTCAACATCAAGGATGATAGCTATAAATGCTCCGCGCCTTCGTTGGCGTGGGGCTGTTGTCTATCATTTGGTGTGGGAAGTCGAGGTCCTCAAGTTTGTGATATGGCTAACAGTTCTCACGCCTCTTTTTTGTATATTACCGGACTTGGGGAACGGCCCGGAAATAAACATTTGTAACGATGAATCACGATGAAAATGCATTCCGTCCGCGGCGGCAGCCGGAAGAGGCGAAAGACGACAGAATCTACTCCACCACATGTCCTCATTGCGGAGCGGAAGTATATTATAAGCTTGAGGTGAAAGATGAAAAGAGACTTTATTGTTTGTCGTGCGGAAAGCAATTGCCTAATCCGCACTACGACCCGTCCGACCCGCGGCGCCGGCGGCGGCTCTTAAGCCAGGGCCTGGCGATAGCGCTCGTTATTGCGGTGTTTGCCGCCGCTGCCTGGTTCTTGTTGCGGTATACCTTTCCCGCGTGAGCGATGGACGATGGTGTGTTGTCCGTGCGCTACTTCCTGTATCAAACAAAATTCACTTGACTCAATTCATTGGCAAAACGATGAATTGCGGTCTCTATTTTCTTAATCGTTTCAGGGCGGGGCTTTTTCACGCCGTTCAAATAATGGCTTAGCTGGCGTTGGTTGATACCGGTAATTTTTTCCAATCCCGACAACGAAAGCATATCCGAATAATGGGCTAAAAACGAAGAGGTATCATATTTAAACGTAAACTCCCAATCATCAGGGAACTCCTTTCCTTCTGCGGTGTAAAGCGCTTTCATTTCAGCCGCCGACTCATAGAAGTCTTCTATACACTCTTGTACAGAGTTTCCTTCGCCCAATAATCCGAACGGTAATCCATATTCTTTTTCAGAATCGATAACCGCTTCAAAACGTTTATCGGGTCCCGTTTCAATAATTACATCTATTTTCATATTTATTCCTCCGTTTTTTACTCAGCGGTCAAAGTTTAATTCCTGAGTCTTTACTGATTGATTTCATTGTTCCATATTTAGCTTCTTCAGCCTTATGATAGCTGAGTGCAAACTTTTTTCCGGTAATAGGACTGTACCATATCGGATGTTTGCCTCCATCATAAACCCAATAGCAACCGCCGGTTTTTAATTTTTTTTTCAATCTCTGAATATTTCATTATCTCAAATATTCGTTTGATTAGCACTCTGCAAAGGTAGTATATTGAATACTTATCGGCAAAAAAAGGTGCATTCTCCGAAGAAAATGCACCCCTTGAAAAAAAATTCAATTGTAAAAAAGAAGAATCGCTTATCGAGTCAAAGCGATAAATTCCTGATTGTTTCGGTACTTGGCAAACTCCAGGTCGTTTAATGCTTTAGAGGCGATCGTTCTGTCGAGCGCGATAGCCGTCCGTAAATTATCGACGACGACATTGAAGTTGTTGGTGCGCGAACCGATAATGGCTTGCAAGTATGCCGTGGTGGCATCGGGCGTTTGATTGTTGTCGAGCGTCGACTTCGCTTGACTGTAGTTGCGTGTGAGCAGTTGCGCCAATGCTGCATTGTTCGACTTGGTATCTCCGAATGCCTCTACCGCCTGGTTGTAATTGCCTTCCATTAAATACAACAGTCCCATTGCCTCTTCGAGGCTGTTTGCACCCGAAGCGCTTCCCAGCAATTCTTTTGCCGTGTCTACATTGCCCGAGTTCAATGCCAGCAACGCCTGGTTTGCATTTACTTCCGGCGCTGAAGGAGCTACTTGTGCGGCTCGGTCGAACGATTGCTTTGCTTTGTTCCATTCGCCGCGTTTGAAGAACAGCGTGCCCATGTTGTTCCATCCCCGGTAATCTTGCGGGAAGTGAACGGTCACGTATTGATAGATCTTTTCTTTTTCAGCCACGTTGTCGGTCAGGCTCGAAGCGTATAATAACTCTTCGACCGATAGTTTTTTCGGATCGTTTTTCCAGAAATCCCTGATTTCGTCATCCGATTTACCGATGATTTCGATGTTGGCCGTAATGCGTGAGCGGCGCAGTTGCGGCAGGATGGTTTGCGCCAAGTCTTCGTAGATGAACGAAATATTTTTGATTTCCTTTTCACGTGTTTCGGTGTCGGGATACATTTCCAGTACACGCAAAATCAATTCTTTGTCCTGTAAGTTCGACGCCTGTACCAATTGGCGGAATCCTTCCCAGTCCTGTGCCGTGTAACGGGCGTTGATATCGGTGTTGATGGATTGTTTACGCAGTTCGTTTTCGAGATATTTCGAGGTGTTCTTTTCGCGTTGGGCCGCGAGCTTGTCGTTTAACTGAGCGCCGCCGTCGGGCGATGCATAGGCTGAGATTTCCACATCGACATTTTGTTTCGGGTCGTTAAAGGCTTCGCGCACGCGTTTTTTCCAAGCCGACATATCTTGTTTGTTCAATTCGCTTTGGCGCAGCTCGGCCTGTTGGATAACGAATAAGATATTGGCTTCCTGCGCTTGTTTGATAATGCGTTGGAATCCGTCGTCGGCGACCGAAGGCGTGGTGGTTGCAACGCTGGCCAGGGCGGAAGTGGCGATGACGCCATCGGCGACTTTCACGTCGGGCAACGACGATTGTTTTTGTTTAATCCGTCCGTCGAACCGCAGGAATAGTTCCGACGATTGCATTTCCGGTTGATACGGAAATTTAAAGGTCATCGTAAAGTTTCCTCCCCGTTTGTGAGGAATGGTTATGCGGTTTCCCGACACATTCTCGCCCTGATAGCTGTAGGCAGTGCCGGTGGTTTCCCTGTTTCCGGCATATTTCAGTACGGGGGTGATGGTAACGGTGGCGTTTTTGTTGAACCATTTTTCGGGGAATGTCCCGTTGACGGTTACCGGAATTTCGTTTCCGACCGTTTCGAGCGGTGAGGGCGTGACGTTAAAATTGGATTGTGCCAAAGGCTTCAGCTTACTGCTGCACGAGGTGGCGAACAGTACTAACGAAGCCGCAAAAATTACGGAAAAAAAGTACGATTTTCTCTTCATGTTTATATATAATTACAGATTGTTATTATCTCCGATTTATTCCAATTGAATCAACTGCAAATTTACTTCTTTATACGATAATAACGATGCCTTTTATCACCTTTATTTATTTTTTAGAAATACGCCGGCGAAACAGGAGTCCCTCCGTGTAACTTTGTGTCTTCTTCGTGTCCTCTGTGTAACCGTTTCTTACCGCACTTTAAATCCGAAATCATGCAATAATCGTGCGGTCGGTTCATCGACATTCACCACTTCGTAAGCGGCGTATTCCCTTCGCAGCGGATAATGCGAGCGGAAATAGTAAAAGCGTTCGGGAGCGGCTTTCAGTTGTTGTGTTTCTTTTGCCGGGTCGTAGGTTAGGCGCACGGCTACGGCCAGCCGTTCTTCCACCGGCACATCCATAAGATTGATCTCCGGATCGGGCGGGGTGGGTAACGCGGAGAGCTGTATGGGGCTGATGCCGCAATGAAAGAATTCATTCACGTTTTCGAGCGACATGCGGGTGGCTGCCCATTTGCCGTCGGCCGAATAGCCGGCGATATGGGGGGTGGCGATATCCGACAAGCGCAGCAGGTCGCGGTCGATATCCGGCTCGTTTTCCCAGCAATCGATCACCGTTCCGGCAATCTTGCCCGATTCAAGCGCGTGGACCAGCGCCCGGTTGTCGGCCACGGCTCCGCGGCATGAATTGATAATGAACGGCTTTTTGCCCGCATGATTCAGAAAGTTTTCGTCGACCAAATGATAGGTCGCATACGTGCCGGTTTTCGTTAAGGGGGTGTGTAAGGTGATGATATCCGCTTCGCGCCGGATGGTTTCGAGGCCGGTAAAGGCGCTGCTGCCTTCTTTCGCTTCGCGCGGCGGGTCATTGAGAAGAATGTGCATGCCCAGTTTCCGGCAGGCCGCTTCGACTTTCTTGCCTACGTTTCCCACACCTATGATGCCGATGGTTTTACGGCTCAGGTCGAAAGAGTGGGTGCGGGCGAGATGCAGCAACGAGGAAGTGACGTATTGCTCCACCGACGAAGCGTTGCATCCCGGGGCGGTACGCCAGGCGATGCCGTGCGAGTCGCAGTATTCCGTATCGATATGGTCGAAGCCGATCGTCGCGGAACAAATCAATTTCACTTTCGTCCCTTCCAGCAATTCCTTGCCGAAATGGGTGACCGTCCGTACGATGAGCGCGTCTTTGTCGCGGATGTTTTGTTTATCGAATAAGTTTCCCGGCAGATATTCGACCTGCCCGAACTGTTCGGCGAATCCGTTTAAATAAGGAATGTGAGCGTCTGCTAATAATTTCATTCTATCTAATCAATCGTTTTTTTAAGCAATCGTATTCCGCCCTATCGTTTCGCATCTACAATGGAGGCGGCGACGGCATTCGCGACCAACGACCGTAAGCGTACCGCTTCGCCTCCATCGTCGGGATGGGCGCGGTTGGTCAGGAGGATAACCGCTACATCGTTATCGGGATCGATCACCACCGAGGTGCCGGTATATCCGGTGTGTCCGTACGTGTTCGGCCCCAACAAGTCGCCGTTATTCGATGCGTAAGCCGTAAAGATGTCCCAGCCCGGTGTCCGGCCGAGCGAAGCTACATGACGTGGAACGGTGCGCATTGTTTTTACGCCCAACGGGCTGAGAATCCGCTTGCCGTTGTATTGCCCGCCGTTTTGTAACGCGGCCGCCAGGATGGCTATGTCATCGGCATCCGAAAACAAGCCGGCATTGCCCGATATGCCCCCGTTCATCACCCGCGCCAGCGGATCGTGCACGATGCCCCGGAGCAATCCTCCTTGGGCGAGTTTTTCGGTGGGAGCTACGCGGCGGAAGGTTTCGCCTGCCGGGGTGAAGTCGGTATGTTTCATTCCCAATACCGTATAAATATTTTGTTTGGCAAAGTCGCGCAGATTCTTTTTACTGACCTTCTCAATGATTCGTTGAAGGGTGATATAATTCAGGCAACTGTATTGGAAGTCGGTTTGCGGCTCGAAGTCGCGCGGGCAGGTCGATATATAATCGATAAGGCCGTCGGGATTGGGGGAGCCGTATTTCTGTTGAAGCTCTGTGACCGGCGCGTAAGGCGGCAGTCCCGATGTGTGCGTGAGTAAGTCGATCACCCGGATATCTTTCTTTTTCCCGTCTTCCCCCACCCATGGTTGAAAGTCGGGGATGAAGTCATTCACTTTGTCGAGAAAGCGGATTTCACCTCGTTCGACGAGTACCATGGCGGATAGCGCCGTCGCCAGAGGCTTGGTCAATGAAGCCAGGTCGAAAACGGTTGACGTTTCCATTTTTAGGATAGACGGATAAACTTGTTTGTTTCCGTAAGCCTTCAGATAGGCCATTTTTCCGTTTCGGACGACAGCCAGTACGGCGCCGGGTATTTGTTTTTCGGCAATCGCTTTTTCGATTACCCGGTCGGCATATACGAGTCGTCGCGAGTCCATACCCACTTCTTCAGGCGATACTTTAAGCAATGGTTGGGCACTTGCCGATAGAACGGTTCCTAAAAGAACACATCCTATTAAAAAATAAATTCTTTTCATGTTATTCTAATGATGTGCTGATTTCAAATGACGAATTACGAATGACAAATTACGAATGACAAATTACAAATTATGAATTATGAATTACTTTGTCGGCTGATTAGCTGACGGCTCATTCCCTCATTTGCTCATTCCCTCATCTGCTAATTCGCTAATTTACTCATCTGCTAATTCGCTAATTTGCTAATTTGCTAATTATTATTTCCCCGCAGCTTTTTTATCTAAAAACCAAGTAAGCGTGCCGTGCGAAGGATTAACCCTCGCAGCCGGATAGCGGTTGGTATTGCGATGCCGGGGTGCCGTTATTTCCCTTACTTTATCGGCCTTTGCTTCGCCGGTAACCAGGAAAGCCACATGCCGGGCATTGTTGATCACTCTTCCGGACAAGCTGATTCTTTTTTGTCCGCTGTCGGGATGCGTGCCGACCACACACACATGGCCGTTATCCCACAAATCGATTTCATGCGGGAATATCGATGCCGTATGACCGTCATCGCCCATGCCGAGCATCACGATATCGAAAGCCGGCATGCCCTCGATACTATCCGTCGCGCGCGAGATGATTTCCCCGTAGCGATTTGCTTCCGATGTGGGATCGTCTTCCCCGTGAATATGGAAGATTTGTTTTTCGGACACGGGTATGAAATCGAACAGATTCTCCCGGGCCATTCTGTAATTGCTTTGCTCGTCGGTAGGTCCCACACAACGTTCGTCTCCCCAAAAGAAGCGGATTTTTCCCCATTCGATATCGTCGCGATGCTCTTCCGCCCAATACCGGAACAACGATTTAGGCGTAGAACCGCCCGATAACGCCAATGTAACCACCTCTTTTTGTGCGAGGATTTCCTTCAGCCATTCGGTAAAAGCGTTATTCAACGCTTCGATGTCTTCAAATATTTTTATTTCTGTTTCCATTTTCTAATCTCCAATCTCTAATCTCCAATCTCCATTTTACAATTCGCAATACACCCCGTCTTCCGCTAAGTTTTTGCACGGGTAGCGCCATATATTTTCTTTACCGTCGATCAGGTCGTCGGCACAATCGGGTCCCCACGATCCGGCGGGATAGCCATGCAGCGGAGCATCCTTGTCCTCCTCCCAATAATCGAGGATCGGCTGTACGAACTTCCAGGTTTCCTCTACGGCCACGCCTTGCATATAAAGAGTATTGTCGCCGGCCATACAGTCGGTAAGCAATCGTTCGTATGCCCCGGGAATATAATGATCGTTTAATTCCGAATAATGGAAATCCATATTCACCGATTTCATTTCATACCCGCTTCCGGGGACTTTCATGCCGGTTTTCAGCAAAATGCCTTCATCGGGATGAATACGTAAAATGAGTAAGTTCTCGCCCTTGTCGCCTTCCGTCTGTTTGAAGAGGCGGGTAGGGGAAGGTTTGAAATGGATGACGATCTCCGACACCCGTGTCGGCAGCCGCTTGCCCGTACGGAGGTAGAACGGTACGCCTTCCCAACGCCAATTGTCGATAAAGAACTTCATGGCGACGTAGGTCTCTGTCCGTGAAGTTTTCTTTACATCCTTTTCCTCCCGATAGCCTTTGAGTTGCTTTCCGCGGACGGTCGCTTCGGTATATTGTCCCCGGATAACGTTGTTCTTCAGGTCGAGCTTGGTAAACGGACGCAATGCCCGGAAGACTTTCATCTTCTCATAGCGGATATCGTCGGCCGAAATTTTCGAAGGGGGCTCCATGGCCACCAGCGATACGACCTGCAGAAGATGGTTTTGTATCATGTCGCGCAGGGCGCCCGCGTGATCGTAATAACCGCCGCGGTCTTCCACGCCGATACTTTCGGCGGCGGTGATTTCGACGTGCTGGATATACCTTCGGTTCCAGAGAGGTTCGTAAATGCCATTGCCGAAGCGGGTCACCATCAGGTTCTGCACGGTTTCTTTTCCCAGGTAATGATCGATGCGGTAAATCTGATCTTCTTCGAAAAAATCCAGCAGTTGTTGGTTGAGCTTCTGTGCCGATTCCAAGTCATGGCCGAACGGCTTTTCAATCACGATCCGCCGGAAGCCCGAATGCTGCAAGGTAAGCCCTTGACCGTAGAGGTATTTCGGAATCAAAGAGTAGAGCGATGGCGGCGTAGATAAATAAAATATATAATTATGATCGAGTTGGAATGTCGATTCCAGTTCGGCCAGTTTAGCTTTCACGTGGGCATATTCTTCCCCTTTTTGCGTGTCGATGCTGATATAAAACACTTTCGAGAGGAAATCCTCGATCTTTGCGGCCTTTGCATCTTTGTAATGAGCAAACTCCTGAATGCCTTTTTTCATCTTCTGGCGGAATGCACTATCGGAAAAGGAAGACCGGCTTACACCCAAAACCGCAAATCCTTTCGGCAACGACTCGTTCATATATAAATCGAAAACGGCCGGAATGAGTTTGCGGTAGGTTAGGTCGCCCGATGCTCCGAAAATCACCAGCGCTTGATTGACTACTTTTTTCATTCTATGATTGGTTGTTTTATTACCGTCTTAAACAACGAACTTATCGAAAAGTTGTTGCCGCATTCACAAAACAGTTTCTTATTTACGCTTTGCGAACAGCCACTCCATAAAGTCCGGCCGGTTGAAAGCTGATGTCCAACTGTCGTGATTGAATCCCGGGAATTCGATGTATTCGACGTCGATTCCGTTATTCTTGAGTGTTAAGTAGGCCTCTCGCGAGAAGGCGACCGGCACGACCTGGTCGGCATCGCCGTGGAATATGCGTATACGAGCCTGCGTTTTTATCTTGCCCAGGCGTTCGATATTCACGCCGCCGCAAATGGGAACAGCCGCCGCGAACAAATCCGGATAACGGCAAAGGAGGTCGAATGTGCCCATGCCGCCCATCGATAATCCTACGACATAAATCCGATCCGTATCGATCGGATAACGGCTGATGGTGCGGTCTATCAATTCTTTTACCGATTGCAGCGGGATGGAGATTGGCGGATCGACTTCGAAGGGTATTCCCCGAAGGTTATCGGGAAGAGTCTTCGGCGCCCAATATTCTTCGGCCGGGCATTGCGGAAAGAGTACAAAGGCTGGATATTTCTCTCTGTTTACCGGATTGGTAAACATATTACCGCCGTGCGTTAATTGGGCTTCATTATCGTTTCCCCGCTCACCGGCTCCGTGGAGAAATACAACCAGCGGATATTTCTTTCCAGGGACAACTTGTTGCGGATTTAATTGCCGGAACAATAACGAATCGCCTTGCGACGACAAATATACATCTTTTATAAAGTCTTCTTGTTGGGCAACGAGCTGCATCCAGCAAAAGACAGCGAGAGAAGCAAAAATAATTTTTTTCATTAGGTCTTTATTATCGTTCTTCATTCCATATTATTGGAATTTATTATCGGTAGCGAAAGTAAGTATTTATTTTGAGATATTCAACGTTCTCCGTTTTTTTCTATCAACCGAGGATGTCGTTTGATGTAAAACCGTTGGTAAAAGTATTAAAAATCCGAGCGATAGTTTGCTGTTTCGAGAAAATATAGTAACTTTGCCGTTCGAAAATTAAAATGATATAAAACATTAATAATTAACTAGTATGAACAATTATGAAACCGTTTTCATTTTGACTCCCGTTTTGTCTGATGCACAGATGAAGGAAGCGGTTGACAAATTCAAATCCCTCCTTACGGACAACGGAGCTGAAATTGTAAACGAAGAAAATTGGGGCTTACGCAAGCTGGCTTACCCCATAGACAAAAAAAGTACCGGCTTTTACGCTTTCTTAGAGTTTAATGCGGACCCTTCCGTAGTCGCAAAGCTCGAAGTGAATTTTCGTCGTGATGAACGCGTTATCCGCTTCTTAACCGTAAAACAAGACAAGTTTGCACTTGAATATGCGGAAAAGAGACGAAATAACCGCGGTGGTAAAAGACATGAGGCTCAGGCTAACAGGCAAACAACCGACAGGTCGTCGTCTAAAGCAAATGTAGAAAAACAGGAAGTAGAATCAAAAGAAACTAACGACTAAGAAAATGGCAAAACAATCAGAAATCAGATATTTGACTCCGCTATCGGTGGACGTAAAAAAGAAAAAATATTGCCGTTTCAAGAAAAACGGTATTAAGTATATCGACTATAAAGATCCCGAGTTCTTAAAAAAATTCTTGAACGAGCAGGGCAAAATATTGCCTCGTAGAATTACCGGAACTTCGTTAAAGTTTCAACGCCGCGTTGCTCAAGCTGTGAAGAGAGCTCGTCATATTGCCTTGCTGCCTTACGTTGCCGATTTAATGAAATAAATAAGGAGAGATAATCATGGAAGTTATTTTAAAAGAAGATATACAAAGTCTGGGTTATAAAGACGACGTGGTAAATGTCAGAAAAGGATATGCCCGTAACTACCTTATTCCCCAGGGAAAAGCCGTTATCGCTACCGGTTCGGCTAAAAAAGTGCTCGCGGAAAATCTGAAACAACGCGCTCACAAACTCGAACAAATCAAAGCTGCTGCTCAGGAACTCGCTCATAAGTTAGAGGGGGTTTCGCTTACGATCGGAGCAAAGACCAGTTCTACGGGTACCATTTTCGGATCGGTTACTAATATTCAGTTGTCGGAAGCTCTTAAAGAAAAAGGGTTCGATGTGGATAGAAAATATATCGTCATCAAAGAACAAGTGAAAGAAGTCGGTACTTACAAAGCGATTGCTAAATTGCATAAAGAGATCTCGGTAGAAATTCCTTTTGAAATTGTTGCCGAGTAAGAATAATTTAAGTTGTCAATAATGCAGAAAAAGCTCCGGGATATCCGGGGCTTTTTCAGTAATCGGGGGTGTTGTTCCAAGCGACGCCCTCAATAGTATAAAATAATAGGCTTTGTTTATCCTTTGAACCGCTTTTTTCGCTATTTTTGAGGAACTATTCCATTAAGCGAAATGATCAGATGACAAGTTTGCTTGTAATCTGTCGTTGCGGGAAATAGTAGAATGAAATTTAATTTAATCTTTATACAAATGGATAAACGGCAGATAACATTGAAAAGTATTGCCAAAGCGTTGGATTTATCTCCATCAACGGTATCGCGGGCGATGAAAGACCATCCGGCAATTAGCGCCAAAACAAAGGCACTCGTACGGGAGTATGCCGAAAAGTATAAATATAAACCCAATACGTTGGCCATACGCTTGCGCACCAACCGGAACAATACGATAGGGGTAATCGTTCCGGAGGTCGTTCACTTCTTTTTCTCGACGGTGCTTGCAGGCATTCAGGAAGAGACGGAAAAGGGGAATTACAACATTATATTTTGTCATTCCAATGAAGATTACGAGCGCGAGGTTAAGAGTGTGGAAACCCTGTTGGATGCACGGGTGTGCGGTATTCTGGCTTCCCAATCGAAAACGACTGCAAGCTTCGAGCATTTTCAGGAAATTGTAGACAGTAATATCGCCTTGGTCTTTTTCGATCGTATTTGTACCGGAATCAATACCGATAAAGTGGTGGTGGATGATTATGCCGGTGCTTTTAAGGCGGTGGATTATTTGGTGCAGACGGGCTGTCGGCAAATCGCTTTTTTGGGAATGAATCCGTCGCTTCCTATTTCCAACAACCGCCGCATGGGATACGAGGATGCGTTGCGTAAGAATAAGATTCCGGTCGATAAAGACTTCATGAAGGTTTGTGATGTGGCGGAAATGGTGCATAAGGTCGTTCCCGAAATCCTGAAAGGGGATAAGATTCCCGATGCATTCTTTTGTATCAATGATGAGGTTGCGGCTTATTGCGTGCAGATCGTGAAGGCTTCCGGATATCGTATTCCCGAAGATATCTCGATTTGCGGTTTCACCAATTCGTATATTACCGAAGTCACGGACCCGACATTGACCACCGTCGATCAACATGGTTTTGAAATGGGCAAACAGGCGGCGCGGCTGCTCATTAATCGTATCGAAGGCACGGAAACGAAGCCGGGGATCGTTAGCAAAGTCATTAAAACCGAGTTGGTGGTGCGCGACTCCACCCGGTGAGCGTCTTCAGCCTTTATGCATTCGATTGCATAAAAAAACACCTTTTTTTGGCTATGAGGGTTGTCCGGGCGGGAACAATCATTATAAATTTGTAAGGAAAGTATGTATGAATCATAGAAAAGCATTGTTCATGAAAAAAAGACATTTATCGTTCTGGGATATCTGGAATATGAGTTTCGGATTCCTGGGAATTCAATTCGGTTTTGCATTGCAGAATGCAAACGTCAGCAGAATCTTCGAGACATTGGGAGCGCGGGTCGAAGATATTCCTATTCTGTGGATTGCCGCTCCCATTACCGGCCTTATCATCCAACCCATTATCGGTCATCTGAGCGATAAGACCTGGAACCGCTTCGGACGCCGGCGCCCTTACTTTATGATCGGCGCGGTGTTTACCACTCTTGCGTTGTTTATTATGCCGAACTCTCCCGCCCTGTGGGTTGCTGCCGGGATGTTGTGGATTATGGATGCTTCCATTAATATTTCGATGGAGCCTTTCCGGGCTTTTGTCGGCGATAATCTGCCCACGGAGCAACGTACCATGGGATTTGCCATGCAGAGTTTCTTTATCGGTACCGGAGCCGTGGTGGCTTCGCTCCTGCCGTATATTCTGACGAACTGGTTCGGTGTTTCCAATACGGCTGCTGAAGGAACCATTCCTTTGTCGGTGAAGTTGTCGTTTTATATAGGCGGCGTAGTATTATTTGGCGCCATTCTGTATACGGTACTCACAACGAAAGAATATTCGCCCGAAGAACTGGCTGCTTTCGAGGAGGAGAAAGAAAAAACAACCGGCATAAAGAAAGTCGTCGCTACACCGGTTACTTCCTCGCATTTTTTTAGACAAGGCGCTTATTGGGGCCTCGCGGGATTGGTGGCAACATTGTTGATTCTCTATTTCCGGCTCGAAGCGCAGTTATTGATCGTGTCGGGGTTGTTGCTTGCCTTCGGAATCATTCTGATTGTCTCGGGAATGATTACCGCGCCGGGCAAGCATCCTAACGGGCTGGTCGGAATTATGAACGACTTGCTGCATATGCCTAAAACGATGGGCCAGTTGGCCGTCGTGCAATTCTTTTCCTGGCTGGCCTTTTATGCGATGTGGATTTATACCACTCCGGCTGTCACGCAGCATATCTATGGCACCACCGACTCCTCCTCGGAATTGTATAACCAAGGGGCCAATTGGGTGGGGGTGTTGTTTGCGGTCTATAACGGCGTTTCGGCTATTTCTGCTTTTCTGTTGCCCCTGCTCGCTAAGCAAATCGGGCGTAAAGCGACGCACGCTATCGCCTTGGCCGTCGGAGGAATTGCGTTCGTGTCATTCTTCTTTATCCATGATCCGAATCTTTTGCTCATCCCGATGATCGGTGTCGGATTTGCCTGGGGCAGCATTTTGTCGATGCCATATGCCATTTTAACGGGAGCTCTTCCGGCCGATAAAATGGGTACGTATATGGGGATCTTCAATTTCTTCATCGTTATTCCGCAGATATTGGCGGCAAGTATTCTCGGATTTATCACGAAAGACCTTTTCGGAGGGCAGGTGATTTATACGATGATATTGGCCGGCTGCTCGCTTGTTATAGGCGCCCTTTCGGTCTTCATTGTTCAGGATCGGGACGATGTGTATTCGTTGAAAACATCAAAACGGAATAAAAGAATTTAGGGCAAAGATGTTCCCGTCTCCCGTCCAACGGCTTTATGGCGTTTGGCGGATAGCGGGAATGTCGGTCTTTTCATCTTATAATCATCTAAATAAAAATGAAAAAAATAGTTGTCGTCTTTCTTATCGTATCCGTATTGTTTTCGTGCGGAAACAAACAGAAGCAAACTTCTGTAGAGCCATCCGGCGCTCATCCCGAATGGGCGTACGAGGCCGTTATTTATGAAGTAAATACGCGTCAGTTCACGCCCGAGGGAACCTTTACGGCCTTTGCTGCGCATTTGCCTCGTCTGAAAGAATTAGGGGTCGATATCTTATGGTTTATGCCTATTCAACCTATCGGTGAAACGGAACGTAAAGGATCGTTGGGAAGTTATTATTCCATTCAAGATTATACCGGTGTGAATCAGGAATTCGGTACGTTGGATGACTTCAAACAGGTTGTCCGGCAAGCGCATGATGCCGGCATGAAGGTGCTCCTCGACTGGGTGGCCAACCATACTTCGCGCGATGCGGTGTGGATGGCCGATGCCACAAGCGATTGGTATGTCCACGACAGTTTGGGGAATATTTCGGCGCCGTATGATTGGACGGATGTGGCTGAGTTGAATTATGATAATAAAGAGATGCGGGAAGAGATGATCCGCTCGATGATGTTTTGGGTACGGGAAGCCGATATCGACGGTTTTCGCTGCGATGTGGCGGGCGAAGTGCCGACGGACTTCTGGGCTGTCGCGAAAGATTCGCTTGTTTCGTTGAAGCAGGAGGTGTTTTTGTTGGCCGAAGCGGAAAAGCCGGAACTGAACGACGGTATTTTCGATGCGTATTATGCCTGGGATTTCCATCATAAGATGAATGCGGTAGCTCAGGGCAAAGAGAATGTCGATTCGCTCAGGGCCTCTTTACAGCGAACGCTCGATCGTTTTTCCCCGAGCGCCATCCCGATGTATTTCACGTCCAATCACGATGAAAACTCGTGGAACGGCACGGAGTTCGAGCGCATGGGCGATGCTGCCGAAGCTTTTGCCGTATTGAGTTACGTGTTGCCCGGCATGCCGTTGATTTATAACGGGCAGGAGGCCGGATTCAATCGCCGGCTGCAATTTTTCGAGAAAGACAGTATCGACTGGAACGATCAAGGGGCGTTTACCGCGTTTTACCGCTCTCTGAATACGTTGCGTAAGTCGAACAGCGCATTGCTTTCGCCGGAGAAAGGAGGCGCTTTCGAAGAAATACCAAACGACCGTTCCGGAAGTGTGTGGTCTTTCAGGCGTGTGAAAGACGATCAGGAAGTCGTGTGCATCTTTAATTTCAGTGCGAATCCCGTGCAAGTGGCTTTTGACGAAGACGTTCCCGGTGCCGCGTTCCGCGCTTATCCCGATTCCTCAGCGGTATCCTCCTTTCAGAACATCGATTTGAAACCTTGGGAGTACCGGGTGTTTTATAAGTAAAAAATAAAACTATTGGTTCACATAGAAAGGTATCGGCGTTGAACAACGACCGGTGCCTATATTATTTTACAACGATTTTATTCTTCGTAGAAGAACGGTACCAACGATACATCCGGTCTACCCCTTCTTCTATTTCAATAGAATGGCGCCATCCCAAAGAGTGCAGCTTCGAAACGTCGGTAAGTTTTCGCAGGGTGCCGTCGGGTTTCGAGGCATCGAAAGTAATCCGGCCGTCATAGCCGATGGTCTTCGCGATGATGCCGGCCAGCCTGCCGATGCTGATTTCTTTTCCTGTTCCGATGTTGATGTGGCAATTGCGCACCGGGTTTTTTCCCTCTGCCAAATCGGAGAAATTTACCCGTTCCATAATGAAAACGCAAGCGTCGGCCATTTCCTCACTCCATAAGAACTCCCGCAAAGGCTTTCCCGTTCCCCAAAGTTTCACTTTCGACGGCGTGATGCCATACTTTAGGAGGATGCGCGCTATTTCCTCGTTCGGATGCCCGGCGGAGATGTTTTCAACCGGACGACGGGCAAGATCTTCCCGGATGGTCTCCCAATCATTTTCCATAAGGCATTTTGCCAAATGTATTTTACGGATCATTGCGGGCAGCACATGACTTCTTTCCAAATCGAAATTATCGTTCGGACCATATAAGTTCGTCGGCATGACGGCGATATAGTTTGTTCCGTATTGCAGGTTGAAACTTTCGCACATTTTTAAACCCGCGATCTTGGCAATGGCATAAGGCTCGTTCGTGTATTCGAGCGGTGCGGTCAGTAACGATTCTTCACTGATGGGCTGAGAGGCTTCACGCGGATAAATGCAGGTGCTTCCCAAAAACAATAGCTTCTTCACCTTGTGCCGGAAACTTTCGCCGATGATATGATTTTGTATTTGGAGGTTCCGGTAGATAAAATCGGCCCGATACGTATTGTTCGCCATAATTCCCCCCACATAAGCAGCGGCGAGGAATACATACTCCGGTTTTTCGCGCTCGAAAAAGGCTTGTACGGCAGCGCCGTCGAGTAAATCGAGTTCCTCGTGCGATCGTCCGATGAGATGCGTGTATCCCTTGTCTTGTAAGTTTTTCCAGATAGCGGAACCGACCAATCCGCGGTGTCCCGCCACATATATTTTACTGTCTTTATCCATCTGTTTTTGTTGTTAGATTACAAAGGTAGGATTTTTTTTATACTTTTTAGTTATCCCTGCCTGTTCCTATTTATTCAATCATTTTTTCTTATCTTTGTCCATTGTCCATTGTCCATTATCAATTGTCTATTGTTTTAGTTATATGAAACTTCTATTTATTGGTTATCCCAAGTGTGGCACGTGCCGTAAAGCGGCCAAATGGCTCGAAGAGCAGGGTCTTGACTTTACTTACCGTCATATTGTTGAAAATAATCCCAAGCGCGAAGAACTTGCCGAATGGCTTGTGATGAGTGGTTTGCCGGTAGCCAAGTTTTTCAATACATCCGGACAAAGATATAAAGAGCTTCATTTGAAGGATAAGGTGAAAGAGGCTTCTACCGGAGAATTGCTCGATGTGTTGGCGACCGACGGGATGTTGGTAAAACGGCCAGTGGTCGTCGGGGATACTTTTGTATTGGTCGGTTTTAATGCCGGACAATGGACACAAACATTCTTACAGAACAAAGATCAAGTTTGATAAAATACCCTAATAAAGAAATCGTTTTTCTCGTACAAATAGTAAAAAGATGAAGATAGGCACTATTGATTTTCCGGCTTATCCGGTTTTCCTTGCTCCTATGGAAGATGTGACCGATATCGGGTTCCGGCTGCTTTGTAAGCGATTTGGGGCGAATATGGTGTATACCGAGTTCGTGTCGAGCGATGCGTTGATTCGCGATGTGAAGAAAACAAAGGAAAAGCTCGCTATTTGTGAAGAGGAACGTCCGGTAGCCATACAGATTTATGGTTGCGATCCGGCGGCGATGGTCGAAGCTGCTCAGATTTGTGAAGAAGCCGGACCGGACATCATCGATATTAATTTCGGTTGTCCGGTAAAGAAAGTCGCCGGTAAAGGCGCCGGATCGGGCATGCTGCGCACTCCGGAGTTGATGATCGATATTACCTCGCAAGTGGTGAAGGCGGTCAAAAAGCCGGTAACCGTGAAGACCCGCTTGGGATGGGACGACCAGTCGAAGATTATTGTAACGCTTGCCGAGCAATTGCAGGATTGCGGCATTGCGGCGTTGACGATTCATGGCCGCACCCGCGCCCAGATGTACACCGGTACAGCCGACTGGCGATTGATTGGAGACGTGAAGAACAATCCCCGTATGCATATTCCTATTATTGGTAACGGCGATATCGATTCGGCGGAAGTCTGCCGCCGACGGTTCGACGAAACCGGCGTGGATGCTGTGATGATCGGTCGCGCTACGTTCGGTCGTCCTTGGATATTCCGTGAAGTGAAACATTATCTGGAAACAGGCGGGGAGCTTCCGGAGGAATCCTTTGCCTGGTATCTGGATGTCTTGAAGCAGCAGGTGCGGCAAAGTGTGGAACGGCTCGATGAGCGGCGGGGAATCCTGCATATCCGGCGGCATTTGGCGGCAACACCTCTATTTAAGGGTATTCCCGATTTTCGTCCTACACGTATCGCCATGTTGCGTGCCGGTACGCTCGATGAGCTTTTTTCCATCATGGATGAAATACCGGAAAAGTTTGGGATCACATCTTGATTTCTTTGCTCTTTGTTTCTCAAATAATTCTTCCTATATTTGCATCCTATTGGCACTTGTTTAAAGGAAGGTATTATGATTATAATCAGCAGTAAAGAATTCAGGAATAAGCAAAAAAGCTATCTCGATAAAGTCGATGAAGGGCTTGAAGTCCTTATCCGTCGGGGAAAAGGTAAATCGTATAAGATTGTTCCCATGAAGGAAGACGACGACAGTTTGATGAGCAAAGAGGAGTTCTTTGCCAAAATAGACCGTTCCCTTCAAGATATAAAGGAAGGACGATTTACAAGAATTTCAGGAAAAAAAGAATTAAAAGATTATCTCGCTAGTTTATAATGTATGATCTTGTAATTTCGCCGAAGGCTCAGGAAGGGCTTATGTTTTTGAATAAGCATGAACCCCGGGTTTATAAAAAAGCAGGGATATTATTGAGTGAACTCCAAGAACATCCTACCACGGGCACCGGGCATCCCGAACCGCTTAGCGGCGACCGGACGGGGCAATGGTCGCGGCGGATTACGCAGAAACACCGCCTGGTATATCAAATCGACGAAGGCCGCGTACTTGTTTTAGTGCTTTCCGCTTACGGACATTATAATGACAACTAAAAATATGCAGGAATTTAAAAAAGTAACATGCTTGGCCATTTTATTATGCGCTTTTGCCGCGGCCGCTTTTTCCCAAAAACAAAGCCTTATTCACGAAATCCTGAAGGAAAGTGTAGAAAGCAAGGTCGATAAAGCCCAAGATCTTATCGGCTTTGATGATCATAAGGCCTTGCTCTTGAAAGAGCTGGAACTCCGTTTTTTACTCGATGTAAATAAAGCCGAGCATTGCGTCTTATGCCATAAATCGAAGCGCATTGCAAAACTATCTCAAAAGCGTGAAGAAAAATTGCAGGAAATCTTAACAAGAGAGCAATATATCAAATATGATATTTGGGAAAATGAACGAATAAAGAATGTTCCTTTACATCTTTGAAAAAAGGGGAGATCGTAAATATATCGCACAGCCAGCCCTGAGCGGATGGAACAATTCATTGTCCGGCTAAATTTCTTTCGTCAACTCTCCGGAATGGATTTTATATGACTGAAGCCAAAGTTGTCTTTTTATTTCTGCTCTGCATTTCTTTGCTGTTGGCGGATATTCTGTATATCTTGCAGAGAGATTCGTATATCGTCTAAATTCACAGATTCTCTCATAACTTCTTCCGAAGGAGCAACCCATCCCGCATCGATAAATTGTGTTCTCGCACTTTTTGTATTCGTATCGGCATAAGGCTTTCCGGTAATCAGTGAAACCGCTTTTGCAAGCAAATAATCATCCGGATCGCCTATACGTTTCCATGTCTCAGTATTATATTCTTGACTCTCGATCGGATAATTGGGTATTACCCCATCGGTTTCGATAAAATCATTTTCATTTTTATCGGTATAACGTGCAACGATCGGCTGCAACGCCCAATTTTTCAGTTCGTCCTTTTCTTTGGAAGAGAGTTCCGTTTCATCATAGATCGTTACTGCCCGCGCATTTCCGTTTTTTTCGAATGAATCATAAGCATGCACGGTCCACGAAGCCGTATATTTTCCTCCGGTTTTTTCCCCGATATGTTCCACTTGTGTATATGGTTTTAAACAAAATGTAAGCAATTCCGAAGCAGAATACGAATGGCTCGTAGCAATAATATACACTTTATCTAAATCCGGATTGGCATCGAGGGGATTCCGTTCCTTTGTGTTGTCATAAGAGCCTAAATAAATTCTGTTCCAATTCTTTTCCCTATAAATTTTATTGATAAAATCATTATAAGTCAATTCCGTAAACAGCGGTTTGGTTTCGACAACTGCCTTGGGGGCGATCAAGGAGGCTAGATAAGTCGCAGCAGAAACATCTCCTCCCGTATTATATCTCAAGTCCAATACAAGATGGGTAATTCCTTCGGCTTTAAACTTTTGAAATACCTCGTATAAGTGGTCGTTGTATTCGCTGATAAAATTAGTATAAAACAGATAGCCGATTTTTTTTCCTGAACCAAGTTCCGTATAGATCGTATCTGCCAGAACAGGGTCGGTGTCTAAGGACGCAGGGACGATTGTTACTTCCTTCGGATTTTCATATTGCTGATCATAGACTGTGAAAGTGGTTTCGGAATTCGTGCTGTATAATAATGCGTAATTATCCTCCGTAATATTTCCGCTGTTGATCTTATCGATGATGTCCCCTCTGACGAGGCCGGCTTTTTGCGCCGGAGTGCCCGGAAAAACATATCGTACGAAAGCCACCAAACGAGTTCGCGTTTGATCGTACCATAAAAGATAAGGTGCAAACCCGAAAGCAGCCGTTGCTTCTCCTGAAAAATCGGCCAGCAATGCATCCACGTCATCGGTTATCCACGACCATCCATGTTCCGTATCGGTTGTGTAAAGAAGTTTCTCGAAATATTCTTTGGAATCGGTATCAGCCGATGTAGGCTTTTTATCTTTCATTTCATCGGCCCATAAATAAACGGTTGACATGCCGTCATAAATAAATTGATTGATTGCGGAGGTTTCTTCGTAGATAGGCAAATCCGTTTCTTTTTTCTCGCAAGAAACCGAAAAAAGCACTGTAAAACCGAGCAGAAAAGCAAAAATCTTTTTCATAAAAAGGATGTATGAATAAAAATGTCAATGATACTTTGTGATAATGAAATGCGAATGTAGGAAAGATTTCCGGATAAACCGACAGAAACTTACAGATTTAACACGCCTTTTCCCTGACGGATGATCACGGGCTCGCCGGAAGTGCAGTCTATCACGGTAGAGGGTTCAATACCTCCGGTACCGCCATCAATGACGATCTCTGCTACATGCTCCCATTTTTCGTGAATTAATTCGGGATCGGTGGTGTATTCTATTTCATCGGAATCGTCTTTGACCGACATGTTCAGCACGGGGTTTCCCAACTGTTTGACGATCTCCCGCACAATGTTATTATCCGGCACGCGTATGCCGACGGTCTTTTTATTCTTATATATTTTAGGAAGCGACGACGTGGTCGGTAAGATAAACGTAAACGGTCCCGGCAGATTCCTACGCATCATTTTAAAGATCGGCGTATCTACTTTGGCATATTCACTGATGTTGCTCAGGTCGTTGCAGATAATCGACAGATTGCTCTTTTTCGGGTCGACGCCTTTGAGCGAACATAGTTTTTCTACCGCACGTGTATTTAGCGCATCGCAACCGACACCGTAAAGGGTGTCGGTCGGATACACTACCGTGCCGCCATCGCGAAGGACTGTAACGACCTTTTCGATTTCCTTCGGACTCGGATTCTCTGAATAAATTTTTAGTATCATAGCGAAGGGTCTTTAAACTCATCCAGGCCGTTGCTGTACTGCTTCATGGCCTGTAAGCTCATCCCCATGCTCGAGAAACCTCCATCGTTGAAGAGATTCTGCATGGTTACTTTACGGGTGAGGTCGGAGAACATGACGATGCAGTAATCGGCACAATCATTGGCATCGGCATTGCCCAGAGGGGCCATTCGCTCGGAAAAGTCCATCAGGTCTTCCATGCCTTTTACGCCGCTTCCGGCAGTGGTCATCGTGGGCGATTGGGAGATGGTGTTTACCCTTACGCCTTTTTCGCGCCCGTAAATGTATCCGAAACTGCGGGTGATGGATTCGAGGAGCGCTTTTGCATCAGCCATATCATTGTATCCGTAAAAGACGCGTTGTGAGGCAATGTATGTGAGCGCTAAAATGGATCCGCCTTGTTCGATGGCGTCCATCTTCTTGGCCACTTGCAACATTTTGTGGAATGATACGGAGGAGATATCCAGCGTTTTTGACAACATATCGTAGTCGAGATCGTCATACGTGCGTTTTTTACGGACGTTCGGCGACATTCCGATAGAGTGCAGGACAAAGTCGATCTTCCCTCCGAGTATTTCCATCGATTTGGTAAATACCATCTCTAAGTCTTCCACGTTCGTGGCATCGGCCGGCAGGATTTCGGCGTTCAGTTTTTCTCCTAATTTGGCCGTATCGCCCATGCGGACAGCTACCGGCGTGTTCGATAATGTGATGGTAGCACCTTCTTCCACTGCTTTTTCGGCTACTTTCCATGCGATGGACATGTCGTTTAATGCCCCGAAGATAATTCCTCTTTTTCCTTCTAATAAATTGTGACTCATTTTCTTGTTTTTATTATGCCATCATTCCGGTTACCCCTTTTCGTTCTGCAAAGGCTCCTTTATGATGAAAAGATTGCGCAAAATTACAAAAACTGTGCAATACTAAAACAGAATAGAGTAAAATATGTTCGAAAAGGAAGACTTTTTCGGTTTATCAGAGGTGAATAACCTATTTTTTGCCGAGGTAAATAATCGAGGGCTCCGTTTGATGACGAAACCCTCGATAAATACGATTGAAAAGCAATTCCTTATGCGGCGGTGATGTCTTTTTCGACGGTAATGCCTTTCCACACGAACGCGGCGATAGCTGCACCCAAGAAAGGTGCTACGATGAATAACCATAATTGCCGGAGGGCTGCTCCGCCTTCGAAAAGCGCCGGGCCGATGCTTCGCGCCGGATTAACCGAAGTCCCGGTAATAGGGATGCAAACAATATGGACTAAAACCAATGCCAGTCCGATGGCCAACCCTGCAAAAGAAGTGAGTCCGTTTTTGGCGGTTACGCCCAGTACAACCAACACGAAGATAAAGGTGAAAACCGTTTCGGCGACAAAAGCCACTGTCGCTTGTCCGTCGGCAAAACCATTGGCGCCCGTGAGTGTGGTCGTTGAGCCCGAATCTTTCGCCAAGAACCACAAAATAGATGAGCCGATAATCGCTCCTATTACCTGAAACACCATATACAATGCGGCATCCTTGCCGCTCATTCTTCCTGAAAGAAATACGCCAAGGGTAATGGCCGGATTGATGTGGCAACCCGAAATACTCCCGATGCCATAAGCCATCGCTACCACCGAAAGCCCGAAAGCGAAGGCGACACCCAGTGTCCCTACCGAATCGAACGGTTGTCCGGCTCCGGCAAATACAGCCGCCCCGCAACCCATGAGTACCAATACGCCGGTACCGATCATTTCTGCAAAATACTTTTTCATATTCAATCTGTTTTTAATTACTTATCATGATACAAAGAAACAGTAATAGACCGTAATAGATTGTCGAACAAACGGTAAATTCTTCGATTTTGGGGAGTACTTCCACACTAATTGGCGACATGAAGGAACCGGAGGCTTCTTCCGGAGCGGCATCTTCGGTCAGAATGGATTTTATTAATTTTTACGATGTATCGACGGAACATTTGCGTTGTAAGTTGTTATGTACAGACAAGAATATTGAATAATATGACCATTACCTATATTTTCCACAGTTGCTATGTGATGGAGGCCGATGGCTTCTCTGTGATTTTCGATTTTTACAAAGATGTGCCGCGTGATAACGGCTCTCTATGGATACGCGATTATCTGCTTCGTAAGAAAGACGATTTATATGTGTTGTGTACGCATTCCCATCCGGATCATTTTAATCCCGACATCCTTTTGTGGAAAAAGCAGAAGGACAATATCCGTTATATCTTTTCGAAAGAATTGTTACAATCCGGCAAAACAGCTCCCGGTGATGCGGTATATCTCGAAAAGAAAGAATGTTTTGACGATGGCCGCTTGCATATCGAAGCGCTTGGCTCGACCGATATCGGACACTCTTTCCTTTTGAAGTATAAGGAGAAAGATATCTTTCATGCAGGCGATCTCAATAATTGGCATTGGAAGGACGAAGTGCCGAAAGAGGAAGCGCTCACTTACGAAAATAACTTCTTGTGCGAATTGGAACTTCTGGCTGAAAGATCCGGTCGTTTATATTTGGCGATGTTTCCTATCGATCCTCGTTTGGGACGTGAATATCTTCGTGGAGCCGGACAATTCGTCCGTCGTATCCGTACCGATTACTTTTTGCCGATGCATTTCAGCGGCCGCTATGATCTTGCCAACGCTTTCGGGCCTGTTGCCGCCAAGTACGATTGCCGGTATCTTGACGTCATGCGGCGTGGACAATCATTCGTGTTATAACCTGACGTAATGATGCAAAGGACAAGTGCCTTTTATCTTCTCTCTTTTGTCTTTCGTTATAATGTATTACCTTTGGAGCGATAAATGAACAAAGAAATGGACTTTTTTAATTATCATCGCCGTCGCACTGTCGATGTGCATATCGGCAACCTGACAATGGGCGGTAATTATCCGGTGGTTATCCAGACAATGACCAACACCAATACGCTCGATACCGGGGCGAGCGTAGCGCAGTGCGAACGGATCATCGCCGCCGGCGCCGACCTTATCCGCCTTACGGCGCAGGGCGTGCGTGAAGCGGAAAATTTGCGTAATATTCGAGAACAGTTGCATGAGAAAGGCTATACCATCCCTTTGTCGGCCGACATTCATTTTAATCCCCGTGCTGCCGATGCTGCCGCGCGTATTGTGGAAAAGGTGCGCATCAATCCCGGAAACTTTGTCGACAAGCAAAAACTGTTCGCTACGGTAGAGTATACCGATGAGGAATATACGGCCGAATTGGAGAAGATCCGTTCGAAAGTGATCCCTTTCCTTCGGGTATGTAAAGAGCATGGAACGGCCGTGCGTATCGGTGTGAATCACGGGTCGCTGTCCGACCGCATCATGACCCGCTACGGCGACACGCCCGAGGGAATGGTCGAGTCCTGCATGGAATATCTGCGGATTGCCGTCGATGAAGGTTTTACCGATATTGTGATCTCGATGAAAGCTTCGAATACATTGCTGATGACCAAAGCCGTGCGCTTGCTGGTAGATCGGATGGATCACGAAAATATCTATTTTCCTTTACATTTGGGCGTCACGGAGGCCGGAGACGGAGAAGACGGGCGCATCAAGTCGGCTGTCGGTATCGGAGCGTTGTTGTCCGACGGATTGGGGGATACGGTTCGTGTTTCGCTGAGCGAAGAACCGGAGGCGGAGGTGCCTGTAGCCCGTAAGCTTGTGGATTATATCACGAAGAGGATTGAACATGAGCCGATACGGGAGACTGTTTATCCCGGCTTTTCTGCTTTTTCCACCGATAAGCGTCCGACGGTTGCGGTACGCAATATAGGAGGGGATTTTGTACCGGTCGTTATTTCCGATCGCAGCCATCAGGATGATATGAGTATCAATCCTCATTTTATTCCGGATTTTATTTATGTGGGTGAACAAGTTCCTGCGAACTTTCCCAAAGGAATGAAAGCGATTGTCGATGCAAAGAACTGGAGCAATGAGATCGACCGTTTTCCGCTCTTTACGGTCGATACGGCCCCCGAAATGGCCTCTTGCCAAGCAGAGGCGAAGTTTATCCGCTTGTCGTATCCCGAATTATCCGATGACGTGACGGCTACTCTCCAATCAACACCCAAAACGGTGGTCATTCTTACAACCGATCATCCGAACGGAGTAGGAGAGCAGCGGGCGTTTTTCCATCACCTGTTGAACGAACAATGCAATGTGCCGGTGGTTATAGCCCGGGCATACCATGAAGACGTTCCTGAAGATATACAAGTGAAGGCGGGAGCCGATTTTGGAACGGTCTTACTCGATGGATTCGGAAACGGTATCATGCTCTCTAACAAAGGGGCGATTGATATTACCGATTTGGATGCGTATGCGTTCGGTATTTTACAGGCGGCGCGTGTACGTACTTCTAAAACGGAATTTATTTCGTGCCCCAGTTGTGGTCGGACGTTGTTTGACCTGCAAACCACTGTAGGCGTAATCAAGAAATCGTTTTCGCATTTGAAACACCTGAAGATAGGCGTAATGGGTTGTATTGTCAACGGTCCGGGAGAAATGGCCGATGCCGACTACGGGTATGTCGGGGCTGAGCATGGAAAGATCTCGCTTTATAAGAAAAAGGATCTCATCGAAAAAAATATTCCGGCCGGAGAGGCGGTAGAGCACCTTATCCAATTGATAAAAGATAACGGCGATTGGATTGAGCCGGAAGAAGAATGATGAATAAGTTTTTTGATGTGCGGTGGTCCCACTTGGGCTTGAACCAAGGACTCCCTGATTATGAGTCAGGTGCTCTAACCAACTGAGCTATGGGACCTGCTTTCTAAAGATCGGTTTTATCAAAAGCGGGTGCAATATTACGACATTTTTCGGATATATGCAAGAAAAAACCATCTATTTCCTCCTTATTGTCCGTTCGAGTCCTTAAGTTCCTTATTTATGCCTTTCAAATAACCGTTTTTCTCATTGGTTTTAGGTATTTTCACGCAGAAAATACCTACTTTCTGCGATTGTAATGATTCTTTTACTTCTATACCTTTGCCCCAAAGTTTAGATTATCAATTTATAACATAAAATGAATCCATCTCAAAGTCTTGGCATAAGGCTAACCCATATCTTCTTTTTCTTCTTTTTTATTCAGTTTTTATTTGCGCAGCAAGTGCGAGAATCGGCTATTCGAGGAACGGTAAAAGACAAGGAGGGGAATCCGATAGAATTTGCGACGATATATATAAAAGGGGAGAGTAGCGGCACGCAATCCGATGCCAAAGGGAACTATTATCTTCCCGTAACTCCCGGCAGACGTACTTTTTGTGTGCAGTTCATGGGATACGAAACCTATGAGCGGCAGGTTGAAGTGAAGCCCGGCGAAAAAGTAACGATTGCAGTGACTCTCGATGAAAGACGGTATGACTTGCAAGAGGTTGTTATCCAATCGAAGTCGGGCGTGCAGCGTGTCAATGAAACGGCTTATAATGTGGTCGCTTTGGATGCCACATCTCGATATAATTCGACGGCGGACTTGTCGGATATGCTGAATAAAGTCTCGGGCGTACGCATCCGTGAAACAGGCGGCGTGGGTTCGGATATGCAGGTGATGCTTGACGGTTTTAGCGGAAAGCACGTGAAGGTCTTTATTGATGGTGTGCCTCAGGAAGGGGTGGGAGAGTCTTTCGGACTGAATAATATCCCGGTTAACTATGCCGAACGTATCGAAGTCTATAAAGGCGTGGTGCCGGTGGTTTTCGGGACGGACGCCATCGGCGGGGTTATCAATATCGTCACGAAAAAGAATACGAAGAAATGGCATCTGGATGCTTCTTATTCTTACGGTTCGTTCAATACACATAAGTCGTACGTCAATTTCGGACAAACTTTTAACAATGGGCTGACGTATGAAATCAATGCCTTTCAGAATTATTCGGACAATAGTTATTATGTCGATACTCCTGTCGAAGAATTCCTTTCTTTGAAGCCCGGAGGAGGAAGTAAAATAAACAGTAAAAAAATAGAGCGGGTGAAGCGTTTCCATGATACGTATCATAATGAGGCCGTTATCGGGAAAGTCGGAGTGGTGAATAAGAAATGGGCCGATCGGCTCCTGTTCGGAGTTACGTACGCTCAAATGTATAAGGATATACAAACCGGCGTCGTTCAGGATGTCGTTTTCGGTGGTAAATATGAGAAGGGTCATACGGTTATGCCCTCGATGGAATATCGCAAACAGGATCTCTTGCTTGAGGGGTTGGATGTGACTTTTACGGCCAATTATAATAAAGGCATCACCCACAATGTCGATACTTCTTCCTATGAATATAATTGGTACGGTATTAAACGCCCGCTGAACATGCCGGGCGAGCAGTCTTACCACCATCTTCGATGGAATAATAATAATTGGAATGGAACTTTCACGGTTAATTATCATATAAAAGACATCCATACCTTTACATTCAACAATGTAATGAATTCTTTTTATCGTTCCGCCACATCCCTTTTGGGGCCTGAGGCGGAAACGTACAGCATTCCTAATGAAACGCAGAAAAATATCAGCGGATTCTCTTATCGGCTTATGCCGGGCGACAAATGGAATGTCGCTGCTTTCGGAAAGTATTATTATCAATTCGTTAGCGGGCCGTTAGCCACATCCGACCGGCAGGATGATTTTGTGAAGGCGACCCGTACCGTCAGCACGACGGGATATGGAATAGCCGGAACTTATTTTATTCTGAAGAATCTGCAATCCAAACTATCATACGAAAAAGTTTATCGTTTGCCTTCCAACAGGGAGATGTTCGGCGATGGAGATATGGAATTGGGCGACGTTTCCCTGAAACCGGAAAACAGCCATAACATCAATTTTAATATAAGTTTCGGCGAAACATTCGGCGAACATTCCTTCTATGCGGAAGGCGGTGTAATTTATCGTGATATAAAAGATTATATCTATCGTGTCATCACCGGATTGGGAGGAGGTAAATCCGGCGCTACCTATATCAATCACGGTAAAGTTTTAACCAAAGGCTACACCCTTACCGCGCGGTATGATTTTTCAAACTGGTTGAGTTTGGGAGGTAACTTTACCGAAATCAATACGCGGAATAACGTGAAGACCTATGCCAATAGCGATGCCTCTAATCTGACTTACGGGGCGCGAATGCCCAATGTCCCTTATTTGTTTGCCAACTCGGATGTCACTTTTTATTGGCACGATTTCGGCCGTAAGGGCAATATGCTGACAGCGGTTTATGATAATTTTTATGTGAAAAGTTTTCCCCGTTTTTCGGAGGCGTTGGGTAATCAGGCGGAATCCGAATTTGTGGTGCCGACACAGTTCTCTCATAATGTAAGTGTGTCCTATTCCATGCAAGGCGGGCGCTACAATGTATCGTTCGAATGTCAGAATATTACCGATGCAAAACTGTACGATAATTTCAAGTTACAGAAAGCCGGCAGAGCTTTCTACGGAAAAGTGAGAATCTCTTTATAAGAGACTGATATTACTCTATTATAATAACATACTAAATAAAATCGAAATGAAAAAATTCTTTTTATATCCTATTTTTTCTGCAGTTGTATTGCTTGCAGGATGTGTATTTTCTTCTTGCGATAAAGAGGAACCTGTGAAACCGGATGATGGGGGCGAATCTTCATCGGCTTATGTCATTGCCGCTACCTCCGAAGCGGAAGGGGGAGGCACCGCTGCCAGTTATTTGCTGACTTCCGATGTGTTGAATACCGGGTCCGTTACGACCTACAAGAACGGCACTATTACGGAGAGCGGCAGTTACTGGGTTTATTTTCAGGATAAGTATTTGTTCCGTTTGGTTTATAATCAGGGTAGCGCAGGCCTTAGTTCGTCGTATATTCTAAATGATAAAGGAAGCGTGGTGGCTCGTGATAATACTTACAAAATCAAACGATTCACCTCCTACGGTACGTATAAAAATTATCTTATCACTTCTTCCACCGGCGATTTGGCAGAGGAGCATAAAGATGAACACGGTTATCTTCCCAAAGGATTCCTGTTTTCTTATCTCGATGTCGAGCAGGAAACATTTGGTTCCAATGAAGAACCGGTCTTCTCTGAAAATTATTTGGGAAATGGAGAGTATGTTACCTTGGCCGGTATTCTCGAATCGAACGGCAAAATTTATTCCGCTCCCATACCGATGGGCTTGAGCCAATACGGTGTAAAGGCCGAGGGTGGAAAGTATGTGAAATATGACGACCTTGTGAAAACGAAAGATGGAGGCACCGCCAGCAGCTCATACAAAAAAGGAGAATTGCAGTGGACTCAGTATCCCAATGAGGCTTGGGTGGCTGTCTATGATGACGAAAAACTTACGACCCCGAAATTAATGAAGACCGATAAGATCAGTTATGCTTGCGGTCGATACCGTTCTCAATACTACCAAACCATCTGGGCGGCTGATAACGGTGATGTGTATGTGTTCTCGCCGAGTTATGCAAAGACCATGGAGGACGACCGGCAAAAAACGACCTTGCCTGCGGGCGTTGTCCGTATCAAAGCCGGAGCAAACGAATTTGATAAAAATTATTATTATAACATTGAAAGCCAGACAGGAGGAAATTCCTTTTTGCGTTGCTGGCATATTACGGAAGATTATTTTCTGCTGTTGATGTATGATGTACCGTTTAGTGTCGGTTTTAATGCTGTTAAGACGCCTGCCACGCGCCTGGCGGTCTTTAAAGGTGAAACGGGTAAATTGACGTATGTCACCGGATTACCATCCCCCGAAACGATTGTCGGTTTCGCCGATACGCCCTATTCCGAAAATGGGACGGCTTATGTCGGAGTTACTACGAAAACAGATGATAAGGCTTATCCTGCTGTATACAGTATAGATCCGAAGACGGCAAAGGCTTCGAAGGGCCTTGTCGTAGAGGCTACGCAGATTGATGCTGTCGGCAAGTTGGCCGCCAAATAGCCCTCGTGTATAAAAAGGCCCCTTAAACGATTCCTCCTGTCTCCGCTCGACTCGCGAGGCAGGAGGATTGTTGCATTTTCATTATAAAATAACACCTGTCTCCGATGATTAAATTATTGATTGATTTTCTACAGTTCCTATATACTGTGGCGCCGCTGCTCCTATCGGTAGCCGCTTTTACTTTCTTAAGTATTTTATTGTCGAAATCGATAAAGAAGCATGCAACGGTCTATTATACCGTTTTTGCAATCCCCTTCTTTTTAGTCGCAATCCCTTTTGTGGGGAGGTTATTTGGCGCCGAACTCTTCAATCTCGTTCGGGTGCTGATCCTCGGGCAAATCTTGCGGGACTATATCCACATGGGAACCTTCGGATTTCCCTTACTGGTTATCATCATGTATATGGGAGCGCTCGACCCGAAGGTCCGCTGGGTGAAAAGGCTGCTGAACATACGCAAGGAGTTGTCGATTATATCCGGTTTTCCGGTACTTACGCATTCGCTCATACGGGTCACGAATAACTTTCCAAGCGGTTTGAAATTCTTTATCGATAAGGATGGATATCTGTCGAGCACCCCCGTGGCCAGCGAATTGGGAGCGGGGATAACCAGTTTCAGCTTTATCGTGGGCGTCTTGCTGCTCGTCCTGTTTATTCCCCTTTGGGTGACATCCTTCGATTCGGTACACCGGCGTATGGGAAGGGTGAAGTGGAAGAAAGTGCAACGATGGGCGTACGTTTTGTATGCGCTGCTGTTTATCCACGCCATGGGATTACAAATAGGGTGGACTTTGAATCCTCGGGGCGGACATGCCGCGCCTAAAGTGGTTGCAGAACGCACTGTAAAACAATCTCAAAAGCCTGTTGCGGGGGATAGCGCCATTGTCGTTTTGCCTGCCTCCGGACATGGACACGGACATGCTGCCGCAGTTGAAACGCCTGTTTCCGGTGCTCAAAAGAGCGGGCAGGGTATTCGCACCGTCGAAAGAGCGGAACGGAACGTGCAAGCGGAAAGCCCGAAAGGCGGCCGTCGTGCGCAAAACAAAGGGTTGGCCGATATTCAAGTCGGCGCACACGTAAAACGCTCCATCCATATCGGGTCGCTTGTATTGATTTTCGGGTCTTATCTGTATCTGAGAGTACGGAAAGCGAAGAAAGATGCCAAAAAGAAATCGCGTTCGCTACAATAAGTCATTTTATGAGTAAAGCAACGTATGTAATCACGGTCGGGTATTGTCTGTTTGTGGTGTGTTTTATGGCGAACGGGCAGCCCAGTCAAGTAATTCCCTCTATTGGCGATTCCGCCCGCAGTGTGTTTGTGATTGAGCAACACGATAGGTCTTTCGAGGGAAAGGACTATCGCTTGTATATCGCTGCCGCAAAAGAACCGGCCGCGCTTCGTCGTCCCGTACTGTATATGCTCGATGGCAACGGGCAGTTCCCGATTTTGCTCAATCAAATAAAGAACGTGTCGGCTGGTACGCCGCTTATCGTAGGCATCGGTTATCCCATCGACCGGGCCTATCCCAAAGAGCGTACGCGCGATTACGTTCCTGTCGAATATCAGGGAGAGGGTGGTGGCGCCGAAGATTTTTACCGGTTTATCATACAAGACGTAAAGCCTTTTATCGAGTCGCATTATCCGGTCGATACCACGCGGCAGACATTGTGCGGGCATTCGCACGGCGGGCTGTTCGCCCTGTATGTGGCCTTTGAACATCCGAGCGCTTTTCAGCATTACGTCGCGGCCAGTCCTTCGCTATGGTGGGCGAAAGGGAAGACGGTGCCGGACCGGCGGCCGCTTTTTACCACCGGTATTCCGCAATCGCTGACTCTTACAATGGGCGAGTATGAAGAGAATCCCTCTCTGGACACCCTGCGTGCTAAATTGCCGCCCGCGATTCAAGAAATAAAGAATCGTCGGCGGGGCGGGATGCCTGTGCGCCGCTTGGCTGCGATTATGGCCGAAGAAGTTCCCGCGTTTCGGCTCATTGTTTATCCCGGCAAGAATCATGGGAGTTCTGCTCCCCTGTTTCTGATGGAAGCGTTGCTGGTAGCCGGGAACGATATATTCTAACTCTGCTACTATATATTCTTACTTAGGTCCTGTGTGTCCTTACTATTTGATTATATGTTCTTAATCGTCTATTTATTATTCTAACTATGTAACTGTTTATTCTAACAATAGGACTATTTATTGTTACCATATAACTATTTGTTATTACTATATAGATATTTGTTTTAACTCTATAGTTATATGTTCTAAATCTGCGATTATAGGCTTTAATCCTATAAATCCGGGGAAAAAGCAATCACCAAACAAAAAATCTTTCTACCTTTGTAAGGTTATCGCTCATAAGGGGAGGGATAACCTTATATAAAAGGGAAAATATTATGGCAAAGAAAGACGATGCGCAGTTCCCGCATAACGGAACGTATATCATGAAGGCTGTGGATGCGGAGCGCCGGACGTATAGCGAGATTGCAGAGCGTATGAATGTGCATCCGACATCGTTTCAACAATATCGGGGGCGGTATTCGTTGCAAATGAGCATTTGGTGGCGGTTGAGCCGTGCACTGAACCGTAACCTCATTGCTGAGATAGGTGATTTGCTCGGCATTCCTTACGAAACCCGAAGCGAGAAGGCCTGCCGCCTCGAACTCGAAAACACCCGTGCCGAGCTGGCGAAAACAAAAGCCGCGCTCGAAAAAGCAAAGGTGCAAATAGAGGTCTATAAAAGTGTGGTGCAAAAGTAAACAAAGAAAGCGGTAATTTCTCCTTTATAGGTTTATTCGTTGCGGAAAGGGCATGCCGGTAAGCCCCCAACGCTGTATACCATTCGGGTTAATTAATTACCGATAAGTATTGTTCCGTTTGAGATTTCTTATAAAACATCCGGATTCTCCAGATCAACTCTTGTACGGAAACGACTTCAAAAGAATCGTTTAATTTATTCATGCAAAGCTTGGCGGCGCTTGCTCCTTTCAGTGTTCCGCCGCTGTTTTCCGCCAATTCGTCATTCGAAGCGCCGATATCTTTGAAATTGCTCCACGCATGGACGGATATCAGGGAAAACGAATTCTCTTTCGTCTCCGATTTCAGTTTGTTCGCGATGTAGGTCGGAGTTCCTTCTCGGCTGTGATTCTGATTTCCGTGATTCCACAGCGAGTATTTTACGGTGATTACCGGAATGTCGAACCCGTTTTTGTTTTTTATCCAAAAAATGTCTCCTTCTCCGCCGGCATAAGGCGAATATTGAATCGCTACAATTCCCTCTAACTGATCGTTTGCCTGAACGAAGGCTTCGAATCCTTTCTTGGCTTCAGAAGAATGGACATCATGCGCGATTAATCCGAGTACTTTAATGCGATGTTGGCGCATGTGGGCAGCTACTTTCGTGGCGAGGGAAGTCAATGCCTCTTCGCGATTAGTTTCAATGCCATAATTATCGACGTAAGAATATCCTCCACCCAATGATTCGATCAATGTCTTGCTATTGTTCTGTATATCCATGATATTCTGAAATTGAGCAGGCGAAATCATGGCTAAATTACCTACCGGTATGCCGAATCCCATTTTTGTGTTATTTCCATCGGGATTCAAATAATATTTATCTACAAAATCGTTGAGCATCCATTGAACATTATCTCCATCCGTAAGATAGAATGAAATAAAGTTCTTTTTCTTGTCAAAATCGATTGATAAGGGATTTTTTACATTGGCTAAGGACGATGTTTGGCGGCTCTTATACAACAGCGACATAAGGGGAATATTATACGCCCAGTCGGAAGGTATCCAAACATGCCCTTTTCGGGAAGCCCTATTCACGAATAAGTCTTCGCTTACGCCTTGTTCCCATCCGAGAATCGGCGCTCCCGGTTCCAGCCAGGAAATCACATCTTCAAAAATATCCAGATTTTGCCCTGACGACGGATTCCCTTTTTGTTTATTAATATTCAGAACGAAGAGGTCGTTTTTAATAGAAAAGTCTCTCAATTCGCCGGTTTGTACGGGCATTATCACTAACGCTTTGTTGCTGCATTTGTCTTTAAATTCACGCCAAGCGTCTCTTGTCGTTTTATAACGGGCATCATACTGCATCGTATATCCGGCTTTATCATATTTGGCTTTGTCCCTGATATCTATCACAATCGAATTATATACATGTGCTGCTACAGAGGCTACCGTATTGCTTTCGGGGTTATTTTCCACATCTGTCAGGACATATCCGTCGAACAGGTCTTTTACTTGAATGAGAATGCCATCGCTTGGTTCATAATTATTTTGTGCAAGTTCGGCGCCAGTTTGTTGCCCCTGTTCGCTGATACCCATTTGATGAAGTGCTTCCAATGATCGTTGATAGGACTTCCGGTTTTCATGATCACACATCCACATTCCTATTTCACTTTTCCCTTCTTCTACCGCCCGATTTACTAATCCGCTAATGGATTGGCATAATAGATGATATTGGAGCCCTTCTTTTTCTTCGGACTTTCCAAGTTCGTTTCGGGAAGTGTTTCCTAAAACGCCTACACAACTCCAATATTTTTTTGGCTTGGTTTGCATTTGAGGAAGGGTATATTGCCCGAGATCTGCTATCGGATCGTATTTTGCAAGATATGCTCCCCGTTCTTTTTCAATATCTACCGTTGTTTCGGGGGCCTTTGTCTCTTCCGGAGTATTGTCTTTATTGCATGCCATCAGAAAAAGCAGGCATAGAAATAATAACGACTGTTTCATTTGAATTTTTTAGCGACGTTTTCTTCTTTTACCATTCAATATTGACCTCTATTCCTTCGGGGTTATTTTCGAAAGACAAGAAAGCTGTTTTACTCGTTTCATCCCAATTCCAGTCCAATTCGGTCAATTTATTTCGATTGCTATCGTATAGGTTCCATTCCTTGGGTCGAGCAGGCAATAAAACACGCATGACATTGGTTGTATTTACCGGGCTTTTTGTAAGGAAAGAGTATTGGTTGCGCAAAACATTTTCATTATATACCCGGGAAGCGGAAGCAAGTACCTGAGGGCGCTTCGGATTATCCACTCGGCTAAGATTCAACAGGAAAGATTGTTCTCCGGGATAAACCGTCTTTTCATTCACAACAGGTAGTTGGGGATCAAAAAGATCGATAAATAATCCTTTCAAAACATAGGGTTGCTTACTCACGCTTTCATCCAAAACAGAAATTATTTCATACATTCCTCGTGTGAGAGTGAAATTATTTTTGAATTCGAGCGTATTTCCTTTTTTTTCGTATATGTTTTTTACAGTGGTAATCAGATGGTCATCATTGTTATTTTCTAATACAAATTCTTTAGGGTCTTTACGAATAACATATATGCTCCCCTTTCCATATCTATATTCAGCTTCAGGAGCAAAGAAGGGCATATTCATTAGCTTGAACAAATGATCGGAAGCTCTTTCATATTGGTTGTCCTTTGTATTCCACCATTCGCGTACGGTTTGAAAAGGGTCATCGTCCTTTCCGCAATAGATCAAGACCCCACCCGATTTTACCCAATCGGCAATATATTTATGAGATTTCGAAGAATCCGGTTTCATGTTAGAGTAAGACATAATCAACACTTTAAGGCCTTTCCATGTTCCCGGATAGGAAACGTTTTCGATATGAAGAATCTTTACAGGAACACCTCTTTTCAGAAAAGGCAAAGCTTGGCCATAGAAATTTGATAATTGAGGATCTTCGTAGCCATCATGAGTTGGGAAACGTTGAAACATTAATGAGTTTGCCATTAATACCCCAATTCCATGGGAACCGCTCACTCTATTCTCCGATTCAGGCATCGAATTCAATGAATTAATCATTATCTGCATCTGCGTAGAATAGGGGCGGGGAATTTTCTCTTTTTCTTCGCTGTTCGGATTCTTATATAATCCTTCGTAAATACGTTCCGGCCAGGGCATGACTTCGTAATCAGCGATATTTGGATAAAGTAATTGTGCGGAGAAAGTCGCTTGATAATTTTTTTTATAGTCCCCCCAATCCCGAGCCCGATCTTCGATAGGGTCGGTCAAAAAGAACATTTTGCGTCCGGTGGGGGCAGTCATCGATTCCATTGATCCATATTCCAGAAAAGCTGTTTCGAAAACGCGTTCTTTTACAACTCCATTATAATAATTCGGTTCGCGTGATGTACCTGTCCAGACTTGAGCAATATATCCGTCCATGGAAGGAAGCGATGCCAGACTTGCCTCAGGGCTGACTATCTGCCATTGTGAATAATTTACCAGCGAATGGGTAGGTACGTAACAGCGTACGTTCATTCCTTTACTTTTTCCATATTCCTTGGCAAACGAAAAGCAGTCATCCAAGGCTTTATAGTATAAATGATACTTTAATTTGTTGGACAGATAGGTGTTTTCGGGAGATTCGTGCTGAGGCCGCCAGTTAAAGCCGTAATAGTCTTTCCATTCTCTTTTAAACGCTTCACTGTATCCGGCGCGCGCCCAAAACTCAGGTTCCTCCAAATAAATAGCGTCGATACCGGCATCAATTACTTTTTTTATGTGCTCTTCCTTCATATATCGGATGAAGTTTTCGGAGGGGACAATATAGGGAACCAAGTGTCCGTGCCATATCGTATCTCCTTGCCTGGTTACTTGTCCTTCATCGAGATGCCACTTGCCATCCCATTTTCCGGTAAAATAATCCTGATATTCGCCCCATGCTATTCCGGTCATGAAATGGGTGTCATATCCTCTGTCTTTCCACGATTTGACCCTTTCTTCGAAGCGGAGGTCCGGCCTATCGTTTGCTCCATAGACAATTGCCGCGTCTGCTCTGACATCTATGGAAGGTTTCCAATGAGCGGATGTTTGAAAAACTGTTTTTTCCCTTCCTTCTGTAGTACTTATTTTATGGTTGAGACTGCTACACGATAATAATAAGAAGAGCAGGGGGACTCCAAAATTGTAATATTTGAATTTTTTCTTCATTAAAGGATAAAAATAAAAAGAATAATAACGAATAAAAATAGTTTTTTTTGTCGAGAATTTTTTAAAATACTGTGTCAAAAGAATTACCTGCTGCCAAAAACCGAGAGTCCTAAAAATAGTTAGTCCTATTCCTTCATCAACACAAGGAAGAGATAACCTTTTGACACAGTTTTTTTATTTATTCAAGCATTATCCATTCGTGTTTGCCTTTTACGGCAGCGGAATATTTACCGGTTAGGTCCTTGATGCTTTGTTCATCTTCAACAGTCGAGTTGAAATCCCAGCCGCATACTAAATCTTCTTCTTGGCCGGTGACGATAATTTCTTTATTCATGAGTCTTTTGATTTCGTCACCCGATTTAGCGGTTTTCCAGATATGAAAATCCTTGATGTAACCTTCTGCTTGACGGTCTTGATTGCCGTTCTTATTGAATTGAATAAAAGCGGTCATGGCTTTGCCTTTATCATCGGCAGCATTGTAATAGACTGATCCCGGATTGTTGTTTATTTGAGTCTTTTTGAGTTCGCCGTCTATATAATACTTTATAACAACAGGATTATTGCCCTCTTTCGATCCATCCACGCCAGCATCGCTATATACGGCCGCTACATGTCTCCATTTGTTCAAATCTCTAAAGCCGTCACCCGGCTCCCAAAGATTATAATCGTTCAATCCGTAGGATATTCGCATGTAATCGTTGTTGAAATGGTTGATCATCCATCCTTTACGGTATCGAGGCTCGTCTCCGTCCTCCAAATAAGTGGAAACAATTGTTCCAAATCCCGAAGTCGTACTTAACTTAACCCATAATTCTACAGTAAACGATTGATTTCCATAGGTGCCAAAGCGCGAAAATGCCGGGCTTGTTCCGAAATCGATATAACCTCCTTCTTTGCCGTTGACATACAGTTCGGCCGGGAACAATTGCGTTTCTGTTCGAATTGTCGATTTGAAATTTTCGATGGCTGTCACAACCCTCGAAGTTGCCTCCTCTATTTCAGAATCTGAAACATTTATTCCATCATTCATCTTCATGATAAGCCGGCCGATTACTGCCATCGCATCATCCAGTATTTGTTTGCTTTCTTCCGGATACTGTCCTTTAACTGTTCCGTAACGAGAATTATCTCTTAATTCTTTCAGTTGGGTTAGATTTTCGCCCAACTTTTCGATTTTGGGATTGCCTTCTCTAATGATATCATTCTTTTCTTCCACACAAGAAAAGAATAAAATCGAAACGGTTAAGAGAATAAAAGCAATTCTTTGTATTATATTATTTGTACTTTTCATATGTCTTTTTCTATTTTGAGTGAATATTTTTAATAACGTAAATTAATCTACAATTCTGTCAGATTTTTACGCCCCTTTTTTAATAAACCTTTTCCGTTATTTCGTTTTAGGAGGAATAACCTGCATGATTGCGGGTGCGCCGCTGACATCATAGACTTCCAGTACGCCCGTAGGGCATGCCGTATTAAAATTTTTATAAGTGAGATTCCTGGAATCTCTGTTTGCCCATGCCTTATTTGCATTGTAACGCATCCAGTCAAGATATTGGGTCTGCCCCCCGTCTTCTATCAGTCGAATAATGTATTGAGCGAAGATAGCTGTGTAGATACCTTGTTCAATTCCAGTTTCGAAAGGCAACACCCCCTTACTATTCGACATTTTATTCTTTGTATAATCAGCTGCCAATATAGCGTCATTTAAAAATTTCTCTTCCTTTGTCTGTTTATACAACATTACAGCCGCTCCGATACAAGTACCTTGATTATAAACATGAGTTTTCCAATTGGGAGTGCCTTCACCGTGTCTCGAATCCGCAACGGCTCCCGTTTTTTTATCGAACAAGTTATTGCGCGACCAATCATAGATTTCCTTCGCTTTGTTAAGATAATCTTCGTTTTGGGTGATATTATAGAGCGTCATGGCTGCAATGACGGTCGGGTAGTTTATGCAAGCCATTTTTCCCATTGTTTTGGCGGGGGTTCCTATTGGGTTTTGTTGATCCCAAGCCCAATACATTCCTCCTCTTTCGACATCATAGCTACCATTGTCGCCTACCACCTTCGATCCCGACCATACTCTTTCAAATCCTGTTTGAGAGTAAGTCAGGAATTTTTGCTCGCCAGTCAATTCATAGGCTCTTGCAAATGAAATAACCCACCACATAATATCATCGTAAATAAACCAAACAACGCCATTGTCCCAGTTATATTTATCATAATAATTGTAGCAACCCTCATAAAAATTATGTACCAATGCCAAGTATTGCTGATCGTTTGTTTTTTTATAGGCGTTCATCAACATGTCCCAATAAATAGCTTGAGTCCAGATTGCCGCTACACCTTTTTTGTTGGAAGTATGAAAATACAACTGTTTGTTTACATCGAAAAAGTATGTATTAAAAGCGTCGATAGCCGTGATAGCATCCTGCGAGGAAAATTCGTTCAGTTCGATGGGACGCCCGGTTGTTTCTTCCAATACTTCTTTTCCCGAACAATTAACGGTAAGGAACAAAAATGATAAAATAAAGAATGATTTACTATTCATCATAAAACGAAATAAATTGATTTAAAAGGATGTAAGGATTATGAATAGAGATCGGAACCTCTATTCATAATATCTGTTTTTTTACCACCCCGGATTTTGTACCAGTTCTTTGTTTATCGTTCGATCTTTTAAAGGAAGAGGAAAAAAATAATTTTTCTTTTCGAAATATCGATCTTCCACTTTTGTACGTACAAAGAATTCTTCTCCGTTTTTATTGATATTCATGCCGTGGATAGCTTTTCCTTGACTTTCTTCCGCTATACACCATCTTCTTAAGTCGAAGTAGCGATTGTTCTCGAATGCCAATTCAACGCGACGCTCATCCCTGATAGCTTGACGCATATTTGCTGGTATTGGAAGTTGTCCAGCACCGCCTCCATATTGAGGAATACCCGCTCTTTCTCTAATAAGGTTCAAATATTTGAGAATATCAGGGCTGCCCGGATTGCTTTCGTGTAAAGCTTCGGCATAGTCCAAATATATCTGTGCCATGCGAAGCATGATGGATACCCTGTCGTTATTCGACCATACGGTTGTTGGAGCGGATTTACGCACTACATATCCCGTTTTGGAATAGTCATTAGCATTACCAGTACCGCGGCCTGAATTTCCGGTGTATTGAAGTCCCGTATAAACGTCTCCTGAACCCGTATAAAGCCATTTCTGTCCGTCGAAAGTAATGTCTGCATAAAAGCGGGGTTCTCTATTAACCCAAGCGTTCCAAACACCTTTGGGGGCTAATACACGTCCTGTAACAGGGTCTTTGTAGTCTTCGGTCGAGAATCCCTCTTCTGTATACCCGGAAGTAGAATTAATAATGGGGGTTTTCTCATCAGATTGATATCCTGAAATAGGTTTTAAGCCATTAGCCATAAAATATGCATCAACAGCTTCCTGGGTGGCGGCCATCCCGCCGGAACACCGAACTCCATCGGCATAACCGAAGTGTTTGGGTGTTCTATTGTAATGCATGGTGCTGGCATTCCCTTGTCTATTAAACCAAATCATTTCGGCTGCTGAAGTTGTTCCGCTAAAATTAGTCAATTCGGAAGTCGCACCTCTCACAGCTTCACGATAGGAAAGATACGGGTCAAGCTTCCCGTCGGTATATTTACGCGTCAAATCATATCCTTTACCCACATAATCGTCGATGAAACTTCTCGCTTCAGTTGCCGCATTCTCCCAAAGTTGCCGCTTTTGCTCCTGTGTATAGGACGGAAATAATTTTTTACCGTCATTATTCGTCAAAGACGCATAAAAATCATTGGTTCCGTTAAATAAATCGCTTGCAGCCAGCATTCTTGTTTGGATTTTAAATGCTCTTGCAATGGCTTGGTCTATATGCCCCAATCCTTTATCGGCAGAAGTGACGGTTTCCGAAGAGTTTTGTTTAATATTTACTTGAAGGCCATTATTAATGGCGATATCCAATTCGGATAAAATATAGGCACCCACTTCTTCCACGCTATTGCGAGGCGTGTTTAGTTCGCTGAGCGGAGCTTGTTCCGAAATGGAATTTTCAATGATAGGTACCGGTCCATATAATCTTAAAAGATAATAGTAATAAATCGCTCTTACAGCTCTTGCTTCAGCTATCCATTGTTCCAAATCGCCCGGTTCAAGAACTTTGCAGATATGTATGTTTTCTATAAAGGAGGTTGCTGCTCGGATGCCTTTATACCACTTATTCCAGTAATCATATACAAATCCGGTTTCACCGTTCAATGAGCCGTTATTGATGTTTTGCGCTCCATTGAAATCCCAAATGAATTCCGCGTCATCACATCCTGCATTCCATGCTCCGGAAGTGCCGTTCGCTCCTCCCGAGGCAGTCCATCGGTCTTCAAATTCCGCAGGCATAGAAGAATAGACGGTTGCTAGGTTGTCCAATACTCCATTGCGGGTTTCGTAAACTTTCTCTAATGTAACGATATCGGAAGGCACTTGATTCAGATAATCACTACAAGAACTGATTGTTAAAAACGTCAGTGCGAGACCTATAATGTTTATATATATATTGTTATTCATATGCTGTTTATGCTTTAATCATATATTTATTAAAAACTAAATGTTACTCCGACGGTAAAAGACGTCGTGTTTGGATATTTCGTTCCATTGTCGGTATTCAATTCCGGATCCCATAATTTCCATTTGGAGAACGTAAATAAATTCATCCCCATCATATAAACACTGGCGTTATTTACATTCGCTTTTTCGCACCAAGTTTTGGGGAGTTTATAAGATAATTGGAGCGTTTTTAGCCGGAAAAAACTCATGTCTTTGAGCCACCATGTGCTGTTTTCAAAATTGTTTTGGTTTCCCAATGCATCGTTTCCGTAAGCGAGTCTGGGATAGAAAGCATCTTGTTTGGGATTATCTTGCGACCAGCGATCCGTAATATTGCTGTAAACTGCTCCGACACCGGCATCATTAAACGGCCGCACAATGCCGCCTATAAAACGATTTGCTTTGCCTGTACCTTGAAACAGAACCCCTAAAGAGAAGCGTTTGTAATCCAGATTGAATCCGAATCCATAGTTTAGGATAGGTACATCGCCATTTCCCAACCACGATTTATCATTATCATCTATCTTACCGTCCTCATTCATATCTTTATACATCATATCACCGGCCTTCACATCTGTCAATCCTACTTTTGGAGGAGTAGGAAATGGTTGCGGAGTGTTTGCTCTTTCCGATGCGGGCAAGGCATACCAAGCATTGATTAAATCAATGTCGGTTTGCGTATATAACCCGAGCGCTTCATATCCTTCGATAGAAGTAAGGCTGAATCCTTTTCTGTTTCTCCATGCATATTCCCGTAAAGGTTGATCGTCATCCACCCATTCCGGATCAGCATAGGTCATATTGCCTCTCAACGTTATAGCCCAGTCGTTATTAATTCGTTTAAAATATTCGATGTTTCCATCGAATCCTAATGTTTTTGTTTCTCCTACATTACCATAAGGAACGGATTGGAATCCAGCGTATCCGGGAAGAGAATTGTTGCGTAATAACAAAATGTCAGTTCTGTTTTCTTTAAATAAATCGAAAGTCACATTTAGATCATCTTTAAAGAATTTTAGGTCGAATCCTAAGTCTTGTTTGGTTGCTACCTCCCAACCTAAATCCGTGCGCGGATTCGATATTACAACCCCACTTCGGCCGTTTGTACCGAATGAATAACCGTAGTCATTGTTCCATCCGTATTGTTCTATATACATGAACCTTCTATCTCCTAAATTGGTTCCCGTTCGACTATTACCTACTTTACCGTACGTATACCGTATCTTGAAAAACGAAAAAACATCTTTAATCGGATCCCAAAAAGGTTCGCTTGACGGAACCCACCCTGCACCAATTGCAGGAAAAGTACCAAAGCGTTTGGTTTTAGGAAAGTTCTCGCCGCCGTTATATCCTATATTGAATTCTGCGAAATACCGGTCTTTAAGGGCATAGGTAGCCCTTCCGGCAAATCCTTGCACTCTGAAAGGAATGGATTGTATAATATTATTTGCTTCGTTATAGGTCCTGCTTTCTTGTGTGTAAATCGCCATAGCACTCACTCGGTGATCTTCTCCGAAAAGTCTTTCCCAGTTGAGGGAAGCTTCAAAATAATCTTTTTGTTGTCCCTCGAAAGACTTGCCGAAAGACAAAGCCGTCGATCCCGAATTCCAAGTAGGAATTAATATAGGTTTTCCTTGTTCATCATAAGGATTGCTTCTATCTTTGAAATAGTACGTGTTTTCGCGCTTTTCATACCATCTTTCGCGGGTTGTTACGGCATCGAAAGCGAACATGGATGTAAGACTGAGGCCTTTTAATAAAAAGTCCAAATCTTGAGTTATCCGAACATTCGATTGAACTCTATTGCTCATTGTTTTTCGATATCCTCGTTTTGTGGCGTCGGAATAAGGATTTCTTTCGGCCCCCTGCGTGTGTGTACCCGGCACATATTGAACGCCATCCACAACAAACATAGCGGGATATTTTACAGGATTGACTTCCATCGTAGACGAAAAAATGGTTTGGGAAGATTGAGCCGGATAATTTCCATTCGACAAATAACCCTGTACACCCACATCCACTTTAGTAGTTGGTGTGAGTTGGACATTCAGATTGGTCATGAAATTATAACGGTTGAAATTTATACCGGAATCATAATTTTCAGAATCATTCGTCTTTATCATTCCCGTTTCATTATAATAACTGACGGAAGAATAGAATTGAGCCATTTGGCTTCCTCCCCTGATATTTACATTGGCTCTGCGAGAATGCGCCCAATCATTAAATATTTCTTTTCTCCAATTTACGTTTGGATATAAAAGGGGATCGCTCCCTGATCTGGTGTTTTCTATATATTCTTGGGAATAATTTTTGTATTGCCCTTCTCCCATATTATAAGAAGCTTCGTTTGCAGCTTCCATATAGGTGATCCCATTAGCCATTATTGGGTCTTTGGTAAATCGGTTAAAGCCTTCGTAATAATCGATATTAACAGAAGGTTTGCCTATTATTCCCGGTTTGGTTTTAATAACCAACACTCCATTTGCACCTCTTACGCCATAGACAGCTGTTGCGGAAGCATCTTTCAATAATGTGATAGATTCGATGTCTTCGGGATCCAAATCATTGAACGGTCTTTCCACCCCATCTACTAAAATCAGTGGAGTCGATCCGTTAGGGGTTGAAATACCACGTATCCAAATATCAGCGGCATCTTTTCCCGGTTCGCCTGTACGTTGTACTCCTACTATACCGGCTAGTCTTCCCGCTAAGACGTTCGATAAGCTTCCCGTGGGAGCTTTTACATCCTGAATTTTTAGACTGGATTGTGAGCCTATAGTACTGATTTTTCGTTGTTCTCCATAGCCAACGACAACTATTTCATCCAGCTCTCCTACGGCTTCCTCAATAACTACATCTAAAATATTTTCCTTTCCTATCGAAACTTCTTGGTCTTTGAATCCAATATACGAAAATTTCAGTTTAGGTCTATCTGTTGTAGTCCGAATCGTGTATGTGCCGTTATTATCAGTAATAGTTCCATTTGTAGTACCGACTTCTATTACATTTACGCCAATAAGTAATTCTCCTTTTCCATCCATCACCCGACCCGTGATTTCTCTTGCGGATGTCGGAACTTGCTGAATTTTGGTTTTAGAATCACTCTTATATACGGATATTTGCCGTTCAATAACAGAATACTTTAAGCTCGTATTTTTTAAAAGAGATTCCAGAATCTTATTTATTGATTCTCTTCTGGCATGTATATCCGTTTTTTTATTTAATTCTTTTCGAGCGTCATCAGTAATAAGAAATACATAATCACTTGTTTGTTCTATTTCTGAGATAGCTTGCCCTAAAGTCACATTTTTAAGATTCAACGAAAGTTCTTTTTGTTGAGGATAAATGTTCTCCGCTGTGATGCTAAAGAGGCATAGAAAAAGTAATAGTATTGAAATCTTCATGACTTTTAAGATGTTGCTGCACTTTTTATATGCAGATTGATCAGATTTAATTTTTCTTTTATACATTTGTAATGAATTTTAGTTTACATATTAATTTAGTGTTACTTGTAAATTGATTTTTAACTTGATCGGGCGATGTGTCACCATTGTCCGATCTTTTTTTAATTTAGTTATGTTGCATAGGCGTTATTTTTTAATAATATGAATTTTGTTATTTTCTCTTTTGTATATAGTAGACGATAGTACCGAAACGGAAGTAAGAACACTATCCAGATTATTCGATAAAAATAATTTACCGGAACAACTCTTTTCGTTCAATGCAATGTCTGGACTTCCATCGAACCGGACGTTATAATATCGCCCTATCTTTTTCAGTATTTCCGACATGGGCGTTTGCTCAAACTCGAGCACTCCTTTTGTCCAACTGATATATTCCGATACGTCCACCTTTTCTTTTAATAGTTTATGTTCTTCAATATCTATTTTCTCATTTGGAAATAAATCGATCTTGTCGTTGCCTTCTGTTTTTATAGTTATTTTACCATCTATCAATACGACTGTTTTTTTATTATCATCATTATAAGCAGAAACATTAAACGATGTGCCGTATACCTCGATCTCGATCTCTTTAGAGCGAACGATGAAAGGGATTTTCGAATTATGAGCGACATCAATAAAGATTTCCCCATAGACGTGTATTTCGCGCGTTTTGCCGGTAAAAACAGTCGGAAAATCCAATTGAGTGCCTGAATTCAGCCAGATATGTGTTCCATCGGAAAGGGTGATATCTGTTCGTTTTCCGAAAGGCACAATCAACTGATTTATTTCTTGGGATGCCAATGTAATTTCCCGTTTATTGTCTGTGCTATCGGTAATGAGCGCTTTACTGTCTTGCGTAAGGCCTATATGTGCCTCTTGATTGATAGAAATGATATTTTTACCCGATATAAGTTGTATTTCTTCGTCGGGCAGAGTTTGTCCTATAATTGTCTCATTATCGCCAAGGTTGAATTCTCCGGAGTTTTTGTTATTCCATACGTAAAGAGCCGATGCGATGAATAATAATAAGATAGCAGCAGAAGAGGTGATGATTTTTCTGATTTTTCATTTTCTGATTTTTTGTATTTTTCGTAATATGCTTGTATACATCTCTTGCTTCTCATCTTCCGATAAGACTCGCCTGTTTATACGCAAGGAGTTAAACTGGGTGATCGCTTCTTCAATACTTCTCTGTAAAGATGGGTTTTCAGCCGAAAAATTATTCCATTGCTCCTCTGATTCCTTAGTCCGGAAAAGGCGCCATTTTATAAATTCTTCGTCGTGAAGGATCTTATATTTATTGCGAGATGTTCGATTCTTGTCGTCCACAGTAATTGTTTTTACTAAGAAGACGGATAGCGTGTTTTTTTGTGGACATAAATAAACAGAAAAATAAAGTCTTTAACATTCTGTCGTGTCAAAACGAATCCATAATAGCAGTATAGTTGATAGTAAGGAACGTTTCCTTAAAGATGAAAAGAAAATGCGAACGCTATCCAGAGTAGTGTTGGCATGTTGTCATTCGAGGCAAATTCACGAAGTTTTTCTAATGACCGGTAGATCAGTTTGCGGACGGACTCCTGACTGATATTCAATATATTTGCAATATCCTCATATTCCAATTCCATCATATAGCGCAAATATACGGCTTCACGTTGATGGGATGTCAAATTATCGAGTAGTATTTGCACTTTCTTCTTTAAAAGTTCAGCTTCTTCGTTATCAATAAGATTGTCGAGAATGGAAACTTCAGTCAAGAAAGGTGTTTCCTGATAGTTTGTAGAGAGCGAAGTGTCTTCAGAATGTTCTTTTTGTGCTAAATCCAATAAACGGTGCTTGTACGACCGGAATATATAAGAAGGCCCATTCTTTATATGTTGCAACTTTCCCCGTAAGAAATAGATCTTATAAAACACATCTTGAATAGCATCCTTACAGGCTTCTTCTTGAAATCCCATACTTATTCCGTATGAATACATATTATCCACATAGCAATTATAGATTACGGAAAAAGACTTTTCATCTCCGTATTCTAAAAACTGTTGCCAATTGAATTCTATATCCGTCATTTTCGCTCGAAGTTAATCGGGATGTTTAAAACAACAACAAAAATAGACAATTAATTTTTCTTTCAAAAACAACCTCTTGTATATGTGAAGGATTTTTTTTCAAAAACAATTATAGGATAAGACTTTCTAAAGAGGGTAAAAGGGGGGGGAGTATAACCTATGGCATTATCCGGGAAAAGATAGCGTGAAAGCACTCCCTGTTTCATCTGACTTTACCGAAATAGTCCCTTTATGGCGAATCATCATCTGGCGAGTGAGGCTTAGTCCTATTCCCGATCCGCCTTGTTTGGTCGTATAAAAAGGAATGAATATTTTGTCTAATGCTTGTGAGGCGATGCCCGACCCATTATCGGATACGGTAACTTGAACGATATTTCCTACCTGTTCTGCTTTTACCGTAATAAGCGGAGAAACTTGTGAAACGGTTGCTTCGCTGGCGTTTTTCAGAAGATTGATCAGCATTTGTTCCAACATGTTCCGGTCGGCTACAACAATCAGGCGTTCAGGGTAACTCGTATACGCGAACCGGATGCCGTTGGCAGAAACCAATTGCTGCAAATGTTTTAAGAGGGATAATATGTCGATCGGCTGTTTTACCGGATCGGGAATACGGGTGAGCTGACGATAATTCTGCACGAAGGAAAGCAGTCCCTTACTCCGCCGGTGAATCGTCTCCATGGCTCTTTTCATCAATCGATATTCCTCTTCCGAAGGCATTCCGTTTGCGGCACGTTCGGCGATGGTTTCGGATAAGGAGATAATCGGCGCGATACTGTTCATGATTTCATGGGTCAGTACACTGATGAGTTTTTGCCATGCCTGTGTCTCCGCCTCGTCCATCAGGGAGTCGTGGGTCCGGTCACGGAAGATTTGCAACGCGTCTTCCATCTCTTTCGATAAACGCCCCAACTCGTCTTTCGATTGATTGTCGGCAAAATGAAAAGAGAAGTCGGAGTAGCGGATACCGGCGATCATGCGTTCCATCTTTTCGATTAGCTTGCGTCGGCTGTTATATAAGGAGGTGGCAAGGAGTATGATAAGGATAAGCACGAGGATTGCCGAAAAATACAATCCTTTCACAAAAAGTGCCGCACCGGCGATCGACAAAGCTACGATGCCGGATATTTTTAGAATGAAAAGATGTTTGCCGGATAGTTTCATGTCGTATGTTTTTCTATTTTCCGGTATAAAGAGAAGCGCGAAATACCCAACAAATCGGCTGCTTGGCTCATGTTGCCGCCGCTTACTTTCAAAGCCTGTTCGATAGCGCTTCTTTCCAATTCTTCCAAATTCAGATTATCCGTCTTTTTCTTGCCGGGGCCTTGAACGGGAACAAGCATAAAATCATCGGCGGTAAGGGTGTATGCGCCCGATAAAATGACGGCTCGTTCGATGGCATGTTGGAGTTCGCGTACATTGCCTTGCCATGCATATTCCTTTAGTTTGCGTTGTGCCGAAGGAGCGATGTTTTTGATTTCCTTTTTATATTTACGGGCATACAAGTGAAGGAAATGGTCGGCAAGCAATAGAATGTCGTTTCCCCGTTCGCGTAATGGCGGGACATGCAGTTGTACGGTGTTGATGCGGTAGAGCAGGTCTTGGCGGAAGTCGCCTTGAGCAGCCTGTGAATGGATGTCGGCATTGGTCGCACAAATAAGGCGGACATCGATGCGGATAGGGCGGGTCGCCCCCAAGCGGATGATTTGTTTTTTTTCCAAAGCCGTCAGCAGTTTTGCCTGCATGGTGGGAGTAAGGTTCCCTATTTCGTCGAGGAATAAGGTGCCTCCGGAAGCTATTTCGAATCTTCCCGGTTTATCTTTCTTGGCATCCGTAAAAGCTCCTTTTTCGTATCCGAACAATTCGCTTTCGAATAGTTGTTCGGGAATGCTTCCCAAATCGATATGCACGAAAGGCTTGTTGACACGGGGGGATGAGTAGTACAGGAAGTTAGCGATAAGATCTTTTCCGGTTCCGTTTTCTCCGAGAATAAGGATATTGGCATCGGTATCTTTCAGGCGATCCATTTCATGGAAAAGCTTTTGCATCGACTCGCTTTCTCCGATGATTTCGGGTAGAGGCGGACGGTTGCTTTCCAATGCCGCCACTTGTTGTTTCAGTTGGTTGACTTCGTTGTGGCTTTTGCGTAATGAAATGGCTGATGAGACGGTTGCCAGCAGTTTGTCTTTTTCCCACGGTTTGGGAATAAAATCCGTCGCCCCTTCTTTTATGGCGCGAACCGCTTTTTCGGTATCGGCATAAGCGGTGATGAAAATAACGATGGCCTGCGGATCGATTTCCCTGATTCTCTTCAGCCAAACAAAACCCTCTTCTCCGCTGCTGGCATCTTTGTGAAAGTTCATGTCCAGTAAAATCACATCGGGATGGAAAGAGGCCATGAAGTATTCGATCCGTTCCGGTTGCGTGGTGACTTTCACCTTTTCTACATACGGCTGCAACAATAGGTTCAATGCGAAGAGAATATCTTCGTTGTCATCGATGATGAGTATTTTTCCATGCTTATCCATATCTCCGTTAGCGTATTTTGAAACGATGGGCCGATTATTCTTAATTGAATGATCCTTTTCGTTTAACCGGAATAAAATGCCCGATGCAAATGTAGTCAAAATTTCTTTATCGGGCGTGTGCGATATCGAACGATGTGTGTGCTCTTTCGCACATTTATAGTTTGGCTGTTTTATTGATAATCTATTTAAATATAATGATTTATGGCTTTGGCATTGATTTTGATAAGAGATCTCGTACATGAAGCGATTTTCAGTCATATTACTCTTCGGATTTTCCTTCGCCTTACTAGCGGCGCAGGATACGATTCGGCTGACGTTACAGGAAGCGGTTGCATTAGCCCGTACGCAGTCGCCGCAAGCCGTGGCCGCCCGTCATCAATATAAAGCGGCCTATTGGAATTGGCGATCGTTCAAGGCCGAATATCTTCCAAGCCTAACCCTCAATACTTCTTCGGCTCTCAACCGTTCGATCAGTCCGGTGACGCTTCCCGACGGCTCGGACAGTTTCGTGCATCGGAATCAACTCCTTAATGGCGGAACGTTGACGGTTAACCAGAACATTCCTTTATTGGGCGGAAGCCTTTTTGTGGAAACGGGATTACAACGGCTTGATCTGTTTTCCGATAAAACACTCTCTTACAAATCTACTCCTGTCGTGATTGGGTATTCGCAGAACCTGTTCGGATATAATCGTTTGAAGTGGAACAAAAAGATAGAACCGGCGCGGTATTCGCAAGCGCGGAAATCGTACGTCGAAACGTTGGAACTGGTAGCGGCACAAGCTGCTTTGAAATTTTTTCAGTTGGCGACCGCGCAAAGCAATCTGTATTCGGCGCAAGTCAATTATGCTACGGCCGACACGCTTTTCACGTATGCCAAAGGCCGATATGAGATAGGAACGATCACCGAAAACGAAATGCTGCAACTCGAAATCAATTATCTTTCCGAACAAACCAACCGGATGAATGCCCGCATCGAGACGGATGATTGTATTCAGAATTTACGGAGTTTTTTGGGAATAACCGATCATGTCGAAATCATGGCTATCATCAGTGAAAAAGTCCCGGCCTTTATCGTTTCTCCGGAAGAAGCATTGCATCTGGCACAGCAAAACAGTCCCGATATCGAATCGTATTACCTGCAACAAATGCAGGGGGAGAGCGCTGTTGCGCAAGCGAAGGCTTCACGCGGACTGAAAGCGGATTTATATGTGGAATTCGGCCTTACGCAAACCCATTCGGTTTTGAGTAATGCGTACCGTCATCCGTTGGATCAACAGTTGGTTAGTCTTGGTATCCGCATCCCGCTGCTTGATTGGGGGGTAGGAAAAGGGACGGTAGAAGTGGCGAAAAGTAATCTCGAAAAGATAAAAATCGAACGGGGACAGGCACAAACCGATTTTGATGCGAATGTGATCAAAATGGTTAAACAGTTCAATTTGCAAGCCGACAAGGTGGCGCTCGCGCAAAAGACGGCGATGCGTGCCGCCCGGCGTCATGAGGTCGCCTACCGGCTGTACTTGTTGGGGAAGTCTACCGTACTCGATTTGAATGCCGCCATCGCTGAAAAAGACAGTTCACAGCGGAGTTATATTAGCGAATTGCAGCGCTTTTGGAGCTTGTACTTCGGGTTGCGAAGCATGACCGGATGGGATTTTGAAAAAAACAACCCCTTACAGGCTATGAAAGAAACTTTTGAGTAACTTTATCCATTGTTGGTAATCAGAATGACAAGAATGTGTTGCTACCCCCCTTTTTTCATAGTATTCAGGGATATCGCGAAAAGTTATGGGTGGGATAGGGATAAATGATATAATGAAACATGAATAATTTAATGATCGAAAATTCAATAAAAAATGAACCTTATGAAAAAAGAGATCTTGAGCGTATTATTTTTATTATCCGTTTTAATTCCTGTGGCGGGTAAAAACCGAGTGATCAATCATCCCGCATACGAAGTGAAAAATTCAGGTATTGACAATATTGTCAAAATCGAGTTGTCGGATCAAGAAACACGTGTGCATGTAAGAACCACTTTTATCCCCGGCTGGTGGGTGAATTTTCCTAAAACAACTTTTATTCAACCGGAAGGAAGCTCTGAAAAATTATTGGCGACCGGAATTGAGAACGGTGAATTCGACAAGGAGATTTACATGCCTCAATCGGGTGATTCCCTGTTTGTCCTTTCGTTCCCTGCGTTGGATAAATCCGTAAAGAAGATAAATTACGGGGAGGGCGATAAAACCATTATTTTCGGCGTATCCTTAGAGAAAAACAAGCAAGTAGAAAAAGAGCATAAGGCGATCCCGGATAAGATTGCAGAATGGCTGGACACGGAAATTGAAAATTCAAAAATCAAGGAAGCGTTGCCCGATTACCGAGCGGATCGGTTCTTTACCCGCCAGCCGGGACGTTTGGTGGGTTATATCAAAGGGTACGATCCCCGATTAGGATTCAGTACGGCAATTATCTATGCGGGTAATGTGATCACCCGTGAAGATTATCCTGTTACGGTGGAAATTCATCCTGACGGACGTTTTGAGGCTGATATTCCCATGCAATACCCGACTGTTTTTTATGTAAGTGTCAATGACAAGCCGATTAATTTTTATATGGAACCCTGTCACACATTGGCTATGGTGTTGGATTGGGAAGAATTTTTAACGGCCGATCGTTTGCGGAATATATCGTATAAGTTCAAAGAGATTGAATTCGAAGGGGGATTGTCTGATATCAACCGTCAATTAGCAAAAGTTGAACTCAAGAGAATACCATGGAAGGAGATTCAGGAAAAATCCAAAACATTAAATCCGAAGGAATACAAAGTGTTTGAGCTGCAAGTTATCGATGAAAACAGAAAGTTGGTCCGGCAAAGCGATTTATCGGCTAAAGCAGCAACGCTTTTGACAAACGAAGCGCTTTTGACTTATGGTACCAACCTGCTGGAATATGCAAGCAATTATAACCAACGCTTATTGGAAGACACCACCATTCAAACTCCGTTGCCGGTTGATTATTACGATTTCCTGCAGCAGATGCCCCTGAATGACCCTTCATTATTGTGTCCATCAGGCGTATCCGTATTTGTCAACCGTTTTGAATTTTGCGATCCTTTTACCTCGATATGGAAACAATTGTCCTATTCCACCGGTAGTTCTGCACAACAGTTGAAAAATGAATGCAAAGATCGTTGGACAGAAGAGGATGAAGAGGTGCTGAAAATTGAAGAACAACTGTCGCATATAACGAATGACGAGGAAAGGACGAAATATTATGAAACTCATGCAGCAGCCTTCGAATCATTTAATCAAAAATATGCATCGCAAATTAAAAAAGTCATTGAAAACAAACAAAGGGAGGTCAATATAAAAGAGATTCAGCTACGCGATTCGGTCTTCACCCATGTGCTCCGTCTTACCACACCCAATCTCATTTATGATATTACCAAAGTACGCGGATTGCAATCCGATTTCCGTAATTTATCGGACAATAAAGGCGCGGAACAACTTCTTGCAATCACAACAAAAGATGTTCGAAATCCTTTTTTGACCGCCGAAGCCCTGAGACTTTATACGCAGAAGTTTCCCGTAGACGGTGTAACCACATACGACTTGCCCGAAACGAGAGCCGGAAAATTATTCAGGGAAATGACAGCCCCGCTAAAAGGGAAGTATATCGTAGTCGATTTCTGGGAATCGTGGTGCGGACCTTGTGTAGCAGGAATAAAACAGAATAAAGCGTTACGGGAAAAACTGAACGATAGCAAGGACATCGCTTTCCTTTTTATTTGCAGTGAGGAAACGCCGGAAGATACTTACAAAAATTATGTAGCTGAGCAAGGCCTGAAGAATAGCTATCGACTGACAAAAGACCAGTATCACAGAATGCGCGAACTCTTTAAATTCAATGGCATTCCGCATTACGAATACATCAATCGCGAGGGAAGAGTAATGACAAAAGGCTTAAATATTTATAATCTGGAAGAGACTTTAACCAATTTATTAGAAAAAGAAAACGGGAAAAAGTAAATTTCTCAATATGAAGCAATAAAGTTCCACGAATTTTTCACTTGCGTGAAGGGAGCCTGTTGGGAACCCGTAATTTGCGCATGGATAGCGACCGGAAATGCCGCGATATCGTATGATAACCCTGCCATTCGATATAGAATGTATTTTTAAGGAATTGGAATAATGGATGATTTACAAAAAACGAAAAAACAGATGTACGAGCATGATACGTTTCACGAGTCGCGTGATTCATCGATGGACCGGCAGTTGCCTAAGCGGTCGGTTTTTCAGAAATACAAATATTATTTCCTGGGCGGAGTGGTCTTTATCGCTTTTCTCGTTTACGTAGCGATTGCCGTTTCGGGAGGACGGAAGTTGCGCATTGATACCGATAAAATCGGTATTGCCGATGTGAAGCAGGATAAGTTCCTCGATTATGTCGATACGGAAGGCATCGTACAGCCCATCCTTACCCTCAAACTGAATACGTTGGAAGCGGGCATGGTCGATCGCATCGTAGCCGAAGAGGGCGCCATGCTGCAAAAAGGCGATACCATACTCGTGTTGCATAATCCCGAACTCGAACGTATCATTGAAGAACAGCAGGATGAATGGGAAAAACAACGCATTCTTTATCAGGAGAAAAAGGTGGAAATGGAACAAAAAACCATACTCTTGAAGCAGCAAACGCTTCAGGCCCGGTACGAGATGAACCGGTTGGAGAAAGATTTCGTGTTGGGACAAGAAGAGTTTAAGATGGGTGTAAAGAGTAAGGCGCAACTCGACCTGCAGCGCGAGGAATATGCGTACAAAACGAAAAGCACGGCGTTGCAACTCGAAGGATTGCGGCAGGACAGCGCCGCCACGCTATTGAGCCGCGAACTGATGGATGCCGATTTGGTGCGTGCGCGGAAGAAAACCGATCATGTGCGCGGCCGCACGGATGATTTAGTGGTGCAGGCGCCGCTCGACGGGCAATTGAGTTTCCTGAACGTAACTCTCGGGCAGCGTGTCGGCCAATCGGAGAACATCGGTGAAATAAAAGTGATGGATAATTTCAAACTCAATACGCAGTTGAGCGAATATTATATCGATCGTATTACGGTAGGGTTGCCCGCTTCAGTGACTTATCAAGGGAAGAAGTACCCGTTGCGGGTGTCGAAGGTCGTGCCGGAAGTGAAAGACCGGCAGTTTCAAGTGGATATGGTCTTTACCGGCGAACAGCCCGACAATGTCCGTATCGGCAAAAGCTTTCGCGTACAGGTGGAACTCGGGCAGCCTGAGTCGGCGGTGGTCATTCCCCGGGGCGATTTCTTTCAGTCGACGGGCGGGCAATGGATTTATAAATTGAATAAATCGGGCGACCGGGCGATACGGACAGCCATCACTATCGGGCGCCAGAACCCCGTGCAATATGAGGTCTTGAGCGGGCTTGAGGACGGCGACAAGGTGGTTGTGAGCGGATATGCCGGCTTCGGGGATGCGGAGGAGTTGGTGATTCGGTAATTAACAAATTAGCGAATGTGTAAATTATCAAATTAGCAGATTGGCAAATGTGTAAATTGGGTGATAGGTTGATATCTTGATATCTTGATAGTGTTTCGCGGATAATTATCTTCGGCGATAATGCTGCGCGATAGAATTGATGACAAATGTAAGAATAGGAGAATGATCTTGAATTAGAATCGATATGAAGTTACTAAAGACAGCGTTTCGTTCGCTTGGGAAATTTCGATTATATACGGTGGTGAATATCATCGGGCTGCCGGTGAGTCTGGCTTGCGTGATCCTTATCGCCCGGTACGTGCATCAGGAAACGACGGTGAATCATTTTGCGAAAGACCTCGACCGAACCTATATGATGTTCTATCAGGATCAAAAAGGGCGAAGCCGCTACGGAGGAGCTTATAATCCGAATAATGATAAAGATTATACCGATCCGCATAGCGATCCTTCGGTGGAGGCGGTTACCTCTTTTGTCCCTTTCGATAAGGATTTTATCGTATTAGGCGAACATACCTTCGATGTGAAACTGATTGCGGCGGACAGCGTTTTCCTGCAAATTCTTCCTTATCCGGTGTTGTATGGAAGCAGCAAATTGGTTTCCCCGCAAGATGCGATCCTTACGGAGGAGTTTGCCCGGAAATTATTCGGGAATACGAATCCCGTGGGAAAAACCTTCACGTATTCTTCGGGCGATGTGTTGAAAGTGTCGGGCGTGATACGAAAACCGGTATTCAAATCATTCCTTCAATTCGACTTATTGGTAAACCGACTCATGAAACCAAACGGCTTTTGGGCGCGATCACAACACGATTTGGTATTGCTTTATTCCGGTGCCGATGTGGAAGACTTTAATAAACGAAACGGAGAATTTAAACACTATTCTCATTTCAGAGAGCTGCTCGTTCGCTATCAGTTGTTTGCGTTGAAAGACGTTTATTTCGACCGCTCGAATTTTCTCTATGAAGAAAGCAACGATTCTGTTTTTGTACTCGGAAATAAAGCAAGTATAAAGGTTGTCTTTATCGTAGGCATTCTGATTTTATTGATAGGGCTGTTCAATTTTGTCAATATTTATACCGTAGTAGCACTTAGACGAGGCCGTGAATTCGGCATCAAGAAAGTTTTCGGGGCAAATAAAACGCAACTGTTCCTGCAACTCTACATGGAGAATCTTTTTATGGCGGTGATTGCGGTGTTTCTGGCATGGGCGCTGATCGAATTAAGCGATGTGTTTTTGACAAACCAATTGGGCATTGCCGTGCAAGGCGATCAACGGTTTGACCTGTGGCTTTCTTGCCTGATTCTATTGGTTTTGCCGTTCATTACTACCCTCTATCCGTTTTTACGGTATGCTTTCTCCACGCCTGTCACATCGTTACGGTCGGTAAATGTTGGCGGCGTGTCGTTGGTTTCGCGATCGGCTTTTCTCTTTCTTCAATATGTTATCACATTCGCTTTATTGGTTACCGCCTTGTTCTTTATGAAACAACTGCGGTTTATGCTGGACGCCGATCCGGGATACGACACGAAAAATGTGATTATCTGTAAATTGTTATACGATAATCATTTTAATGATATAAAAAGTAATGAAGAGTATGAAGTCAGTCATCATAAAATGAAACAAAATGAAGAGCTGATCAGGCGTAAGCTGAACGAATCGCCGTTGTTTTCCAATTGGTTACTCGGTGAACCGCCTTATAACCTGAAAGCTTCCACTCCGGTGGCACGTTCGGGTAGGGAGGATTATAAAGAAGTCGCGATAGAATGGTTTTCGAACCACTATATGCGGATGTTCGGACTGCAACTGTTGGAAGGGCGGTTCTGGAATGATTCGATCGATATCTGGGGGCAGTATAAATGCATAATCAACGAATCGGCAAAAGAACTTCTCGAAATAACCGATATCCACTCGCAATCCTTGCAAACAGGAGAAAGGATATGGTTTTCTTCTTTGGAAGGGGATATGAAACAGAATCCTCCGTACGAAATTGTGGGGGTCATAAAGGATTTTCAAACAGGCCATCTTTCTCAAAAGACCGTGCCGTTAATGATTTCTTATGAGGAGGATATTGAGTACGATGCAGACTTTCTGTACGGGCCTCTCATGGCGAAAATCATTCCTGGTCGTGAAAAAGAGGCCGTCGCTTATTTGCGTGATATTTTTACGGAGATCAACGGCGATGCGGAGTTTACTTATAGCTTTTTGGAAGACGATATCGCTGCACTTTATAAAGACGATAAGCGCGTAAGCCGCGTGTATACCACGTTTGCCGTAATTGCGATACTGGTTTCGTGCCTGGGGCTGTTTGCACTGTCGCTGTTCGATATCCGGCAGCGGTACCGGGAGATTGCGTTGCGGAAAGTCAACGGCGCGACGACGAAGGACGTGTTGCGCCTGTTGTTGAAGAAATATATATGGTTGCTGGCGGGGGCTTTTGTTGTTGCCGTTCCGGTATCGTATCTTTTTATAAATAAATATCTGGAAGGGTTTGCCCATAAGGCGCCGGTATCGTGGTGGCTGTTTGCTGTTTCGGCGGTAGTCGTAGTGGGAGTGTCGCTGCTGACGTTGGTGTGGCAGGTGAAAAAGGCGGTGCGGATCGACCCGGCACGGGTGCTGGCAATGGATAATTGATAATGGAGAATGCAGAATGCAGAATAAGAAGATGTACAAAAGGAGAACAGAATCCTGAAATTATTGAATTATAATTGATATGAAGTTACTAAAAACTGCGTTTCGTTCGCTTGGGAAATTCCGGTTATATACGGTGGTGAATATTATCGGGCTGGCAGTGAGCCTGGCTTGCGTGATCCTTATCGCCCGGTACGTGCATCAGGAGACGACGGTGAATCATTTTGCGAAAGATTTAGAAAGGGTCTGTATGATGACGATCGAACAAGATAATCGTCCCACGCGATTAAGCGGTGTGACAGATATCAATCGTCAAAAAGATTTTATCAATCCGTTGGAAGATCCGGCTGTACAAAAATTTACATCGATCATCTCTTTTATAGATGACCAAATTTCAGTCGCCGACCATCAGTATAACGTAAATATATTTGTTACAGATAGTGTTTTTCTGCAAATGATACCTTATCCTATTATCCTTGGACACGGCAGCATGCTTGCGCCTGAGGACGTCGTTATCACATCCCGATTGGCTAAAAAGATTTTCGGGAACACGAATCCCATCGGGCAAAAAATCAAATATGCATCGGGAGATATTTTAAACGTAGCGGGTGTACTGGGTATTCCGAAAACCAAATCGAGTTTCAATTTTGATATACTGGTGAACGATAACCTTCGAAAATCTTGGATGCGACTCCCTTATCAGATTGTAAAATTGCATGATGAAGTCGACATAACGGATTTCAATAAAAAATACGGGGAGTTCCGGAGTTTACCAGAGTATCATGGAAGCCTTACCCGTTATCAACTGCTTCCGTTACGGGACTATTATTTTGATAACTCTCTTTTTATGTCTCGTGCGGAAGGAATGTTTCTTCAGGGAAACCGTACAAACGTGGTGGTGTTGTCGATTGTGGCTCTCCTGATCTTATTGGTCGGATTGTTTAATTATATTAATATTTACACGGTCATTACGTTGAGGCGCGGTCGTGAATTCGGTATTAAAAAAGTGTATGGAGCTAAGGGCTGGCAGATTTTCGGACAGATATATTTCGAAAACTTGTCAATGACGGCTATTGCTATTTTTTTGGCATGGTTTGTTTTGGAAATTTTCAGAAGCCTTTTTTCCGAACAATTTGCGTTAACACTACATCCCAACTTTACGTTCGATATACTGTTATCTTTTATCCTTTTATTGATTCTTCCAATTATAACGGGTATTTATCCTTTTTTCCGATACCATTATGCTTCGCCGATTACTTCATTGCGCTCAGTCAATGTCGGTGGCGTATCGCTTATCTCTCGATCGGCCTTTTTATTTTTGCAGTATGTCATTACCTTTTGCCTTATCATTATATCGATATTCTTCATGAAACAACTTCGTTTTATGCTTCAAGCTGACTTGGGTTACGATATTGAAAATGTCGTCGTTTGTAAAATATTGCATCAAAGTAATTATTATAATGTAAATGATGAAGAGGAATATCGAAAACGTGAAAGCCGCCATAGAGAAATAACCGAAATCATCGAAAGAAAAATGAATGCTTCTCCGTTGTTTACTCAATGGTCGTATGGTGATCCGCTCTATTCGATAGAGGCTTCTTTACCTTTAACAGTAGAAGGAGGGGAAGCTCACAATGTGGCTGTCATTTACCGGTCGCGCAAGCAAATGGATTTATTTAACTATCAATTATTGGAGGGACGCTTATGGGATACAACTGACATCGCTGTACAGTATCGGTTTATCATTAACGAAACGGCCAAAAAAATATTTAATATCGAAGATATACATACTGCTTATTTACAACCCGAACATCGTCTTTGGTATGCACGAGGCGATATGAGTATCAATCCGGCGTATGAAATTGTGGGAGTGGTAAAGGACTTCAATACCGGACATCTTTCCAAACCGACAACGCCAATAGCCATTATGTATGAAGACGAATATATGCAGCGAGAAACGATGATGGCGAAGATTTTATCCGGAAAACGGAGTGAAGCAATAGATTTTCTGAAAGAACTGAATAAGGAACTGTATGGGGAAGCCGATTTTGAATACGCTTTTATGGAAGATGAAATTGCAGCGCTATATGATGAAGACAAAAGGATAAGTCGCATTTATAACACCTTTGCGGTGATTGCGATACTGGTTTCGTGCCTGGGGCTGTTTGCCCTGTCGCTGTTCGATATCCGGCAGCGGTACCGGGAGATTGCGTTGCGGAAAGTCAACGGCGCGACGACGAAGGACGTGTTGCGCCTGTTGTTGAAGAAATATATATGGTTGCTGGCGGGGGCTTTTGTTGTTGCCGTTCCGGTATCGTATCTTTTTATAAATAAATATCTGGAAGGGTTTGCCCATAAGGCTCCGGTATCGTGGTGGCTGTTCGCTGTTTCGGCGGTAGTCGTAGCGGGAGTGTCGCTGCTGACGTTGGTGTGGCAAGTGAAAAAGGCGGTGCGGATCGACCCGGCGCGGGTCTTATCAATGGACAATTGATAATGGACAATGGACAATGAATAAGAGGTAATCGTCTGAAAAAAAGAAATAAATAGATACAAGATGATAAATAATTATATAACTTTACGGTCGTTATCGCTAATTGGTTGGATAACCATGGAGAAGTTTATTAATAAAATAGTGCAGCGGGGCACACGGAATGTTAGCGCGTGTCGTTCGCTCACCTCGACAGTCGCAGCCGTGGCGCTGGCTTTGTATGGCCGAAAAATCACTAAAAATATAATAATATGAAGACGGAAACTATTTCGGTAATCCTGTTAGTTGCTTGCTTGCTGGGTGCTTGTGCTCAAAGCAACACATTTACCATCACCGGAAATATTCAAAATGTGGCGGATGGAGATAGCGTTTATTTGTATACGGTAGAAGGCCGGATGGGAAGAGTTTATCTGCGTGATGCCATTGAGAACGGAAAGTTTTCTTTTGAAGGCGAAACGGATTCCCTCAAAATGCTCCGGATGATGGTTCAAGGCGAACAATATCCTGTGACGATGATACCAATTTGGATCGCGCCGGGCGCGAAAATCAAAATAACCGGAGAGAATTATTTTGTGAGTACATGGAAGATATCGAGTCGGGTGAAAGAACAACAGGAAGAGGAGCTTTATCGCGAAGCGGTTCGTGATTTGGAAGCCGTGTCGGACTCAATCTTCCGAAGTTATTATCGATTATTCGATGCCCGTTCTTCCGCTCGGAATGATGAAGAAAGGGCAAGAATAGAAGCCGAAGGAATGCATGCCCGGGCACAAGTAGATTCCCTTCTGTTTGTCAAAGACCGTCTCGTGGGCGAGTTGATGGCTACCCGTCCCGTGACGGACAGTTGGATAGACCGGTTGGCGACCTTGGCTGGGAACGCTGTAACATTCGGGCGTGCGGATAAAGCCGGCTATCCGGAGGCCAATATCCGTCAACTGCAAAATCTGTATAACCGTTTGACCGATGAGCAAAAGCAGTCGGACAAAGGACAACTTATCCGGCGGTATATTTTCCCTGAATTCATCGAAGAAGGACAAGCGATGGCTACGGGAAAACTCTATGACCCGCAGGGGAATGTGCATTCTATCGCGGAGGAATATACGGGAAAGTATGTGTTGCTCGATTTCTGGGGCGTGGGTTGCCCGCCTTGTATTGCCGCTTTCGATGAAATGAAGCGGTTGTATAAAGGCTATGCCGGAAAACTGACCATCATCAGCATTACAGTCGATACGGAAAAGGTTTGGCTGGAAGGACTGGAAAAACATCGGTTACCATGGGTGAATCTTACCGACCATCAGGGATTAGAAGGCTATGCAAGTCAGTATGGCGTCCGGGGCATTCCTTTTTATGTGTTGATTTCGCCCGAAGGAACGGTGGAGAAAATATGGAAAGGTTATGGAAAGGGTTCGCTGACGGAGGTGCTGAAAGATAAACTATAACACTCATCAAAATATACTCAATATGAAAACAAAAACAACTTTTACCCTACTGCTTGTCGCTCTGACGATGGGCGCATTCGCACAACAACGCGAGGTGGCGCTGCCGCCGAGCGTGCATAGCAACACCACTTCTGTGGAAATCCGGCGGGCGACGCTGGCCGACACAGCGACGGTGCTCGATATCGATGCTTTTTTCCGGCCGGGATGGTGGATTAAAATCGCTTCGGACAGTTACCTGCAAGCCGACGGCAAAAAGTACGCTGTCCGCCGCGGCGAAGGCATCGACCTCGACTCACTGTTCTGGATGCCCGCTTCGGGCGAGGCGTCGTTCAAGCTTGTGTTCGAGCCGCTGCCGCAAAACACGCAAACGTTCGACTTCATCGAGAGCGATTGCGACAATTGCTTTAAGATATGGGGAGTCGATTTGGTGAACAAACGCATCCCCTTGCCCCAAATTCCTCAAGAATACCGGCAACTGTCTAAACAGGACACCGGCATACCGGTTGCCTGGCAGAAAGGAAAAGCCGTTGTGAGCGGCAGACTGTTAGGATATGGTCCTCAAATAAAAGAGGAGTTTCATTTTTTATATATCAATCCGGTGTCGGGGCAGGAAAAAAAGACATCCGTACAGGTGAAAGCCGACGGTACGTTTCGCGGAGAAGTCGAATTACTTAGCCCCGCCCGCATTACGCTGGCCTTAGGCGCCGCAAGACTGACGGATGCCCCGGTAGCGGTCGCGCCCGGAAAAGAAACGAAAGTCCTGATCAACCTGCCCGAACTGAACCGGGCGAAAGGGCGTTTGCATAAAGACGATACGCCATACGGAAAAACTTCTTATTTCGGCGGATATTTCGCGGGGCTGAATAATGAGTTAAGTGACGGTCATCTGAAAACTGTGCTGGCGGGAAAGTCTTTTATGAATGATGTCGTCGGCTTGGATGGGGAACGGTATTACAATTACAACATCAATCTGTATCATTCTGCGTTGCAACACAACGATTCGTTGGCGGTGTCTCCTTTGGCCAAAAAAATTGCCTCTTCGGAATTGTTCTCCGATTTATTCCGGAATATGTTTTCGATGGAGTCGATACTCGTCCAAGCGTATGCGGAGAAGAATAAGATCGATTACCGCAACGCGTTTCAAGCGATGAAGATGCCTGTAAAGCCCGATAATTTCGATGACTTTTACCGGCTTGCCTCGTGTGATGCTCCCGAAGTGCTGATGACGGCAAGCATCGGGCAGATACCGATGATGTTGAATTATGCCGGGCCTGCCAAAAGGGACGATACGGCTTTGTTCAGCCAGCTTGCCGCCGATAAGCGCTTGACGAAGGATGAGAAAAACCTGGTAGACTCCTATCTCTCTATAAAAAAGAAAGGCGAAGTGTTTCCGCATATCGATTCGCTTGCCTTGGTAGTCAATAAATACCTGACCTCCGACGATCAAATGGCAATCATGCAAAAACAGATGGGAGCACAGTTCCTTTCCAAAGTCTGGAACACGAACGACTGTTTTCTGTTGGATTTGGTAAAAGCCAACGCCCTAAGTCGTAAAATGGTGGATTTCTATCCGCTGACCGACGAGCAAAAAGCGACCTTGTCCGATTTCCCGGCGATTATCCGTGAAGAACTGTTGCTTCAAAACGATAAGCTGCTGGCTGTGATTGAAGAAAACAAAAAGAAAACGGGCTATACCATCCTCGATATGCCTGCGGCGGCGGATGAAAACCTTTTCACCGAAATGATGAAGCCGTTTAAGGGAAAAGCGGTGCTGGTGGATATCTGGGCGACGTGGTGCGGCCCGTGCCGGATGGCGAACAAAGAGATGGCCCCGTTAAAGGCGCAACTGGCCGACAGCGGACTGGTGTACGTGTATCTGGCGGGCGAAAATTCTCCAGAGGGCACGTGGCGGAATATGATTCCCGACCTGAAGGGTTATCATTACCGCATGAGCGATGCCAACTGGGGGTATCTTGGCCGGACGTTGAAGGCTGAAGGTGTACCGACCTATATCGTGTTGGATAAGGAGGGGAATCAGACGTTCCATTCCGTCGGCTTCCCCGGTGTGGACGAGATGAAAAAGGAATTGAAAAAAGTGTTGGGAGAATAGTCCCCGCTTCCGTTAAACGGCTTCGCGCCGTTTAACGGATATGTGAAAAAAACAAATCGATATGTTCGTACATTATTTAAAAACAGCATGGAGGAATATCCTGAAAGATAAGGGTTATTCGACGGTAAATATTATCGGTTTATCGATTGCCATAGCCTGTTGTTTCCTGCTCCTCTTTTGGATACGCTTTGAACTCAGTTACGAAAAATGCTATCCCGGATCGGAGCGTATTTACAGGATAATGGAAGAGGAAAACCGCACCGACGGACTGCATTACAAAGCAACCGTCCGCCCTGCCATAGATACTCAATTGAAAAATACTTTTCCGCAAATCGAATATTCGACTTTTACAAGTTGGGAGGAATTGCCTCTTACAATAGAAGGCAAGGAAGGAGACGGAATCATGGCAAAGGTGCTTTCTACCAACGAGGAATTTTTACGAATGTTTGCCTACGAGTATGTGGAAGGTTCGCCCGAGGGCGTTGTCGAAAGCCATGGGAGCATTATCTCGGAAAAAGCGGCCCGGAAATTTTTCGGCAATGAATCGGCGGTAGGTAAAACGCTCCAATTCGATAAAAAAGGTGATTTCAACTACACCATCTCGGCTGTGGTAAAAATGCCGGAAAACAGTCATGTCACATTTGATGTCCTTACTTTACGAGACGAAAAATTCTATGGGGGAGTGCATTATATCAAGTTGAAGCAAGGGGCCAACATAACACCTGATTTCGAAAAACAGATGAAGCGTTTTTTGTCGACGACGAGGGAAACAAAAAACACCCTCAAGTTGCAACCTATCCGCGATATGCACCTTCATTCGCCGAAGGAAGTCACCGACCATAGCTTCGGGAGCCCGGCGCAAATCTATTTCTTTTCGGTTGCCGTGTTGCTGATTCTGTTGATCGCGGTCATTAATTATGTCAATACATCGGTTGCCCGTTCGTTGAACCGGATGAAAGAAGTAGGCGTTCGTAAAGTCTTCGGGTCCGATCGCAAGCAATTGGTAGCGCGGTTTTTATTGGAATCGTTTATTTTATCGTTCATCGCGCTGCTTATTTCGCTGATATTGGTTGAACTGTTGTTCCCTTCTTTCAGCGAGATCATGGGCACCCGTATCGCATTGAAATTCGATTTCGGAACCATCCTTATTGCGATCCTTACTTGCCTGGCGGTGACGGTACTTTCGGGCGGATATGCGGCTTTTTACCTGTCGTCTTTTTCGCCTATGCAGATTATGAAGGGCGGATCGAAGACCGGTTCTAAAAACGGATTAAGGAAAACACTTGTCGGCGTGCAGTTCTTCCTTTCCATTTCGGTATTGATTTGTACCGTATTTATCTATAAACAAATCAATGCGGTTTTTAATGCCGAAACGGGTGTGGACAGGAAGAATATCATCGTGTTGGAAACCTCGCTGTGGTACGGGGCCGAAGATTTTATACAGGTCATAAAGAAGGAAAACCCCAATATCGTAGATGCCTCTATCGCTTTGTCGGCGCCGTATAACAGTTCGTATAATCACAGTGGCATAAGTTGGACGGGCAGCAAGGAAGGCACGAAAGAGATGCCTTTCACACAGATTTTTTGTGACCATAACTATGCCAACACGTTCGGACTTCAGGTCATACAAGGACAATTTATCCCGCCCGGTTTGAAATGGTGGGGCGATTGGGATGAAAGTTCGTTCGGCCTCGTCATTAACGAGTCGTTTAAAAAACTGATGGGAGTCGATAATCCTATCGGGTTAACGGTTTATTACGGAGGGGGATATAAAGGGAAAATCATCGGCGTAGTGAAGGACTTTAACTTCAAGCCGTTGAGGGAACCTATCAGTCCCCTTATCCTTAGTTTTAATCCCGAAGCGAGTTTTAACGTATATGTCAAAACAACCGGAAGAGATAAAAAGGCGACGCTCGATTATATCTTAGCGAAATATAAGGAAATGAAACCCGATTATGTAGACCAGCCGGTTATCTACCATACGGTGGAAGACGAATACCGGGAGATGTATGAAGTGGAATTACGTACCGCCGGCGTCTTATCGGCCTTTTCGGTCATTTCATTTCTATTGGTATTGATGGGAATCGTCAGCATCCTGTCGTTCATGATAGAAAAACGTACCAAAGAAATTGCCGTCCGGCGCATAAACGGCGCAAAGATAAGGCATATCGTGAGACTGTTTTCACGGGATATCCTGAAAGTGGCAGCAGTGGTATCGGCCATTTCCATCCCGCTGTGTTACCTGGTATTGAACAAGTGGTTGCAAGGGTATGTGTACCGTACTTCTTTGACGGGATGGATATTTATCGCCATCCCCTTGTTGATTATGCTCATCACGCTTCTTGTGATCTGCATACAGGTGTTTCTGACCGCGCAAAAGAACCCGGTCGCATCGTTACGGGCAGAATAAATAGAAAAGTTATGAAAAAGATATATGTATTGATAGGAATTGCATGCCTGTTATCGTTTTCCTGCAAAGAGAAGAAACAAACGTTGGGCGACCGGAAAGAAGATACGGTCAAACTGGAAGAACGGTATGCGACGGAAGAAACGTTGGATACCATTATCCCTCACGCGGGGATAAAATTTAAAGAGTCCCGGAGAGCCGATCCTCAGCATCCTCCGGTCGTGATCGGCCTCCAAACGGAGGCGGAAAAGAAAGAACTGGATTTAAGCCGATATTACACGAAAGCCGAATATATAAAATTGAAGCATCCGCTGGCGGAAAAGGGAATCGGCTTTTTAGGAAATGCCCGTTTTGAGTATAGTTATGAAGGAGGAGGAATGTCGAGTGGCCGGGGCTTCAATTCATCGGTCTTTTTGAGCGGAGATAAAATAGTCGCCGGGGATTCTTTTTTCGGTTATCATTGTTACGACCGGCAAGGGAACTATAGCTATACCATTGCCGCCAAAAGAGATTTGCCGAGATACGATAGGAGTGAAAATCGCGTGTTCTCTACATTTGGCGGCGCTACCGATCAGATTTATAGTTTTTCAATGCAGAAAGATAATTGCCTTACGGTAAAGTTGATGGATAGGCAGGCGCTGTTCTATTTCCACAATATTGCTTCGCGGAAAAATTATTTAACGCGGCCGGCCTCCTTTGGGCTTCCCATGCTGCTTTCGCCCGACACGTATGTGGGATTCAATTACTTTTCCTCCGCCGTTGACCGCTATCCCATGATGTATTCGTTCGATATCAAAGGCGATACGTTATGTCGCTTTATGAATTATAATCCGTTGCCGACATCCGACAAAGGCATGGGCACGAACCCCGAAACGAGCGATTTCTACTATTACAACGACCGCCTTACCATGCGTCAGGCTTACAACGATACCATTTATCGGGTAAGTGTAAATAGGCTTACTCCGGCATTTATTTTTAATACGGGAAGCAAAAAGCCGGATGTGCAAACCGCCCTCAGGGGAAATAAAGAAGGGAAAATATTTATCAACAGGATATTGGAAACGGATGATTTCCTTTTTACTATTCATACGGAAAACTATGATTCTCCCAACAACAGGAAGAATGGCTCCGTAAAATTTTTCTATTCCTATTACGACAAGAAGAGTCAAAAAAGATATTCCATTCCATCCGCCGTATTTCCTGAAGTGTTCACGTTAAAAAACAGCGTGCCCGGAGCCATCCCCGTATTGGCTGAAAATATGAGGGTTTACCAAGACAAGTTATATGTTTCTTACACTAAAATCCGATTAAAAGAGATGATCGATTCTCCCGGTTTCGCATCATTCCCGGCGGCGCAACAGGAAAAGCTAAAGGAACTGTATGACGACTTGGCTGATAGTGAATTGTTGATTATGATTTTACAATAAGAAGATAAGGATAGACAATGAATCCGACAAAAAATAAGAGTTGTCCGAATGAGTATAAATAGCCGGTGAGAGGAGCAACCTCGTGCGGTTTCCTTCCCTTTCGAAGGGAACTGCCCCCGTCTCCGATACAAATATGATAATTTGAAAATGAGCAAATGAGCAAATAAGCAAATGAGCAAATAAGCAAATGAGCAAATAAGCAAATGAGTAAATAAGCAAATAAGCAAATGAGAAGATTTATTTTTTTAGCGCTTGTGATGGCGATGGTCGCGACGAACGTTTGGCCGCAGCAGCCGCCTCCCCTTGTTTTACAGGGACAGTTTGCCGATTGTCCCGAACGCGAGTTGTATATTTTCTTCCAAGATATTCCCGGTAAGGGTGTTGTCGATACCATCCGGTTGGACGCCGAGGGGAGGTTTTATCTGAAGACTCACCGGATCGCCCGTCCGCAGAAAACGAATATCCAAAGAAACCAAATTCAATTGAACAACCTTTATGTTGCTCCCGGATACGAACTGACCATTACGGGCAATGCGCGCGATTTCGGTACGTTGCTCAAAACGGCGAAGATTACTGGGAAAGGCAGTGAAAGCAACCGTTACGGACAACTTCTTACAGCCGAACGCATCGCCCGTAACGACTCCTCCGAATGGTATGCGTTGAAGGAAGATGATTTCTTCACCTATCTGCAACGCGAACAACAGCTTACCGATTCGATTTATCAGGTAGCTTTCGGCAGCGACCCCGGCGACGATCCGTATTTTTCCTGTTTCGCTGAAATGACGCGGCTGGATAATCTCTTCTTAAACGCGTATATGAAGTTCGCTTTTACACAAATCAACCGCCTCGATGCCGACAGCGCCCGCCGCTTTATCGCCCGCCATGTGGATGCGCGGCTGTTGAAAGACATCAACAACGAAGCCTGTTTTGTATCCGATCATTATAAGGAATGGTTTATTCCTCACTATTTGGAATATCTCACGGAACAAGATTATCGCAAGGATTCCACGCTGCGGCGCGATCCTTTTTACTCTCTGAAAAAGACGGATGCCGTCCTGAAAGGGAAAATACGGGATTATACTCTTTTTAGGAAGATGTTGTCGAGGATCCGTTATTCGAGTGACGATTTTTCGCAGTTGAATAAAAACAGGGAGGCTTTCCGGCCTTATCTGGCCTCCTTCGGTCAACCTTATTACAAAGAAACCGTTCAGGACGAGCTGGCGCAGAAGGAACAGTCGCTTTACCGGACGCAGAAAGGACAGCCGGCGCCGGCATTTACGCTGCTCAGCGATGCGGGCGAAAAATACACCCTCTCCGATTTCAAAGGCAGGGTTGTTTATTTGGATTTTTGGGCGAGTTGGTGTGGGCCGTGCCGGGCAGAAGTGCCGGCCATGAAGCGGCTTTATGAAAAGTATCGCGATGACGAAAGGCTGGCGATAATCGGCATCGATGTGAAAGACGGAAAGGAGGCGTGGTTGAATGCGTTGGCGAAGGATACCCCTCTTTGGTTGCAATTATACGATGCCCGGGGAGAAGCCGATGCCGCCTACAATGTCGTTGCCATTCCCAGGTATGTCTTGATTGATAAGAACGGCCATATCGCCGATTTTCACGCGCCCAATCCTTCCGATACGGAACGGTTGATGGCTGCGATCGATAAACTATTGAACGAATAATAACGCCCTTTAATATGAACCCGGCAATACGTATCATTTCCAGATAGTTGTTGAGAATCATCATTCCTCATTATGATCTTGCATTATTTAAAAATAGCCTGGAGGAACATCCTCAAATACAAAACCCAAAGCATCATCAGCGTCTTGGGGTTGGCCATCGGCTTCACGGCGTTCTCGTTCACCCTGTCGTGGATCCGCTACGAAATGGGCTATGACAGCCATATCCCCGATGCCGACAGGATTTACCGGGTATTGAAAGTCAATAAGAAAGAGGTCGGAGGGGTACAGCACTTTCTCCCAGAACCGTTAGCGAATTATCTGGCGGATAATTATCCTGAGATAGAAGCTGCCACCGCTGTCCGCCTTCATACAACAGATTATGAAATCGGGGACAAGGTGCGGATTCCCAAGTGCCGGCATTTGGTAACGGATACGTCGTTTTTCCATGTTTTTTATCCGGAAACACACGTGAGTTATCCCCCGGAATTACCTGGCGACGCTCTGATTCTCCCGCAACATTCGGCGAACATTCTCGATATAAGACAAGGGGATGTCGGAACTTATTCTGATTCTTTGGGTGGTACTTTACTCGATATTGTACCCGATTTCCCCGTAACCCGCACGAATGTCCCGTTCGACGTGATGGGGGTGCGTCGTATGTTGAAATCGGGAGAACAAGATTGTTCATGGTGCAGGTATTTTTATAGCGTGTATATTCGTGTGCACAAAAATGTAGATATCGCCTCGTTAGCGGCAAAATTAGATTCCATTGAAGTGGAAGACTCCATGCAGGGAGTGATGTCTTACCGGTTGGTGTCCTTGAGGAAAGTGCATTATCAGTATCCCCAAGAGAAAGCCAAGATTACATTCAATCATCTTAAGATATTTGCCGGCGTGGCATTGCTGGTTATTTTCTGCGCGTTATTCAATTACCTCATGCTTTTTGTGAACAGGCTCAAACTGCGCAACCGCGAACTGGCATTGCGTAAAGTGAACGGCGCGTCCAACGCCCAATTGACTTCGCTTTTATTATGCGAGACGGGTTTGATTGTGCTTCTTTCCCTCTTTATAGGAGTGGTCATAACGGAAATCCTTTATCCTCTCTTTGTAAAACTATCGGAAATAGAAGCAAATGAATCGTTTTTTGTACAAGAGATTATTTTGTATGCGGGGGGCTTTCTGTCGCTATCGTTGATAATAGCCCTTATACCGGTCGGCCTGTTTATGAAACGGAGCATCCGCCAAAACAGTCAACCTGATACGAACTGTTTTTATGGTATCAAGAACGGATTTACGATGGTGAGTTTGGCGTTACAACTCATCATCAGTGTGATATTGATTTTTTGTACAGGGATTTTTCTGTATCAGTTTCGCCACCTGAATCATTCCGAAATCGGCTTTAACCGTTATCGCGTTTCGAGTTTTAACAGTGAAGTGGATTTATCGAAAGATGAAATAAAAAAGATTCCGGGTGTGGAAGACGTGATTTATTTTGATGGCGAGTTCCTTCCTCGACGGGTGTTGCCTTCTTTTTCGCATGAATTGGAAACGGGCGAGAAAATCGATATGGAACGTTTTAATATATACGAACCTTCGTTCTTCGATTTTTTTAGTATCCGAATAGTGGAAGGACGAAACTTTCATTATGGTGAAAAAAATGTCTGTTTGATAAACAAAACAGCTCAAAAGCGATTGGGTTTCGACGATCCGATAGGACAGGTCATCGATAATATGACGATCATTGGTGTGATTCCGGATTTATATATTGACTCTCCTCTCTTGCCGGTGCAACCTGCCGCTTATCGATTAAAGGAAGAACTCGTAAAAGAAACGGTACTGTTAACGGCGTCGGGAGAAATAGAACATCACAAAAGCGAACCGATACCGTTGACTTCCGCCAGTTCTTTTTCGGCGTTGAAATATACGTCGTTTGCCTATCGATATTTTCCCGGGCAACGTCTTTCGACGGAAAAAGCGATCAACGATTTAGTCCGAAAAAATGGGGGCTCCACAGGTTATTATTATAATATGGAAGACGTATATAATGAATATACCCAATCGGAGCGTTACCTTCTCATTTTGCTAAGCATCATGACGGGCGTCGCCATCCTGATCGCCGTGTTCGGCATTTATTCGATGATCACCCTCTCATGCAATCAACGGCGCAAGGAGATTGCTATCCGGAAAGTGAACGGTGCGCGGGCGAAAGAAATCCTTGCGATGTTTTTTAAACAGTACGCTTTCATCACGGTACTGTCGTGTATCGTTGCCTTTCCGGTAGGAGCGCTCATTATGCAGCGGTGGCTCGAACAATACACCCGCCGCATCGCGCTGGAATGGTGGTTGTTCGCAGGAGTCTTTTTATTGGTCGCGCTTATTGTTTTCGGCAGCATCCTGTTCCGGGTATTAAAGGCGGCGGGCGAAAATCCGGCGGAAGTCGTTAAATCGGAATAAATTCATCATTCATAGCTCATAGCTCATCACTCATAATTCATTACTCATCACTCATCATTCATAGTTCATAGCTCATAGCTCATAATTCATTATTCATCACTCATCATTGACAAGCATGATCGGACATTATTTAAAAATAGCATGGAGGAACATCCTCAAATACAAAACCCAAAGCATCATCAGCGTCTTGGGGTTGGCCATCGGCTTTACGGCGTTCGTTTTGGGCGGATATTGGTATCAGTGGGAGCATTCGTTCGATACCTTCCACCCCGACTGGAAACGCACTTACGCGGTGACCACCGGCGGCATCAACAAGCCTGTCGACGGCAGTTATACCGAATTGAACCAACTGCATCAGTCTGCGAAGGACGATTTGAAGGCCTTTCCCGAAATCGAAGCGAGTTGTGTCATCGACTTGGTCTCCTATGGCGCCGAAGGAAAAGAGCGCTCATGGATGGGCTTGCAGGTCGATTCTTCTTTTTTCGATTTCTTTACCTGCGAGTTGATAAGCGGTACTTATAAAGGCAATGCCTATGACCGGCAATCGGTGATCCTTACCGAAAGTATGGCCCTGCATCTTTTCGGCCGTACCGATTGTGTGGGCGAGTTGTACAAGGCTTATCGCGAAACCGTCTTTACTATCGTAGGCGTGATGAAAGACTATCCCGCCAACACGGAGTTGAAATTCAATTATCTGCTTCTCGCGCCTCCCGGATATGATGGCTTCAACCGCCGTCTGGAGACCTACGTGCGGGTAAAGCCGCAGGTGAATATAGCCGCGTTGAAGAAAAAGATCGATGGCTATAAAATGAAGGTGGAAAACGATAAAGTATATACCTATTCCGACTGGCATATCCATTTGCGCGCGTTGCCTGAGGTACATATCATTTGTTCCCCCGAATTGAATACCCGCTTCCGGAACATCCGTATACTGGCGGTGGCCGGATTGCTGGCGTTTGCCAGCGCCCTGATGAACCTGCTGTCGTTGTTTATTGCGCGGCAACAGCGTAAAAGCCGTTACAACGGTACTTTCAGGACGATGGGCGCTTCCGGCCGCGATCTGGCATACCGGTATCTATGGGAGTTGTTATTGCCTTTATTGCTGGCTTTTGTGCTGTCGATGGTGTTGCTCGAATGGCTCTATCCTTTTTATCGCGATTATACGGCGCTGGAGCATTACGGTATTTTCGATCAATTTGTGCATCATTTACCGAAAGCCCGCTTGATGAAGGCCGCCCTGATCCTGTATCCGCTTTCATGCATCCTCTTTCTGTCGGCGGCGATGCTTCCGGTACGGCTATTGGTGAAAACGAACCCTTCGGCCTCTTCCGGCATTTGGAAAGATATCCTTATTGCCGGACAAATCATGGTCGGATCGCTTTTTTTGGTCGCAGCCATTGTTTTTTATCAGCAATACCGGTTTACGCAGACGTCCGACAAGGGATTGGTCACGGATCGTATCTGGCAGATCAATATCGGTTTCCAAGCGGCTTATGAAAAAGATTTAAACCGCTATATCGCCGCCTTGAAACAGTCGCCGTATATCGAAGAGGTGACCTCGATGACCATCCCTGTGCTCTCTTCTATAGGAGATTTTTATTGCAGTTATATCACCGATCTGGATATTCATCGTGAAAAAGAGGGGACGGTGGATGATAATGTGCTGGCCGTCGATTCGAACTTTCAGCACTTCTTCGGCATACGGATGAAATCAGGCCGCTGGCTCGATCCGGCATCGGCGGTGAAGGAATATGTCGTCAACGAAACGGGGGCGAAAATGGCCGGCATCGATGATGATCTTCTCGGGACAATCCATCTGGATGGAAAGAAAAGCCAAGAGGCTTTCCGCATCGCCGGCATCCTGTCGGATTATCATTATTGCCCGTTACAGTACCCGCTCGATAAAGTGTTTTTTACCGTTCTTTCACAAAAAGAAAAGGCCGAAATGTATATGACGACGCCGTATATTTATATCAAAATACGACCGGAACAGGAAGAACGTGCATTGACTTATGCCCGCCAATTATATACCGATTACGAAAAAGGAGAAGTGGCGCCGGGAGAGCAAATCCGTTATTTACCGGATATCATGGAAGAGTTGAATGCTTCGGAGATAAAGATGTCGCGCATCTTCCTGACGCTGGCGGTTATCTGCATCCTGATTTCGTCTGTCGGGATTTATTCGTTAGTCGCTCTTTCTACCGAACAACGCAAAAAAGAGATTGCCATACGAAAAATCAACGGCTCTAAGTTTGGCGATATCTTGCAATTGTTTTTCAGAAAATATCTGTGGCTCAATGTGGCGGGCAATGCCGTAGCGCTTCCTGCCGGCTATTATTTCCTGCATAAGTGGTTGGAGACGTATGCGTATCACGTGGCGTTGAGCGGGTGGGTATTTCTATCGGTCTTCCTGATAACCCTTGTTATTGTTCTGATAGCGGTGGCGCAGCAGGTAAGAAAAGCCGCCCGTGATAATCCGGCGGAAGTCGTTAAATCGGAATAAATTCATCATTCATAATAAACAGATAATTCATCATTAAAAATTGGGAAAATGATTAAAACAGTAAATTTACAAAAGATCTTCCGTACGGAAGAAGTGGAAACGTGGGCGTTGGCCGACGTGAATATCGAGATTGCAGAAGGCGAGTTTGTCGCGGTAATGGGCCCGTCGGGATGCGGCAAGTCCACGTTGCTGAATATCCTCGGGTTGTTGGACAATCCTACTTCCGGGCAGTATTTCCTGAACGGGAAAGAGGTGTCGAAACTGAAAGAAAATGAGCGTACGTCGCTTCGCAAAGGCGTGATCGGATTTGTCTTCCAGAGTTTCAATCTGATCGACGAACTGAATGTGTATGAGAACATCGAGTTGCCGTTGTTGTATATGCGCATTCCCGCTTCCGAACGCCGCGAACGGGTAAAGGAAGCCATGGATCGCATGGCCATTGCGCATCGCGAGAAGCATTTTCCGCAGCAACTTTCCGGCGGACAACAGCAACGCGTAGCGATAGCCCGTGCGGTAGTCGCTCACCCGAAGCTGATCCTTGCCGACGAACCGACCGGGAATCTCGATAGCAAAAACGGCGCCGAAGTGATGAGCCTTCTTACCGAACTCAATCGTGACGGGACGACTATTGTCATGGTAACGCACAGTCAGCACGATGCCGGATACGCCCGCCGCACGATCAATCTCTTCGACGGAAAAGTCGTACCGGAGGTTGTTCTATGATGCCGGAAGGAGTCCTCAAAAATCCGTTTTAAGGGAATGATGGTCTTTTGACACCTTCCCTTTCTATCAAAGTCTATCGGTAAGAGTCGTGTGACTTATGTGTTCTTAAAATAAAAGCACTTATCGAAAAGTATCGATAAGTGCTTTGTTTTTTTAAGTGATCCGGAAGAGATTCGAACTCTTGACCCACAGCTTAGAAGGCTGTTGCTCTATCCAGCTGAGCTACCGGACCCCTGATTGACTGTTCAGGGTGCAAAAATAGTGTAAATATCAGAAACAAAAAAATTAATATGCACTCCATTCATTCGATCTTCAAAACGAAAGACCGCATGATGAATGGGTGTATGCTCTTTTTCGTCTTTCACACTCCGGAAAAATTACAAAATTCCCTGAGACATCATCGCTTTGGCAACTTTCATAAATCCCGCTATGTTTGCGCCTTTCACATAGTTGACATATCCATCGCTTTCCGTACCGTACTTCACGCAGTTTTCGTGGATATTGGACATGATCCATTTCAGTTTCTCATCGACTTGCTCGGCGGTCCAGCTATAGCGCTCCGAGTTTTGAGTCATTTCTAATCCCGACACCGATACTCCTCCCGCATTTGCGGCTTTACCGGGAGCATACAAAATCTTATGTTGCTGAAATATTTCGATAGCTTCGGGTGTGCTGGGCATATTCGCTCCTTCGGAAACGGCAATGATGCCGTTTTGCATCAGTCGGCGGGCATCGTCTCCGCTAATTTCGTTTTGTGTGGCCGAGGGCAATGCGATATCGGCTTTCTCGCTCCAAGGCCTTTCGCCCGGAACATACTTACATCCGAACTCTTCGGCATATTCGCGAATGCGCCCGCGATAAAGGTTTTTCAACTCCATCACAAACTGCAACTTTTCGGCTGTAATTCCATCGGGGTCGTAAATATATCCGTCGGAGTCCGATAATGTGACCGGAATGGCTCCCAGTTCGATTAATTTTTCGCACGTGTATTGCGCCACATTTCCCGATCCGGAAACGAGACAACGCTTACCGGCGAGTGCGATATTTTTGGTTGCAAGCATTTGTTGCAGGAAATACACGTTTCCGTAACCGGTCGCTTCCGGACGAATGAGAGATCCTCCGAACTCACGGCCTTTGCCGGTAAAGGTACCGGTAAACTCGCCCGCTAACTTTTTGTACTTCCCAAACATATAGCCTACTTCCCGTCCGCCGACACCTATATCGCCCGCCGGAACATCGGTATCGGGGCCGATGACTTTCCACACACCTTCTACAAAAGCCTGGCAGAAGCGCATGATCTCCGCATCCGATTTTCCCCGGGGCGAGAAATCCGCTCCCCCTTTGGCGCCGCCCATCGGCAGGGTGGTGAGGGCATTCTTGAAGGTCTGTTCGAACGCCAAGAACTTTAGAATCGACAAATTTACCGATGCATGAAACCGGACTCCCCCTTTATAAGGGCCGATCGCATTATTGTGTTGCACACGATAACCCATATTCGTCTGCACATTTCCGTTATCATCCACCCATGTCACCCGAAAGGAGTGAATTTTGTCAGGGATGACAAGCCTTTCCAAAAGATTGGCTTTTTCAAACTCGGGATGCTCGTTATATACATCCTCAATAGATTCTACTACTTCCTGTACAGCCTGATGATATTCGGGTTCGTTGGGAAAACGTCTTTTAATTAAATCGATAATGTTTGATGATTTCATTGAAATAATAATTTATTCTTATGTGATCTTGTTTGTTTCAAAATGGAATGCAAAAATACAAAAATAATGACAAATAGAATTATTTCTATTGGTTTTTCTTTTGAAATGGTTCCGAAGGAGGGGCTGATGACTCTTAGTGTAAATTGAAATCGGTGCGAAGAACATGAAAAAAAGGTACAGATTCACATCTATACCTTCGACAAAGACCCATAGAGAGTTAATGAAAAATTGATTTTTGCTATTTTTGAACCAAATGAATATTGTTTGATCATGCAAAGGTCTATAATTATTGTTACAAATCCATTACTTTTTAATGAAGTGTTTGTTACGATTTTCATCGGCGACTTCCGAAAGAAAAAAACTCCGGCATACTTGAATAAGTAGACCGGAGCAATACCTTTTTCCGCATCGTTCGGTTTTACCGAAATACGCTCTGTTACTTTTGACTCAGGGCAATGGCCAATTTCTGATTGTCTTGGATGTCTACTTCCGTTTCGGATATTTCGTAGGAAATCAATTCCACCCGTATTTGATGTTTACCGGGCTGGATATTCGAAAGGTTGAAGTTCCCGTCTAAATCAGAATAATATTTCTGACCGTTTACATAAATCGTTGCTCCCGCTAATGCTTCGTTGCTTTCGTTGTCGATAACAGAGCCGGAGATTTGCACCGTCTTCACCGCTTCAATCGTTGCAACGGCGTCAGACTCTTTCTTGTTATCCTTATTATCCGCAGCTAAAATAGCCGGAAAGGAAAGGAATACCGCTACCGTAAGTACTAAAAATGCTTTCATAATTGATGTCTGCCTTTATTGAAAATAAATTACAAGACAAAGGTGCCGCTTTCTTTTGACAAAGCTGTTACATTTCGGTTAAGATTTTGTGAAGATTTTAAGAAACAGCATAAAAGACTAAGAAACTGTTTAAATTTCTTACGAAGACTGTAATTAAACTATTCTTCGCCTTCAAAAAGTTTCTTTTTTGTATTCTTCTTCCTCTTATTTGGCTCAAATAGCCCGCTATTATCGCCAAAACGAGAAAGAACACTGCTAAAAAATAATTCTTTTTGAATCGCGAAAGAAATTTAAACAGATTCTAAACAAAATCAGTTCATTCGGAAAATTCAAAACCGTTTCTAAGTCGATCTAAAATCTTCTTTCTTCGGTTAGTTCTCCGTTTTCATTCCACATTTTCCAGAGGCCGGTTTTTTTGCCTTCGAAATAATGCATCTCATAGCGCTGCGTACCCAATTCGTCCCAAATGCGCCAGGTTCCATGTTTCTTGTTGTCTTTATATTCGGCTTCCGACAGCAGTTGTCCGGAGATGTCGTACATTCTCCATAGCCCATGCAGCTTGCCGTTTTGGTAAGAACGGATTTCTTTGGGTTTACGGTTTTCAAAATAGATGACATAGGTTCCTTCGGGGACGCCCTCTTTAATTTGAATTTCCAGACGTAGCGTTCCGTTGTCGTAGTATTCCCGGTAATCACCGGTATAAAAATCATTTTGAGCCTTGTCTCTATAATAAAATCCTCCGCTGTAATATACCGTAGGAGTTTGCTTCACTTGATCCTGCGCATAGGTAAACAGTCCGGATGCGATGCAGATAATACTAAGGAATAGTTTATTTTTCATATCGTTAAAAAAGTAAAGAGATAAATGATTCTGTATTATTGTTTAAAAACAAAGATAAGAAAAAAACAGATATAACTATCTTAATGCTAAAAAAGTATCCCTTTGAACGAGGGATACTTTTTCAGAAACACAGTTGTAAAATTATTTAAACCAAGACCAAGTACCGATATCCAGTTTGCCTGTTTGATAAGGGCCTGTAAGGGTAGCCGTTTTTCCTTCTATGAGGATATTTGCCAACGGACCGTTGTTAGGCATATCTACTAACTTAGAGTATCCTTCGAGATAGACGTTCGTAAATGTTCCTCCGGATTGTTTCTTGAATTGAAGAGCCGTTCCGGTTTTGGATGCGTTGGTATTGATAGCCGTTAAGTTTTCGATTTTCGGATTGTTATTGACCCCGTCCGCTTCAACGACTGTGGAGAATCCGTCGATCGTATGTACGACATACGCATTCTTAACGGTTCCGTTCCAACCTTCCGTCCAGTCGATCGAATCGTCTTCGTTATTTTCGAGATAAAGGTTTTCTACCGAAACCGTTCCGCCGAAGAATTCCACGCCGTCGTCGGCTCCGTTAATGATGGCAACGTTCGAGACCTTTGTTTCCGATCCTACGGCATAGAGCGTCAATCCGTTATATTCTGATTCGGTATTGATTCTCGCCCCTGATCCTTTAATGACCAAATACGAGATGGAACCGGAATTATCTTTATCATTCGTACCGCCGTATTTAAAATCGCCCACTTCGGCTGTTGCGTTTACTCCGGCGGTAGTGGTGGCATTTCCACAGATGGTCAATCCGCCCCAATCTTGCGGTTTAGCATTCGGGGAAGTCATGATAACCGGGTTCTCGGCGGTTCCTTGAATGTTGATTTTAGCGCCTTGCATCACCGCAATATAGGTTTCGGTTTGCTTGCCTTCGGCCGCTACCGCCAAGATGCGTGTTCCCGCCGGAATGGTAAGGGTCGCCCCATTGTTCACAATATAGGCGCCGGTCAGCCGGTACGCTTTCGTTGCATCTAATGTCGTGTTAGCCGTTACTTCGCCTTTTAATTCTACCACTTCGATAGCGCTCGCTTCAGCCCAACTCCAGGAAGAAGGATCGACGGTTGCCGGGCCATCGTACGCTTTGTCGAGACTCGCTGTTTCACCATTGATTTTAACGTTGGCCAGCGGCCCGCCGTCAACCATATCCACTATTTTGGTGTATCCGATGAGCGAAAGGCCGGTAATGGTAGCGCCGGATTGTTTTTTGAATTGCAATGCCGTACCGTTTTCGGTCGAAACCGCCGTCAGGTTTTCAATTTTCGGATTGTTATTCTTCCCGTCGGCTTCCACTACGGTCGAGAAACCTTTAATGGTATGTTTTACATACGCGTTTTTAACGGTTCCGTTCCAACCTTCTGTCCAGTCGATCGCGTCATCTTCGTTATTTTCGAGATAAAGGTTCTCTACGGAAACCGTTCCGCCGAAGAATTCCACGCCATCGTCGGCCCCATTGATGACCGCTACGTTAGAGACTTTCGTTTCCGATCCTACCGAATAGAGCGTCAATCCGTTATATTCCGATTCGGAATTGATTTTAGCGCCCGAGCCTTTAATGACCAGGTAAGAGATCGCGCCCGAGTTGTCGGCATCTTCCGTACCGCCGTATTTAAAATTACCGACTTCAGCCGTAGCATCGGCTCCGGCGGTGGTGGTTGCCTTTCCGCAAAGGGTCAGTCCGCCCCAATCGCCGGCTTTTCCCTGAGTCGACGTCATGATGACGGGAGCGTCCGCCGTACCTTGCACGTTAATTCTGGCGCCCCGCATTACCGCGATGTACGTTTCGGTTGCATTTCCGGCAGCGGCTGTGGCGGTAATGCGTGTGCCGGCAGGAATGGTGAGCGTAGCCCCTTCGTTCACGATAAACGATCCGGTCAATTGATAATTCGTAGAAGCGCTCAGCGTATAGTTCTCGTCGAGCGTGCCCTTTAGTTCTCCTCTTTCAATCAGTTCGATTACCGGCTTTTTTTCCGGTAGTGGTTCTTCTTTGTCGCATCCTGTTAAGAATGGAGTCAAAGTCATTAGGAAAATACCTAATAATAAAAGATTTTTCTTCATTGTTTTCATTTTAAATGTTGCTACTATTAAAATCGTTACTAAAATGTATAATTTACGGATAACTGTAATTTAATGCCTTTTTTATAGGAATCGACGATGTCGTTCGTTTCCTGTTCCGTATTGAGATCTTTTACATTCTGGGTCAATTCGATCTGGGGATTCAATAAGTTCCTACCCAAAAGTTTGATCGATAGGCGATCGGTGATGTCTTTGCTTATCACCGCGTCCAGCGTGGCAAAACCCTTTTCGATAATTTCGTCGTTATAGTAAATCGTCCTGTTCGTCGCGTCTTTAGGACTTCCGAGCGCATAAATTTTATCGGAAGAATAATTACCCGAGATGCTAGCCTGCCAACGATGCTTCTTATTCTCGTATTGCAACGAGGCGTTCGTAATAAACTCCGAAGCGCCTTGTAATCCCGAGGTAGTTTTATCTTTGTATCGATATCCTTCCAAAAGATCCTGTTTGAGCCACATCCGCGTACCGTTAAGGATGAGCCGCAATTCGTTATTGTCGCTCTTGTAAAGGTTGAGGCGCGCCTCCGCTTCAATGCCGAAGACGTTGGCTTCTTCCCCCGTATTGGCATAGATCAGGTAGCCGGCTCCTCCGGTCAAAGACGTTATATTGATAGGGTCTTGAATGTTTTTGTAGAAGGCGGCTACGGAAATCAACTCATCGTTCGACTTATAATATTCCCATTTCGCATCCAGATTGTAATTTTCGGAAGCCTTCAATTCGGGAGTCCCTTGTATCAGGGTACTGTTGGGAGATGTATAAGCGAAAGGGGCGATTTCCTTGAACTCGGGTAGGGTGAGCGTCTTGCTCGCGGACAAACGGAGGTTATGCCGGTCGGTGAGTTCATATTTTAAATTGATACTGGGATAGAGTTCATTATACGTGCGGCTGATACTCGGCTCCCGCAACGGGTCGTCGTTATTGATATCCCAATCCACATCGATTGTATTCCGCTCGTAACGTAACGCGGCGTTCCCGTCGAGTTTGCCGAAGTCGAATTCTAAGCTGACAAAACCCGCCAAAGCCGATAACGAGGCATTATATACGTCTTCGGGCAACGTTTTTATTTTATCCGCAGTAAAGGATTCGGAGGTGAAAATACCGCTCAGATTATCGACGTCCGCCGCCGGGGTCGTCGTACCGCGTAAATCGGCTCCTACAAATTGCGAATGGAAATCGCGGGTTTTATGGCGGTAGTTTACGCCGATATTCGCATGCCAGTCATTGTCTTTTACTCTAAAGGCGATGCGGTCTTTTAGATAGCCGTTTATTTCATTGTCATCGATCTCCTGGCTCGATTTGCGATTCTCGAAGTCGGCAATCCGGTAGGAGAAATACAATCCGTTATTGTGAAAACCGGTATAGTTTCTTATACGGTTCGGTTCGTCGGCCGCCACGGTGTTGTATCCCAAACCCCATTGCAACGTTTGGTTGTCGGCTATACGATGGTTGCCGAGAAGTTGATTGACCATGAGTTGAGTCGTTTTCAGATTCATGTCGCGGGCAAAAAAGGAGTTGGATATTTCGTCCATATCCAGTTTGTATCCTTCGCCATTCCGTCCCTGCTCGTAAACATTATCCCTGAGCTTACCGACAAGCAAAAAGTTATAGTTTATCTTATGATTTTGATGAAACCGGTAGGCGAGGTTCACAAGGCCCGTGAGCGTTTCGTTGGATGTCCATGATTCGGTATCGAGAAACTCCGAATAAAGGACGTTTGAGTTGAAACGCCGGTATACGCCTTGGGTATAATTGTAATCTTTTTTATAAGAAAGCGTATAGAAAAGAGATAACGGATTTTCGAATAACTTGAACTCATATCCTCCAATCGTCGAGATGCCATAGTCCAACGGTGCGTTTCCTTTTGCGGGATCCCAGCTCTGTCGGGTCATCGCATCCAATAGATTGTATTTCCGGCTGTAGAACGTAGCTGTCGAGTTCGCTAAATTGGGCGATGCCTTAAAGTTGCCAAACACGTTGTTGGGGGTTACACTCGAATTGAATCCTCCCTGCAAGCCGATGGAGAACTGCTCGATGAACTCTTTCGAGACGATGTTTACATTTCCGGCTGTTTGGTCGATATAACTTTCGGGATCATACGTTTTGCTGATACCGATATTTTGAATGACACTCGTGTCGAAAAGTCCCAAGTCGATATTTTTCTTATCCACGTCATCCGATGGAATAGGCAAGCCGTTCATTGTGGTCGACAGATACCGGTCGCCCAACCCTCTCACGTACACGTCGCCGGAAGTCTCGCTGCGCACTACGCCCGTGATTTTGCCTGTGGCCGTTGCCGCATCCGATACCCCTTGCATGGAGAGTTGTTTCGCTCCCACGCTTTCGCGGATGACGGTTGCGCCTTTCTGGTCCATGAGCAGAATGCGTTCGGATTCTTTTCTGGGGGTGGCGACCACCACCACTTCATCGAGGCCGATATCGTCGGTCTGCATTTCCAAATGGAGGATGGTTTCTTTGCCGCCTTCCACCAATACATTCTCTATGACAAACGAGGTGTATCCTATGTATGTGGCTTTGAGGGTGTAATTTCCGGGAGAGATATTCGCTATAACGAACCCCCCATCGAGGTCGGCCGCTGCGCCGTTGGTCGTTCCTTCAATCAGTACCGAAGCGCCGATAAGAGCTTCTTTGGTTTTGGCATCCGTAATCTTTCCTTTTATCGTGCCGTGTTGTGCCAAAACGGCATTGGATAAACCCAGGAAAAACAAAAAAGTTATCAATAACTTTGATAAAGAGGTCTTATTTATCACAAACTCCAATATTTTTAATTTATATTCATTTCGGTTTTCGGCACAAAGGTCTTGTATTTTTGTTACAGACCCGTTACGATGCGGTTACATTTTTGTTAAGTTTTTATTGGAGGGTCAGAAACTGTTTAAATTTCTTACGAAGTCTATATTTGAAATTCTTCGCCTTCAAAAAGTTTCTTTTTTGTATTCTTCTTCCTTTTATTTGGCTCAAATAGCCCGCTATTATCGTCAAAACAAGAAAGAATACTCCTAAAAAATAATTCTTTTTGAAGCAGCGAAACAAATTTAAACAGTTTCTAAGTATTTCCTGGTGTATGCTGGTATATAAGCGTTAAAAGTCGTTCTTGAGCGGTCGGCAAGTTGTTCCGATGCCAAAAAAGTGTTTACCGACCCGTCGGCAACCCCTTTTGACCCCTGAAAGAGGCTTGCCGACCCGTCGGTCATTGATTTTATCCCCAAAAAAGTGTTTACCGACCGGTCGGTAATCGCTTTTTACCCCTAAATAACTTTACCGACCCGTCGGTAATCATTTTTTTCGTATGTACACGACTTGCCGACCCGTCGGCAATGCCTGTCGATATATAAAAAGGCCCGGGTATTGATGCGGAGTTGTTGTTCAAGAGTGAAAAAGGACAAAAAAATGCCGGATCATACCGATCCGGCCTATCTATTTTAGTTTCCCTTTCAAGGGACGCATCACTTTAACCTGTTTGTAAGCGAAAGAAGGGCTATTTTCCTTCCTGCTTCATTAAGTATTCTGCAATCTGCACGGCATTGAGAGCTGCACCCTTCCGTATTTGGTCTGAAACCGTCCAGAAAGTCAACCCTTTTTCGTTCGTCAGGTCCTTGCGGATGCGCCCTACATATACCGCATCTTTTCCGGCGATATCCAACGGCATCGGGTATTCTTTCTTCGCCGGATTATCGACGACGATAACTCCTTCGGCGCGGCTAAATGCTTCGCGCGCCTCTTCTATCGACAAGGGCCTTTCGGTTTCGATCCATGTCGCCTCGGAATGGGCGCGCATCACGGGCACCCGGACGCACGTGGCGCTCACTTCGATGTCGGAATGCATGATCTTGCGCGTTTCGTTGTACATTTTCATCTCTTCCTTCGTGTATCCGTTGTCGGTAAACACATCGACCTGAGGGATCAGGTTGAATGCCAATTGATAGGCGAATTTATCGATGGTCGGCGGCTCGTTGTTAACGAGTTGGCGGTGCTGGTCTTCCAGTTCCCGCATGGCCGATGCGCCGGCGCCCGATGCGGATTGGTAGGTGGATACATGCACTTTTTTGATATGGGTGATATCTTCGATGGCTTTTAAGGCCACGACCATTTGAATGGTGGTGCAATTGGGGTTTGCGATAATGCCGAGCGGGCGCTTCAGTGCATCTTCGGGATTGACTTCCGGTACGACCAACGGAACATCCTTATCCATGCGGAAAGCGCTCGAGTTATCGATCATGATGGTCCCGTGCCGTGTAATGGTTTCGGCAAACGCTTGCGAAGTACCTCCCCCGGCCGAAACAAAGGCGATGTCGATGTCTTTGAAATCATCGCCGTGTACCAGTTCTTTTACCTTTATCGATTTGTTCTTGAATGGATAAGAAGTCCCCGCACTGCGCGAAGAACCGAACAATACCAGTTCATCTACCGGAAAGTTTCTTTCATCCAATAAGCGAAGTAATTCTTGTCCTACAGCTCCGCTTGCTCCAACAATGGCTATATTCATCTTGAAAAAAATTATCGTTAAACAGTTAATTGAGATTTTGTCACAGGCGCCGTTAGCTGCCGATTGGCGGCAAAGATATGAAAAAATTACCGTACGGCGACTTTTTTGACGAGTTTACCCGCCTTAATAATATAATAACCGCGCGGCAGGTCGACGGCATACTCGTTGGTTCCGGATTTGATGCGTTGACTGTATATTTTCACGCCCATAATGTTATAGACTTCCAATACATCGTCCGAGGGGAGATTTTCTATCACGATGCGGTTTTGTGCAAGGGTCAGTTTGGGCAATTGCCGCGCATCTTCCGTGGCAAAGCGCACCGAGTCTTGCGGCAAAGATTGCGCAAACCCCGGCAGCACAAACAGGCATATCCCTAAAACCGTTATGTAGAAACCTTTCATATAAAATAGGATAATAGTGCAAAAGTATAAAAAATATAGATTCCGCCGCCTCTTTTACCTTAAAATTATTGTGCCCGGGGATATTGCTTGAAGCGAAGGGCTATAGTTCTATGACTTTGCCCTCGTTGGCCAATTCGGTGTCGGGAAATACCGCCATCGCCTCTTTCAGCAGTTGGTCCAATTCGTTGTACCGAGAAGAGAAATGGCCGATAACTAATTTCTTTACGTTTGCCGCACGGGCTATTTCGGCTGCCTCGCGCGCCGTGGAGTGGAATGTTTGCTTGGCGCGTGGCAGTTCTGTTTCGGCAAAAGTAGCCTCATGATACAATACGTCTGCGTTCTCGATATAAGGGATTATTTCGGGGAAATACGCCGTGTCGGAACAATAGGCATATTTTCGCGGCGGCGCGGCGGGATAGGTGAGCGAGCGATTCGCGATGACCGTTCCGTCGGGCGTTACAAAATCTTCTCCGGCTTTTATGGACGAAAGGCTGTGGAGAGGAATTTGGTAAAAATCGATCCTCTCCCGGATGATATGCCTCTGGCCTTCTTTCTCTTCAAACAGGAATCCGCAGGTCGCGATGCGATGATTCAGCGGAAAGGAATGCACCCGCATCGATTTGTTCTCCATGATCACCTGATGGTTGTACGGATCGAGTGGATGCAGGTTTATCCGGAAAGGGAAATGCTGTCCGAAGTAATTTATCAGGAGGTCGATGAACTTTTGCAGATCTTGATGCCCGTAAATCGTCAGATCACCCGTCCTGCCGAGCAGACTGAGGGTGGACAGCAGTCCCGGAAGGCCGAAAATATGGTCGCCGTGCAGATGCGAAATAAAAATGCTATGCAGTTTGCCGATGCGCGATTTGAATTTGCGCATTTGCAACTGCGTCCCTTCGCCGCAATCGATCATGAACAGCTTTTCGTTCATATTGACTAACTGTGACGAGGGGTTGTGCAACGTGGTCGGAAGGGCCGACCCGCACCCTAATATGGTAATATCGAACCGATTCATTTTATGGAATACCGATTAGTTTATGGATTTGCAGGCTCAGGCTCCATATTGGATTCTCCTTTATGAGCGAAACGCAATAGGCTACATTTTCTTCTATCACGTGTTGCCCGTCGAAAATAGGGCTTAAAAAGTATCGTTTAGCCACCGGAAGAATCGATATATCCGGCAGCGGATCACCTTTTTGCATGGGAAAACGCAATTCGTCCGCTTGGGGAATAATGGTTTTCACCCGTTCGAAATGCAGCTTGGGGCTACACGTAATATAATCGATACCGGCGGGGATCCTTCGCGTACCATTGGTCTCGATGGCTTGCCGGTAGCCTTTCTCCTTGAAAAAAGCGACTTTTTCGTCGGTCAGTTGCAGGGTAGGTTCGCCACCCGTCCACACGATCCACTTCGCCGCAAAAGGACGTATATGCGCTGCAATCTCGTCCAACGACATTTTCGTTCCCGTTTCGAAATCGGTATCGCAAAACGAGCACGCCAGATTGCATTTGGTGAGGCGGATAAAGATCGACGCTTCGCCCGCTCGTCCGCCTTCGCCTTGCAGCGAATAAAACAGTTCGTTAACGGTCAGGTTCATAGATAGCCGAAGTCTTAGGCGTTTCACTTACTTCCACCGCATACAGTTCGGGGAACATCGGTTTAAACACCTCGTACAACAAGCGGGCGAGGTTCTCCGCCGTCGAATTCAGCGGTGCCATGATGTCGTTCAGGTTCCGGTGATCCAGATGTTCGTCGATATAACTTTTAACGGGTTTCAGGTCGTTATAATCGCGAACGAACCCGTTTTCGCTTAATTTTTCAGAACGTAAGTGTATTCTGACCACGTAATTATGCCCGTGCAAACGCGAGCAGGGATGGTCGTCGGGCAACCCCTTCAACTGATGCGCAGCCGAAAACGAAAACTCTTTACTTATTTTATACATAGCCGGAATTGTTTTTATTTAATAAGGCTTCAGGGGGCCTGAATGTTCAATTGCAGATGACTCCGCAACGGATAATGGTCGGAATATGTCACTTTATCGACCTTCGTCCGATAGGCCTTTATATCTTTGCTGTGCAAAATATAATCGATGCGGAAAAGAAAGAAATCTTCGTGATAGGTAATGCCCGGGCCGAAGCCGGTCGATGCGTAGGCGTCTTCCAATCCCTTTTTCATTTGACTGTAAGCATAAGAGATGGGCGTATCGTTGAAGTCTCCGCAAACGATCGTACCTTTTGTTTTCTGTGTCGCGATGTAGTTCTTCACTTTCTGCACCTGTCCTACACGTTGGCGGTAGGCGGCGCCCAGCCTTGAGCGGATGTTGGTCGTTACTTCCTCGAGTTTCACCGAGTCGCTGTTTTGAAGAAAATCGCTGTAAAGCTTTTTGTCTTCGGCTCGGATGCTGTTCGATTCCAGATGCACATTGGCAACCGTATATTTTTGCCCTTCGATGTCGATGGTATACACGACCGCCCCGTTGAAAGACGATTCGAAATGCACTTCATGCGCATTCTCGATAGGAAATTTCGAGAAGCAAGCCAATCCGTACAAGTGGTATTTTCCGGACGATTCCAATCCGGTGACCGACCGGTAGGGATATTTATTGAGAATACGGTTGACGTCTTGTTGCGAAATAATCGATTGCCCCGTCTTACTCACCAGATACTCTTGCAGGCATACGATATCGGCGTCGGTAGCGGCGATATAATCCAGAATAGGATGTTCGTTCGTCTTCTTATCCCGTTCCCCGGGAAAACCTTCCACGTTATACGTCAATATTTTAATGGCGTCTTTGGGAGCGGAAGGCGGAAAGAGATGCATCGGGAAAAAAGTGGCGAATGGCTGGTAGCAAAGAATGAGCGATACGATACCGATCAGCACGAATTTCCATTTCGAAAATACGATCCAGAAAATCACATACGCGATATTGACCAATAATATGCCGCCAAACGCGATACCGATATAGGAGAAGAAATTGGTTTTGAGCGGCGAGACTCTCCACGAAAGTAAGGAGCAAAAAAGAAGCAGCATCGCGGCCACGTGGGTAGCGAAAATAATCCATTTCAAGCTCCCGAAGAAGCGGATTTTCTTATTTTTTGCTGGCATCGAACAATTTCTTTTTTTCGTTTTCCGATAAACTACCGTATCCGGAATGCTTCAGTTTGTCTAAAATAACGTCGATCTCCTCCTGTTCACTCTGTTTCCGGCGATTATATTCCCGGTCGTTTTCATGACGCGTATAGTTGACTTTCAACTTCGTCTTTTTCTTCCGGGGCTTCAATAAATTCACAAAAGCATCTATCAGTTTGCCGGCCCATCCGGTAATATCGCTTCCTTTCTTATACTGTACGGCAAAGAGATAGCCCAGAAGAGCTCCCCCGATGTGGGCGATGTGGCCTCCGGGATTAGCCGCGTCGCCCAGCGAAAGAAAATCGAGCAGGAACGCGAAGATGGCTATATAGACTATCTTGATGCGTCCGAGGAATAACAGGTTCAGTTGCACGTCGGGGCGATAGAACGCCGCCGCCATCACGATAGCCATTACCGCCGCCGAAGCGCCGATCATCCATCCCGGGCCCATATTCACGTAATAAGGCAGGGTATTGAACGCCGCCACATATAATAAGGCGCCGGCCAATCCCCCCATCACATAAAGGCTCCCCAACGTGCGCCCCGAAAAGTATTGCAGGAAAATCTTCCCGAACCAATACAACCAAAGCATATTAAAAAGCAGATGCAGGAACCCTTCATGTACGAACATGTACGTAATAGGCGTCCAAAACAAAAACAGCAATTCGCCAATGTCCGACGGTACTCCCAGATACGTGATCAAGCCTTCCGAGTGCACATTGAACAAGGTGAAAACCACATGGATGACCTTGATAAAAAGGAATACCAGCACATTGATGAAAATGAGCTTCGTCATCACATCGCCGGTTTTGTACTTATATTTTAATTGTTCAATAAAATCCGCCATGTAATTTGTCTTTTTTTCTCCAATACAATATCATAAATATTCCGAAGAGCATTCCCCCCAAGTGGGCAAAGTGCGCGACATTGTCGCCCGAAAAGTTGCCGACGCCGAAAAACAGTTCGAATACCCCGTAACCGATAACAAACCATTTCGCCTTGATGGGAAAAGGAAAAGGGATAATGAATAGTTCGGCATTCGGGAATAACATTCCGAAGGCAAGAAGGATGCCGAAAACGCCTCCCGATGCACCGATGGTAACCGTGTTGAGCAATATATTAAATCCCCCTTGTACCGGGTCGGTATAATTCATATTTTGCTGCAATAAATCAAAGCCGTGGTGATAGACCTCACTGAGTGCCGCGGCGTCCATGCCGCTTTTGATGGCCTGCAAACGGATATACACCACTAACATTTGAATGAGCGCCGCCCCGATGCCGGTGACAAAATAATAGGTGAGAAACCGCTTTTGTCCCCAAGCCTGTTCGAGCGTCCTGCCGAACATAAATACGGCGAACATGTTCGAGAAGACATGCATAAAGGAACTCGGGTCATGCAGGAACATATACGTAACCAGTTGATAGATGCGAAACCCTTCCGATCCGACATAATACAGTCCGAATGTTTTTGTCAAATCTGTCCCGCTCCGTAACAAAACAACCTGCGCCAACCATATCAGCACATTAATAATAATCAGATTCATTGTTACAGGAGGTACGATTCCTGCAAAACTGTTTTTATAATTATTCATTTTATTTTTTGTTCCTGATGAGCCACAAAAATACGTATTATTTCCATTGAATAGGGGTTTTTGAGGCAATAATTGGGGTTTTTTTAATGAAATCAAATACTTTTTTAACTATTTCTTGATTATTACTAATTTATGCTTTATATTTGGTGCGGAAAAAGGCTCATGCCTTGACTTAATGTATGTTTAATTTTTATATTTACGTTTTTTATGAATAAAACAGAACTAATTAATGCTGTTGCCGAAAAGTCCGGTCTCAGTAAAGTTGATGCTAAAAAAGCATTGGACGCTACCCTTGAAGCAATCACTGAAGAAGTAAAAGCTGGTGGTAAAGTAGTATTGGTAGGTTTCGGAACATTTGCCGTCTCCGAAAGAAGTGCAAGAAAAGGAATTAATCCTCGCACGAAAAAGCCGATCGATATTCCTGCTAAGAAAACGACTAAATTTAAAGCCGGTGCCGGATTATCCGATCTCTAATTACTCAGAAATGAAATTTATAAAAGGAGCAATCTGTTCAAAAAGATTGCTCCTTTTTGCGGCTTTTCGATAAATTTCTTTGCGAGAGATTCTTTTCAAGTAAAAATAATTTGTACCTTTGTGCTCCCAAAATAAGACTTCGTAGCTCAGTTGGTAGAGCAATTGACTCTTAATCAATGGGTCGAGGGTTCGAGCCCCTCCGAGGTCACCGGGGATGTTCTCAGAGTTCCATTTTAGTGTATTCGGGAACTCTGCTTTATAGAAATAATAAAGCGCCGTAAAATATTGAGTTTTACGGCGCTTTTCGTATACACCCGCCTTATGTTTGCCAAATCGTATCCCGTAATAACCGAAATCGCCGGCTCAACACATTACGATAATTGCTTTTTTACTTCATCCAACGAGTATCTTGTCCCGTCATCTGTGAGCTTATGCAGTTGGATTGTCAGTTTATCTTGCAGATACTCTATATCACTCTCGGTCAACTCGCTTAATATAGCCTCAAAAGCTTGTATTATTAATATCCTTTTGAAGCTATTTTTCTTTATGACATGGAAAAATCGGTTCTCTTTTAGTAGAAGAGAATTAAAGGCCGATATTATATCCAATGCTGAGTCCCAGATTAAAGAAGTTCTTTTCTCCGATAGCGTTGTTTTTGCTTCCGAATCCGGCGTCAAGGAAAAGAGAGAAGTCGAAATGATCATATGCATATCCTGCTGCCGGCGAGAAAACAAATGCTCCGTAGCTGGCGCCTAAAGCTCCGCCGATGCGAGGCTCCACATAGAATCCGTTTTCGATCCCTTGTTGCGTAAACCGGTATCCGATGAGCAGGGCGCCGTAATTGAAGGCATCATCCTTATCGTTGAGGATACTCGATAAAATTTTTCCGTCTCCGTACGGATTGTTTACCGCTTTCAGGGTTACACTCAGGTAATTGTTCTCGTTCTGAGCCATGAAGTTGTCTTGAGTCAGCCAACCGATGCTTCCTCCAAGGGCGAATTTCCCGTCTTTTTTGGTGTTTAAGACCATTCCCGGCTCAACCGACAAACGAAGATAATTCGTTTCCTGAGCCTTTACGTTTGTTGTAAAAATAACTGCTGCCGTCAGCAGTACAAAAAATGTTGCTTTGTTCATTTCATTTAGTTTTTTTGATTGTTGATATATAAAACACGCATTTATCCATACATTTTCTCATAGTACTTTTGATACTCTCCTCCCGTGATACGATCGAGCCATTCCTGATTCTCGAGATACCAGCGGACGGTATTTTCAATTCCGTCTTCGAAAGCGACGGAAGGATGCCATCCCAGTTCGTGAGTAATCTTGGAGGAGTCGATAGCATAGCGCAGGTCGTGACCCGCACGGTCGGTGACATAGGTAATCAGTTTGTCCGAACTGCCTTCGGGGCGGTTCAACAAGCGGTCGACGGTTCGAATCAGCGCCTTAATGAGATCGATGTTCTTCCATTCGTTTTTACCCCCTATATTATAAGTCTCCCCGCTTTTTCCATTATGAAACAGCAGGTCGATGGCCCGCGCATGATCTTCTACATACAGCCAGTCCCGCACATTTTCCCCTTTTCCATAAACCGGTAATGCTTTATTGTGACGGATGTTGTTGATAAATAAAGGAATCAGTTTTTCAGGGAACTGATAAGGCCCGTAATTGTTGGAGCAGTTCGAAAGAATAACCGGTAGCCCGTACGTGTCGTGATAGGCCCTTACAAAATGGTCGGAAGATGCTTTCGAAGCCGAGTAGGGCGAATGCGGATCGTAGCGGTTGGTTTCGCAAAATGCAGCATCGTCAAACGACAGCGCCCCGTAAACCTCGTCGGTGGAAATATGATAGAACCGTTTCCCCGTGAAATCGGGCTGCCAGGTCTGCCGCGCAGCTTCGAGCAAGTTGAGGGTGCCGAGCACATTGGTGCGGGCGAAAGAAAACGGATCGGTAATGGAACGGTCTACATGGCTCTCGGCCGCCAAATGAATCACGCCATCGATAGAATGTTCCTTAAAAATGCGCAGTAATCCTTCATAATCGCAAATGTCACCTTTAATAAAAGTATAGTTCGGTTTGTCTTCGATATCTTTCAGGTTTTCGAGGTTCCCGGCATACGTCAGTGCATCCAGATTGATAATCTTGTCGTGCGGATAAGCGTTGACAAATAAACGCACGACATGCGAGCCGATAAAACCGGCGCCGCCTGTTATAAGAATGTGTCGTTGTAAGTTCGTCATTTTCTTTATTGTTATATTAAATGATTATCTATATATAAAGTATCCGCTACTTTTTTAACCCCTCCCCGCTTCGCGGTACTCCCCTTATCGTAAGGGGAGAGTAGATAGATCGTACTCCGCAATCTGTCCCCTTAGGATAAGGGGACGAGCGAGGAACGAGCGGAGGGGTTATTTTCAGGTTGCTTTGCGGATAATCATATTGTTTTTTAATATTATTTCTCCGATTGCAAAAACTCTTGGAGGAATGGATTCTTCTTGTCTTTCTCCGACAACAAGATATCCTTTTCCGCGATCTTCCAATCGATTTTCAAAGAGGGGTCATCCCAACGGATACCGCCTTCGCTTTCCGGATGATAATATTCATCGCATTTATATTGAAAGAGGGTCTCAGGACTCAATACCACAAAGCCGTGGGCGAATCCGCGCGGAAGAAACAACTGCCGTTTGTTTTCGGCGGTCAGTTCAACCGCTACATGCTGTCCGAACGTCGGCGATCCCTTCCGGATGTCGACCGCCACATCCAAAACGGCGCCTTTGATAACCCGCACCAGTTTGGCTTGGGCGAACGGCGGCTTTTGGAAATGCAATCCGCGCAGTACCCCGTAACTCGATTTCGATTCGTTGTCTTGCACAAAATGCGTGTCGCACACCTTTTCCCGAAATATCTTTTCCGAAAACGATTCAAAAAAATAGCCCCTTTCGTCTCCGAATACTTTCGGCTCGATAATAACGACCGAAGGGATTGTTGTTGGAATAATTGTCATCTTCTAATCTCTTAAAAGTTTCATCAAATATTGTCCGTACCGGTTTTTATTCATCGGCCCGGCGATTCGCCGTAAGTCATCTTCGGTAATCCATCCGTTACGGTAGGCGATTTCTTCGAGACAGGCAACCTTAAGCCCTTGTCGTTTCTCGATGACCTCTACGAATGTCGAAGCTTCCGACAAAGACTCATGCGTGCCCGTATCGAGCCAGGCAAACCCCCTGCCCAGTAATTGCACTTTCAGGGAATCTTCCCGAAGGAATTGTTGATTTACGCTTGTAATTTCAAGCTCTCCCCGTGCCGACGGCTTGATTTGCTTGGCCACGTCGAGCACTTTATTCGGATAAAAATAAAGGCCGATAACGGCATAGTTCGATTTGGGATGAGCGGGTTTTTCTTCCAGCGAAAGAGCCTTTCCTGTTTCATTAAATTCCACGACTCCGTAACGTTCCGGGTCGTTGACATAATATCCGAAAATAGTTGCATGGCCGTTTTCGGCATTGGTCGACGCTTCCTTTAGCATCGCACTGAATCCCTGTCCGTAAAAAATATTATCACCCAATACCAGGCATGCCGTGTCGTTTCCAACAAACGGTTCGCCGATAAGGAACGCCTGTGCCAATCCGTCGGGACTGGGCTGTTCGGCATATTCGAAACGGACGCCATAATCCGAGCCGTCGCCTAACAGGCGTTTAAAGCCCGGTAAGTCGACCGGAGTGGAAATGATGAGGATATCTCTAATTCCCGCCAACATGAGGGTGGAAATAGGATAGTACACCATCGGTTTGTCGAAAATCGGGAGTAATTGTTTTGAAACGCCTTTTGTTATGGGATACAATCGCGTTCCCGAGCCTCCCGCCAATACAATTCCTTTCATATATCATAAAGATTAAAGAGCTACGGCAAAAGTACAACTTTATTTTTATTTGCAGGACTTTTCCCGCTAAAAGAAAAGCCGCCCGCCGTGTTTTTCTGTCCCTTTCAAAGAGATGATCGGGGGGATATCGAATGAAATTGATAAATGAGTAAATCATTTTTTCGGTTATATGATCTATTTGACGTATTTTTGTGATTAAATTAAATAAAGGTAACCCCTCCGCTCGTTTCTCGCTCGTCCCCTTATGCTAAGGGGACAGTTGCGGAGTGCAACTTCTTTACTCTCCCCTTACGATAAGGGGAGTACCGCGAAGCGGGGAGGGGTTAAAAAAGAAATTGGACGCTTTGCGGATAATCATATTAAATTTCTAAAAATAAAACAGATGAAAAGAGATGCACGGATCTTTGAGATCATAGAGAAAGAACGTCAACGTCAGGTAAAAGGCATTGAACTGATTGCTTCCGAGAACTTCGTCAGTGAAGAAGTGTTGCAAGCAATGGGATCGGTATTGACCAATAAATACGCCGAAGGGTATCCCGGCAAGCGGTATTATGGGGGATGCGAAGTGGTCGATTTAAGCGAACAGCTTGCCATCGACCGGTTGAAAGAACTGTTTCATGCCCAGTGGGCGAATGTACAGCCGCATTCGGGCGCTCAGGCCAATATGGCGGTATTCCTCGCTTGCTTGAATCCCGGAGATAAGTTTATGGGATTGAATCTTTCACACGGAGGGCATTTATCGCATGGTTCGCCTGTGAACTTCTCCGGATTGGTTTATCAACCTCTTGAATATAATGTCCGCGAAGAAGACCAGCGCGTTGACTACGACCAACTCGAAACGGTGGCGCGTGCCGAGCAGCCGAAACTCATCATTGCCGGAGCGTCGGCTTATTCACGCGAATGGGATTATGCCCGCATTCGTAAAGTGGCTGACGAAATAGGGGCTATCTTCATGGTCGATATGGCGCATCCTGCGGGATTGATCGCTGCCGGCTTACTCGAAAATCCGTTGAAATATGCGCATATTGTCACTTCTACGACGCATAAAACGTTGCGTGGTCCGCGGGGAGGAATCATTCTTCTTGGAAAAGACTTTGACAATCCTTGGGGTTTAAAGACTCCGAAAGGGGAAGTGAAGAAAATGTCGGCGATTCTTAATTCGTGCGTTTTTCCCGGAGTACAGGGCGGTCCGCTGGAGCATGTCATTGCGGCCAAAGCCGTGTCGTTTTACGAAGCATTGCAGCCCGAATTCAAAACCTATCAGACGCAGGTGAAAAAGAATGCCGCCGTGATGGCGAATGCTTTTATCGATAAAGGCTACAAGGTGGTGTCGGGCGGAACCGACAATCACTGTATTTTGGTAGACCTCCGCACGAAGTTCCCCGATCTGACCGGGAAGGTTGCGGAAAAAGCATTGGTACAGGCGGATATTACCACGAACAAAAATATGGTTCCATTCGACAGCCGTAGTCCCTTCCAAACGTCCGGATTGCGCTTCGGTACGCCGGCCATTACTACCCGCGGCGCAAAAGAAGACGTGATGGAGTTGATTGTCGAACTGATCGATACGGTGCTTTCCGATGCGGATAACGAAAAAACCATCGCTTCGGTGCGTGATAAAGTAAATGCCACGATGAAGGATTTTCCGTTATTTGCATGGTAGGTTAAGATTACACAGAGTGTCACGGAGATAACACAGAGGGCACGGAGAGAAATTATATCTAATTATGGATTATAATAGGATTACAGGGCAGATAATAGCCGATGCTATGAATGTTCATAGAGTATTAGGCCCCGGAATGTTGGAAAGCGCAAATTCTTACTTATATGCGTTTTGCAAAAAAGCATATCGGATTATTGATTAACTTCAATACAACTCTTTTGAAAAATGGCATAAGACGATATATCTTATAAACTCTGTGCCCTCTGTGCAGACTCTGTGTTTCTCTGTGTAACAATAAGATTATGATTTGAATATTCTGCAAACCGACATAAAGTTTGTTCCGGGTGTAGGCCCCAAGCGTGCGTCGATTCTCAATAAAGAGATCGAGGTTTTTACGTTGGGCGACCTGTTGCGCTACTACCCTTACCGGTATGTAGACAGGACGAGAATGTATTATATCCACGAAATAGATAATTCGATGGTGTACATTCAACTCAAAGGCCGCATCACCGCTTTCGAAACTTTCGGAGAGGGACGCAAACGACGTTTGGTGGCTCATTTCACCGATGGCACGGGTTTCATAGACTTGATATGGTTTCAGGGAATTAAATTTATTGAGAACTCGCTAAAGCTCAATCAGGAATACATCGTTTTCGGAAAGCCCTCCTTATTCAATAACCGGTGGAATATCGCGCATCCCGATATCGACCCGTATGAAAGCGAAGGTGATCGCCCCGAAGGCCTTTTCGCCTTTTATAATACCACCGAAAACATGAAGCGGAATTATCTTAATTCCAAAGCGGTGCAAAAGCTTATTCATAATGCTTTCGGTATGATCCGCGAACGCGTTCCCGAGTCGCTCCCGCCCGATGTGATCGCTGCCGCCCATCTGATGCCTTTCCATGATGCGCTCGAAAATATTCATTTTCCCAAGTCTCCTCCTTTGTTACGGGATGCCGAATTCCGGTTGAAGTTCGAAGAACTGTTTTATATTCAATTGAATATTGTCCGTTATGCTTCCGACCGGAAAGCCAAACTCAAGGGCTTCGTTTTCGAAAAAGTAGGGAAATATCTGAATGCTTTTTATGCCACCAAACTGCCTTTCGAACTGACGAATGCGCAAAAAAGGGTTATTCGTGAAATCCGTCGCGATACGGCGTCGGGCAAGCAGATGAACCGGCTATTGCAGGGCGACGTAGGAAGCGGCAAAACACTCGTGGCGCTCATGTGTATGCTCATCGCTATTGATAACGGGTTTCAGGCGTGCTTGATGGCGCCTACCGAAATCCTTGCATCGCAGCATTACGAAACGTTTCGCTCGATGCTCGACGGCCTCGGCCTTCCGGTTGCATTACTTACCGGCTCTACTCGGAAGAAAGAACGCGAAAAGATTCATCAGGCGTTGCAGTCGGGCGAACTGCCGATACTCATCGGTACCCATGCGCTGATTGAGGATGTCGTGCAGTTTCAGAATCTCGGATTTGTGGTGATCGACGAGCAGCACCGTTTCGGCGTGGCCCAGCGGGCATCGCTTTGGTCGAAAAACGACCGTCCCCCGCATGTCCTGGTAATGACGGCTACCCCTATCCCTCGGACCTTGGCCATGACGGTGTACGGCGATCTCGACGTTTCCGTCATCGATGAACTTCCCCCGGGACGGAAGCCCGTGCAGACCGTTCATCGTTTCGATAAAAAGCGCGGGGCGCTTTTTCAGTTTATCCGGGAACAGATTCGTGCCGGGCGGCAGGCGTATATCGTCTATCCGCTGATTGAAGAAAGCGAAAAGATGGATTTGAAGAATCTGGAAGACGGTTTCAAGCATATTCGGGAGGCTTTTCCCGAGTTTACCGTGTGTAAGATGCACGGGCGGATGAAGCCGACAGAGAAAGAGGATGTCATGCAACAGTTTATTACCAACAAAGCGCAGATAATGGTGTCGACGACCGTTATCGAAGTGGGGGTGAACGTTCCGAATGCTTCGGTAATGGTGATCGAAAGCGCGCAGCGTTTCGGGCTGTCGCAATTGCATCAGTTGCGAGGCAGGGTAGGGCGCGGCGCCGACCAATCTTATTGCATCCTCATCACACCCTACGAGCTTTCGGCCAATACCCGTAAACGGATGGAGATCATGACCGAAAGCAACGACGGATTTGTGATTGCCGAAGCCGATTTGAAACTCCGTGGCCCCGGCGATTTGGAAGGAACGCAGCAAAGCGGTATTCCTTTTTCCCTTAAACTGGCCGATTTGGTACGGGATACCGACATCCTTTTCCGTGCGCGTGAAATTGCGGAGGAGGTCATCGATAAAGACCCGGCTCTTGAACATCCCGATCATTTGGTGCTTAAACAGGAATTGAGCCGATTGAGCGGAAATCGTTATGATTGGGGCAGGATAAGCTGATATTCAAGTCTTATGCCTTCTTATTTTAACCGGATTTTGCCTTGTGTCGAATATATCGCTAATTTCTATTCGATTTTTATTCTTATTGAACCAATAGATGATTTTATATTTTTTATACACTAAGCATCGGAAGTTTTCTTTTCGATCTAAAAGTAACTCCTCCCTTTGTCCGATTTCAGCATAGTCACCTAAAGTGAGAGTCGTTTCTACAATTCTCTTAACAAGATTTTCCGCAACGGTAATACTTGCGTTAGCTTTATAATAATCAAAGATGTTCTTTAATTCTTTTTTTGCAAACACAGTCCAAAAGATTTTTATTTCCATTGATTTATTTCGGAAAGTAATTGTCCGGCCTCAATGACCCTGTCATTTTCGGAATCTTCAAGCGATTGTTCGATTCGTTTATTAAATTCTTCAACAGTCAAAGGTTCGGGATGGCTTCGATAGTCATACAGTACCTTTTCGAGGCGGGACATCAGTTCTTCATTCTGTACCTGTAAAAACTCTTGAATAAAATTTAGTTTTCTACTCTGAATATCCATAATTGTATATTTTATGAGTACAAATATACAGATTTTTTATCGGAAACATCTATAGATGACAATAAACGGACAAAGTTGAACAATAAGCGGAAACAATTTGTTTATTAACTGATTAGTGTTCATATATAAAAGAAAATAGTTAAAAAAGATGTTGCTTATGTTAGGTATTGTATTATTAGCGTCCGGACTTACCGGCGCAACGCAGAGGGAAAGTGCAGTGGTGGACAGCATGCTCGAGTCTTCAACTTCAACGGAACGTCATGTTGCCGTATTGGTAACGGAAGGGTTTCAGGATGCCGAGGCTTATATGCCGATAGGTTATCTGGCAAATAGAGGCGTAAATATTACCGTAATAGGTCCTGATACCGGGAGGGTAAAAGCGTATAACAGCGATTTCGAAATCGTGATTGATAAAGCCGTTAGCGATGTAACTCCCGATGATTTCGACGCCCTGATCATTCCGGGCGGCAAAGCTCCCGCCAAGTTAAAAGAGGATCCGGCATCGGTGGAATTTGCAAAAAACTTTTTTAATACGGGAAAGCTGGTAGCGGCCATTTGCCATGGTCCCCAAGTGCTTGCCGCGGCGGGTGTGCTGAAAGGTGTGACAACGACCGGCGTTAATTCCATTCAAGGTGAACTGGAAGCGGCCGGAGCCAAGTACCTCGATCAGGCCTTGGTGACCGATAAAAACTTAATTACCTCCCGCGTGCCGGATGATCTTCCGGTATTTGCAGAGGCTATCGATAAAGCGTTGAATAGTGCTCGATAATAAGGTTTGTAATTAATTGTAACCGGGGGTGTCGCTCTTTGAAGTGACGCCCCCGGTTTGTTTTATATCTTTACGATAATTCCGATGGTCGGCAGGATTGTACCGCTATACGACTCGATTTGGCGCAGCAGTTGCTTTTGTTCCGGGTCGGCGGGATCGTCCATCACCTCTCCGTTTGCATCCTTATTGGTGTAAATCGGAGGGTTTTGCGATTGGAAGTTATATACATTCTGGATGTCGGTATATACATTCAACACCCATTTATCGAAATAAAATTCCTTATCGATGCGCACGTCGAGCTGATGGGATCTTCGCAGTCGCAGCGAGTTGAACTTGTTGTAATCGATATATACTTGCCGGGTGATAGCCCATGCTTCCTTGTTTGTCGAGAGATCGCTGTCGATAGGGGAGTAAGGCGCCCCGCCCACCATACGCCATCGCATGGCCAAATGCCAGTTCTTAGGAAGGCGATAACTGCTTATCACATTCACCATGTGGCGGGTATCCCAACCGGAAGGGCGGTACGTGCCGTTTTTATCGGTGAACTCGCTGCGAAAAAAAGTGTACGTGACGGTCGTGTTGAGGCGGTTCCAATCGATGAGCTTGCCGGAAAACTCCACCCCGTATGCGCGGCCTTTTCCCGTGGAGACAATCTCTTCGTCGCCGATCTGTCCGTAATCGGTTCCTTTGCTGGCGATACTTACTCCTTCCGATACCGATAGGGGATAGTGGCGGTAGTGTTTGTAGAAACTCTCTAAGGAGAAACGCATCTTTCCGGAGGGAAGATATTCCATTCCGGCGATTGCTTGATCGGAAAGGATGTGCTTCAACATTTCGTTCCGGTTGACATATTCGCCGTCACCGTTTTTGTATCCCAAAGTCGTATAAGCGGGCCGCATGGCGTATCGGCCGATATTGGCGTTAACAGTCCATCGATTGTCGAGTTTATACGATGCCGATATTCGTGGAGACAACTGTCCGATAGGGTTCTGCATATTGCGGTTGAAGTTGTTGCCGATCGAGCTGACCCCTATCGAGAGGGAGAGTTTTTCATCAAAATAAGTATCGGAAGCCTGTGCAAAAATTTGATAGCCGAATAAATCCAAATCCGAAGCGTAACGGAGTTCGGAAGCATTGCCGTCGATGAAGCGTTTCCGGTACGTTTGATTGGTATAATGCGCGTATTGGAGTCCGGCCCCGGCCAATAGCCTGAAGGGCAATCCCGAATATGTCCGTTCGAAACGGAGTTTGTTTTCGGCCTCATCCGAGGTGTAATCGGACAGGCGGGGTTGCGTATCGTCGTTGTCGGGATATTTGAAATTGTTGTTTCGAAGCATGTTCCTGCTCAATACCCATGTGTCGTGATAGTTTTCCGCGAAATGCTTGTATACCGCTCCCACCGCATAGTTCCATTGCCGGTAAACGGGTAGATATCCCAATACATATCGTTGCGCCTCCGTGCCCTTGTCTTGTAAAGCCGTGTTCAGCGTCATGTTGTCTATGGCGCCGATGCCGATAAAGGATAGCTCGTTTTTCGGGTCGATACGGTATTTATATTTCAATTGGAAGTCGTTGTAGGTGGGAAGAAAAGGCAGTCCGATCAGTTTAAACAGTAATTGGAGATACGATTGGCGTGCCGAGACGATGAACGTCGATCTTTTGCCTATGGGGCCGTCTATGGTGAGAGCAGCGTCCGAAGCGCCGACGGACAACTTCGTGTGAATGCGGTCTTGGCTGCCGTCTTTCTGCCGGATTTCCATCACCGAACTTAAGGCATTGGGACGGTTGGCGGGGAAGGCGCCGGTATAGAAATCGATTTGCCGTACAAAGTCGGGATTGACCACGCCCACCGCGCCGCCCGAGGACCCTTGCGTGGCGAAGTGGTTGATAACGGGCAGTTCGATACCATCCAAATAGAATACATTTTCCGACGGCCCTCCGCCGCGCACGATGAGGTCGTTGCGGTTGGGATCGGTAGCCGCCACTCCGGGCAGCGTCTGAATGATTTTCGATACGTCGCGGTTGGCGCCCGCCGCTTTTTCGATATCTTTCACACCCACGGTCAAGAGGGAGAGGGGACTTTCGATGCGTTTCAAATCGACTTTCGGGGTTACCACCACGGCATTAATCAGAACGGAAGATTCGGGTACCGCGATATCGATAAAAGCCGTTTGGTTTCCCTGCACCTGAATCTCCGGTGATAGGGTCGTGCGGAAACCTACGTAGCTCACGACGAGGCGTACAAATCCCGCTTCTACGCCGGTAAAGGTGAAGTTCCCGAGCGAGTCGGAAGTCGTGCCGGTAGTGGTTTCCTGAATTTGGATGGTGGCAAGTTCGAGCGGTTCGTTATTTTTTTCATTGAATACCCGCCCGCGGATAGTGCCTTTTTGGGCGTGAGAAAAGATAGTAATGCCTAACAATATGGCGATTAAAGCGAATTTTTGCATAATAGTGTGGGTAAATCAAATGTCTCATCTATTGATATTAGGTTATATAATTGACATTACATTGAAATTACCGATGAATATTTTTTATTTGCCTTATACAACAATAAGCTATCCGGTATTGTTTTATAAAACGCAAATACTTTAATCTGGTTTGCAAAATTCTCTCTTAAAGAAGGCACTCTCGGAAGAAATGCTATTAAAAATTTGCATCAAGAGTTAATCTATAATGTATTAAGCCACTCAACCGTATACTGTACACTTATATGTGCTTCGAGCAAATCTATCGGAAGATAAAAATAATGATTGGATGATTCAAATCCAATCGTCGGATCCTTTTTCACTAAAGGCAGTAATGATTGGATTAATTCCAATTCCTGATAAGCCGCCTTTCGCATTTCAGCTATGCATAATTTCTTTTCCTCGTCCATTGTATTTGATGCGAGAAAGCGATTCCTGGCATCGGTAAAACGAGCTTGCTCGGCTGCTGATCGCAAATGGATTTCCACAACCTCCATTCTGGTTTGTAAAGATTCCAGATTCTCGAGGAACGCTCCCTTGGGTTTCTTTTCGATATTTTTTAACACAGCCACTCCATCAAAAAAGCCACGGGAACATTTATCCAATTGCGAGACCCATACCTGAACGGGATATATCGATCGCCAGGCATTTACATCATCGTAAGGAATCCCTACCATTGTAGCGCTGTATCCGGAAGGTTTTATAAAGAAAGGATTAGCCGGACCTGTTTGTTGCGGTCCTTTATATAAGGTTCCTATATGATAAGGATACTCTTTAAAACTCTCCGAGCACAATTGCCAGGATTTTCGAACATCACCGGCAATTTCTTTTCCATAGGTCTCTTCAGCCAACTTTTTCAAAGCCTCCTCCTTTTCACCTTGTTTCAGGGATTGGAATAATTTCAGATTTTCGGAAGGATAACCACCTAAACTCCAACTGAGCATTACTCCGTTAATATCCTGATTGGACAAATTCTCGGCGTGAGACGCTATCAAATCAAGTGCCGGTATTGCCGGCACTGCGGCAATTTCCCATGTAGAATTAACTTGTACCTTAGCAACGGTCTTTAAACCCGCATTTTTTGCCATCCTCCAATGACGTATCGCGCGAGGACCGGGTCCGACGGACGAAATGGAATATTCTCCAACATGCGACTCAATCCCTCCCCTTTCAATAGGCATTGACCATTCGCTTACAGACATAAGCCAACAATTTTTTGGCAGGTTGTTGATTATATGCTCAGCTTCAGCATCTATCCAGCCCCAATCCCAAACTAATACTTTAGCATCGGGATTTCCGCTTGTTACTCCCTCGTAAATAGCGGTGTTTATTTCAGCTATAATATCGCCGAAAGAACGTTTTGCGCATCTGCTGCACTGAGAGTGATTCCCGTGCGATGCGCAACTTGTTAAGTTTTCGGAAGCCGTAATGGTGAACACGCCGCCTAAACCGACTACCTGTTTAAAGACCTGCTCTAATGATGACGACAACCATTTAAGCACTTCCGGGTTCGATGTACAAAACGCTTGCAAATCACCCTCACGTACACCGCCCCATTCATTCCGGTCGGGATTGGAGGAGAAGAAATCAGGATGCATTGAGCGCGGTTCGTTTACATACAGATAGATTTTTATACCATATTTCGCAGCCCGTTTAACCAATCGGTTCAAACCTTCTATGCGTTGAAGCGCCTTTTCATCTCCCGGAAAGCCGTCCGATTCAAGTACCAACATTCGCAATACGGAATGCAACCAAATACCGTTGACCCCTTCCTGCGATAATTTCTGCAACATCCCCTCCGGATACGATTTTAAGTCCGGATCGAGTAAAGGATCGCCAAAGTCTGCAAAATAGGAATAGATAAGCCGTAAATCAAAATTGCTTTCATCCTGAGAGGAAACAATAGTGCTTTCAGGCTCTTGAAAGTCGTTTATAAAGGCGAATCTTGGTATTTCTTTATTAAAGGCATCCATACCTTTAGTGTACAGGGCTATTTTTGCGGCTTTAACCTCCATTTCTTTTGTGGGCTTTGTATATCTAAGCGGTTCGCAATGAGGTTTTATGCTACCAAGTTTGGTGAAAAGAAAATCATCTTCTATCAACTTAAAAGCAAGCTCTTCACGCGATAAACTGAGAAGATGCAAGATTTGTTCATAAGGCAATAAATGCCAGTTGCGGCGCAAAACGGTTATATAGCCACGGGAACTGGCCCATTCTTGAAGTATCTTTCCTTGCTTGGGTAATCCCATCGAGCGCGCGACCTGATCCACGTTTTTTGTATTGGTTCCTAAAACTTCAGCTAGCTTATCTTTCGATACAACCGTCCAGTTACGCCAGATAAAGGCATGCATCCTGCTAGGAAAATAGTCATATATAATGGCAGGTTTTGTACCCTCCTCTCCCGGCAAAGGCGTGACTTGGGCAACTAATGTTGCATCTGTAATAAACAAAATAAAAATATAGATCAGAATATTTGGTTTCATTGAAATAGATCGTTTGCTTAAATAGTTGACGCCGCTACCGGAGGTAAGCTTGTTGTTTTCTTCACCGGAGGCCACATCGGTTACTGAAGTAATTAACGTGCTGAAAACAGCTAATGCCAATGCCGCCGATGCCCCCGTTACAGATTTACTCAATTTGTCCGTTACTTTTTATGGAATCGTTACACGCAATTGTTTGAAAGATTCTTTTTTTATTATTACGATATCGGGACCGGCATCCGATTTTACAAAATCGACATCCTCAATAGCCGTTTTTCGCGGTTGAACCGCATTGCTTGACGCATGAATGTGGAAGACATATTTAAAGTTCCCATTTTTATCTTGGAACAAATCGCCATGTCCCGGCTCGTTTTGTCCGACTTTCTGCCTGTTGATTATGGGGTTCCCTGAATATTTAACCCAAGAGCCTATAGGAAAGTCGCTAGGTACTTTCGCTACTCTCCATGCCGCATATGCCGTATCTTCCCACGTCCCGACATTTGCTTGAATACATAGCCGGGCTGTACCCTGTTCGATATCAGAGATATCTTCTTTCATTTCTGTAACGTATCTCTCTTGAATAGAGTATTGAAAAAATCATTTAGGATTAATCGTTATGCTTTCTATCGTCTTTCCCTGTCGGTCTACTACTAAAAGAGCGGCCTCTTTTTTACAAATTGTTGCTTTCACTACATTCCGATTGGAATTCACCAATATAGGAAAATGACATTCTTTGTCAGCCTTTCGGAAAACATGTCTGTGTAAATGGCCGCATAACATAATATCTATTTTTGCATTATTCAATATAGGCAAAAACTTTTTAGCCAAATCTAACGATCCATGCCAATCTCCGAACGGAGGCATGTGGCTGATGACTATTCTATAGGTCGATTCGTTGAATTCTTTGCTTCTGACTACACCTTTCAACCATTCGGCTTGTTCTGTACGGTAATTGTCCATATCTGCCAATCCGCTGTATTCGATATCCGAATCCGGCTTGTCTTCTCCCGAATCCAATACGATAAAGAAGGCATCACCATATCTAAATGTATAGTAGAGTTGACCATTACTCGTAGGAAAAAATTCGGGATAAGAGAAAGCAAAAGGTCCACGGGTTTCATGGTTTCCTCTGGAGTAATAAAACGGAATGCTTCCCCCAAAAAGGTCAATAGTAGTATGCATAAAATCATCGAACATTTGTTTTTCGCTGAGAAGTTGGTTCACCATATCCCCGTTCAACACTACGAAATCCATCTTTAATGGATCTTGACGGCCTATCAGATTTCGCAATAATTCATTGTCGCCATGAATATCGTTGACCACCAAAAAACGTAACGTGTCTTTTCGAGATGCAGTTCTAAAAGCCAACGGTTGTTTATTAAAAACATTGGAGGCTGCTGTACGTCCATATTGTACATAGGCGCCCTCATGGGCAAGTACCTCACGGGCATAAACTCGATATCTGTATTTTGTTCCGGGGGTGAGTTTTTTGAGATTAACTTGATGTAAGGTACCTATACGATTAAATCCATAGCGAGAATCATGAAATTGGGGGCGTTCTTGTTGATAAAAGTGACTCTCGTCGTCCGGAGCCAATTCCACCCATGCGATAGCCGGTTTGTCCGTAGTCCATAGAATGGATACGGTACTGTCTGTTAGCGCTTGGAGATAGGGATTTTGAGCGATCTTTATATTCGAGGTTTGACCGGATACATATGATACAACCTGTAAAAAAGTAATCAAGAATAAAGCGGGCAATGAAAATGTAAATTTTGACATGATGGAGAAATATATTAATTGATTTTAAATACGGCCAATACCGGGAAATGATCCGACTCTTTATTAGCCCAAGTATATACGCCATATTGTTTTGGAGTAAAGGCATCAAGCGGCGCATAAAACAAATAATCGATCGTTCTATCCCCTCCCGATGATGGAAAAGTAGGCTGTGAGCAATTACCATTCAAGCAACCCATGGTAAAATAAGTACGGACAATACGCATGGTTTCCGAATCGGGCCTTGCATTCAGGTCTCCACCGCCGATAACGGGAAGATCAAATTCTTTGACCATGGTTACAAAGTCTGTAGATTGTTTAATTCGGTTACGTTCATCACCCAGATGATCAAAATGGGTGGAGAGAAAATAGAACGCTTTCCCTTCTTTCTCAACCTTAATACGAGCTACGGATCTACGTTCACCGCCCAATGTCGGATCCACTTCCAGGTTAAAACCTTTTTTCTCTTTCACCGGAAGTTTGGATAATACCGCATCACCATATTCTCCTCCATAAAAGTTATCTGCTTTAGCAAAAAAATAATCCATGCCGGTTAGTTCGCCTAATTTTTTGGCTATATCTCCATGCTTGGCATTTCGTGAGGTATTTTTATCCACTTCTTGTAAAGCCACCAGGTCAGGATCTGCTCGTTTGATCACGTCGGCCAAAGGTTGTAAATCTGGGATTCCTCCACTTCTTGCCCCGTATATATTATAGGTCATGACTTTTACAGTCACCTCTTTTTCGGGGGGGACTTCTGCTTCCTTCGGTTCACTCGATTTTGAGCAAGAGATTCCGAATGTTAGTCCTATAATGGAGACTAACCCAACTATAAATTTTATTGTTTTCATATTAAGTCTAATAACAATATGGAACTATTATCGTTCCATATTGTTGTTTCAAAAATTTAAAAAGCGACTATTTCCGCAGCAGATACTGTATCCGAATTCCCTTTACTACTTAACGTTGTAAATTTAAAATATCGAACTTGTACATTTTTTTCAAAGTAAATTGTTGCCATGTTATTGGTTGCTACCATATCAAAGTTGCCTACAGTTAACCAATTTTCCCCATCAACACTTCCTTCAATAAAAACATTCTTTGGGAATAAATAACCGACCTTTGACTCGTCTCCTTGGCGTCCGTATATAGTAAGACCATGTAACAAATTAGTCTCATGCATATCCACCGCGATGAAATGAGGATGGTTCGGACGCGATCCGTCCGGATTCCTACGCCATTGTGAATGCCAGAACGTTTCCAACTTTCCGTCAATAGCATGACGGGCGCGTCCTCCGCTAGCGCCTTCATTATCATCATCGGAATAATCCAAAATAGTCCATTTCTCGGAAGAGTAATTTTCAAACGGATTGCTCTCATAAAATCCGGAGACTAAAAAGTAAGTTGTTCCCAACCCTTCAACAACAGGTAAGTTCGCAGAGTTATTCACGATTGATATCGGAATAAGATAAGGATGCGTTCCATTCAATAGGGAGGAATTCACTTCCAATTGTGTCGAATTGCTCCCTGATCTTCCCGGTGCAATAAATACTTTATTGTCCTTCAATCGATAACTGCCTTCCGGTGCAATTTCATAACTTGTCCCATTTTGTTCATTATAACGCAAAATCGCCGCTTCGTCTATTGTCAGTTGAATTTCGAGATTGGAAGTATTTTCTTCCACACCTCCGTAACCCACACCTAATTCTATTTTTTCCCAATTATCTGTAATAGCCATCGATTTCTCATATAAGCCATTATTTGCCAGCTGCATAAAAATGTGTGTATAGGATGAGGCATTTTCTATCGGATAGTCTGCCTGCTTACAGGAGGCGATTAATAGTAACCCCAAAGTAATAATAATATTTTGTAGTTTCATAATTGATTTTTTTGAGATTCTTACCATCCAGGATTCTGTACTATATTGTTATTTTTTTGTATTTCTGTTTGTGGTATAGGGAATAAATAAAAACTTTTACGAAATACCCGCGTTTCAAACTTTGTTCTTTTAAAAAAAGCCAAATCGGTATTGGAAGTTCCTCCTTCTGCATTCATACCGTAAAATGGTCCGGCATCTGTTTGCTCTGCAATTTTCCAACGACGTGTATCAAAATATCGAAGGTGCTCCATCGTTAATTCAATTCTTCGCTCTGTGCGTATAGTTTCGCGCATCTCTGATTGTGATAATCCACTTTGTAGTGCCGGAATTCCACCGCGTTCCCGAATCTGGTTTAGGTACTTCAGTATATCTGCATTTCCGGGATCATATTCGTTCAGTGCTTCTATATAGTTTAGCAATATCTCAGCATAACGCATCATCACATAAGGTCTGCCCACATTATTTTGTGTAGGGTGGTAAGTCGGTGAAACATTTTTACGCCATAAATATCCTGTTTCAGAATAATCATGAGATCCACCCTTACCCGACTCGCCGGTATAATAAAGTTGTATCTCGCGTACACCCAAACTAGAAGTTGTATTGATCCAATCACTTCCACTGTATGTGATCGTCGCATAAAAACGAGGTTCACGGTTGACATACATATTAAAGGTATTCTTAAACCGGGTTGCGCCCGGCGCCTGGAAATTGGAAAACCCTTCCTCCCTGTATCCTGAAGCTCCATTAATAACTGGTTTTCCATCGGCATGGTAGCCGGTTATAGGAACCTCTCCATTTGACATACGGTAGGTATCTATTATTTGCTGGGTAGGACCATGCGAAGCGTACCCACTGGCCAACCTGGGAGTATTCGATCGTTGCCATCCGGCAATATTATTGTTGTTCCTTCCAAGTATCCACTCTATATTCCATGAATCCAGAAAAACATCGCGATAGGATAAAAACCCATCTATTGATCCATTCGATTTATATTTCTTATATAAGCCCAATTTTCCACTGGATTCGGCGTAGTCAATCACAACTTTTGCAGCATCGGCAGCTCTTTTCCACTTTGTTTCATCATAAGTGGTGTTCATCAGGGGCTTACCGTCCGGATTTTGAAAACCCACATAATCTTTATTTCCATTGTATAATGGGCTGGCTGCATAAAGCAAAAGCTTGCTTTTTATCGCTTGGCACAATAACTTACTCGCGCGTCCCATATCATTTTCCAGCACTTGATCATCGCCGGTATATTGATAAACATCGAGATCGCTCTCTGCCTTATCCATTTCCGAAATAATATAATCCACACATTCATCATAGGGACTGCGGCTTAACTGCATTTTGGGATCCGCAGGAGGTGCATCCGGATCAATCTCTTCATCTCCGATAATGATAAAAGGCCCATATTGCTTCAAAATCTCTGCATAGAAGAACGCCCGCAAAAAACGAGCTTCCGCTTTTCTTCTTTTGATAAAAACTTCACCTTCTCTATCTTCTAGAATCTGCTCATTACCGTCAATGTTATTAATATAAGTGGTTGCCGATCGGATTCCCTTGTAGTAGTGATCCCAAAAATTCCAATAGTTGGATGCTGCATTCCAGTTTCCTAAATTAACCCTAAAAAGGGCATTTCTCTGAGAAACATCAGAGTCATCTGAGATATTGTCCCAAGGTGTCTCATTTGTACGATGCGTTTCATCCCGAACATAACTATACACATTAGCTAACCACGACTCGGATAAATCTCTGCGATTAAAAACCTCTTCTAGGGTCAGGCTATCATCGGGTACCTGGTCCAAAAAATCTCCATAGCAAGAAGATATTGATAATAACATCCATATAAAGAAGAGTGATTTGAATATAAATTTATATTTGAATTGCATAAATTCTGATTTAAAAATTAATATTAATACCGACCGAATACATTTTTGTATTAGGATAGCGAGTTCCGCGGCCATCGCCTAACTCCACATCCCAGAACTTAAAAGGACTCCAAGTTAATAAGTTGTAACCTGCAAAAAAGATATTCGCATTAGAAACATGCAACTGTTTTATCATACGTTTAGGCAAATTATAAGTCAGTTGCAGGTCTTTCAACCTCAGATATCTTCCGTTTTTCAGCCACCATGTACTTGTTACGTAATTGCTGTTAGGACTTCCATCAGACAATCTCGGATAGAATGCATCTTGGCGTGGATTGTCAATTGTCCAGCGATCTTCAATATTACTGAGAAGATTTCCCCTGCTCATTGAATTTGAAAAGGGCATAACCCCTTCACCATTCATTAAAATATCGACATTTCCTACTCCCTGAAATAGAGATGATAATGATAGGTTTTTATAAGTTAATGTAATACCAAACCCATATACTAACTCCGGCACGGTACCATAACCGATAGCGACTTTATCATAATCATCAATTTTGCCATCTCCATTCACATCTTGAAATTTGATATCTCCGGGGTTTACCGTTCCCGGATGCAACGGGCCATTCTTTATTTCATCTTCAGATTCAAAGAGGCCTAAAGCTCTCAACCCAAAACGTTGACTCACTTTCTTTCCTCTTTGGTCAAGCCAGGGGTATAAAGGTTCCGGTTGGTCATTCTCTATAACTTTATTTCGATTAAAAGTCAGATTTCCCAAAACTTGAAAAGAGAAATCGTTAATTTTTTTCGAATATGTAAAAGATCCGTCAAAACCTTTATTTTCAATAATACCAAGATTCCCATAAGGAGCGTTTAAGATTCCGGCATATGATGGTATATTTGCTCGTCTTAAAAAAATACCTTCCCGATATTCCTTAAAGACATCGAATTGAAAAATCAATTCATTATTCTTTGTTTGCAAATCTAATCCCAGATTCGTTTTCGTTGACGTTTCCCAAGTAACGTTTACACCATATTCTCCAATATTATACCCGTCAAATGAATTATTTCGGTCTTTCCCGAAATTATAACCCGTAGTAGAATTGATGGTTGATATGTATGCAAAACGACGGCCACTAATATTGCTATTGCCCACCTTGCCATGAGAAAATCTCAATTTGGCAAGGGGTAAATAAGGCTGAACATTCTCGAAAAATTTCTCTTCACTAAACACCCAGGCTAATCCTATCGAAGGGAAGAATCCAAATTGATGACTCGGATCAAAGTTCTCAGAACCATTATATCCGAAATTAAATTCTCCAAAGTATTTATTATCATAGTTGTATGTCGCTCTTCCCGATAACCCCAAATAACGATAAGGCAAAGATGTTATAAGATCGCCGGCCTGTGAATTCAATAAATCACTTTTATTAAATAACAACATAGCTGTTGTCGTGTGCTTATCAAAACTCCGGTTGTAATTCAGCGCTCCTTCCAGATAAATAGTGCGTTCTCCCTGACTACTACGAGCAAATTTTAAGAATCGTTCTCCGACCCGGGTCTGTTCATATTGCATTTCGCCGTTTTCATCGCGTCCGGTGGCTAAATAGGTATCAGGAACTTTTGTCCGCCTCATACTGGTGTAATTATAAACATCAAAAGAAAACATCGCTGTCGCCGATAAACCTTGAGTTATAAAAGGTAAATCCTGAGTGACCCGGAGATTAGAATAAAGTTGGTTTCTCCATTGATTCGCATAGCCGGTTTGCGTTAGATGTCCATAAGGGTTCGTTAAACCTCCGGAACGCTGGTCAGCGATAGATCCATTTTCGTATTTAATGGGATGGATGACGGGTGTTACGATCCATGCATTCTCGAATATGGTTCCTTGCCCGGAACCCGGATAATTGGCATTTGCAAGATACCCTGAAATTCCTAAATCGATATTGGTTGTCTTAGATGCCGCTATTTTTAAATTCGATGTAAGATTATATCTTTTGTATCCAACCTGTTGATTGTAATCCACCAAATCATCTTGTTTGTACAAACCGGATTCATCGAAATAGCTCAATCCCACATAATAAGTAGCTTTATCTGCTCCACCGCTAATGTTTAAATTTCCTCTACGCTGATGTCCGTAATCTCTGAATAAAGCATCCATCCAATCTACATTAGGATATAAATAAGGATCGCTACCCTCAATCGTCTTTTGAATTCTATCTTCACTATACAAAGGAGTGGCACCTCTGTTCGTCAAAGCTTCATTAGACATTCTCATATAGGTTATTCCATCTGCAAATTCAGGCAATTTAGTAAATTGAGTAATACCTTCATAGTATCGAAAATTAAATTTCGGACGTCCGGGCTCCCCGTTTTTCGTTTTAATAATAACTACTCCGTTTGCACCTCTTACACCATACACAGCCGTTGCTGAAGCATCTTTCAAAACTGTAAAACTCTCGATATCTTCCGGATCGACATTGGCCATTTTCCGGGGAGTTCCATCTACCAAAATCAGAGGAGCACTTAGTCCCTGACTAAAAGTTGAAATACCTCGAATCCAGATTTCGGCATCGTCAAATCCCGGTTCACTTGTTCGTTGTACAGATACTATTCCGGAGATTCTACCGGCTAATGCATTCGTGAGGTTCGCCACAGGCAATTGCAAACTTTTAGCTTTTACTGTTGATTGTGCCCCTACAACACTCACTTTTTTTTGCGTTCCGAAACCAACAACCACAACTTCGTCTAGCGATTCTGTATCTTCCTCCAAAATTATATTGAAAGAAGTCTTATTAAGGGTTGAAACTTCTTTAGAAAAAAATCCGATGAAAGAAAACTGAATGACCGCATCATCGGCAACATACAGGGAAAACTTACCATCTATATCTGTTACAGTCCCATTGGTCGTATTCTTTTCAACAACGTTTACGCCAATAATGGGTGCTCCGGATATATCGAGAACAGTACCGAGAATTGCTTTCTTTTGCTGTTGGACGATTTCCTCGGAAAAGGCTAACTCTCTATTTTTTGATAATCGTTTATCCTTATAAATAACCACCTGCTTATCTAATACTTTATACGATAATCCCGTATTTAGAAGAATGTTGTTTAAAATTTCAAAGATTGTTTGAGAATTTATTCTTGCATTAACATGCATATTTATATAGCTTTCTGTGTTATCGGAAAACACAAAAATATAATCGGTTTTCTTTTCGATTTCTTTGCATACCTCTTTGATGCTGGCAGAGCCTAAATCGAGCGATACTTTCGTTACTTGAGAGTAACTCTCTGCAGCATGAGAAAACAAGATACTGCAGAATAAAAAAATTATTGTTATCCTCATGATTTTTAGAACATGTTTATATGTATGAGGAAATTTTTTCTTTCCCCGCACATATCCATTAAAGTATTTATTCATATATTTGTGCGATTTAATTATTATTGTTACTAAGAAAATTAAATTATCATTGTCGGACGGTATTCACGGTACCGTTCGACTTTTTAATTATTGGCTAAACAAACCGTTAGCTTTTGAACTCGTTTTTTATTTGTTCATAGGCAATCTCTTTTAATTGTTTTCATTTGTAATATAAATCTGATGTTCTGTTCTCGTATATTTTGTTGATGTAAGTAACGCGATGGTTGCCATTACATTGTCTAAATTATCCGATAGATAGATTTTCCCGGTGCAAGTTCGTTTTTGTAACTGGATATCTTGTCCGAAATTGAAAGACAAATTATAGTAACGTTCTATTTGTTTCAATACTTCTGGTATGGGCGTCTTATCGAAAATCAAATACCCGTCTTTCCAACTAATAAATGAATTTATATCTACCAATCGTTTATCGAATGTATTTGATTGCGGATCGAAAATGGCTAGTTCATTCGGATGAAGACGCTGCTCGGGATGTTTCTTCGATGCTTGTAATGCAACGCTGCCTTCTACCAATACTACCGAAGAAGGGGTATCCGTATAGGTTGAGACATTAAATTTCGTACCGTATACCTTCACTAGAAAATCGGGTGTATGGACGTAAAATGATCTGTTCTTTTCCGGCGCGACTTCTATATACATTTCTCCGGATAAATAAATCTCGCGCGACTGCTTGCTGAAGGTGGAGGGGAATTCAACTACCGATCCGGAGTTCAGCCACACTTTACTTCCATCGGCAAGTTCTATTTTAGAACGCTTACCGTAAGGTACGATCAGTTTATTTAAAAATCCAGCCTCTGTTTCTATCGATTCCTCTCGTCCGGATTGAATAACTTTAACGGTTCCTTCCGTGGTTATGGCAACATCAATATTTTCTTTATACGAAATGGTTTTCTCGGCAGTAATTAGTTGGATATTTTCATTGTTCAACTGATTACCGGAGATTAAATCCTTGTTATGCTCAAAAGAAGAACTCTCTTCACGGGAAAAATACAGCAATCCGACGATTATTGCGATAACGGCGCAAGCGGCTGATGCATATTGCAGATAACGGCGCAACTTTCTCTTTTTCCGGACAACTTGTGTCGACGATTGTATTTTTTTCAATAAAGATAAGCGTTCGTTTTCCGTCATCGACGGCTTATTCAATACCGATGTCTTCAAGTATTCTTTGGCGTAAGAAAGTTCTGCGGTTAAATCGGGATTCTTTTCAATAAAGGCATGCCAATATTCATCCAGCCGGTCATCCGGTAAGAGTTGCCATTGAATGAATTTACGGTCTTTTAGAAAATCCGTGTAATCGGTGTATTTATTGTCTCTCATTTTTAATAATCGATCGTTATGCCTAAAAACTCCTTGAATTCATTTTAGCATTCGTTGTTTAAGAGAGACGAGCCGGCAAAAGATTTATCCCCTCTTTTTTGAAAAATCTTACGGGTTTAACATAATGGGCATCTCTTTGCAAGATTAAGTTGGGATAAGGAGAGAAAAAACAAGCCCGAAAAGAAGAAATAAAAGAAAAATGGCTTATCGGGATTCATCCATCATTTTGGTTGGATTTTGCCGCACATCAAAAACATCGTGGATAAAAATTATTCCGTCTTCCATCCAGCTAATTGCTTCTTCGTTCTGCAATTGTAGGAACTTCTGTATAAATTCTAATTTTCTAGTTTGAATATCCATAATCGTATGCTTTAAAATGCCTGTACAAATATAGTGTTTTTAAATTACTTGCGAGCTTACATAATGGATAAGAAGAATAAAAGCGTCAAAGAGCCGTATTTTTCACGGAGGCTTTGAATGGCTTTCGATACCAGTTTGCGACATCCATGGATGCTGATGTTTAGCAGTTCGGCTATTTCGGTATATTCATATTCCTGTACATACCGTAAATAAATTATTTCCCTTTGACGAGAGGTGAGAGAGTGCAACATTTCTTCTATTTGATGTTTCACCAGGGCTTGCTCTTCTTTTTCTATCAGAATGTCTTCCATATTGACGTGGATATCGAAAGGCTCTTCTTGGCTCTCTTCTACGGTGTGAATATCTATATATTGCCTGCGTGTACGATATAAGTCATATATTCTGTTTTTAAGCGATGCAAAAAGATAGAACTTCATGTTCTTGATCGTATCCGTCGGATTTTTTTCATCGGCCAACTTACAGAATATGTCGTGGATGGCGTCCATAGCCTGATCTCTATCCAATCCCAAATAGATGGCGTACGTAAATAAATCTTCTACATACAAGTTATAAATGGATTCTATGTCTTTGCTATTGATCATTTATTTTTTTTGAGACAGGCATCAAAATTAGCGTACAAATAAATGGAAAAAAGTTGAGAAATAGAAATAATTGTGTGTAAATGTAAATGAAGATGTTTTCAGGATTCGGTATTATAAGGAAAGAGGGAACTACCTAAAACCTTAAAGATTTTTGAGTTCCCTCTTCTGTTTATTTATTCCGATGGATAATTTTTACCGGATACGATAACTGATTCCTCCGGTAAGCCAGAATCCTGCTTGAGGAATATTTCCCAAATCGATGTGCTGGGAATTGAAAACATTGTTGGCGTTGACGGAAAAGTCAAAATCTTTCCATTCATAATTGACTTTTATATCCAATATACTGAAAGGTTTGTAATCGGTTTTCTCCCCATCGGCAGAATGCGCGTAATTGACGTAAGAGCCCGCCCTGTCTTGCCAACGGAAGTTCCATGATACCGACAAATCCTTCACAAGGGTATGTACCAGGTTGGCGGTAAACTTATGTCTCAGAAAGTTGCGGACATACATTGACACCGGGTTATTGATTTCTTTTTGAGACGCATAATCTTGTGTCAAATACGCATATCCGAGTTGGAGTAATTTGAAAGGGTTGCCGGAAGGAACGATTTCATCGAGGAATAATGAAAAAGACGCTTCCCCGCCATAGGTCTTGAGTACTTCGTCTTTGTCGAGATTGATAGCCTGCCACTTGCTGTCGGCATCCGGTTTTATCCAGTCAATCAAATTTTGGCCGCGGTTGTGATACAATGCAACGCTGCTGTTGAGGAAACGGTTGTGGTATTTTATTCCTCCTTCAAGCGATTGGCTGTATTCCGGCAGTAATGCATCGTTGCCGCTGTGAGTGGTCGTATTGTAATACAAATCGGTGAAGGTCGGCATGCGCGTTGCTTTGTTCCAGGATGCGTACAAACTAACGTTTTTCGTAGCCCTGAAAGAGGCATTCACGGCAGGATAAAATGAATATTTGTTTACGATTGCCGTATTATGATTCAGCAATCCTCCCAACGAAAGCGTAAATTGATCAACGACGAAATTATGTTCGAGAAAGTAGCTGATATTGGTTCGATTGTAGGATTTCGTATACTTGCCGATGGCCTGATCCATTTTTTGTCCCAACACGCTGCTGAGAATACCTTCGTTACGAAATTCCCCGCCGAAGCTGGTAATACCGAGCGAAGAGGCATATTGCATGTTGAGGTTCGCGCCGAACACATCGCTGCGATGGTAATTATGATCGGTATACCATTCGGGGACATTCGGCGTCCCTTCCCTGATCAGTTGATATTCATCGTAGTGGCGGCTCCAGTAAAGGTGGGGAATAAACTTCAGCCGGCCATGGGTTTCCCCTCTGACCGATGCGAAAATCGCTTCCGTATCGTCAAACTGATTGGGGTATTGCGCCGAATAAAAAGTGTTGGCTCCATAGTCTTTATCATTATAACCTGCCTGTACATCGATATCGGCGTCTTGTAGGTCGAATCGGCTTTGCCACAACAGGTTCAGAATGTTATAGTCGCTGTTGGCGATATATCCGTCGGAGCGTTTGTATCCGGCGGAAAGCCGGTGAAGCGACGAGCCGGTTTTGTAAGCTCCGCGCGCCTCGGCGCCGAAGAGTCCGTGCATACCTCCTTCCACTTTCGCGTACGCGTTGGATTCGGAGTCTCTTTTTGTGATGATGTTGATACCCCCCGAAAATGCGCCTGCACCGTAAAGAAGAGATGCCGGTCCTTGCACGATTTCAATGCGCTCGATGTCGGAAAGATTAATGGGAATGTCGAAACTGTAGTGTCCGGTTTGAGGATTGGTAAGGTTAACACCGTTAAGAAGGATGGCAGCCTGGTCGAAAGAGCCTCCGCGGAGCGAAATGTCGGCCTGTACGCCGTGAGGCCCTCGTTGCAAAACGTCTACGCCTGCCACATACTGTAAAAGGTCTTCTACGCTGCGAACGGGCGAACGTTCAATGTCGGTTGCCGTGATCACCGTCACTTGTTTGGCTGCCAGATTCAATGGCAGATTCACTTTGGACGCAGTGACCACGATTTCCTCCAGTTCCTCTTGCGGAATGGAGTCCGAAAGTGTTGTTTTGTACGTAGTTTCTACCGGGTTAACCGAAGCCGCGTGAGCGCTTATCAAAGCAGTGCCGGCCAGTACGCCGATGGTTACGGCTTTGTGCAGGCTGTTGAAAACGCTGTACGATTTGCGGGCAAACCGTTTGAAACGGAACACTTTCGTCGTGTTCATTTGTTTTTTGTTCATCTTTTTATTGTTTTAATTTAGTTAAAAAAAGCGGTGCAAAACTACAAAAAGAATGGACAATGGACAATGCATAATGGAGAATTTTGCATTTTATATACTGCATTCTGCATTTTGTATTGTTCTTTGTTCATTGTGCATTCTTTTGTAAATTTGCGCCCATGGACAGGAAAATCTTTCGGTTGGCAATCCCCAATATAATCTCGAATATAACGGTTCCGCTTATTGGTTTGGCGAATATCGGTATTGCGGGGCATTTGGATTCGGCGAAATATATCGGCGCCATGTCGCTCGGCGTGACCATCTTTAATATGATTTATTGGAATTTCAGTTTTCTGCGGATGTCTACCAGCGGGTTTACTTCGCAGGCATTGGGCGCCCGGAACTTAACCGAGGCGACGAGCGTTCTGCTTCGTTCCGTTATTGTGAGTGTTTCGCTGGGCGTGCTTATCATCTTGTTGCAATATCCGATCGGGCAATTCGCGTTTCGGTTTATCCTGTCGGGAGAGGAAATAAAAGGATATGTCGAAGCCTATTTCCGCATCTGCGTGTGGGGGTCGCCCGCCGTGCTGACGATGTACGCCTTCAACGGATGGTTTATCGGCATGCAGAACGCGAAGACGCCCATGTTCATCGCCATTTTTAATAATATCCTGAACATCGGACTGAATTTCACCTTCGTGTTCGGGCTCGGGATGAATATCGAAGGGATTGCTCTGGGCACGTTGTTGTCGCAAATCATTACCCTTGCCGTCACGGTCACGGTATGGAGCCTGAAATACGGCAGGTTGAAAAAATATCTCCGTTATGCCGATCTATGGAATAAAGTGGCGTTGCGGTCGTTTTTTAAGGTAAATGCCGATGTGTTTGTCCGCACGTTTTTATTGACGATCGTTACCGGCTTTTTCACTTTCGCTTCTTCGTCGATGGGCGATACGTTATTGGCCGTCAATGCCCTGTTGATGGAGTTCTTTATGCTGTTCTCCTATTTTATGGATGGGTTTGCGTATGCGGGAGAAGCGCTCACGGGGAAATTTGTGGGAGCCGGAGATCGAAAGAACCTGAAAGCGATGATCCGCCGGCTGTTTTTCTGGGGATTTCTGGTGAATTTGGTCGCGGTTATCGCCTATTCTTTTTTCCCCGGCGAATTAATAAGCCTGCTGACCGATAAGGCCGAAGTGATTCGTGTGGCGAAGAGTTATACCTTCTGGACGGTGCTTATTCCGATAACCGGATTTGCCGCTTTTCTGTGGGATGGCGTTTTTATCGGCGCCACCTTATCGAAAGAAATGCGGAATACGATGATCTTTGCTTCGATGATGTTCTTCGCGTGTTATTTTGTTGCCGTGCCCCTTTTAGGAAATAACGGCCTCTGGCTTTCCTTTATTTTGTATCTCGGCATGAGAGCTTTTGTGCAGACGGTCATAGCCCGGAAAAGACTGAAGTTGATTTGATAAAGCCTGTCGCTTGAAATACTCCTTCGTCCGTCATTCCGCGTTTGACGCGGAATCCCCATAGTCATACTTCCGTTTATCAATGGATTGCGGGTCAATCCCGGAATGACGAAGGATGCAGGGGATTGCGGATCGAGTCCGCAATGACGAGTATTTAGGAGGACAAAAGCTTTTTATTTTTTTGCTTTATCGATTTGTTCCTGTACGATGGCGTCCAATACCGCTATGGCCGTCATGTTCACGATGTTTTGCACGGAGCTTTCCAAATCGAGGATGTGGATAGGCTTATTCAACCCCATCTGAATCGGGCCGATGCTGTCGGCAAGTCCCATCTCCAAGAGCATCTTGTATGTGATGTTGGCCGAATTGATATCGGGGAAGATGAGAGTGTTCACTTTTTTGCCGTCTATTTTGGAAAAAGGATATTTTGAGTGCCGCAACTTCTTATTGAGTGCGAAGTTCACTTGCATTTCCCCGTCGATTTGCATATCGGGATACTGCGTATGTAATTTGTGGATCACTTCGCTCAAGCATGCCGGGTTGCCCGATTTCCCCGAACCGAAATTCGAGTAGGAGAGCAGCGCCATCACCGGTTCATGGGCAAAGAAACGGACCGAATCATGCGTGAGTTTCGCAATTTCTACCAGGTCGTCTACCGACGGCTTACGCATAAAGAGCGTGTCGGCCAGGAAAAGCGTTCCCTTTTTGGTGTTCAGGATGTGCATCGCCGCAATATTGTTGAGGCCTTCACGAATCCCGATGACATCTTTAGCCGCCTTTATGGTGTCGGCATATTTGGTGTACACGCCGGTAATCAACGCGTCGGCCTGCCCTGTTTCCACCATCATCATGCCGAAATAATTGCGTTCGTACATCTTCTCGTACGCTTCGTCGAAACTGATACCCTCACGGCTTCGTTTTTCCGCCAGATAGCGGGCAAAAGCAATACGGCGCTGTTCTTCCCGGTCGTGTCGGAGGTTCACGATTTCGATGCCGGTAAGGTCGATGTTGTTTTCGGCGGCGATGTTGGCGATTTTCTCTTCGTTTCCGAGTAAAACAGGGAAGCATATTTTCTCTGTCACGGCCATTTCCGCCGCTTTGAGCATGTTCACGTGATTCGACTCGGTGAAAACGACGCGCTTCGGATTCTCACGAGCCGTATCATAAAAGCGGCGCAACATTTTATTGTCGATCCCCATCAATTTACGCAAGTAGAGTTCGTAGCCTTCCCAGTCGGTAATCTGTTTGCGCGCTACGCCCGAATCCATCGCCGCTTTCGCGACGGCGGGAGAGACGGAAGTCAACAGGCGCGGGTCGAGAGGCTTGGGAATGATGTATTCCGGGCCGAAGCAGAGGCTTTTCAGTTCGTAAGCGGCATTCACCACATCGGGAACCGCCTTTTTGGTCAATTCGGCAATTGCGTTCACGGCGGCCAACTTCATTTCTTCGTTGATGCACGTGGCTCGGGCATCCAATGCCCCCCTGAAAATATAAGGAAATCCCAACACATTATTGATCTGATTGGGATAATCGGAACGGCCTGTGGCAAAAATAATATCTTTACGCGCTTCCATGGCCTCTTCATACGTAATCTCGGGGTCGGGATTCGCCAAAGCGAACACAATAGGATAATCGTTCATCGAGCGAACCATTTCTTTCGTTAATACATTCGCCACCGATAGTCCCAAGAAGACGTCGGCGCCGATCACCGCTTCTTCGAGCGTGGTCATGTTGCGTTCGGTGGCAAAAGGCTTTTTCCGGCTGTTTAAATCATTTCGATACACCGAGATCACACCTTTCGAGTCGAGCATGACGATATTCTCTCGCTTTGCCCCCAACGAGATATATAAGTTCGTGCAAGAAACGGCCGCAGCGCCGGCGCCGTTGATGACGATCTTTACCTCTTCTATTTTTTTGTTTGTCAACTCGAGCGCATTGAGTAGTCCCGCACCCGATATAATGGCCGTCCCATGTTGGTCGTCATGCATGATGGGGATGCTCAACTCACTTTTCAGTCGTTCTTCTATCTCAAAACATTCCGGAGCTTTCACATCCTCCAGGTTGATGCCGCCGAAAGTCGGAGCGATGGCTTTTACGATTTCGATAAACTTCTGGGGATCCTTTTCATCGATTTCGATATCGAATACGTCGATTCCCGCAAATATCTTAAACAACAAACCCTTTCCTTCCATTACCGGCTTTCCCGCCATGGCGCCGATGTCGCCCAGTCCCAAGACGGAGGTGCCATTGGATATCACCGCCACCAGGTTGCCTTTCGAAGTATATTCATACGCTTTATCCGCATCTTTTTCGATTTCCAGACAAGGCTCCGCCACGCCGGGAGAATAAGCGAGAGAAAGATCCCGTTGAGAACTATAGGGCTTGGTCGGCACGACCTCTATTTTTCCGGGTTTGCCGGAGGAATGGTAGAGAAGGGCTTCTTCTCTTGTTATTTTTGCCATATTGAAGAATGAATAAGTAATTAAATGGATGATTTTTTTGAAAAAACGTACAAATATACGAAATAAAGATGTCAATCTCTCATCAATCTGCATCAATCTGCATCAATCTGCATCAATCTTCCGTTATCCGGCATCCGTTTTTTTCCGGTCTATGCCGATATCTTTCATCGAGGCCGGATCCTCGACCGGTTCCAGGTGGGTTGTCACGGTAACGGGCTCTTCAAACATGTCTTCGATCGATTCCTCCACCATATCGGCATGATCGTGGCCTTCCTTGACCGTCCATTCTCCGGGAACGAGCAGGTGCATCGAGATGAATTTACGCCGTCCTGCTTCGCGGGTGCGCAGCGAATGATAACTGATATCTTTTTCTTTTAAAGAATCTAAGTATAAGGTGATTTTGTTAAGATCTTCTACCGGGATAGAGGCATCCATTAATTCGCTCGCCGACCGGCTGACAAGCTTATATCCGGTGTAGATGATATTGATTGCGACAGCGATAGCTATGACAGGGTCAAAAATAACCAGTCCGGTGACTTTCACCACAAAAATACCCGCGATCACCCCGATGGAAGTCCAGACGTCGGTCATCAGGTGCTTTCCGTCGGCTTCCAACACCATCGATTTGTTTTTCTTGCCGTTATAAATCAATATGCGTCCTACGATGAAATTGACCAGTGTGGCGATGAACGAAATGATGATACCGATACTGATTTTTTCGATGGGATGGGGCGTGATGATTCGCTGTATAGCCGAATAAATAATGCTGAACGCCGCAACCAGGATGAGGGCGCCTTCTATCGCGCTCGAAAAATACTCGGCCTTTCCGTGCCCGTATACGTGCCCTTTATCGGCCGGCTTTTGGGACACGGTGAACATGATGAGGGCCACTATCGCCGCGAATAAATTGACCAACGATTCCAACGCATCGGAATAGAGTCCCATCGAACCGGTTGCAAGATAAGCCCCAAACTTAAGTGTAATCGTCACGATTGCCGCGGCAATCGATAGATAGAGATACTTTTTGAGAGATGTGGAATACATACGTTGTGAATTTAGAAACTGTTTTGAATTTTTTTATGCGGTGTTTTTTAGTCATTTTTTGATGGATTTGAACTTTCGTTTCGTATCGAATAGCGGGCTATTTGAAAGAAAGGAAAGTTCAAAGGCGCAAAAAAAAGCAAAAAACAGCTTAAAAGAATAAACAAAATCATATCATTCGGAAAATTCAAAACAGTTTCTTAGCAAAGCCGGAGCGCAAAGGTATATATTTTTTTATAATTATCCGCAAGACGTCAAGTTTTTTTTTTATCCTCCTTTCCCGCCGAACGCCTTCCCGCCGTTTGAACGGTTGGACGAGATTCCCGTTTCTATTTAGGTGCCGCTTCTCATCGGTATATAGATGAAGCCTATTATACATCTATATGTTCAATCGGAATAGGAGCACTTTTTCCATTTCCAAGTGTTTTATAAGCATAGAAACAATTCAAAAATAAAAGTTATGAATACAACAACATTAAAACAACCCGATTCAAAAGTCATTTCAGCAAATAAAGAAATGGCCACGTTTATTGGCAACCTGTTTTCGTTTAACAGTAGTTTGAAACTGTATCATTGGCATGTAACCGGCAAAGGAAGTTACGCTCAGCATATTGCATTGGATCAAGCGATCGCCGGTTTGTCGGATGTCACCGACCGTATTGCCGAAACAACCTATGCGTTGAAAGGTGATTTGGATATTGTGATTCCTGAAACTTCCAATCCTCGGGATATCGTAAAACATGCTTCGGATTTTTACCAGTATGTAGAATCCAATCGCGAGTTATTCAGCGAAGCATTTACCCAATCCATTTTAGATGATTATCAGGAGGCCATCCAACAGCTTCTATACCGGTTAGTCCGGCTGCAATAATTCTTTTTTAAGAAGAATTTTTCATGTTTTACCGGGGATGTCGTTCTGAACGACATTTCCGGTTTTTTCGATTTAATGATTCGCGATACCCGGTTTGCATCCTCTGCGGGAGATAACGTCTAAATCGCAAATAGAGACATTTCTGTTTTTACTTTTCAGCCCCGAAAGGCGTGCGATGACGGAAAGACCGTTGAGTTTCACGTTTTTTAATACAACAAAATAAGAATGGCTTTGTACCTCACCCGTATATATAAAGAGTTTTATGTATCTTTGCTGCGATTTTCATTATCACAACGTCTTTTCAATCGGATATATACGATTCAGAAATCGAAAAACAAATGAAGAAATATAAGTTGATCAACAACATCGCCGGTTGGGGCGTGTTTGCCATTGCGGCCATCGTCTATTTATTGACGATCGAACCCACGGCCAGTTTTTGGGATTGCGGAGAGTTTATCACCTCTGCTTATAAGCTCGAAGTCGGACACCCGCCCGGAGCGCCGTTCTTCATGCTGGTGGGAAACCTCTTTACACAATTTGCTTCCGATCCGTCGCAAGTGGCCAAGATGGTAAACAGCATGTCGGCTTTGTTGAGCGCTTTCACGATACTGTTTCTGTTTTGGACCCTCACGCATTTGACCCGTAAGTTGGTGGCCGGTAAGGAACAAGACACGATGACGTTGGGCCAGATTATCACCATTATCGGCAGCGGTGTGGTGGGTGCATTGGCCTATACGTTTTCCGATACATTCTGGTTCTCGGCGGTCGAAGGCGAAGTATACGCCTTTTCGTCGATGTTGACGGCTTTGGTGTTTTGGCTTATCCTGAAATGGGAAGCGAATGCCGACAAGCCCGGGTCAGACAAGTGGATCGTGCTGATTGCCTACATTATGGGGTTGTCTGTCGGTGTTCACTTGCTCAATTTACTCTGCATCCCCGCCATCGTATTGGTGTATTACTTCAAGAGAAATGAAACTCCCACCTGGAAAGGCGGGCTCCTGTATCTGTTGCTGTCTTTCGCCCTTATCGTCGTGGTGATGTATGGCGTTATTCCCGGCTTTACAAAGGTCGGCGGCTGGTTTGAACTATTCTTTGTCAATTCATTGGGAATGTCGTACAACTCCGGCTTCTTCATTTATCTGGTATTGCTTTTGGCCAGCCTCTCATGGTGTTTATTCGAGACGGTGTCGGCGAAAGGAAAAGAATCGAGGGCGAAGGTGGCGTTTTTCATCAGCCTGGCGTTGGCCGGTATTCTTTTCATCAGTGGAAGCGTTTTGTTGTGGGTCGTTCTTGTAGCCTTGGCTGCGTACTTTATCTTTAAGGATAAGCGACTGCACAACCGGTTTATCCATTTGGCCGCTTCCTCCCTGACGGTTATGTTGATCGGATTTTCAGCCTATGCGTTGATTCCTATTCGTTCGGCCGCCAATCCGCCGTTGGATTTAAATTCTCCCGAAGATGTTTTCTCGCTGGGAAGCTACCTGAACCGGGAGCAGTACGGGCAAACGCCGTTGTTCTATGGGCATACCTATGCCTCGCAGGTACAGCGGAACGCGGATGGAACGCCCGTATATACAAGTCAGAAAAAATACGGGAAGATTGTCAAGAAATCTCCCGAAGAAAAAGACCGTTATGTGGCTTCGGAAGTCCCTACCTATAAATATACCAACAGCATGCTTTTCCCTCGCATGCACACGCATCAGGGCGAGCCGGGATACCGGAATCATATCATAGGATATGAGCGTTGGGGCGATGTCGCCGATCCGAACAAGCCGCCCACGTTGTGGCAGAATATCCGTTTCTTCTTCGGTTATCAATTGAATTATATGTATTTCCGCTATTTCCTGTGGAATTTCTCCGGAAGGCAAAATGATATTCAGGGCGACGGGGGACTGATGTACGGAAACTGGATTACCGGTATTCCGCCCATCGATAACCATGTGTTGGGCCTTGGCCCGCAAGACGATATCGCTCCCGATATTGCCGATAACAGAGCACATAATAAGTTTTACATGTTGCCCCTTATCTTGGGGCTCATCGGCATTCTTTATCAATTTAAATTGAAAGAAAAAGGGAAGCAAAGCTTTATCATTGTGTTCCTGCTCTTCTTTATGACGGGCATCGCCATCGTGCTGTATCTGAACCAAACGCCTTTCGAACCGCGTGAACGGGATTATGCGTATGCGGGTTCTTTTTACGCTTTTGCTATCTGGATAGGGTTGGGCGTGGCCGGCATCGACTATTTCCTCCGTAAATATATCAAGAACCGTACGGCATCGGCGGTTGTGGCATCGGTCATCGGGGTCTTAATCCCGTTGCAGATGGTCGGGCAGACGTGGGATGACCACGATCGTTCGGGCAGAACGTTGGCGCGCGACACGGGGATGAATTACCTGAGTTCGGTCGGCCCTGACGGTATCATCTTCACCAATGGCGATAATGATACCTATCCGCTGTGGTATGTACAGGAAACGGAAGGTTTTCGTACCGATGTGCGTGTGACGAACCTCAGCTTCCTGCAAACAGAATGGTATATTGACCAACTGGTACGCCAAGCCTACGAGTCGAAACCGTTGCCCATTAGCTGGACTCGCCCGCAATATTGGGATGAAGCAGCTAGTTACGCTCATATCATTACGAAGCAGGAAATTGAAAAGGCGCTTCAGGATAATAACATCCCGGCGTACTCTTTCCCGACATATTACGATATAAACGCATTCAAAGATACGATCTCCCTCAGGCAAACAATGGAGAGCCTGCGTACGGGACAAAACGCCCAACCCGCCAATCCGTTTACCACCGGCGATACCCGCATCATCCCCGGAAATCAGCTTTATCTGGATGTGGATACGACTCGAGTCGACTGGGCTGCGATGCATGCCCGCCCGGCAAGCAGGATGTATGTCAATTTGGGCGGTAAATCGTCGGTATATCGTCATGAAATGATGATTCTCGAGATGCTTTCCAATATTAATGACGGAAATTGGACACGCCCACTGTATTACGCGACCACGGTCGAACAGAGTTTGTATCTGAATATGAAAGACCGGAATTTTTCACTGAACGGGCTTACCTATCAAGTCGTTCCGGGAACGCCCTTGAGCAATCGCGTCAATATACACGCGGCGTATGAGAATATGATGACGAAGTTCCGTTGGGGCGGATTGGAAGAGAATCCCGATATCTATCTCGACGAAACGAGCCGGCGTATGATCTCTACTTTCCGTCTGTCTTTTTCGGAATTGATTAATGCCTTGATAGACGAAGGCGAAAACGAAAAAGCATTGGCCGCGCTGGATAAATGCACCACGGTGATGCCCGGATCGGCGGTTCCTTACCGGAATGACGGTCTTCTTTTTGCCCGGGCTTATTACAGTTTGGGTGAAACGGAAAAGGCGCAGGCGCTTATATCGCAAATCAGCGAGCGGGTGAACCGTAACCTCGATTGGTTCGGACGCTTGAAGCCTCAACAGGTGAATAATAACCTGAGCGATGTTATCTATAATAATATAAATCCGTTACTGTTGATTGCCACGATCTACCAAGAGTACGACCGCGAAAAGTATCAGGTAATGGTGGATGATTTGTTGCAACGGGCGCAAGTGTATTATACGCAAGGAGTGTCTTACGTGGGCGATACCATTCTCCGCGAGTTAACCAATAGCTCTATCCGGGGGTATTACCTGACCGATACGGCTTCGGTGGACACGGCGCAGCAGTCGGTGGAAGCGCAAACAATGGAGAAAGCGCTGAAAATGATGCAGCAATTCAGTCCCCGTTTGCTGGAGCAATACAATAAACAAGCGGCACAATAACAAAAAATGATTGAAATACTCACTTGACGATGCGATAATCGGCGGGTGGGTATTTCTTCTATTATATTCTTTATGTTGATTGAACAACCCCCTAAGTTTTACAGGTGCTTATATCCGGAAACAATCTGGAGGATTCCTCATCCCGGCAAAAAAACGATCTATCTTACTTTCGACGACGGCCCCATTCCCGAGGTCACGCCGTGGGTGCTCGAGGTGCTGGATAAGTACGGTATAAAAGCAACTTTCTTTTGTGTGGGCGATAATGTCCGCAAGTATCCCTCCGTATATCGGATGTTGTTGGATAACGGACATCGTACCGGAAACCACACTTTCAATCACTTGCAGGGATGGCAGCATACGTCCGGTTTCTTTTTGGCCAATGCCGCTAAAGCGGCGGCGCTCATCGACTCCCCGCTTTTCCGCCCTCCGCACGGGCATATGATGGCTCCCCAGCCCCGCCTGCTGCGCAAAGCCGGCTATCACATCATTATGTGGGATGTGGTGACGCGCGATTACAGTAAGTACATGACACCGGAGCAGGTGCTCGAGAATGTGAAAAAGTATACCCGCGACGGATCGATCATCGTCTTTCATGACTCCCTGAAAGCGGAAAAGAACCTTCGTTATGCATTGCCCCGGGCCATCGAGTGGTTGCTCGGGCAAGGATATGATTTCGAACCGGTGCCGTGGAGCGGGACTTCCGAAGGTTCTCTTTAACTCTCCCCTTAGCGTAAAGGGAGCACCGAGGAGCGGGTAGGGGGTATAGTGATGAAAGATGTGAAATAACCTTTTCCTCCTTGCCCCGAGGCCGGGCTAAAGGTGGCAAAAACTTACTCGTATGCCGCCCAACGTCTCTGGTGCGATGGATAAGGTGGCGGGTACGGCGCCCAAAATCACTCGTACGGTGACCAAAGTGGCCCATACGGTGTCCAAAGACACTCGTACGGTGCCCAAAGTGGTGCGTACGGCGGCCAAACAAGCACAAACAGCGGCCAAAGTCGCTTCGACCGGCCAAAATGTCACAGGTGCATCGGGAAAAGTCGTTCTGCTCTTTTCCAAAGTCGTTCCGACAAGCCGGGAAGTCTTTCTTCCGGTTTCCGAAGTTGAACATGTAACGGCCAAAGTCAATCTTACCTCGACTAAACTCGATCTCGCATCGGGCAAACTCAGTCTCGCATCGACTAAACTCAGTCTGACAGTATCCGAAGTCGATCTGACAAAGGAGAATGTAGCCTGGAACAGACAAAATGTCAGGCGCTCTTCTCCATGAAAGAGCGAACGTACCGGAATGACGGTCTTTCGGTTCATAACGCCCTTAATCTTTGTTGATTTTAATTATACTTGGCGCCTCTGATTATTTATATATTTTAACCTGAAAGATTTGGAGCCTACCTCCCGCTTTCCTAACTTTCGGAAATTTTAGTTCAAATCATTAAAAAAACAATTATGACCACGAGAGATTCTAACACGTATAGAATGGCTCGTACCGTGAAGGTCATCCTCCATCAGCACGAACCGGTTTGGAATGAACAAGTAAGATTTGCCCTGGAAGCGGGTAATTTCACTGGTATTGTCGATGCATTGGAGCCCCATGCCGAGGGTTCCCTTATTGTTACCAAGGGAGCCAGCACGGATAAGGATAACATGGCGCTTGAAATGTACCGGAAAACGGCCGATATCGCCCAGAGGGTATCGGTATACGCCCTCGATACCGGAAATATGGAACTGCACGACCAGTTGCGTGTCAGCCGCAATTCGTTGGCAAGCCTGAAGGAAGTCGATGCCTTCACCAAGGTGAAAGACATTTACAATCGGGTCATGCCCATATTGAGCGCGGCTCCGCCCGCTGGCGAGGGGGGCAAAACGGGAACGGAAGGCGTTGCACCCGAAAACACCCAACTTTCGTTACCCGACTATGCCGTGAATGAAACGGAAATGTCCGGACTGAAAACCATCATCGACACCTACGATGCGTTACTGGGCAAACCCCGCGACCTGCAGTTGGAGCGCAAACGCCACAACCAGACCATCCCCGAATTGATGAAAGAGCTGCGCAAGAGCCTCTACAAGCTCGACAGCCTGATCAATATCTTCGCCGGCACGGACTTCTATACGGATTACAAGAACGCCCGCATCACCATCGACCGCGGCGGCAGCCCCAAAAAAGAGGAAGAGAAGAAATAAAGGCGCAATATTTTATCTAATGAATGAGAGAGTCGAGAATAAGAACGATGAATAATATAGAAACTTTTTTCAAAGAAGATTCATAATCATAAGCCATTTTTATACAAACAGGATGAGTAAATATATTATACTGCTATTTTGCAGCGTTGTTTATATCAACTCTTATTCACAGGAGCACGCAAAAGTAACTCAAAACTCCGATGGAAGTATCTCTGTTCAATCAGAAGGTAACGAATGGTTCGATCCTTCGGGCAACATTATTTCGGAAAAACAAATGAAGGATTCGTTAAAAACAGGAAGGTATAGCATAACCATAGATACAAATTCTTCTATTGCTAAAATACATTTAGTCAATAATTATCCGGCAAAAACGAAAATTATCGGGAAGAAGTTGCCGCCATTGTTATATCCGGATTTATCAGGACGCCCAGTAGATATTGCCACAAATGCTAAAAAATCCGTTTTAAGTTTTTGGAGTATTACATGTGCACCTTGTATTCGAGAGTTGTCGGTATTCAATTTGTTGGCTAAAGAGTATCCTAATATTGATTTTTATGCCATAACAAGCGATGATAAAGATAGTGTCGTGCATTTTTTAGAGCAAAATAACGAGAAGTGGGATAATATCGTTATCATTCCTGATTATAATAAAGAAGCCTATGATCCGGGCATTTATGTTTATCCCTCAACATTTCTTATTGATAAAGAGAGAATTATTCAAAATGTGTTTTGGGGGGCATCTTTAAGGCAAATATTCACAGCTTTGGATGTTTTGGACAAAGAGTCCTGACGAAATATGAGGAATGACGGAAATAGATGATTTTCCGGCGCCAATCCGGCTTGCTAATTCTTGCTGTGTCATTTTCTCCGCTTTGCGTGCATTACGAATCAACTGTCCGGTTATAATACGAATATGCCTTATGGCGGAATACCTCGCGTTTTGGAGTACCTTCTTCGCCATACAACGAATCGAGTATCAAATCGTAATCTGCAAGTTTGTGATTATTCAAATGTTATATTCCGTTCGTAATTCATATAATCCTTCGCGGAGGGATGAAACAAACTTTGATGATACTCGCGCCCGAGTTTTTAGCAAATCAAGACCATAGTGAATCTTTTGCTGCTCTTTTGACGAAATCGTCTCCATGGAGGATATCGCTTTTAAGCGATTTTTTTAGTTAGCCATACCATATACAACCATACGATGAGAATAGTTATAATTCCCATACTTTGATTCTGTGTCATATCTGTTATCTTTCCTATAATAGGAGGGAGGATGGCTCCCCCCGAAACCCCCATAATAAGAATAGCCGATATTTCGTTCTCTTTTTTCGGAAACTTTTGCATTGACAAAGAAAAAATATAAGCCCTATAAATCCAATTAGTGAGATAGCATAATGCTTCTTTCGATTTCGTACTTGTGAAAAGGATGTTATTGGTATATTTCGGGAATATCAATCAGCGTTCTTGCAAACATCTGCTTAGAACCTTTTACATTAGGATGATGATAAATTTGTCCCCAACTATCGGGATAATCTTCATGGAACATGCACGATTTGTCAACTTGTAATCCATCTTGATTTAGAGAGGTTACCAAATCGAATCTACATCCCTTGAGTTTATATTTCTGTCGTACGATCTCTATCTGTTTGTTGACTTCAATATGAGTCTGACTTTCATTGCAAGGAATATTATTTAATATGGGAATTGCGTTTTGCGCAAGGATATACTCTACTAACTCACTCAATTTCTCAATACTATTACCTCCATTCGTACCGATAGTGACCATCACAAATTTCGATTTCACATAAGGTAATTCATTTTTAATTCGGATGAGCACCTCATTAATCGTGCATCCGCCCCGTCCGCTGGACATCGATTTGCCTTTTATATGATTCATAATTAATTGTGTCCACGATTCCCCATAATTGTCGGTGGGGAAATAACTTTCCGGTTCAGTTATAGAGTCGCCGTATAATAATAAAACCAAATCATTTTTCTGAGATAAGACTGTGATCTGCTTAACTAATAGAAAATCTCCTTCAAGCAAACCGAAACAATAATAGTCGTGTTGCATGCCTACTCTAAAACCCGTATTGATCACTCCTGCTCCATGACCTCCGGGGCCATCATTTACAGCCTCTATTTCCGTGTATTGGCCGGTAGATAGATTGGTTATTTTGACTTTCGCTTGCTGATAGGTGTGGTATATTTCCAGGATATATTCGTCTTTAGAATTAACAAACTCTATTTTTTTACTGATTTCCGGATTGCTTTCTATCGATAACAGATGTTCCCGAAGATTCACCAGCACTTTAAAGTCGCCTGTATTACTCTGAAAAGTTGCTATTGTGTTATCCGAGAATTTTGCATGATAGCGAATGAAACGTTCTCCTAAAGAATAATATTTATCCAATCTGACAAGTTCATCTTTTTTCGAGATAATTAAACCGTCATTGCTATAGTGAGCCGCGGAATGGTTAAATATTAATTCTGGGTAGCTTTTCGAATCATTTAATTTCTGATGATAAAGGACCGTCGTTGGAACGGAATTTATTGGACTTTTACAATAAATATTTTCCGACAATACGACGATTATCAATATAAGGACGAATCTTTTCATTACTCTAATCTTTAAATTATATATTCTGTAAATTTGTATATTATAAAAATGATCTAAACGTATATTTCCCGGATCCCACCGAAACGATCGTATAGTTGTTTTGATGACCTGTTATTAGCATATCTTTGATTTGCTCTATCGGTTTTCCTGATTCCGTTAAAGTCCCGTTCGTTGAAGGAATCCATATTTCTGCGGTACAATTTACAGGAATTTCCACTTGTAAATGGAACGTGTTACCTATGATATCCCAACTACTTGCTATAACACCGCGTATGGACTTATAGTATCCTTTGGCGAAGATGAGGTCTTCGACCGGTTGCGGTTTGATGACAATCTTTTCAAAACCGGGTGAAGCCGGGTTGATACCTAAAATAGACCGATAGAACCATTCACTTATGCTTCCGAACATCGGATGATTCTGCGAATAGGTATTATCTGAATAGGCCCATGTTTCCCATAACGTGGTGGCTCCGTTTTCGATCATATAACCCCATCCCGGGAAATCGCGTTTATTCGCAATACGATAGGCAACATCATTCCTGTCTAATGCGCGAAAAACATCGAACATCATCTTGGTCGCAAAAATGCCGGTAGACAGATGTCCGTCGCGAGATTTGATTGTCTCTAACAATCGTTCAAAGGCTGCATTTTTGTCTTCTCCTTCTACTAACGAAAACCACAATCCGAAAATCTGGGCACTTTGGGTTCCATTATCAAATACGCCCGTGGACTTATCGAACATCTGGTCTATGATAGCTTGTTTGATCTCTTTCGCTAAAGAGGTGTATTTTTGAGCGTCCGAAGGTTTATCCAATAGTTGAGCAAATTCGGCTATCAATTGTATATGATAATAATACCATGCCGATGCCGTAAGCTTATAGGGCTTTTCGTCCAATGATTCATGATCGCTGATATCTACGGTCATTAGATTATTTTTCGAACAACCGATAAGGTATTCAGCTTGTTTTTTGAACGCATTATAATAGTTGGAAACGATTCGCTTATCACCGTAAAAGTCATATAAGTGCTTGATAAGAAACGGAAAACCTATTTGAAAAGAGATGGGACCCGAACCATCATCGGGGGCCGTTCCGAAGTCTGCAATTCCCATATAAGGATTTGTCTCCGTGATGGCTCCTGAAGGACGTTGATCGTTGACATTATCCTGTATAATCTTTCGATAAAAATTAGACATGTCGTAATTGAACGAAAAGGCATTTGTTGTACAGAACATATCCCCTCCGTATCCGAATTTCTCACGTGCAGGACAATCGGATTGAACACTGAATAAATTACTGCGGAATGTCCATCGGATATTTTCCATAAGCTTATTGAACATTGGGTTTGAGCAACTGAATTTACCCGCTTCTTCCACATCCGCACTCAGGCATAGGCCTTCAATATCATTCATGTTGAGTTTCCCGGGCCATCCGGTTACTTCAACGTAGCGGAATCCGTGAAAAGTAAAATCGGGAGACCAACTTTCTATATGACCGCCTTTTAAAATATAGCTGTCTTCTTGCCATGCAATAGAAGGAGCTCCGAGGCCTCCATTTCCTTGTTTTATTTGACCGGCAACAGTGGTCATGATATTTAGGCTGCCATCTTTATGTATATCTTCGCCATAACGTAATCTTATCTTTGTTCCGGCTTTTCCCTTTACATGTATTCGAGCTACACCGGCAAAATTCTGTCCCATATCCACGATGTATGTTCCGGACTGTATCTCCCGAATGGATAAGGGTTTTACCACTTGTATAACCCTTATAGGAGGTTGTAGCTGTGCGGTTAATTTTCCTTGAGGACCGGGTACTTTTACGGCATATCGCGGATTTTCCAATACGGTTTCCGGATTATTCACAGTCTCTTGCTCCAGCCGGGCGTCGTAATGTTCTCCTAAATAAATATTATTTCGAAGGATGGGACTGGGAATAACTTGCCAGGTATGATCTGTTGGAATAATATCCTTGGAGCCGTCGGTATAAGTTATCTGTAAGAGTACTGTTGTACAGGGGGGCCCAATAGTCAACTGCTCCCGAAGATTCCATTTACCCCACATGCGAAGAGGAAGAGGGTTATACCATCCGTTTCCTAATGTGATGGAAATAATATTTTTACCTTGTCGAATATGATTCGTTATATCATAAGTGGAATATAAAACTTGTTTATCGTATGCCGTCCACCCAGGATCAAGAACATTGTTTCCAACTCGGTCACCATTAATGCTAGCTTTGTAATATCCTAATCCTGCGATATATAATCTAGCATATTTGATTTTTTTATTGGCGTCAAATACTTTTCTGAAAGTAGGAGCGGGATTGTCTTTATAGAAATCATCCTCATGGAGAGGTTGTTTTTTTCCATCGCTAATCCATGCGGCATTCCAATCGGAATTTTTTAGAGCAGCCGTCTCAAACCAAGCTGGATTACTCCACATAGATGATTTTCCTTTTTTGTCATATACTTTTACACGCCAGAAATATCGGCTAAATGGTTTTAAAGGGGTCCCTTTATATTCTACGTGTATATTCTCTGAAGAAGGGACTTTTCCGGTTGTCCAGATGTTCCCTTTTTTCTTATGAATATCATTATAATTATCACTAATAATCAATTCATACGCTGTCTGCATTTGATTCCTCTGCTCGGATCTTAAAATCCAACTGAAATGAGGTTTCTCAATATCAATTCCTAAAGGATTTAATTGATATTCACAACGAAGATCAGTGACCGAAATGGGTTGTGAAAAACACAGAAATATTGAGTGAAAAATAAGAAAATAAAAGCTTATCAATAAAAATTTATTCATAACAAAAAATAGTGCAATAAAGAAGAAAGCTAAGAGGGTATTACATTGTCCCCATACAGATCAATTTCCGCTTCGCTTAGCAGCATCATCGATTGGTTCAAAGAATAAGGGATATTTATTTTGAATTTTCTGAGAACTATACGTATAACTGCAGCCGGCTTTTGTTCCGCTTTTCAAATCTCTTTCCTTTTGATGGCCGCACAAATGTAGAAACTTATTTTGTCTTTCAGATTACAAATCGGAATAATTCTTTTGGAAAAGTCATACGTCTTGTTTATCATTGATTTACTTGTTATCCCTTTTAAGGAGGGTAATCTCTCTCAAGGTTAAAGAAACATAAAACTAGAAAATAAATAGTAGTATGTATTGCATAGTATATTGTAACGTATTACCTTTGCCGACGTAATAAAACTATATAACCGTTGTGGGCGGTAGGTAGTCCAATAAACAAAACAATAAAATTGATGATACATCTTCGTAATCTACACAAATCGTATCACACCGAAGCGGTTTCTCTGCATGTCCTGAAAGGAATCGATCTGGATATCGACGCCGGAGAATATGTATCCATAATGGGTGCGTCAGGATCGGGAAAATCGACCTTGTTGAATATTTTAGGAATCCTCGATACTTACGATGAAGGGGAGTATTTACTCAATGGGACGCTCATTCGCAATCTTAGCGAAAAACAGGCCGCCCGTTATCGAAATGAATTGATCGGATTTGTCTTCCAGTCCTTTAACTTGATCGGTTTTAAAAACGCACTCGAAAATGTAGCCCTTCCTTTATTTTATAAAAACATAAGCCGAAAGAAAAGAAACAGTATCGCGATGGAACATCTCGATAAAATGGGACTGAAAGAATGGGCTTATCACATGCCGGGCGAACTTTCGGGCGGCCAGAAACAGCGTGTGGCCATTGCGCGCGCCATGATTTCCGAACCCAAAGTGATCCTTGCCGATGAGCCTACTGGAGCCCTCGACAGTAAAACGACCGTCGAGGTGATGAACGTTTTGACAGATTTGAATAAAACGGGTATTACCACGATTATTGTTACGCATGAACAATCGGTGGCCGATGCTACCAACCGTATTATCCGCTTGAAGGATGGAATGATCGAGCAGGATGAACGCATCATTCGTCATTTGTAATTTGTAATTAGTAATCAGTAATTTGTAATTAGTAATTTGTATTTGGTAATTTGTAATTATTATATGGATACCTTACAGGAAATATTCGAAACCCTCAAGAAGAATAAACTTCGTACCACGCTTACGGGCTTGTCCGTATCGTGGGGGATATTTATTCTAATTGTTTTATTGGGCGCCGGGAACGGGTTGAAGAACGGAGTGATGTCCAACTTCAGTTCGCGGGCGGTGAACCGTATCGGTTTATGGTCGGGAACGACCTCGATGCCCCATCAGGGACTGAAATCGGGACGTTCGCTTCAGTTTACCGAAAAAGAAGTGAATACCATTACGGACGATGTGCCTGAAAGCCGTCTCATTACGGCACGGGTCACGAAGAGCCAAACGATCTCTTTCGGGAAAGAATACGGTTCCTATCAGGTCAGAGGGGTGATGCCGAGCTATTCTCAGATCGAGAAACTGATTATCAATCCCGGCGACGGTCGTTTTATCAATGCCTTGGATATTAAGGAGAATAATAAGATTGTCGTATTGGACAAGAAAATATCGGATGTCCTGTTCAAAGATCAATCGCCGGTGGGCAAGTACGTGAAGGTCGGCGAATTGATGTTTAAAGTGGTCGGAGTCAACAGCAAAAGAGAACAATGGGGTGGTTCGAATGCCTATATTCCATTTTCTACGGCACAAGCCGTCTACAATCCCGATAAAAAATTCAATCAAATAACTTTTACGGTAGACGGTCTGGAGACGAAAGCCGAAAATGAACGGTTTGATGAATCGCTTCGTACCGTGATGGGACGGAGCCTTAACTTCAATCCTCAGGATAAACAGGCTTTATATGTGGATAATCATCAGGCAAATTATCTCGAAACGATGAAGATATTCGGCGGAATCACGTTATTTGTCGGATTTATCGGAATCCTTACGTTGATAGCGGGCATCGTAGGTGTGAGCAACATCATGCTGGTATCCATCAAAGAGCGGACGCGCGAAATCGGCATCCGCAAAGCCATCGGTGCGCCGCCGGCGTCCATCCTGAAGACCGTCATTCTGGAATCCATTATTATTACCGCTATCTTCGGATATATCGGTTTAATGGCCGGCATCGGGCTGACGGAAATCGTCAATTTCTTTATGGAGCAGGCGGCGAATGGTCAGGCAGCAGGTGACGGAATGCAGATGTCGATATTTAAAAATCCCACGGTCAATGTCGGCTATGCGGTTTTTGCGACATTCGTCCTCATTGTCTCGGGCGTGTTGGCCGGCTATCTGCCCGCGCGTAAGGCTGTAAGAGTGAACCCTATCGAAGCAATGAGGCAAGAGTAACACGCGACAGCGACAATAACAAAAAAGATAGAAATGAAGAATTTTTTCGACATAGACCGATGGCAGGAAATATGGATCACCATTACGCACAACAAGTCGCGTAGTTTCCTGACGGCTTTCGGCGTATTTTGGGGGATCCTGATGCTTGTCGTGATGGTGGGAGCCGGAAATGCTTTGCAAACCGGCATTTTCTCTCAAATCGATGGCTTTGCCACCAACTCCTGTTATTTCACCCCCGAAGAAACATCATTGCCGTACAGAGGCTTCCGTAAAGGTCGTCGTTGGGAAATAAAGAATGCCGATATTCCCATTATTCGCCAACGGGTAAAAGATATCGACCAACTCTCACCTTTGGTATATATGTGGCCGAACGAAGAGAACGTCGTCAGGGGCGAATACAAAGGCTCTTATACGCTACGGGGATGTTATCCGGAAAACGACAATATCGACCGCAGCATCATGCTCAAAGGCCGCTTCATTAATGAAATCGATATCGCCGATAAGCGGAAGGTTTGCATATTGGGAGAGCGTGTGTATGAGGTGTTGTTCCCAAAAGGGGAGGACCCCATAGGTAGTGTTATTCGAGCCAATGGTATTTATTTTCAGGTGATCGGCGTGTCGAAGAGCTCTTCGGGAATCGGTATCGGCGGTGATCCGAAGGAAACCATCACCATTCCTTTCAGCACCATGCAGCAAGCATTCAACCTCGGCAATGCGATTCATATTGTGGGGGTGACGGCAAAGCCGAAAGTGAAAGTCACCCAGATTGAAAAAGAAGTCGGTACAGTCCTGAAAGATTTGCATCAAATACATCCCGACGATCCCACAGCGGTTTGGGCGATTAATTTGGAAGAACAGTTCAATATGTTCGATTATCTCGGCATAGGTATTGCCGCGTTGATATGGATTGTGGGATTAGGGACGTTGTTCGCCGGCGCCATCGGTGTCAGTAACATTATGCTGGTTACCGTGCGGGAGCGGACCAAAGAGATCGGTATCCGTCGTGCCTTGGGCGCCACGCCGAACAATATCATCGGGCAAATTCTTAGCGAAAGCATTGTGTTGACGCTATTGGCCGGCGTTTTGGGTGTCGTTTTGGGTGTCGGCATTTTAGGAGCGGCAGGCATTGTATTGAGTCAGGGTGATCAGTTTTTCAAAGATCCGCAGATTCATTTTTCCATGGCTGTGGGGGCGGTGCTGATTCTTGGTGTTATCGGGGCATTGGCCGGATTTTTGCCGGCGCAACGGGCGATGATGATTAAACCCATCGAGGCGATAAGGGAAGAATAGGCAAATTGATGTGCTGATTAAGGATGAATGAGAGCAAAAACAATTACGAATTACGAATGAAACGCGGAAGGTCAACGGGCCGGCGACCGCAGATTGGCGACCGCAGATTGGTGACCGGCGACTGGAGACCGGCGACTGGAGACCGCAGACCGCAGACCGGTGACATTAGACATTAGACATTTTGACATTTAAATATATGAGAAGAGTATTAAAAATTGCAGGACTTGTTTTGGTGGCTTTATTGGTCATCGGGACATTTGTATTCCTTTGGCAGAAATCGCGTCCGAAGGTAACGAAATACACCATTGAAACGGCGACGATGGGAACGATCGAGAAACGTACCGTGGCGACCGGAAAGGTTGAACCCCGGAACGAAATCCTTATCAAACCGCAAATATCCGGCATCATATCCGAAGTGTATAAGGAAGCCGGAGATAAAGTGGAAGCGGGCGATATTATCGCTAAGATTCAAGTGGTTCCCGATATGGCCAGCCTCAGTAGCGCCGAGTCGCGTGTGTCGCGTGCGCAATTGGCTCTCGATCAGAGCCGCCGCAATTACGAGCGCGATAAGAAGTTGTTCGATACCGAAGTCATATCCAAAGAGGAGTTCGAGAAGGTCGAATTGCAGTATAAAAACGATCAGGAGGAGCTTCAGTCGGCCACCGATAACCTGAGTATCGTGCGGACGGGAATTACCCAAAGTTCCGCCTCGTCAAGTAACACGTTGATCCGTTCCACCATTAGCGGCATGATTTTAGACGTGCCGATCAAGGTGGGGAATTCCGTCATCCAGTCCAACAACTTCAACGATGGCACTACCATTGCTTCCGTCGCCAATCTCAACGACATGCTTTTTGTCGGGAAAATCGATGAAACCGAGGTCGCGCAATTATCGGGCGATATGCCTATGGAAATCACCATCGGCGCGATACAAGATCGTAAAATCCCTGCCAAACTCGAATATGTTTCCCCGAAAGGAACCGAAGAAAGCGGGGCCATTCTCTTCGAGATAAAGGCGGCCGTACAGATGCCTTCCGACATATTCATCCGTGCCGGATACAGCGCCAATGCCGAGGTTGTGCTCGACAAACGCGACAGCGTACTGACGATTCCCGAAACTTGCATCGAGTTCAGTAACGATTCGGCTTTTGTTTATTTCGCAAAAAGCGCCGAGCCGCAGGAGTTTGAAAAGAGACCGGTGAAAATAGGCCTCTCGGACGGAATTAAGATCGAAGTGATCGAAGGGTTAAAGGTAAATGATAAGGTACGCGGGAACGAAATAGTAGACAGTAAAAAATGAAAGCAAGATGTTTTATAGCCTTGTTGGCTGTGTGGGCGACTATTGCCTCGCTGCCGGCACAACGGCCCTTTACGCTGGAGGAATGCATTGAGGTCGCTTTGCGGAACAATCGCACCGTCAAGCAGCAACAACTAAGCAAAGAACAACAACAAATCGCCTACAGTCAGGCGCGTGCCGACCTGCTTCCTAACCTGAATGCCAGTGTGGGGCACAACTTTGTCTTCGGACGTTCGAAAGGACGCGACGATGTCTATCAGAGCAACAATTCGTCTCAGACAAACTTTAGTATCAGCAGTGATCTTACGTTGTTTGACGGTTTACGGATGAAGTATAATATCGATGCCCGCAAGGCAGATCTTCAAGCCTCCGAAGCCGACCTTCAAAAAATAGAACGCGATATCACCCTGAGTGTTTCTACGGCATTCCTTCAGGTATTGCTCAACAAAGAACTCTTGCAAATCGCCGCCGAACAGGTCGAAGTGACCAAGGCGAATATTGAGCGGAGCAAGCAGATGGTGAACAACGGCAAAATGGCGCAAGGCGAACTCTATGAGCTCGAAGCGCAACAGGCGCAGGAAGAACTCGAGCAGGTGCGCGCCGAAAGCAATTTGCAACTCGCGCTGCTCGACCTGGCACAGATTATGGAATTGGAGGAATTTTCACAGTTCGACGTGACGGCGCCTGCCGTAGAAACTCTCATCAACGAAGGGGTGCTCTTGTCGTCCGATGCCGTATATCAAAGTGCGATTATGCATCGTCCCGAAATTCATGGAGCCCAGTACCGGTTGGTCTCCAGTGAAAAAGAATGGCTCATGGCTAAGTCGCAATATTATCCTTCTTTATCTTTCGGGGCAAATATGGGTACCGGATACTATCACATGAACGGTCTCGAAAACGATTCTTTCAGCTCGCAGTTCCGTAATAATATGAGTAACTCCATCGGCTTCAGCCTCAGTATTCCCCTCTTCAATCGGTTTCAAATCAGAAACAGCGTACGCAATGCTCGTTTGGCGATAGAAAACAGTAAACTCGAAATGGATAAAACCAAACTCGATTTGCGCAAACAGGTCGAACAGGCGTATTATAATGCATTGGGGGCAAAAAGCCGGTGGAAAGCGGCTCAAAAATCGGAAAAAGCCACCGAAGAGGCCTTTCGTTTTGCCGAGCAGAAATACGAAAACGGACGCGCCACTTCCTACGAGCTATTCCAAGCGAAGAACAACCGTACGAAAGTCCTTGGCGAGCAGGCGCAAGCCAAGTACGAATACGCTTTCCGCTTAAAAATACTGGAGTTGTTGAAAGAGTGATCTATGATGATGTATGATGTATGATGTATGAAGGATGAATCTATCACAAATCGAATCACCTCTTACAACTTATAACTTATTAATAACGCGTAACAAACAAATAATAATGAAGACAAAAATAATTGTATTTTTCACCGTGATGGCAGCGGTTATGTGCCTGTCTACGGCTTGTGCTCAAAGTCGTATTACTTCTAAAAACTTCCCCGTACGGGCATTCTTAGCCATTGAGTCAAATTCAGTAGGTAACCTCCATATCCGGCAGGGAAGTGACACACAGGTCAGGGCCGAAGGGGATGATGAGATGATAAAAAAGCTTGATATCCGTGTGGAACAAGGCACGCTTGTGATCGATATGGAGAAAACGATCGTGAAAAAATGGAAGAGAAATACCAAATTGGATATTTATATTACCACACCGTCTTTGTCTAAATTAGAGCAAGACGGAGTGGGTAATGTCGTGTTTACCGGTACGGTAAATGTTCCGAAGCTCGAAATATCATCCGATGGCGTGGGAAATATCTCTTCTGACGAACTCATTTGCGACGATCTTATCATCGAATCGGATGGGGTAGGAAACATTCAATTAGCGGGAAAAACACAGATTCTTTCTGTTTATTCCGATGGCGTGGGGAATGTGAATACCGAAAACCTTATAGCCGCGAAGGCGAAAATCATTTCCAATGGAGTCGGAAATGTAAGGTGCTACGCCACTGAAGAAGTGGATATCTCGGCAGGAGGCGTGGGGAATGTCACCTATTTCGGTAATCCGGCTTCCAAATACATTCGTAAAGGCGGCATCGGAAAAGTGAAGGCCGGAGATTGAGATGACGGGGCGAAGGAGCCGTCAAAAAGACTGGTATGAATTATGAGGTATGAATTATGAGGTATGAATTATGAAATCTTTGAATCCCGTACATAAAATGGCGTTAATCGAAGAATTACTTCTTAAAGTTTTCCTATCTTTGTCTCCTATTGTAGCTGCATACGGGTTCTGTCCGGAAATAGAAAGAACCTGTTGGCGGTAATGGAATGAGTAAAACAAATGAATAAGATCATTACGATAAGTCGGGAGTTTGGAAGCGGAGGTCGTGAACTCGGAAAACGACTGGCGAAAATATTGAATATCGCGTATTATGATCATGAGATTATTACGATGATTGCTTCCAAAAGCGGATTGGAGCAAAATTATGTAGACAGTGTCGTCGATAATATTCCGTTTTCTCATTCCATTATTTCAGGGCGGACGCTCAGCAATATTGTTTCTCCGTTGCTCGATCTGAACGTTCAAATATATGCCCGGCAAAGAGAGATTGTCAGGGAAATAGCTTCCAAAAGCGATTGCCTGATTATAGGACGGTGTTCCGATTATCTTCTCCGGGACTATAATCCGTTCAATATATTTGTTTATGCCGATGTCGAGGCTCGTTTGCAGCGGTGCCGCCAAAACGCTCCCGAAGGAGAAGACCTTTCTGATGCAGAGTTGAAAAACAAAATTTTGACCATTGATAAAAACAGAGCCAAATATTATAAGTTCTTTACAAGCCGGAAATGGGGACAGAAAGAAAATTATCATCTGTGTCTCAATACTTCGGGTGTCATACACAAAGAGATGGCCATGCCTTTGTCGGAACTGCTGAAAGTCATGACGGGGTACTGATAAACGGGGGAGTAGGGAGCGACCCTGCGTGTGCGATCTTTTGATGCGGGCTTGTAAAGGAAGAATGTATGGATAATAGAACTTTATTTGAAAAGACTACGATATCCCGGCTGTTTATTATTGTAACCATTCCGGGTATCATTAGTATGCTCGTGTCGTCACTCTATTCGATAATCGACGGGGTTTTCATCGGGCAGCTTCTGGGAGCCGACGCGTTTGCCGCCTTACAATTGGCCATACCTTTCGTCATTATCAATTTTGCATTAGCCGATCTTATCGGAGTCGGTTCCTCGGTTCCGATTGCGATTAAACTCGGTGAAGGCGACGAAAAAACGGCAAGTAATATCTTTTCAAGCGCCCTATTGCTTATTTTCCTGACCGGCATCGGGATGGGGGCCATTTTATTTATCTTCGGAGGTTCTTTCGTGAGATTAATGGGCGCCGATGAGCATCTTGTGGATATGGCTGCTCAGTATTTGCGTGTCTATGCCGGATTCGCTCCTCTCACGACCATCATTTTTGCCGCAGATAACTATTTACGTATTTGCGGAAAAGTGAAATACAGCATGTTTGTCAATATCCTGATGTCGGTCATCGCCATTATACTGGAATTCTTATTTTTAGTTGTCTTTCGTTTCGATATTTGGAGCGCGGCCTTAGCTACTTGTTTGAGTATGTTTATTTGTGCTATGCTTGCCTTGATGCCGTTTCTACGGGGACAATTGCAACTTCGTTTTGTCAAACCCCGCATCGATCGGAAGGTGCTGAGCAGTATCTTGACAAACGGAACTCCCACTTTCCTGAATAATATTGCCGGCCGTGTGGCATCTATTTTCTTTAATATTTTCCTGCTTCGTTTAGGTGGTTCTATTGCCGTGTCTGCTTATGGCGTACTGATGTATGTCGACAGTATTACACAGCCCGTCCTTTATGGTTTTTGCGATTCCTTGCAGCCGGCCATCGGTTATAATTACGGCGCGAAAAACCATAGCCGCATCGCCGCCATCCGCCGTTTATGTTTCCTTATTTGCGGCATGATGTCGCTGTTGATGGCCGGAGTGATGTTTTTGGCTAAAGCGCCCCTCATCGGCATCTTCGTGAAAGCGGAAGATACGGGACTAATGGATTTATCCATACAAGCTTTATCGTTATTTGTCTTATCTTATCTGACAAGATGGATTTCTATTGTGTCGCAGAGTTATTTCTCGGCTATCGGAAAAGCGAAGTATGCGACGGTCATCTCTCTTTCCATTGCATTCGTTTTTCCCATGATTATGCTCTTTTCTCTCGAATCTTTAGGACTGGATGGGCTTTGGCTGAATTTACCTTTCGCTTCGTTGTTGACGGCTATTTTGTCCTTCATCCTTATGGCCGTACATCTCCGGAAAAATAAAGTCTGAAAATTCGTATTCGCATGTTATTCGCCCTATGACATATTAAAATCCCGAATATTCGAAAAAAAATCGAATAATGTAGGGCCGTCTTATCAATAATTTATATTTTTGCAAGACACATAATTATAACCCTTGTCGTATGAAAGCATTTATTCTCTTACAAGCTCAACCTTTTCTTTTTGAATGGTGGCAAATACTATTAGCGGCTACACCTGTGTTGCTATTAATCATTTTGATGGGATTCCTGAAAATGTCGGGAGATAAAAGTGCGTTGATCACGCTGGTGGTTGCGGTGTTAATCGCGTTAATCGCCTATGGTTTCTCTTTTGCCGATGCCGGATTATCGGTAGTCTATGGCTTCTTGAAAGCCTTTTTCCCCATACTTATCATTATCATTATGGCTATTTTCAGCTACAATGTGTTGGTACATACGGGGAATATGGAAATTATCAAACAACAATTCTCGTCGTTATCGTCCGACAAAAGCGTGCAGGTATTGTTGCTCACCTGGGGGTTCGGCGGTTTGCTCGAAGGGATGGCCGGCTTCGGAACGGCGGTCGCTATTCCGGCGGCGATATTGATAGGGTTGGGTTTTAAGCCCGTCTTTTCGGCGGTGGTCAGCCTCATCGCCAACAGTGTCGCTACCGGTTTCGGAGCTGTGGGAACACCGGTAAAGGTCTTGGCCGAACAGGCAGGCATTACCGATATACAGACGCTTAGTTCGCATGTCGTCTTTCAACTCTCGCCGCTTATGTTCATCATTCCGTTTATTTTGGTGTTCTTAACCGATTCCTCCGCAAAGAAACTGCCCGGACACATTCTTCTGAGCTTCTTGGTCGGCGGTATCTCGCTTGTCACCCAATACTTGGCCGCCCGCTACATGGGCGCCGAAACACCTGCAATACTCGGTAGCATCGCTTCTATTCTTGTTATTGTCCTTTATGCGAAGATTACCGAAAGAAACCACCCGAAAGATCAAACCGAAGCAACCGTAAAATACTCTTTCGGCGATACCCTGAAAGCGTGGAGCGTATATGGGATCATTCTTGTCCTTATTATTGCGACCAGCCCGCTGTTGCCTATCCGCAATATGCTCTCGCCGCTGCTGACGACTGCTTTCAAATTCAATATTTTCGATGTTACGGGAGGCGCCGATGTGGCTCGTTCCGTAAGCATCTCGTGGTTAATCGATGCCGGCGTGCTGCTCTTTGTCGGGTCACTCGTGGGTGGATTGATACAAGGGGCGAAGATCGGCGGACTCTTCAGAGTGCTGGGCAGAGTGATTGTTCAGCAGCGAAAGACCATCGTCACGGTCTGCTCGTTGATTGCCATGTCGTCGGTAATGGATTTCGCCGGCATGATTAATATATTGGGAGTTACCTTGGCGTATGCGACAGGGTCGTTTTATCCTTTGTTTGCTCCCACCATCGGATGTATCGGGACGTTCCTGACCGGCAGCGATACGTCGTCGAATATTTTGTTCGGTAAATTGCAAGCATCGGTGGCGCACGCTACCGGAGCCGATCCCAGTTGGTTGGCGGCTGCCAATACGGCCGGAGCGACCGGCGGAAAAATCATTTCCCCACAAAGTATCGCTGTCGCCACCTCTGCTTGCGGTCAACAAGGTCAGGAAGGGGCTATCATGAAGAAAGCTTTGCCGTATGCGTTGTTGTATATTGTGGTGGCGGGCCTCATGGTGTATTTTGGGCCGCGCTTATTGGGCGGATTAATAGCCTGAACTCAAAGAACCGCAAAGTTTTTTTGAGGCAGTCTCTTTTGTCACAACAAGAAATGGAGAAACGAAATCGAATAATAAAATTGATATGAAAATCGGACTATTTGTACCTTGTTATGTAAATGCCATCTATCCGCAGATAGGAGTTGCCAGCTATAAATTGCTGGATTATCTGGGATTGGATGTGGATTACCCCGTGGATCAGACCTGCTGCGGGCAGCCTATGGCGAACGGCGGGTTTGAAGATGAAGCGATTGCTCTGGCCAAACATTTCGACGATTTGTTTGCCGGATTTGATTATGTGGTGGCACCCTCTGCCAGTTGTGCCGTGTTTGCCCGGGACAATCACCCGAGGTTGTTGGAAAAGGAAGGATTGGTGTGTCACACCACCGGTCGCATGTATGATTTGTGTGAGTTCTTGCACGATGTGGTGAAACCGGACTCGTTTCCCGGTAAATTTCCGCATAAGGTTAGTATTCACAATAGTTGCCACGGCGTGCGCGAGTTGCATTTGTCGTCGGCCAGTGAATTGAACATTCCCCGGTATTCGAAAATCAAAGACCTGCTTTCGTTGATGGAGGGCATCGAGATTTTTGAACCCGATAAGGTGGACGAATGCTGCGGCTTCGGCGGTATGTTTTCGATTGAAGAGCCCGCCGTATCGGTCACGATGGGGAAAGATAAACTGAAGAATCATATCGCTACCGGGGCCGAATACATTACGGGCGCCGACAGTTCGTGTATGATGCACATGAGGGGCATTGCCGACCGGGAAAAATTGCCTATTCGTTTTATTCATGCAGTGGAAATTTTAGCAACAGGATTATGAGTACGTTACACACAAAAGCAGCCACGCGCTTCCTGGAGAACGAACAACAGGCCGAGTGGCATAATCAAACCCTTTGGGTGGTACGCCAAAAACGCGACCGGCTGGCCATGCAGGTCCCCGAGTGGGAACAATTGCGTGAAGCCGCTAAAAACATCAAGATGCACACGATTACGCATCTCGATAAGTATGCACAACAGTTTGCCGACATTGCCGCAGCAAATGGTGTGGTGGTGCATTGGGCCAAAGATGCCGAAGAGCACAACCGGATCGTTTACGAAATCCTGGCGAGTCATCAGGCGAAGAAACTGGTGAAAAGCAAGTCGATGCTTACCGAAGAGTGTGAGATGAATCCCTATTTGATAGAACGGGGCATTGATGTGGTGGAGAGCGATTTGGGCGAGCGTATCTTGCAATTGAACGGAACGGCGCCCAGCCATATTGTCCTGCCGGCCATTCACATGATGCGCGAAGAAGTGGGAGAATTGTTTGCGGAGAAACTCGGTACTGAAAAGGGGAACAGCGATCCTACTTATCTCACGCGGGCAGCCCGTACGCATTTGCGGAATGAGTTCCTGACGGCCGATGCGGCGATGACGGGATGTAACTTTGCCGTGGCTGAAACGGGCGATGTCGTCGTTTGTACCAACGAAGGCAATGCCGATATGGGAACATCGTTATCGAAACTGCACATCGTATCGATGGGAATTGAAAAAATCATTCCCAACAGCAAGTCGTTGGCCGTATTTACACGCCTCTTGGCCCGATCGGCTACCGGCCAACCGACGACTTCTTATACCTCGCACTACCGCAAGCCTATCGATGGCGGCGAAATGCATGTGGTGATGGTCGATAACGGGCGCAGCGACATTCTGGCGAATAAAGAGCATATCCAAACGCTGAAGTGTATCCGTTGCGGGGCCTGTATGAACACTTGCCCGGTGTACCGCCACAGCGGAGGATATTCTTATACGTATTTTATCCCCGGTCCCATCGGTATTAATCTGGCGATGCTAAAAAATCCGAAGAAGTATTCCGATAATGTATCGGCTTGTTCGCTTTGTTTCTCTTGCAATAATGTCTGTCCGGTGAAAATCGATTTAGCCGATCAGATTTACCGCTGGAGGCAAGGGCTCGATTCTATCGGCAAGGCCGATAAAATGAAGAAGATGATTTCGGGCGGACTCGAATATCTCTTCAAACGTCCCGGGTTATACGGTTCGTTACTGAAAATGGCACCGATCGTCAACCACATGCCTCGTTTTCTTATTTACAACGGACTCAACGATTGGGGGAAGGGCCGTGAGCTCCCGCAATTTGCCGGAGAGTCGTTCACCTCCATGTGGAAAAAAGGAAAAGTGAAAGGAGCCAACAAGAAGTTGAATCATTAATTCGTACCATTATGTCAAGTAAACTATCCATATTAGAAAATATACGTAAAAATATTGACGAGCAATATGAAATGCCCGATCTGGACGCGTTTGTGCCGACAGCTTATGCCGATAAACTATCGCAGTTTATCGATATCAGTAAAGGGGTAGGAGGCCATGCGCGGGTACTGGAAGACGGCGAAGACTTGAATGCCGTCATTTCCGGGCTTTATCCCGAAGCGAAGACCATTGCTTCCAATTTGCCCGAAGTGACGGTCGCTACGTTCAATCCCGATGAGCGGGACGATGCGCATACCCTTATAGGAATCGATCTGGGTGTGGTCAAAGGCGAATTCGGTGTGGCCGAAAACGGATGCATATGGATCCCTCAGAATGTGAAATACAAGGCGCTCTATTTTATCTCGGAGTATTTGGTGATCATCCTCGATAAGCACCGTATCGTTAACACGATGCATGAGGCTTATAACCAACTGGACATGCACGGGAAAGGATTCGGCGTGTTTATTTCCGGCCCCTCCAAAACGGCGGATATCGAGCAGGCATTGGTTGTTGGGGCACATGGCCCCAAAGGCGTGACCGTGTTGCTGGTGTAAGGAAAGATAGGGAGACGGAGGGGGTACCCTTTGTCCCTTGGTCTCCTTGTCCCCTTAGTCTCAGTTTACACGTAGCTGTGAATGCCTCCCAATACATAGGTAACGCCGAAGAATGTCATTAATACGGCAACGAACGCGATGGAGCAATATAAGTGGAACTTACGGGGATCTGAAAATAAGGGGATGTTTTTCGCATGCATCGGCAGCGAATAGATCAACAGGGTGATCAGCGCCCATGTTTCCTTGGCATCCCATCCCCAATAACGTCCCCAGGAGATGTTCGCCCATACCGCGCCGATAAATATGCCTGCCGTAAGCAAAAATACGGCCGGATAAAGCAGGGTGGAATTCGTTTGGTAAAAGCGTTCTCTTCGCTTTTTAGCGCAGAGCCCGATAATAGATGTGACGGCTATATATAATAATAACATATAAGCCACCATGATCACCGATACATGGGCGGCCAGCATCGGCGTGCGCAGGATCGGTGTCATCGGGTTGATACGCGAAATGTACAGCCAAACCATGGCGGTGGGTACTGCCGTGAAAAGCATTCCTTTCCACCCGATGCGCAGGAACAATATCCATAACATGGCTATGCCCAGCAGCAAATAGCCGGCATACGTGATGCCTACGCCCCATGGATCGTGGCTTACCAGAAACGTAGCGCCCATCTCGTCGCTGTCGTAATTCATCTGGTAAATACGGTAGCCCGATTTTTTAAAGATCTTGTTCATCGAAATCTGGTGAACCTTCCCGTCCACTTTTATAAAACTCCGGTAGTCGGCAGGCTGATCCGTGCCGGGATGATACTCGATATCGAAATAGAGCATTTTTATATCGAAAGGAACCGGCACGCGGCGGCTGCCGTCTTCCGAAACAAAATAATTGAGAATCTGGTTTTGACGGATATGCATCGCTCCCCTTTCGGCGCAAAGGTAGGTGACCAACCCGCCGAGTAAGATAACGAGGAAGGAACAATGCAGCAGAAATGCAGGCAAATTCCGATAAAGTTTTGCCCGGACGATAAATGCCAGCATCATCACCCCCGCAATGCCCCAAAGGACAACAAACCACCATGAGCCGTAAATCCATTCGACGGCATGTTCCGTGTCGAAGAGTTTCTCGACGACAGTAGCTGTTGCAAGGACGACTATCAACAGCAGTAAAATCCCGAAGGATAAGTCTCTCGCTAATTTGTTTGTCTTCATAACCGTTTTTCTACGATGCGTTGGTAAACCTCCAGTTGGGTTTTTAGTTTTTCGATTTCCGCCTGTGCTTTTTCCAATTCTTTTTGCAGGTTATTCCGTTCGGCAACCCGTTCTTTTTCGCGCTTCGTCTCGTAGGAAACGGGAAACCGGTCGCCTATTTCCGCAATGAGGTTGCGGTTTATGGCCAACCCCAATTTCCACCAAATGCGCATCTGTAGCGAATCGCTGTCTCCATATTGTCTGAAAGAGCTGGGGTCTACTCCCATCCGCCTTCCCAATTCAGCGAATGATATCTTTTCTTCTTCGACCGCTTTCATAATCCATTGGCCGTTGTGCGGCAATTGCGTATTATTTTCTTTTGTCATATCGATAATTGTTTTCTTTGATAGGATAAGTAAATCTTATTTAAGGATATAACAAGCTAATATCTTGATAAGTTTTCCGAACGATCCGTTTTCTTATCTTTCTTCCATAATCCTGTATCTTTCTTTCATAATCCCGTATCTGTTTTTAATAGTCTTAAATCTTCCTTTGATGATATTTAATCGTATTACAAGTAGGTAAAATCATTTTTTAATAACTTAATATCTGCTTTCAATGATTTTATATCATGATTTATTGAGTAAATATATTTCTATAAAGACTCCTTATCATTCTTTTGTGATGTAAGGTCTGTTTCGTTAAAGATTTATCCTTATTACTGTAAGGAAAAAACACAATGGACCGGTCTCAATAACTATCAGAAATTCTCAAACGCTCTGTTTTCCGAAGTTTTTACCGCGATACATTCCATTTCTATCAACCACTCCGGACGGCATACCTGCGCCCAAACGATTACTTTGGGAATGTCGGGATACTGTATGTTCAGATATTTTTCGACAAAATCATAATCCGCCGGATCCCGAAGATAAACGATCAGTTGGGCTATATCGTCCATAGCTGCGCCGCCTTCGGCAAGCAACACCCGGATATTTTCCAATGTGCGTTTTATTTGTTTATCGATACGGAACGGGGCAACCACTTGTCCCTTACGGTCGATACTAGCGGTTCCTGAAACATAAATATGCCGACGGTCGCCGTAATCGATTGCCGTAGCCCTTTCGAAAGTCACTCCGTATTCGATGGTAGGCGCCAAATGCGACAACCCTTTCAAGTAGGCGACCTGTTCCGGACGAATGCCCGAAATGCTGTAAGCATCCATTAGCACGATGGTTTCGGGATATATATATTTACCTTCTATTCCCGTGCTCGCTATATAATGGGTTTTATCCGTTAATCCCTCTTGTTTAAAATGCATTTTACGCATGGTCGCCATGCGATCGTAATGAATATCGATTCCTTGAACATAGATCCATGTCCGGATGCAATTATCTTTCAGCAAACAATTTTGTTTAGCAAGTATTTCGGCATACCGGTCAAAAAGACGACCGGTTTCGATTCCTTCGTTCTTCTGCCTGCTGTGCATTTGCGTTGTATACAGATGAGTATAGATGTTGCGTTGGAGGGATACGGTATTTTCTCCGCAATTTTTCACTTGTCCGTTTTCCACCCAGTATACCCAAAGACTCACTTTCGTTCCGTTCAGTGGCGGTTGTTGTACAACGGATATGGCGATCTCTTTTTGTTCCGGTAGCAAATGCGCCTGATTGATGGCATCACTTACGAAATATCGTTTCAGTACAGGGGTGCAATTTTTCAGTTCTCCTGTTTCCCGTTGTAAAGAGGCGACGACTGTCTCTATCGCATAAAATTGTTGTTCAGTCGTCGCTTCTCTATCCAATAGCCGAATCATGGCATGTATTTCCGATGAACCGTTTTCTGAGGGGAAAATAGAAAGACGGGTCTCTGCATTTACATCCTGATTGGATATCGTTTTATATATCATTGACATTGATTATTACCCTGTAGCCGATGTTTTGTTTTTCCTTCCGGTTTTCCGATTAAATGGATTCCAAAAACTTCACCAACGCATCGCGATCTTCTTTGGATAAGTTCCTGAATTTTTCGCGCGGATGTTTCGCATCTCCTCCGTGCCACATAATGGCTTCGGTATAGTTACGGGCGCGCATATCGTGTAAATGATCGGAAGCGCCTGTACATAACTGCGACAGTCCGCGCCCCCATAACGGCGTAGTACGGCACCATCCGGTGCGGATATTATTCACCATTTCCAACCGGTGCTGAAGCAAGTCGCTATAGGGCCATATCTTTTGATAGGGATAACGCGGCAGTTTGTTTACCACCAGCGTATCGCCGGTATAGTTATCCGGTCCGGTAGTCCATGAAGGCTTGTGACAACTCGTACAGCCGATACTGTAAAAAATGTTTTTGCCGTGTTGCACCTCCTTATCGTCGAGATTACGGGCAGCAGGGACAGCCAATCCGCGATGCCAGATCATGAAATTGACATAATCTTCGGTCGGCATTTCCGGCTCCAGATCAGTCGCCAGCAATTCATTATAAATGGTAGTCTCATCTTTTTTGAGGGAAGCTTGTACGTCCGGATTTTTCGACATGGCACGGGCGTAAGCTTTTGTGATATAATTGCCGCGCCGGTTTTCACGGGTAACATTCGTGATATTCCAAATGGCGTTGGCACCGGGACCGTTTTGCAATGTACCGCGAGTCAGGCCGTACGTATAGCGTCCGGGATGTTTGGTGCCGTCGTTTTCGGTAATGAAATTGGCAGGGGCGTATTTCGCGTCGTTCAGCGTTCGACCGAGGGCCTTTTGTCGATGATATTCTGCGATAATCGAATCATCAGGGATGGCATCGAGCAGTCCCGTGCCGTAGATGCCGATCGTTGCTTCGAGTTTCACCATATAATTCGTCGGTTTCGGATCGGTATTGATAGATGCCGGATCGATCGTTACTTCCGGATAAATCAGGCTATAAGTTTCCCCGTCGGGAAATTTGTTACCGAATTCGTCTGTGTATTCTTTCCATTCCATGCGGATGCCTTTCTCATCGATTGCAGGCAGGAAAGGAGCCGTAGCGCGTGTTTGAGGCATACCGGTAAGTTCCGGCACATAAGCCTGCGTATTTTTATCTACGACAACCAGCAGATATCCGTTTCCGTGATCGTTGGCGCTGTATCTTTCCATCCTTTTCCCGTGCCCGTAACCGGGGTGGCAGGTGATACACGAACTGCGGACATAGACGGGCCCCAATCCGCGACGCACCCCGGAAGTATTCGAGTTGAACTCGTCTTCAAAAAAAGATTCCCCTATTTGGAAAGCAAGCGACATTTCCGCATTGTCTTCTACCGCCGGCGTCGGCTGTTCGAAAGCGGTAGAAATGTTATTTACCGACGTTGTACCGAGTTTGCCTCCTGTGTAATACTCTTCGGGTAATTCTGTAATCGTGTCCGGCGTGTCGTCGTTCTTACAGGAACCGAACAGTGCAAACAGACAGGTTAAATAGATGATTGAGAAAAGATGTTTCTTCATTTTACTGTATATTTATCAAACGAATTATATATATGAATATCAATAATAAAGATACTCTCTTTATACAACTATAAGAGGATATCCCGTTGCAGGATTCCTCTTATGGCAAAAATGACCGGATGAGTTTAATTTCCACTCAGAAGCGCTTGTTTTGCTTCATTCAATGCGGCCGTGAGCTCCGAGCAGGCCTCGATTGCTTCACCTGCTTGTGTGGAGGCGAAATTCTTTTCAAAAGGAAAGGGAATAGCCCGTATTTTAGCGATGGCATTCTCCGTGGCAGCGATCACTTTGGCATCCACGATCGGATTAACCGATTTGATATAATTGCTGAGGGATGCGCCCCTGTTCTTATCGTCTGCTCCTCCCAGATAAGCATTCTGAATGCTGACGATATTGTCTTCGAAGTCTTCCAGCGAGTTATAACTATACGGCGATTCGAGATAGTTTTTATCGTCGCCTCTGTAAGCATTTCCGATTTTAAGATTTCCCACCTCTTCCGAGATCGTTGTACATCCGTCGAGAATAGCATTTGCTCCGGCTGTGACAGTGGGGTAGCCACTTCCAAGTTGTCCGGCTTTAATCATATTTTCACCGTATGCAAAACTGCTGGTTGACGGAGTTATTACAAGTTCCCTATCATCGATCAGTGTCTGTTTTTCTTTTGATACGGCATCATAACCTGCCCATGCGGCTTCAAGGCGGATACACTGGTTGCGTAGATCTCCCGTAACGGCCAAGGCATAAATCAGTTCATTATCTTTAATTTCATTTGCCGATTTAACTTTTCCTTCTTTATAGAAAATATATTCTATTCCGTGAAAACCAAGTAGGCGGTCTCCTAAAACTTCGTCAACCCATACATCCCCGTCTTTCGAATCCATACTTTCTATGGATTTTTTATCATCGAGCGTATTCAAAAAGGCTTTTTCATCCAATGGCCACGTATCGATATGCGGATCGATACCGAAATCTTTTACTGCACCAAATAAGAAAGCTTCACTTAACTCCCAATAACCGCGGGTTTTTATCCATTGATCGGCTACTTTTTTCAGATTGGCGTCTGTTTTTTCGTTTTTAAAAGTCTCTACCGTTTTATACAACACCAAACTTTCATCCGCTAAATTTTTATAAGTAGGGATAACCGTTTTGTTTACATATTGTGTAATAATACCTGACAGTGTTTTGTCTTTTTCACTGGAATCAATGTCGGGATCGTTGTCGCAAGCGGCAAATAAACCTGCACATAATACTACCATGGAAAGGTAGTATCCGAAAATTGTTCTCTTTTTCATCTTTTATCTGTTTTATATGAAGTTGTTGAATAATAAATTTATCTTGTTTATTTAGTGAAAAAACCGGAATAAGCAATACCCAGAGAAAACGAATTTTCATCTTCAAAGGGACTTTTTAGCATGCCGGCGGAATATTGTGCTTTGATGACTATTTCATCAGTCGGGAAATAGTTGATGCCTCCCGTTAAGATTTGCCGTTGGCACCAATCCTGATTTTCTATTCCTTCCGTTGCTTTATACATGGAATTGTAATATTCGTAGCGGGCGAACAGATATAACTTTTGATCTTTTTCCTTGAACTTTTGAAACCGTGAGAAAACATCATATCCCGCTTCTGTCCCATAGCATAAGGCTCCCGAAGCAACGTATGTTCGTGGAGAAGGGGAAGCATTTGCCAAACCTCTATTAAAGATGGAAATGGTTTTGGCGTCGCTCAAATGACCATAGTCAAAATAGCCGCGTGCAATCCAATTGTGTGCATTGTATTCAAAATCGAACGAACCGATGGTTACAGCGCCTTTCACCTCTTTATATTTATCGGCATACGAGGGCATTAAACTGTTTCGAAAACTATGTCCGTAATAGCCGCTTACACCCAATCGCAGCCCCTTCACGGAATAATTGTCGATACGAAACGCCCCGGCATACGTATTGGCTATTTTAAATTCAAACGGGGAAGCAGATCCGCCCTTTATCCAGTTTTGATTATTAAATAATTCGGAGTCGAGCCCCGGCAGCAACATCGCTTCATAGCGCCAATGCTTACCTAAATGTCCCCAAAGACTAATGCCTGTTTCGTGCCAGGTGCAAGGCATAATCGTATTTTCCCCTTCGGGACGGTACACGGTGAAGAACTGTGTGGGCAGGTGATTGCCGTTCGTCAATCCTACCGGTACGATAATATGTCCCATGCGCAGATTAATGGCGCGGGTGAAGGTCTTTTCGATCCAGAATTGTTCTAAAGCGACTTCTCCGCCCCGTTCCACTTCCATTTCGTATTCTCCGCCTTCATCAGCCTCCACTTCCATAGCCGATTCGGTACCTCCGTGTTCGAATTCTATTTCCGAATTCATGCGCCACCCGTTACCGAATTCGTAACCGATGAAAAAAACGACATGAGGTAAATCGACCCGTCCGTGATCGGGATCGTCTTTATAAGAATCGGGATACATATAGCGAAAAGGGTTGCTGCTGTAAAAATTACGACTTGCCACCGCTTCGCCGTAACCCCCTAATGTCAAACGGGATATACTCAATAATTTGGACGTGTTTGGTTCGTTCTCTATATCCGCTTTTGTCGTCTGGTCCTTGTTATCACGAACTTGTGCCTGCCCATCCCAACAAAAACCGATAAAGGTTGATAGACATAATAATGATCGAATGATAATTTGTTTCATATAGTCTTTTGTTTCACTTTTTAGTATAGGTGTAACTACATAGATGCTTTGTGATTTATCTTTCTTTTATTTGTTTACTTCCTTATAAATTTGTTTATAAATAATAAACAGGTGAATGATAGTCTGTTGAGATAAGCATTATTTATATATTATTCTTTTTATTTATTAAGACCACAAAAGTATTTCTCCACGGTCAAGGATGCAATACCTAAAAGTAATGATTTTTACAGTGAAAAATACCCTAAAATAAGGAGCTGTAAATTTAGAAACTGTTTTGAATTTTTTTTCTCTTGCAGCATTTGTCAAATCCAAGTATAGCTGTTACCTTTGCAAGTTCTATGATTCAGCATGCCTAATTTAAAAATAATTAATATATATGTCGGTTAGTTGATGAAATCAGAAGATGAATTAAAAGAAATTGCCGAGTTTGTTGGCGAATATGCCACCTGTTTGTTGGGGTCGGGTGTGCATACTTCGCGGGTGATGCGCAATACTGCCCGTATAGGTGAAGCATTGGGCGTAACGACCCGTATAAGTACTTCCCAGAAATCGGTTGTGCTGACTATTTCCGATTCGAAGAGGAATGTTCATACAAAAGTGCTGACAATACCCGCATTACCGATTAGTTTTGAATATAATTCCGAGCTGAGTGCATTGAGTTGGGAAGCATGTGACAGTCATTTATCTATCGATCAGTTGAAAGAGAGATATTACGATATTCTGTCGCGTCCCAAAATGAGATATTATTGGATCTTGTTATTAGTCGGATTGGCGAATGCTTCGTTTTGCCGCTTGTTCGGTGGTGATTGGGGCGCAATGGGAATTGTTTTTGTGGCGACCGTTGTGGGTTTTTTTGTTCGGTTAATACTACAGAAAAATCACGTGAATCATTTTTTCATTGTAACGACTTCAGCCTTTGTTTCGTCGATGATTGCGTCGGTATCGCTGCTCTTCGATGTGACGGCTGATATTGCGATTGCTACCAGTGTATTATATCTGATTCCGGGAGTACCTATTATTAATGGCGTGATAGATATTGTCGAAGGACATACTCTTTCGGGGCTTTCACGGCTTATTCAGGCGGTTCTGTTAGTTATTTGCCTGGCTATAGGTTTATCGATTTCTTTATTATTATTCAAAAACAGCTTGCTATGATATTGGAGTTAGTAAATGATGGTATCTTTGCGGCTATAGCGGCCGTCGGGTTCGGATCTATCTCCTATCCTCCCAAAAGGGCGTTTAAGTATATTGCGCTCCTTGCGGCCATAGGGCATGCGCTGCGTTTTTATTTGATGCATTACTTGTCGATGGATATTGCGACGGCTTCTTTTTTTGGGTCCTTACTTATCGGTGTCGCCGCTTTATGGTTCGGCAAAGTGTCGCATTGTCCGCTTACGGTATTATACATCCCGGCATTGCTTCCTATGATTCCGGGAATATATGCCTATAAAAGTGTTTTTGCATTGGTTATGTTGCTGAATAGTTTGGAGAATCAGGAGCTGGCCCAACAGTATGTGCATGAGTTTATGCTGAACTGTACGGTTACGGTGAGCGTCGTTTTCATGTTAGCCGTGGGGGCTACTTCCATGATCTTCCTTTTCCCTAAAAAGGCTTATTCTATGACAAGAAAAAATCGTATCTTTGTTGCTCGCAAAAACGAGGATGGAAAAATTACTGGATTCACTGAATGATGTGCAACGAGCTGCCGTGCAGTTTTGCGACGGTCCTTCATTGGTTATCGCCGGCGCCGGATCCGGCAAAACGCGCGTGCTGACCTATAAGATTGCGTATTTACTGGAACAGGGATTGCCGCCGTATTATATCCTTGCGCTTACGTTTACCAATAAAGCCTCGCGCGAAATGAAATCGCGTATTGCGGAACTCGTAGGCGAAAAGCGCGCCCGCAGGTTGTGGATGGGTACTTTTCACTCGATTTTCTCCCGCATCTTACGAAGCGAAGCCGAAGCTATCGGATTCCAATCGAATTTCACCATCTTCGATACGTCGGACTCGAACAATCTGATCCGTCTTATTATAAAAGAGTTGAAACTGGACGATAAACTCTATCGTCCGGCGGGTGTACACGGGCAGATATCGCGCGCCAAGAACAGTTTAATCACCCCCAAGATGTACGCGGCGAATGCCGAAATACTCGATTACGACCGTATGTCGAAGCGCCCGAGAATCTTTGAGATTTACGAGTGCTATCAAAACCGGCTGCGTGCGGCCAACAGTATGGATTTTGACGACTTATTGGTGTATACGAACATCTTGTTCCGCGATCATCCCGACGTGTTGGAAAAGTACCGTAACCAGTTCCAATATATTTTGGTGGATGAATATCAGGATACCAATTTTGCGCAGCATCTCATCGTTAAACAACTGGCCGACGCCCACCATCGTGTCTGCGTGGTAGGGGATGATGCGCAGAGCATTTACTCTTTCCGGGGTGCCAATATCGACAATATTCTCAAGTTCAAGTCGAACTATCCCGAAACGCAAATCTTTAAACTCGAGCAGAATTATCGCTCTACGCAAAACATTGTCAACGCGGCCAACAGCCTCATCAAGAAAAATACCGAACAGATTGCCAAGGATGTCTTTTCCGAAAACGAAGAAGGGGAAAAGATCGAGGTGATACAGGCTTTTTCCGACTTTGAAGAAGGGCTTATCGTGGCCAATAAAATTGCCCGGATGCGGTTGGAACAACATCCTTCGTACGGTGATTTTGCCATTCTTTACCGCACCAACGCCCAATCGCGTATTTTTGAAGAGGCGCTTCGAAAGAAAAATATCCCGTATCGTATTTACGGAGGTTTATCGTTTTATCAACGGAAAGAAATTAAAGATATTATCAGTTACTTCCGGCTGATTGTCAATCGGAGTGATGAAGATGCTTTCCGGCGTATTGTGAATTATCCCGCGCGCGGCATCGGCGATGTGACGGTGGGAAAGATTTCGTCGTCGGCGCAACTCCATGGCGTCAGTTTGTGGAAGGTGCTCTCCGAACCGCTGGCTTATAATCTGGAGGTCAATAGCGGCACGGCAAAAAAACTGACCGGCTTTTACGAGTTAATGAGCCGCTTTATGGAGCAAAACGAACAACTCAATGCGTATGAATTAGCCCAATTGGTGGTGAAGGAATCGGGTATCGCCAAAGAGGCGTACGATGATATGACTCCCGAAGGGATGAGCCGTGCACAGAATGTGCAGGAATTACTCAGCGCCATCAATGAGTTTGTCGATACGCGTTTGAAAGAAGGGGAAGAAAATTTAAAACTGGTCGATTTCCTATCGGAAGTGTCGTTATTGACCGATCAGGATACGGATCAGGGATCGGACGACGAGAAGGTGACGCTGATGACGATACATTCGGCCAAGGGACTTGAGTTCGAGCATGTTTTTGTGGTCGGTCTCGAAGAGGATTTGTTTCCTTCTTCCATGGCTAAAAATGAAATGAGGGGATTGGAGGAGGAACGCCGTTTGTTTTATGTGGCGGTTACCCGTGCAAAAAAGACCTGTACGATTACGTGGGCGAAAAGCCGTTTTCGCAACGGGCAGACGAATATGTGCCGGCAAAGCCGCTTTTTGACGGATATGGACGAACGGTTTTTATCGGTCGACGGAAATCTCGAAGCCGGAAGCGACAGCAGTCCTGTTGCGGGAGGCTTTTGGGAGACGATGCGCCAAGAGCGCGTGCAAAGCAACGGGGCGTCGTATACCCCGCCTTCACGCAGGGAGTATGCTGATTCGAAGAAACGATCCTCGGTGCAGTCTTCTTCGTCTATGCCTTTATCGAAAGAGGCCGTCGGCCTTCGCGAAGGCCAGGTAATCGAACACGAACGTTTCGGGCGGGGTGTGGTAACCGCCATTGAAATGGATGGTAGCAACCGGCGTGCTTTTGTGGATTTCGAGTCGGCAGGCAGAAAACAACTCCTGCTGAAATTCGCTAAATTCAAAATTGTGGAGGAGTAACGAATGGTGAATGGTATTTACCATTTACCATTCACTCTCCCGGTTATTAAACGATGTGAAAGGAGGAAATTCGATTTTCCTATCTCGTGCAAAAATGTTATTTTTGGCAGCTGAAATAAAACCTTTTGTGTAGAAACTGTTTAGCATTCTTCTTCCTCTTATTCGGCTCAAATAGCCCGCTATTATCGCCAAAACAAGAAAGAACACTGCTAAAAAATAATTCTTTTTGAATCGCGAAATAAATTTAAACAGATTCGTAGAATTTAAGAAAATATTTTTAAGACATTCAATAAAATGACAAAAAGCGCTTTACAAATTGCAAGGGCATCGTATGAGCCCAAGATTCCGGAAGGATTGAGAGGAAATGTGAAAATTGAAGAGGGTGCGTCTACCGAATCGGTTCGCGACCAGGAAGAAATTCGAAAGTTGTTTCCGAATACATACGGCATGCCGATCGTAAAATTCGTTCACGCAGCCGGAAAACCCGGTGTGGATCAGCCGGTAAATGTAGGGGTGATCCTTTCGGGCGGACAAGCACCCGGAGGACATAATGTGATTGCCGGTATTTATGACGGTATCAAACGTCTTCATGCCGATAGCCGCCTTTATGGATTCATTCTGGGTCCTGCCGGCTTGATCAATCATGAGTACAAAGAACTGACTGGCGATATCATTGACGAATACCGCAATACCGGAGGATTCGATATCATCGGTTCGGGACGGACGAAACTCGAAACGAAAGAACAATTCGATAAAGGGTTGGAAATCCTTAAGAAATTGAATATACAAGCGCTCGTCATTATCGGTGGAGACGATTCCAATACCAATGCTTGCGTGTTGGCGGAATATTATAAATCCATCGGCGCCGGCGTGCAGGTAATCGGTTGTCCGAAAACAATCGACGGCGACTTGAAAAACGAGCAGATTGAAACGTCGTTCGGATTCGATACCGCTTGTAAAGTTTATTCCGAACTGATCGGGAATATCCAGCGCGATTGTAATTCCGCTCGTAAATACTGGCACTTTATTAAGGTGATGGGACGCTCGGCGTCGCACATTGCTTTGGAATGCGCCTTGCAAACACACCCGAATGTGTGTATCGTTTCGGAGGAAGTGGAAGCGAAAAACCTGTCGCTCGACGATGTCGTTGACTATATCGCTTCGGTGGTGGCTAAACGCGCCGATGAAGGCTTGAACTTCGGAACGGTGATTATTCCCGAAGGGTTGATCGAGTTTATTCCTGCCATGAAAAAGCTCATTCAGGAATTGAACGATTTTCTGGCGCACAATGCCGATGAGTTCAATATCATCCGCCGTTCGCAACAGCGTGAATATGTTATCGGCAAATTGTCCGAGGCAAATTCGAAGATTTATGCCTCGCTTCCCGAACGTGTGGCGCAACAGCTTACGCTCGACCGTGATCCGCACGGAAACGTACAGGTTTCGATGATTCAAACCGAAGAATTATTGGCTGAGATGGTCGGTAAACGATTGAAAAAATGGGCGCAAGAAGGTAAATACAACGGTAAGTTCGCTACCGTACATCATTTCTTCGGATATGAAGGTCGTTGCGCAGCTCCTTCTAATTACGATGCAGACTACTGCTATTCGCTTGGTTATACCGCCTCGTTGTTGATTGTCTCCGGCAAGACCGGTTATATGTCGTCGGTTCGCAACACCACCGCATCGGCCAGCCAATGGGTTGCCGGAGGGATTCCTATTACGATGATGATGAATATGGAACGTCGTCATGGCGAGATGAAGTCGGTTATCCAAAAAGCATTGGTCGACTTGCAGGGGGCTCCTTTCCAATACTTTAAAAGTGTTCGTGATAAATGGGCCATCGAAACGGATTATGTCTATCCGGGCCCCATTCAATATTTCGGACCGAGCGAAGTATGCGATCAGCCGAGCAAAACATTGCAATTGGAACAGCAAGGTAAGTAATATCTTCTATTTATAAAAGAGTGTTCTATTACGCGGGGACGTCGTTTTTTAGCGACGCCCCCGTTTTTCATTCTATTGGCAGGGAGAAACAAAAAGCGTTCTTAATAAGAAAACTCCGTATCGGTTGCCTTTTCTCCGTGCTGCGTAATATCGAGTCCGCGTTTCTCTTGCAGTTCTGTGACGCGCATAGGCAAGATCAGGTTGGTGAGTTTGTAAAGCAGGTAAGATCCGCCAAAAGTAAATATACTGACGATAACCAACGCTAACAGATGGAAAAGGAACGTGGTTGGGTCGCCGTAGAGCAGCCCGACGTCTTTGGCAAAAACGCCGGTCAAAAGCATACCGACAATTCCCCCGATACCGTGACAGGGAAAGACATCGAGTGTATCATCTATGCTGCTACGCGGTTTTAACCTCACGGCGGCATAGCTTGCCAGAGACGCTGCAAAACCGATGAATATACTTTGGCCTACAGTCACAAATCCGGCGGCCGGCGTGATGGCGACTAATCCTACTACCGCCCCGACCGCAGCTCCGACGGATGAACGCTTTTTCCCCCGGGCACCATCAGTCAAGACCCACGTAATCATAGCCGTGGCCGATGCTAAGTTTGTGTTGAGAAATGCAGAAACAGCGATCCCATCGGCGGCTAAAGCCGAACCGGCGTTGAAGCCAAACCATCCGAACCATAACAAGCCCGCTCCCAAAAGAATATATGGGATATTGGTCGGACTGCTTTCTTCTCCATCGTTGCGCTTGCCTAAGAATAACGCTCCGCTTAATGCTGCAAATCCGGCAGAAATATGTACCACCGTGCCGCCGGCAAAGTCCAGTACTCCCCATTGCCGGAGGAAACCTTCAGGATGCCATGTCCAATGCGCTAAAGGAGCATAAATACATAGCGTAAATAATACGATAAATAACATCAAGGATGAAAACCGGATCCTTTCCGCAATTCCCCCGGTGATGAGAGCCGGCGTAATAATCGCAAATTTCAGTTGAAATACGGCAAATAGTGCAAAAGGAATGGTACCTGCAAAATCAGGGTTGGGAGCAAACCCTACATTCTTAAATAAGATAAAAGTTGCCGGATTTCCAATTATACCCCCGATACTCTCTCCAAAAGCAAGACTGAAACCGACTACAATCCAGATTACACTAATAATTCCCAATGTAATAAAACTTTGCAGTAAAGTAGAAACCAAATTTTTGTACCTTACCATTCCTCCGTAGAAAAAAGCCAATCCGGGTGTCATTAAAAACACCAATGCCGAGGCTATTAGCATCCAAGACGTATCGGCATGGCTAATTTCAAGTTTTTCGGAGATGAGTGTGTCGTGATTTACCGGCAAAAGAGCCAATACTGCTATTATTGCCAGTACTATAAAAGGTACAATATACCTTCTTTTCGAATTTTTTTCGTTCATAACCTAATATATTAAATAACCAAGAGAATTTTCGAATGCAAAAATATACATAGTGATTGAATAATGCAACATATATAGATAAAATGTTTGTTATTCGTGCTATATTTTTTATTTGTGTTTATAAATATTGGATTATTGTGCCATATTGGTTGTCTTGTTTATATCCGAAGGCCGTCTTTTCTCCCGTCAAATAGATACAATTACAACAATCGGCGATAACCGTTAAAATGTATAGAATCGATTAAACATGATGGGAAAAGTATGTATATTTGATCGTAAAAAACATCGGATATGGAAGAAAAGAAAAAGAAACTGGTTGTCTTATCGGGTGCCGGTATGAGTGCCGAGAGCGGAATCGCCACGTTTCGCGATTCGGGTGGTTTATGGGAGAATTATCCGGTAGAACAGGTGGCTACCCCTGAAGGATTCAGAGAAAATCCGCAACGTGTACTCGATTTTTATAATATGCGCCGCCGTGAACTGCTCAAAGCCCAGCCAAACGAAGGGCACATCGCTTTGGCGCAGTTGGAGGAGCATTTTGACGTACGCATTATTACTCAAAACATCGATAACCTGCACGAGCAAGCCGGTAGCACGCAGGTGTTGCATCTTCACGGCGAACTGATGAAGGCGCGTTCTTCGGGCGACGAGTCGCTGGTATACGAACTCTCTCCCGATCATTGCGATATCAAACTGGGCGATTTGTGCGAGAAAGGATACCAGTTGCGACCGCATATCGTATGGTTCGGCGAAATGGTGCCCATGATTTCCGAGGCGGCTCAATGGGTCGGACAGGCCGATTATTTTGTTATCATCGGGACATCAATGAATGTTTATCCGGCGGCGGGGCTATTGGGGTATGTGCATTCGGGCGTACCTATTTATTTGATCGATCCCAAAGAGGTGCACACCGGTCGCAGTGATGTTGTTTTTATCCGTAAAGGCGCATCCGAAGGCGTTCGCGAGCTCAGGCGCCGTCTTTATATTCATAATCCATAACTCATCACTCATCATTTTTTTTCTTATCTTTGCTAGTTCTATAAAAAATAACAACCCCGTAAAATCAAACTGTTTGTGAGTAAAAAGATTGTAGAAACCCCGATGATGAAGCAATATTTCGAGATTAAAGAAAAACATCCCGATGCTATTTTATTGTTTCGCGTGGGCGACTTTTACGAAACATTTTCGGACGATGCCATCGTTGCTTCGGAAATTTTAGGTATTACCTTAACGAAAAGGGCAAACGGTTCGGCGCAGTTTGTCGAATTGGCCGGCTTTCCCCATCATGCTCTCGATACGTATCTTCCCAAACTGGTGCGAGCCGGTAAGCGCGTGGCGATCTGTGATCAGCTCGAAGATCCTAAACTGACCAAAAACCTGGTTAAACGGGGGATTACCGAATTGGTAACGCCGGGTGTTTCGATTAATGACAACATTCTGAATCATAAAGAAAACAACTTCCTCTGTGCGGTCTATTCTTCCAACTCGACCCTGTTCGGTATCTCGCTGCTGGATGTGTCTACCGGCGAATTTCTAACGTCGGAAGGAAAAAAGGACGATATCGATAAACTCTTGGCTAACTTCGATCCGAAGGAGATTCTTGTGGAGCGTGGAAAGAAGAAGAAATTCGAGGAAACTTTCGGGCCGAACTATTTGCTTTTCGAATTAGATGATTGGATCTTTACCGAAGACGCCGCCCGGGACCGTCTTTTGACGCATTTTCAAACCCGAAACCTCAAAGGCTTCGGTGTTGATAATCTCCGGCTGGGCATTATTGCTTCCGGTGCGATAATGCATTATCTCGATCTTACACAACACACTCACATAAGCCATATTCTTTCGCTAAAAAGGATCGAAGAGGATCGGTTTGTTCGTCTTGACAAATTTACCGTCCGTAGTTTGGAGCTTATTTCCACCATGAACGAGGGAGGAAAAAGTCTTCTGGATATACTCGATAAAACGATTACACCGATGGGCTCACGGCTGTTGCGTCGTTGGATCGTTTTTCCTCTCAAAGAGATACAGGCAATTGAAGAGCGGCTGAATGTGGTGGAGAATTTTTTTCGCGAACCGCAACTAAAAGACCTTCTTCATCGACTGCTTTCAATGATAGGCGATTTGGAACGGATTATTTCCAAAGCAGCCGTGGGACGCATTAGTCCACGCGAAGTGATTCAACTGAAAGTGGCGTTGACGGCTATCGAGCCGATACGCGATACCTTTCTGGCTTCGGAGAATCCCGGTCTACAGGCGATGGGGAAAAAACTCGACCCATGCCCGGTGATACGCGATCGCATTGAGCGTGAAATCATGCCGGACCCTCCCATGCTCGTGAATAAAGGGAGGATCATAAAGAAAGGAGTAAACGAAGAACTCGACCAGTTGCGCGATATCGCATATTCGGGAAAAGATTATCTGCTGAAGTTACAGCAGCGGGAGAGCGAAAAAACCGGTATCCCGTCGTTGAAAGTCGGCTTTAACAATGTCTTCGGGTATTACATCGAGGTGCGTCATGCACATAAGGACAAAGTGCCTGAAAATTGGATCCGTAAGCAGACATTGGTCAACGCCGAACGCTATATTACCGAAGAACTGAAAATATACGAAGAGAAGATTCTGGGCGCCGAAGAGAAAATCCTGACGTTGGAAGGACAATTATATGCAACACTCGTGGAGAGTCTGATAGAGTATATACCGCCCATACAAATGGATGCAGCCATTATTGCGCAGGTCGACTGCCTTTTGTCGTTCGCTGAAGTTTCCCGTCAGAACCACTACATACGTCCCGAAGTAAATGATTCGGATGTCCTCGATATCCGCAACGGGCGGCATCCGGTAATTGAACAACAATTGCCGCCCGATGAACCGTTTATTGCCAATGATGTGTATCTGGATTCGAATTCTCAACAGATTATTATTATTACCGGGCCTAATATGGCCGGTAAATCGGCTTTATTACGACAAACGGCTCTTATCACTATTCTGGCGCAGATCGGCTGTTTTATTCCTGCCGATTCGGCTAAAATAGGGTTGGTGGATAAGATCTTTACCCGTGTGGGCGCTTCCGATAATATCTCGTTGGGTGAATCGACTTTTATGGTCGAAATGAATGAAGCTGCCAACATCTTAAATAATATTTCGTCGAAGAGCCTGATTCTTTTCGATGAATTAGGCCGGGGTACCAGTACCTACGACGGTATTTCCCTCGCGTGGGCCATTGTAGAGTATATTCATGAACACCCTAAAGTACATGCAAAGACTCTTTTTGCCACCCATTATCATGAACTGAACGAAATGGAAAAATCGTTCAAACGAATCAAGAACTATAACGTGGCGATAAAAGAAGTCGACAATAAAGTGATCTTCTTACGCAAACTGGTTCCGGGAGGGAGTGAGCATAGTTTCGGTATCCACGTGGCGCGCATGGCCGGCATGCCTCAAAGCATCACCAAACGTGCCGATGCCATCTTGAGCGAAATGGAGCAGCATAACCGGAAAGAGGGTATTTCGAAACCGATCAATGATTTTATTGAAAAACGCGAGGGGTATCAACTCAGTTTCTTTCAGCTCGACGATCCGGTATTGAGTCGCGTTCGCGATGAGATTATTCATCTCGATGTCAATAATCTTACGCCTATCGAAGCATTGAACAAATTAAATGAAATCAAGAAGATTGTAACGGGTAAATAGAAATCACGGAATGAATCCGTTAAATGTTTAACAGAGCTCTCGATAAACAAATAAACGGCTTTTTTGTTATAGCACATATAATACAATAGCAATCGTCAAGAACCAAATTATCTCCTCTATAAGAGATTAAATTATTAATTAAAAACATTGATTATGAAATTCAAAAAGTTATTTATCGGTAGTTTGCTGTTTATCGCATTCACCGCTACATTGAGTGCACAACAATATAATACCGGGGTCGGATTACGATTGGGATACGACAACGGCATTACGTTGAAGCACTTTTATCGGCCTTCCAGCGCCATAGAAGGTATTCTAAGTGCTTCGCCGAGGTATTTTCAACTTACAGGGTTGTATGAATATCAAAAACCGGTGCCCGGAGCCCCCGGACTCGACTGGTATTTAGGAATCGGAGCTCACGTGGGTAATATTTATCACGACAGAGACCGTTATGATAGCTCTTTCTTGGTTGGGGGTGATTTGATCGCGGGCCTCGAATATGTATTTCCCACCGCACCGTTTACAATTTCACTCGACTGGAAGCCGTCTTTTAATTTTGTCGACTTTAACGACTATTGGTACGCCGGCTTGGCCTTGAGTGTCCGCTATACATTTAATAAATAGAAGTAATACAATTTTATTTTTTCTTTTGAAAGCTGCAATTCCTTTGAATTGCGGCTTTTTTTGTAAATTTGCCTGCTTAAACAATCGAAAAAAATGAAGAAAACGTTTCTTTTATCTCTATTTGTGATTATTGCGGCTTGCGTGTCGGCGCAAGGGTTTACGCTACAAGATATGGTTGCCGGAAAATTCGCTCCCCGCGGTATTGCCCCGATGGTTTCCTCTGCGGATGGCTTGCATTATTACCAGGCAGACCCAATGAATACGGCGGTTGTCAAGTATTCCTGTGCCACGGGCGATGCGGTCGACACCCTCTTTAACGCTCGTACGGCGCGCGAATGCCCATTTGATACTTTCGAAGGTTTTCTGGTCAGTCCCGATGAATATCGGGTGCTGGTCTATCGCGAAAGAGAACAAATCTATCGTCATTCGTTTAAAGCAACGTATTATTATCATGACGTGAGGCGTAATTTAGTGCGGAAGTTAACCGAAAACGCATCCAAACAAATGATTCCAACGTTTTCTCCGGACGGAAAAATGCTTGCCTATGTGTGTGATAACAATGTGTGGTTAGCGAAGTTCGATTTCGATACCGAATCGCAGGTAACCAAGGATGGAGAATTCAATAAGATTATTAACGGGGCGACCGATTGGACGTATGAAGAAGAGTTCGGAACGACCCGCCTGATGGAGTTTTCTCCCGATAACCGGGTGCTGGCATTTGTACGTAGCGATGAATCGCACGTGAAGGAGTTCTCGTTTCAGCGCTTTGAACAACAACTCTATCCTGATTATTACCGGTTTAAATATCCGAAGGCCGGAGAACGCAATTCCGATGTGCAGGTACGGGTATTCGATATTGAGGCTCGTACAACACGCTCTGTCGAATTGCCGATCGAAAGGGACAGTTACATTCCCCGTATTCAGTTTACCGACAATCCTTCGCAGTTAGCCATCATGACGTTGAATCGTAATCAAAACCGTTTCGATATGTATTTTGCCGATCCTCGGACGACGGTCGCAAAATTAATCCTTCGGGATGAAAGCAAGTATTACATCGATTCCGAATGGTTGAACTCCATCCGTTTCTTACCCGATCGTTTTACGTACATCTCCGAAAAAGACGGATATAGCCACCTATATATCTATGGCATTTCCGGAACCTTAATCAAACAACTGACTTCCGGAAAGTATGATGTGACTAAATTATATGCCGTCGATCCTCAAGCGGGAGTGGTCTTTTATGAAGCGGCTGATGAAAGTCCTTTGAGACGTTCGGTTTTCAAAGTGAGTATCGATAAGGGCCAATCTACGAAGCTTTCGGCTCAAAACGGATACAATACGGCGGTATTTAGCCAAAAAGGAAAGTTCTTTGTCAATCGTTGGTCGGATGCGAAGACGCCGCCGGTGATTGCGTTGTATGATGCGAATGGCAAACAACTTCGGGTGCTTGAAGACAATCAATCTTTACGGACCCTTTTGACTTCGGCGAAATTGCCGCAAAAAGAATTTATTGCGGTTCCTGCGGCCGATGGGGTCACTCAATTAAATGGATGGATGATCAAACCCAAAAACTTTACCGCCTCTCAAAAATATCCGGTGGTGATGGTTCAGTATAGCGGCCCGAATTCGCAGGAGGTACAAGACCGGTATGAGGCGGACTGGTATTATGCGTTGGCCGACGAAGGGTTTGTGGTGATATCGGTAGACGGCAGAGGGACGGGCGCCCGTGGGGAAGCTTTTCGAAAAGGCACGTATTTAAATCTCGGCATTCAAGAGTCGGATGACCAAATTGCGGCTGCAAGGCATCTCGCTACCTTGCCTTATGTTGATGGTAGTCGTATTGGTATCTGGGGATGGAGTTACGGAGGATATAATGTGCTGATGAGTATGAGCCGGGGAACCGTCTTTAAAGCCGGAGTCGCTATTGCACCGGTTACCGACTGGCGTTTTTACGATACCGTATACAGCGAACGCTTCATGCGCACTCCTCAGCAGAATGCCGAGGGTTATCGGAATGCATCGGCCGTAGAGCTAGCGGGAAAACTGACCGGAAAACTATTGCTTATTCAGGGTACGGCCGATGATAACGTGCATTTCCAGAACTCCATAGAATATACCCGGGCGCTGATTGCGGCCGATAAGCATTTCGATATGTTTTTCTTTCCGGATAAAAATCATTTTATAAATGGCGACAATGCGCGGACTTATTTATTTACCAAGGTGGTGAAGTTTTATAAAGAGAATTTATAGTAACTTACTCAGTAGTTTTCTGTTGCGATATTTAAAAATAGATATTGCAACAGATTTTTTTTGTCCCAAAAACAAAAACCAACCTTTGTTGTTATATAGGAAGATTTTACGATAAAGTTAATCTTTTAATCTTTAACGTAAAGGAACGTTTCGGCCGGATTTTGTTATATCGTAGGGCTGTAACACTTAAAAATAACAATGAAAACAATTGATAGGGTTATTATATCTTTTGTTTCCTATAAGGGTGGATGATTTTTATGGGTTTGACTAATATGCAAAAAATATTGAGAAATCCAGCATTTGGGTTATTGCCGGTGCTTGTATTTTCTTTTTTAATTGTAAGTACAAACCAATATATCGCAATGGCGATAGGTTTGTCTCTTTCTATTTTGGGAGCTTTGGTGGTAAAAAAGTATAGTAGATTAATTTATGAACTTTCTGTTATTGCTTTCTTAGCCTCTCTTGTTCTGTGCTTTTTTATGGCCCCTCAGCTAGATAGCTTGAGGGTATTTATCGTTGTGGAGGTGACTTTTGTGCTTTCGCTCATCATTTCCCGGTTGGTGCGTACAAGAATCGTGTTGCGTTTGGCGAGAAAGAATAATCCGTTAGTGAAAAACTATCTCAGTGAGTCGTTCCGTATTGCTTTTCAAGCTCAATACGGCTTGTCTATTCATTTATTAATCATATTGGGCTTTTTTGTGTTTTCCACAATAACCCATCCGCTCTTCAACCGTTTACTCGTGCTATTAATCCCCCAGATCATTCTGATTCTCCTTATATTTATGGAGGGCATACGATTACGAATTTTGGACAAAAAACTCTATCGGGAGGAGTGGTTGCCGGTGGTGACCGAAACAGGCGATGTGACCGGACGTGTGGCTAAGTCGGTGACGAAAGATATGAAAAATAAATTTATGCATCCGGTCGTAAGGGTGGCTTTGATCTTTAAAGGACGGATTTATTTGAAGGAGCGTGATCAATCGAGGCTGTTGGATCCCGGAATGTTGGATTATCCCTTCGAAAAATACATGCAATATAATCACGATATAGAAGAAGTTGTCCGCAACAGTATCGGCTCTGAGTCTAAAAATCCCGATATTCCCGTACGGTTTTTATTGAAATATATTTTTGAGAACGAAAATACGAAAAGATTAGTCTTCTTGTATGTGTCTGAAATTGTGGATGAAATAACATTCAACAGCTTGAACTTAACCGGCGGCAAATTATGGACGGAGACTCAGATTGAAGATAACATCGGAAACAATATTTTTTCGGAGTGCTTCGAACTCGAATTCGAGTATTTGAAGAATACGGTATTATTATCTTACCATTTAAAAAATACAGATTCCTGAAATTTTCATCCATTACCTGCGACCTCATCCGGGTAATATTTCATGGAGAACGTTTTTTTATCCGTAAGCGTTTGTATCGGTGGTAAAAGGCGTTCATGCACCCGACAAGGTTCACGCACCTTAAGAGCAAAGAGGTTCGGCTCGTTCGAAAAGTCGTTACAATAGATGCAGTCGTTTTCGGCTCGTTCGAAAGGTCGTTGCAATAGATGCAAATCGTTTTCGACTCAGGCGAAAGGTTGTCGCAATAGATGTAAGCTGTTTTCGGCTCGTTCGAAAGGTTGTAGCAATAGATGCAAGCTGTTTTCGACTCAAGCGAAAGACTGTTGCGCATAATGTAAAGCCTTTTTTACCAGGTAAACGCTTCTAGCAACCGTTGATACTGTTTACCGTAAAGAACAGATGATGCCCTGTCATTGTCCATTATCCATTGTGCATTATAAAGCAATAGGCGACTAAACTCACGTTCGGCTGCCTATTCATCGTTTAAATATAAAAAAGAAAAAAGTTATTTGCTTGACGATTATTTCGTTTTATCGTTCTCTGTTATGTTCGTTGTTTGTGCCTGACGAGAATATTTCTTCATTTAATAAATCAGACAATTTCGAGATGGAATTGAAATCGACTTTTCCGGATACGGAAATAATGGTTAATTTCCGGTCATTATCCAATGCTATGAGGATAATGTTCTGATTGTCTTTGTCAATTTCCTTGAAAAGGACTTCTACTTTTGATTTTCGCTCATCCACGGAAAGCATCTTTTCATAATCCGAAAATTCTTTATCCACGAGTTCGTTGGCTTTTTTGAAATAATATTTTGCATCTTTTCGATTCTCCGTTATAACCATACGGATATGATTCAACTCTTTCAGGAGAGTCTTTAATTCGGCATCCTCTACATCCTCGGCCATTTTTTTGAGCATGGTCTTGCCGATGTTGACATTGTTGACCGGCCGCTTTTCCTCTACGTAAGTATCGATGAATTGCGTGACAAAATCATCGGCAAAAAGCGATGACGAAATCAACAACACGAAGATAATCAATAAGCTCTTTTTCATAAATCAATTTTTTTTCGAGGAGCTGGCTTTTCGATATTTATCGAGTCCATGCCTGGCCAGTCCAGATTGAGTTTGTCAATTTCCTGAAACGTCTTAATGTAAACGGATTCGCTTATTTCGAAAGCGCGCGATAATTTCTCAAAAGCAAAGGCGGCTTGGTGCATAGCCGCTTCCGAGTCGTTATATGTTTCGGTTAAGTAGGGCTTGCTGGCATCTTGTTTCGAGATGAGGAATAAACTGATTCCTAACGCTACAATCAAGGCCACAGATGCTGCAATACGTAATAAGGGAGCAAATATGCGTATGGTGATGTATTGAGGCGATTTTTTAATCTGTTTCCGTATTTTTTCTTCAAAACCGGGACTAAGGCTAAGCGACTGCTGCTCGTCTCGATAACGGAATAACGGGATGTAGCATTTTAGGTCGTTGGGTACATTTTCGCCTAAAAAGAAATCCTGAAGTTCCTTTTCTTCCGACGGGGACGTTTGGCATCCCCAATATTTATTTAATAATGTATGAATATACTCACCATTCATTTTTATCGAAGTTTTCGAAATTTGATAATAATTCTCTCATTTTTCTCCTTGCTCTGAAAAGGCTTACTTTTACCAAGTCTTCCGTAATGCCGAGGCTTTGTGATATTTCTTTGTAATTCATCCCCTCGATTTCACGTAGCTGAAAAACCAATTTCTGATTTTCGGTAAGCTTTTCGATACATTGATATATAATAGAGCGCTGTTCTTGCTGAACGATTTCTTGATACGGAGAATGCGTGTCGACAAACGTCCGGCTTTCAATTTCGGCGTCTATGCTATCCGTTTTTTTTATAGCATCCGAAACCAATCGGTCCAGGGCTAAATTCTTTATGCTGCGAAAGCAATAGGCTTCGAGATTCTCAATCGTATCCCATTCGTTTCTCTTGTTCCAGAGTTTTAGCAAGACGTCTTGAACAATGTCCTCCGCTTCGGTTTGCTCTTTTACGATACTTAAAGCAAGCCTGTAAAACTGATTGCTCAAAGGCAAGATAATCCGATGGAATTTATCGTTACTCATTATTGAATGACGGGCAATGAAGGAAAAAGTTACAGCGATGGGGAAAAAATTTCAAAAAGACTTACAATCGCTTGCATATTTGCTTGATTATTCGTAATTTTGTGCCGCTTTTGACTCGTACTCTTGCGCTTTTACGTGATAATCAATCGATTATTTCGCAATTGTGATATAGTAAGAAGTCTGAATAGCGTTATTGCAAAAATAAAATAAACATAAGTGATAAAAAGAAAGTAGAAAAATGCCTACAATTCAACAATTAGTCAGAAAAGGACGTACCGAACTTACGGAAAAGAGTAAATCCCCCGCATTGGATTCATGTCCGCAACGTCGTGGCGTATGTGTGAGGGTGTATACTACCACTCCTAAAAAGCCGAATTCGGCAATGAGAAAAGTAGCCCGTGTGCGCTTAACCAACTCAAAAGAAGTGAATGCGTATATTCCGGGAGAAGGTCATAACCTTCAAGAGCACTCGATTGTACTGGTGCGCGGAGGTCGTGTGAAAGATCTTCCCGGCGTTCGTTATCACATTGTTCGTGGAACGCTGGATACAGCCGGCGTAAACGGTCGTACGCAGAGACGTTCCAAGTATGGCGCTAAGCGTCCTAAACCGGGAGCTGCGACTGCTGCAACGAAGAAAAAGTAATGCTTCATCGTTTGGGCTTCTGCATAAATTAATAATAAGTGTAATTAAACAAAATAAAATCGCTGTTGAAATTTTTGGGATAGGCTACTACTTATAGGTTGAGTAAATAATTCAGAGGAATTGTTGAAGGCTGGTAAAGGCAACCAAACACAACACAAAATTTTTTAGACAATGAGAAAAGCAAAACCTAAGAAAAGACAGATCCTGCCGGATCCGGTTTATGGTGATGTAAGGGTAACAAAGTTTGTTAACCACCTTATGTATGATGGAAAGAAGAGTATATCCTACGATATCTTCTATTCTGCATTAGAAACCGTTAAGGGAAAGTTACCGAATGACGAAAAAACAGCTCTCGAAATTTGGAAAGCTGCATTAGATAATATTACTCCACAGGTTGAAGTGAAATCTCGCCGTGTAGGCGGTGCAACATTTCAAGTACCAACCGAAATACGCCCCGATAGAAAAGAATCCATCTCCATGAAGAATCTTATTCTTTATGCTCGTAAAAGAGGTGGTAAAACGATGGCCGATAAGTTAGCCGCAGAAATTGTGGATGCTTATAACAGTCAAGGGGGATCCTTTAAAAGGAAAGAAGATATGCATAGAATGGCGGAAGCTAACAGGGCTTTTGCTCATTTCAGATTTTAAAATAGATTAGGAGGTAAAAAAAGATGGTAAAAGGTTCTAAAGAAATATTAACTCGCACTCGCAACATTGGGATTATGGCGCATATCGATGCCGGTAAAACCACCACATCGGAGCGTATTTTGTATTACACCGGGTTGACTCATAAAATCGGTGAAGTGCATGATGGCGCAGCGACTATGGACTGGATGGAGCAAGAGCAGGAACGTGGAATCACCATTACTTCTGCTGCTACGACTACGAGTTGGAAATATAACGATGAAACGTATAAGATTAACTTGATTGACACTCCAGGGCACGTTGACTTTACCGTTGAGGTGGAGCGTTCTTTACGTATTCTTGATGGGGCTGTCGCGGCTTTCTGTGCCGTCGGAGGTGTTGAGCCTCAGTCGGAAACCGTATGGCGTCAGGCCGAGAAATATAAAGTTCCCAGAATTGGGTATGTCAATAAAATGGACCGTTCGGGAGCCAATTTTTTTGAAGTCGTTCGTCAAGTGAAAGAGGTGTTGGGTGCAAGGCCTTGCCCTATTCAAATACCTATCGGCGCTGAAGAGGGATTCAAAGGTGTTGTCGATCTGGTTGCGATGAAAGCGTTGTATTGGCACGACGAAACCATGGGTGCTGATTATGATGTGGTGGATATTCCCGCAGACCTTCTTGACGAAGCGAAAGAATGGCGTGAAAAAATGCTGGAAATTGTGGCGGATTATGATGACGTTGTGATGGAGAAGTTTTTCGATAATCCCGATTCTATCACGGAAGATGAAATCAAGAACGCCATTAGAAAAGGCACGCTTGCGTTGGAGATTAATCCGATGATTTGCGGTTCTTCTTTTAAAAATAAAGGAGTTCAAACGCTACTCGATGCTGTTTGCGCCTATTTGCCCAGTCCTGAGGATACCGAAGCTATTGTCGGTACCGATCCGAACAATCCCGGCAAAGAAATAATCCGTCGCCCTCTGTTCGAAGAACCTTTATGCGCATTAGCTTTTAAAATTGCAACCGATCCTTATGTAGGACGCTTGTGCTATTTCCGTGTATATTCGGGTTCTTTGGAAGCCGGTTCGTATGTTTATAATACACGTTCCGGAAAAAAAGAACGGATCTCTCGTTTGTTCCAAATGCACTCCAATAAACAAAATCCGAAAGAATTCATTGGATGTGGCGATATTGGAGCCGGTGTTGGGTTTAAAGATATCCGTACCGGTGATACCCTTTGTGATGAAGCGCATCCGATCGTTCTGGAATCGATGGACTTTCCTACGCCTGTTTTGGGTATTGCGATTGAGCCGAAAACGCAGAAGGATTTGGATAAACTGTCTACCGGTTTGGCTAAACTGGCGGAAGAAGATCCTACGTTCACTGTAAAAACCGATGAAGAAACGGGACAAACCGTTATTTCCGGTATGGGTGAGCTTCACTTGGAAATCATTATCGATCGGTTAAAACGTGAGTTTAAGGTCGAAGCCAATCAGGGACGGCCGCAGGTTTCTTACAAAGAGGCTATTACTCAAGCTATCGAACTGCGTGAAGTTTATAAAAAACAGAGCGGTGGACGCGGTAAATTTGCCGATATGATTGTTCGGGTAGAACCCGCTGATAAGGATTTTGAAGGTGGATTGCAATTTATAGACGAAGTAAAAGGCGGTAACATTCCGAAAGAATTTATTCCTTCTATTCAAAAAGGATTCCAACGTGCAATGAAGAACGGCGTCTTAGCCGGATACTCGTTGGATAAGCTAAAGGTTACCGTAATTGACGGGTCTTTTCACCCTGTCGACTCGGATCAATTATCCTTTGAGATTTGTGCGATACAGGCATTCAAAAAAGCTTCTGAAAAAGCCGGTCCGGTACTTCTGGAGCCTATTATGAAAGTGGAAGTGGTTACTCCCGAAGAGAGTATGGGGGATGTGATCTCCGATTTAAATAAACGTCGCGGACAGATTGAAGGAATGGAATCGAATCGTTCCGGTGCCCGCATTGTGAAAGCCAAAGCGCCTTTGTCGGAGATGTTCGGTTATGTGACGGCTTTGCGTACGATTACATCGGGACGCGCTACCTCTACGATGTCTTTTTCGCATTATGAACAGGTTTCACCTTCTATTGCGAGACAGGTACTGACGGAAGTAAAAGGTCGTGTAGATTTGATTAAATAAACATTATAAATATATTTATGAGCCAGAAAATCAGAATAAAACTGAAGTCTTACGATTACAGCTTGGTGGATAAATCAGCTGAAAAGATCGTGAAAACTGTCAAGGCTACGGGTGCAGTGGTGAGTGGACCTATTCCATTACCCACTCACAAACGTATATTCACCGTAAACCGATCCACTTTCGTGAATAAAAAATCGCGTGAGCAGTTCGAGTTAGCATCTTTCAAACGCTTAATCGATATTTATAGCTCTACGGCGAAGACTGTCGATGCGTTAATGAAGCTGGAATTACCCAGCGGAGTGGAAGTGGAGATCAAAGTGTAATTTGTCTTTGATTGGAATTAAAGGGAATGATTCATTCCCCTTACATTATTAATATTTAAAAAGCAAAAGTGAAATGCCAGGATTAATTGGGAAAAAAATCGGAATGACATCCGTTTTCAGTGCCGATGGAAAAAATGTTCCATGCACTGTTATCGAAGTAGGTCCTTGCGTAGTTACTCAGATAAAAACAGCGGAAAAAGATGGCTATGATTCGGTGCAGTTGGGGTTTGTCGATAAGAAAGACAAACACACTCCAAATGCTGAGAAAGGTCATTTTAAGAAAGCTGGAGTGACTCCGAAAAGGCACTTGGTTGAGTTCAAAGGCTTTGAAGAAAGCTACAAATTGGGTTCGGAAATCAGTGTGGAAATTTTTAATGATACTATTTTCGTCGATGTTGTCGGAACATCAAAAGGAAAAGGTTTCCAAGGTGTCGTGAAGCGTCACGGATTCGCCGGAGTAGGGCAATCTACCCACGGTCAGCACAATCGACTGCGTGCTCCGGGTTCGATCGGGGAATCTTCTTACCCGGCTAAAGTATTCAAAGGAACCCGCATGGCGGGACAAACAGGTAATGAGCGTGTAACCGTTCAAAACTTGCAGGTGGTTAAAGTGATCCCTGAACATAACCTTTTATTAGTAAAAGGATCCGTTCCAGGAGCAAAAGGTTCAATCTTATTAATTGAAAAGTAAAATGGAATTAAGTATCTATAATATAAATGGAGAGGTAACAGATAAAAAGGTCACACTCAATGATTCCATTTTCGGAATAGAACCTAATAATCATGTTATCTGGTTGGATGTGAAGCTCTATATGGCGAATCAACGTCAGGGGACTCACAAATCGAAAGAAAGAAGTGAAATTTCGGGAAGTACCCGTAAGCTTATCAGGCAAAAAGGGAGCGGCGGAGCTCGTCGTGGTGACATAAACTCTCCCGTTTTAGTGGGTGGTGCTCGCGTATTCGGTCCAAAACCTCGTGATTACGGTTTTAAATTGAATAAAAAGCAGAAAGCATTGGCTCGTAAATCGGCTCTTTCTTTGAAAGCTAAAAATAATGCGATTGTTGTGGTGGAGGATTTTGATTTCGATCAACCCAAAACAAAGAAGATCGTAGAGTTGACGAATAAATTGCAACTTGCTGATAAAAAGTTACTTTTCGTTTTGCCAGGTCAAAATAAAAACGTATATTTGTCGGCTCGAAATTTAAGTCGGATAAGTGTTATAACAGCTTCTGATATAAATACATATAAAATAATGAACTCTGCGAGTTTAATACTCACAGAGTCGTCTGTTGCTGTATTTGATAATTTGTTTAAAGCATAAGGAGATATAAAATGAGTGTAATTATTAAACCCATATTTACAGAGAAACAAACGCTCATAACGGATAAGTTCTCGAACCGTTATGGTTTCATTGTTCTCCCGAATGCGAATAAAGTGCAGATAAAAAATGCAGTGGAGAAACTGTATAATGTGCATGTAGAAAGAGTAAATACAATGAAATATGATGGTAAGTTGAGAAATCGCTACACCAAGTCTGGCGTGGTTGAAGGTCGTACACCATCCTATAAGAAAGCAATTATCACCTTAAAAGAAGGTGATAGTATTGATTTGTTTAGCAATATTTAAAATTAAGATGGCAATACGTAAACTAAAGCCCACAACACCGGGGCAAAGACACAAGATTATCGGTTCATTTGATAATATCACTGCAGATGTACCGGAAAAATCTCTTGTCGTTGGTAAAAAACGTACCGGCGGACGTAATCACCGTGGTAAAATGACGATGCGTCATATTGGTGGTGGTCACAAGAAGAAGTACCGTTTAATTGACTTCAAGAGAACAAAAGATGATATTCCGGCAACGGTAAAAACTATTGAATACGATCCGAATCGCTCGGCTCGTATCGCATTATTGTTTTATGCCGATGGAGCAAAAGCGTATATTCTTGCTCCTGATGGTCTGGAAGTAGGTCAAACAGTGATTTCGGGTACAAAAGCGGCTCCGGAAATTGGAAATTGCCTGCCTCTCTCTCAGATTCCTCTCGGAACGGTTATTCATAACATTGAATTGAGGCCCGGACAGGGAGCTAAAATGGCACGTTCGGCCGGAACGTTTGCTCAGTTGGTATCCCGCGAAGATAAATATGCCGTTATAAAAATGCCTTCGGGTGAAGTGCGTAAAATTCTAGCTTCTTGTAAAGCTACGATTGGTAGTGTTGGAAATTCAGATCATGCTCTCGAAAAATCAGGTAAAGCTGGTAGATCAAGATGGTTAGGACGTCGTCCTCGTGTACGCGGAGTGGTAATGAACCCTGTAGATCACCCGATGGGTGGTGGTGAAGGTCGTGCTTCCGGTGGTCACCCGAGATCGCGCAAGGGGTTATATGCTAAGGGACTAAAAACTAGATCTCCTAAGAAACATTCTTCTAAGTACATCGTTGAAAGAAGAAAAAAGAAATAATCTGATTTTAATTTACATATAAACAAATGAGCAGATCATTAAAAAAAGGTCCGTATATCAATCTAAAATTAGAAAAGAAGGTCAACACTATGAATGACAGCGGTAAAAAAACCGTTGTAAAAACATGGGCGCGTTCTTCTATGATTTCACCTGATTTTGTAGGCCACACGCTTGCTGTCCACAATGGGAATAAATTTATTCCGGTATATATTACTGAAAATATGGTAGGACACAAACTGGGCGAATTTGCAGTGACACGTACCTTCCGAGGACATGCGGGAAATAAGAAGAAATAAAATCAGGGTGATAAACTATATAAATAATTAGAGACATGAGTGCTAGAAAAAGAATATCAGCCGAACAAAGGAAAGAAAACCGCAAAGATGTTAGTTTCGCCATATTGAAAAATGTCCCCAGTTCTCCGCGTAAAATGCGTTATGTTGCGGACATGGTGCGTGGAATGGAAGTTTTTAAGGCTTTAGGCGTTTTAAAGTTTTCTAATAAGGAAGCTTCTTCGAAGATAGAAAAGTTATTGCTATCTGCGATTGCCAATTGGGAACAGAAAAACGAACGTAAAGCCGATAACGGTGAATTATATATTAAAACAATTTCTGTGGATGGGGGGGCTACCTTGAAAAGGCTTCGTCCGGCTCCGCAAGGGCGTGGTTACAGAATCCGTAAACGGTCTAATCACGTTACCATTGTGGTAGATACCTATGCTAAAACAGAAACAATAGAAGAACAAGATCAATTAAATAAATAGCAGATGGGACAAAAGGTAAATCCGATAGCAAATCGTTTAGGGATCATCAAAGGATGGGACTCTAACTGGTACGGTGGAGATAATTATGGCGAAACATTATTGGAAGATAGCAAAATTCGTAATTATTTGCATGCCCGTCTTGCTAAAGCAAGTGTATCTCGCATCGTTATCGAAAGAACATTGAAACTCGTTACGATCACTATTTGTACCGCTCGCCCCGGCATTATTATCGGGAAAGGTGGACAAGAAGTCGACAAGTTGAAAGAGGAATTAAAGAAAATAACAGACAAGGACGTACAGATCAATATCTTTGAGATTAAAAAACCGGAGTTGGATGCTGTAATCGTAGCCAATAACGTAGCGCGTCAGATAGAAGGAAAGATAGCTTATCGCAGGGCTATAAAAATGGCTATCGCCGCAACTATGAGAATGGGCGCCGAGGGTGTTAAGATTCAAATATCCGGACGTTTAAATGGAGCTGAAATGGCTCGTTCGGAAATGTATAAAGAAGGAAGAACGCCTTTGCATACTTTCCGTGCAGATATTGACTATGCGCATGCCGAAGCTTTGACAAAAGTGGGTTTGATCGGTATAAAAGTTTGGATTTGTAGAGGTGAGTTGTATGGAAAAGTAGATCTTGCCCCTAATTTTGCCACCGCTAAAGACCATCATCCGCATGGAGGAGGGGGGCGTCCGAATCGTTCCGAAGGAGCAAACAGAGGTCCCAGAAGGAATAGAAGAAATAATAAAAACGCTTGATATAAAGGAATATGTTACAACCAAAGAAAACAAAATTCAGGAGGCAGCAAAAAGGCCGCATGAAAGGCTATGCCCAGCGCGGTAATCAGTTGGCGTTCGGTTCTTTCGGTATAAAATCTTTAGAATCGAAGTGGATAACCGGAAATCAGATAGAAGCTGCCCGTATTGCGGTTACGCGATATATGCAACGGCAAGGACAAGTTTGGGTACGCATTTTCCCTGATAAGCCGATTACTAAAAAGCCCGCCGAAGTACGTATGGGTAAAGGGAAGGGTAATCCGGAGGGATTCGTAGCCCCTGTTACTCCCGGTAGAATTCTATTTGAAATCGAAGGCGTGTCTTTTGATGTGGCTAAAGAAGCATTGCGCTTGGCTGCTCAGAAATTACCGGTTACGACCAAGTTTATTGTAAGAAGGGATTACGAACAAGCGAAAAATTCGTAAAGAATTATGAAGACAAAGAACGAAGAATATAAAGAGTTATCGGATAAAGATCTGAGTGACAAATTGGAGGCTGAAGTAACGGAGTTGACTCAAATGCGAATCAACCATACGATTACTCCTCTGGATAATTCGGGGTTATTAAAGCAAAAACGTAGAAGTATTGCCCGTATTCATACCGAATTACACGTGCGGAAAACGAAAAAAGCTTAATAAAACAAATGGAAACGAGAAATTTAAGGAAAGAAAGAATCGGGGTCGTTTTCAGCAATAAAATGGAAAAAACCATTACGGTTGCTGTAAAATGGAAAGAAAAACACCCTATATATGGGAAGTTCGTTAATAAAACGAAGAAATTTCACGCCCACGACGAGAAGAATGACTGTAGCATTGGCGATACGGTTAGAATAATGGAAACGCGCCCTTTGAGTAAAACAAAGAGGTGGAGACTGGTTGAAATAATAGAAAGGGCTAAATAAGATGATACAACAAGAATCAAGATTAACAGTTACCGATAATAGCGGGGCTAAAGAAGCTCTTTGTATTCGAGTGTTGGGAGGTACCAGAAGACGCTATGCTTCTGTAGGAGACGTCATTGTCGTATCCGTTAAAAGTGCCATTCCTTCGAGTGATATCAAGAAAGGATCCGTTTCGAAAGCCATTATTGTTCGCACAAAAAAAGAAATTCGTCGGGCAGACGGTTCTTATATACGTTTCGACGATAATGCTTGCGTGCTCTTAAATAATACAGGTGAATTGAGAGGTAGTCGTATATTTGGTCCCGTAGCGCGTGAAATCCGTGCGACCAATATGAAGATTGTTTCTTTAGCGCCTGAAGTCCTTTAATTTATAAAACAGTCACAGGTAAAATGAGTAAATTACATATTAAAAAAGGAGATACGGTTTACGTTAATTCTGGAGAAAATAAAGGAACGACAGGACGTGTTCTTTCCGTATTGGTAAGTAAGAACCGTGCGATTGTTGAAGGCGTAAATATCGTATCGAAACATACAAAACCGAACGCTCAAAATCCCAATGGTGGAATAGAGAAAAAAGAAGCGTCGATACATCTCTCTAATTTGAATTTGGTCGATCCGAAGTCGGGAAAACCCACCCGTATTGGTCGTAAATTAGATAGCAAAGGTCAATTAGTTCGTTACGCTAAAAAATCAGGGGAGGAAATTAAATGAGTACATACGAAGTAAGTTTAAAAAAGGAATATAAAGACCGTATCGTTCCTGCTTTGATGAAGGAATTTGGTTATAAGTCGGTGATGCAGGCCCCTAAATTGGAAAAGATTGTCATCAATCAGGGTTTGGGTATCGCAGTCGCCGATAAGAAGCTTATTGATACGGCTATCAACGAACTGACTACGATTACGGGACAAAAAGCTGTCGCGACTTATTCACGCAAAGATATTTCGAACTTTAAGTTACGTAAAAAAATGCCGATTGGCGTGCGCGTAACCTTGCGTCACGATAAGATGTATGAGTTTCTTGAAAGATTAGTGAGGGTTGCTTTACCTCGTATTCGCGACTTTAAGGGAATCGAAAGTAAATTGGACGGAAGAGGAAATTATACGTTAGGTATAGAAGAACAGATTATCTTCCCGGAAATTAACATGGATGATATTTCGCGCTTGTTGGGGATGAATATAACTTTTGTAACTTCGGTTCCCACCGATGAAGAAGGGTATGCCCTTTTGAAAGAGTTTGGACTTCCGTTTAAATCAGAACAAAAAAAACAGTAAAGAATGGCAAAAGAATCAATGAAAGCCCGTGAGGTGAAAAGAGCCAAAATGGTTGCTAAATATGCCGAGAAACGTGCTAAGTATCTGGCTGAAGGTAATTATGATGCTCTTCAGACAATTCCTAAAAACGCCTCGCCGGTACGCTTACACAATCGCTGTAAATTAACCGGCCGGCCAAAAGGATATATGCGTCAATTCGGTTTGTCGCGTATTCAGTTTAGGGAAATGGCTTCAAAAGGATTGATCCCCGGAGTGAAAAAAGCAAGTTGGTAATACGATAAGCGTTGAACAAAGATTGTAATTAAATATTGTCCCGGCAGTCGGGATCAATTTAAATTTTTTATATAATGACAGATCCAATAGCAGATTATTTGACGCGGCTAAGAAATGCCATCCAAGCGAAACATCGCGTGGTGGAAATTCCCGCATCAAACTTAAAAAGAGATATAACAAAGATTCTCTTTGAAAAAGGATATATCCTTAACTACAAATTTGTAGAAGAAGGGCCTCAAGGTACCATTATGGTTGCCTTGAAGTATGATCCTGTAAATAAAGTAAATGCCATCAAGAAGTTAATACGTATTTCTTCTCCCGGTTTACGTCGGTATACCGGTTATAAAGATTTGCCTCGTGTATTGAACGGGTTGGGTATTGCTATATTATCTACTTCACAAGGAGTAATGACGGATAAAGAAGCTCGCGATTTAAAAGTGGGCGGGGAAGTTTTATGTTACGTTTATTAATGGAAGGGAAAGTATAATATGTCAAGAATTGGAAAATTACCCATCACATTACCCCAAGGTGTTACTGTTACAGTAGGCGAAAAGAATGCGATTACCGTTAAAGGTCCGAAAGGGGAGCTTACTCAAGCGGTGAGCCCTGGAATGAAAGTGGAAGTGCAGGACGGAACGTTGACTATAGAACGTCCCAACGAAGAAAAAGTGAATCGTGCATTGCATGGATTATATCGTTCTCTGTTGCATAATATGGTTATTGGCGTTACGGATGGGTTCAGAAAAGAGTTAGAACTTATAGGCGTCGGTTATCGCGTGTCCAATAACGGACAAGTACTTGAACTCTCTCTGGGTTTTACTCACAACATTTTCTTGGAATTGCCGGAGGAAATTAAAGTGGAAACAAAAATGGAGAGAAACAAAAGTCCGCTGATTATTCTCGAGTCTTGTGATAAACAATTACTCGGACAGGTCTGCGCGAAAATACGTTCTTTCCGGAAACCTGAGCCTTACAAAGGAAAAGGTATCCGTTTTGTTGGAGAACAAATTCGTCGCAAATCTGGTAAAACAGCAGGTAAATAAATTTCTTAAACTGAAATGGCTATGTTAACAAAGAACGAAAGAAGACAGAAGATAAAAACGCGGGTGCGTGGTAAAGTTTTCGGAACGAAAGAATGCCCACGCCTTTCCGTATTTAGAAGCAATAAACAAATATACGCTCAGGTAATTGATGATACAACCGGAACAACGGTGGCATCGGCTTCTTCCTTGAAAATTGAAGATAAGCTTCCTAAAAAGGAAATTGCTGCAAAGGTAGGTGACTTGATTGCACAATATGCGAAAGAAGCCGGTGTTGAGAAAGTGGCCTTCGACAGAAACGGTTACTTATATCACGGCCGGATTAAAGAACTGGCAGATGCCGCTCGTAAAGGAGGACTTAAATTTTAACGATTATGGCTGGAATGAACAATAAAGTAAAATCGACAAACGATATAGAATTAAAAGACCGGTTGGTAGCTATTAATCGTACGACCAAAGTAACAAAAGGAGGCCGGACATTTACATTTGCCGCTATGGTGGTGGTAGGTAATGAAGACGGTATTGTTGGTTGGGGATTAGGAAAAGCGGGCGAAGTAACGACGGCAATAGCCAAGGGAGTGGAAGCTGCTAAAAAAAATCTGGTCAAAGTTCCGGTATATAAAGGAACGATTCCTCATGAACAAACGGCTCGCTTTGGTGGCGCCCGAGTGTTTCTAAAACCCGCTTACGCCGGTACCGGAGTGAAGGCCGGGGGCGCTATGCGTGCTGTGTTGGAAAGTGTAGGCGTGACGGATGTTTTGGCTAAATCAAAAGGATCGTCCAATCCTCATAACCTCGTGAAGGCTACGATTTCAGCCCTGAGCGAACTGAGAGATCCTATTACGGTGGCTCAGAACAGAAAAATAAGTTTAGATAAAGTATTTAACGGATAAAAGAAAGGATTCTGAAATGGCGACTATTAAAGTTAAACAAACAAAAAGTAGAATAGGAGCTCCCAAAGATCAAAAAAGGACGTTAGATGCTTTGGGGCTTCGAAAACTGAATCGGGTGGTAGAACATGAGGATACGCCTTCTATTAGGGGTCTTATCCGGAAAGTACATCACTTGGTGACAGTGATAGAATAAATTAGTTTATAACGATAAAAAATAGATATCATAATGGATTTATCGAATTTAAAACCTGCAGAAGGAGCTATTAAATCCCGTAAAAGGATTGGCCGCGGACAAGGATCGGGCAAGGGCGGAACTTCTACAAGAGGTCATAAAGGGGCGAAGTCAAGATCGGGCTATTCTAAAAAGATCGGATTTGAAGGAGGACAGATGCCTATACAGCGTCGTTTGCCCAAATTCGGCTTCAAACCGCTTAATCGAGTAGAATATAAAGCAATTAACCTCGCAGACTTACAAATATTAGCTGATACTCAAAAGGTTTCTAAAATTACCCCAGAATTGTTATTAGAGGCGGGGCTTATTTCCAGGAAGCATTTGGTTAAAATTCTTGGTAAAGGTACCTTATCGGCAAAATTGGAAGTGGAAGCTCATGCTTTTTCTAAGACAGCCGAACAAGCTATTATTTCTGCCGGTGGTAACGCTGTAAAAATCGGATAAAATGGGATTTGTACAAACGGTTAAAAATATTTGGAAAATAGAAGATCTCCGGAATCGGCTTCTTACGACCCTCTTTTTCATAGCCATCTATAGAATCGGTTCGTTTGTGGTCCTTCCCGGAGTGAATCCTGCCCAATTACAAGCTTTGCAAGCAAATACCAGTACGGGTTTATTAAGCTTGTTGGATATGTTTTCGGGTGGGGCATTTGCCAATGCATCTATTTTTGCGTTAGGTATTATGCCTTATATTTCGGCTTCCATTGTTATGCAATTGTTAGGAATTGCGATTCCTTATTTTCAAAAATTGCAGCGCGAAGGAGAGAGTGGCCGCACGAAAATGAATCAATATACGCGTTACTTGACGGTGGGCATCTTACTGATTCAGGGGCCTGCCTATCTTTATGGAGCGATCGGACAGGCTATTCCCGGCGGATTCTGGGATTGGGTATTACCTTCTGCAATTATTCTTGCCGGTGGTAGTATGTTTGTACTATGGCTTGGTGAGCGTATAACCGATAAGGGGGTTGGAAACGGTATTTCGTTTATCATTCTTATCGGAATCATTGCGCGGTTACCCCATGCATTAGTCGCTGAATTCGATCGTTTGATTAATGCGCCCGGAGGACTTATTCTTTTCCTTCTTGAAATTGTCTTCTTACTCGTTGTTACGGGGGCGGCCATTCTGTTGGTACAAGGTACCAGGAAGGTGCCGGTTCAGTATGCAAAACGGATAGTGGGCAATCGTCAGTATGGAGGAGTTCGTCAGTATATTCCGTTAAAAGTGAATGCGGCGAATGTTATGCCGATCATTTTCGCACAGGCAATTATGTTCATCCCGATTACTATCGCTCAGTTTTCGGCTCGTGAAGGAGGTGGCTTTTGGGCCTCTTTGATGGATTTTACCAGTTTCTGGTATAATTTTATCTTTGCGGTGTTGATTATGGCGTTTACCTATTTTTATACGGCTATAACGGTGAATCCTGTACAAATGGCCGAAGATTTAAAACGGAATAACGGTTTTATACCGGGAATTAAGCCGGGGAAAAAAACGGCAGAATATATCGATACGGTTATGTCGAGGATAACCCTGCCGGGATCGATATTTTTGGCTATTGTTGCTATTCTTCCTGCTTTTGCGGGATTAATGGGAATTAATTCTCAGTTCGCTCAGTTTTTTGGAGGAACCTCGTTATTGATTCTCGTCGGTGTCGTGTTGGATACATTGCAACAGATAGAAAGTCATTTGCTGATGCGTCATTATGATGGATTCCTGAAGTCAGGAGCTAAAATAAAAGGTAGATCTGGTTCGGTTGCAGCTTACTAATCGTTTTGGATAAGATAATATGAATAGCAGAAAGATTATATTAAAAACCGCTGAAGAAATTGAGTTTATGCGCGAAAGCAATCGTCTCGTGGGTATGACCCTCGGAGAATTGTCGAAGCATGTTAAACCCGGAGTTACTACTCTTCAACTCGATAGGATAGCAGAAGAGTTTATAAGAGATCATGGTGCTATTCCGACCTTTTTAGGTTATGGTGGATTTCCCAATTCCATTTGCACTTCTGTAAATGAAAATGTGGTTCATGGTATTCCCAACGATACTCCTCTTAAGGAAGGTGATGTGATTTCGGTTGATTGCGGAACGCTGAAGCACGGTTATGCCGGCGATTCGGCTTATACGTTTTGTGTGGGTGAGGTCGACGAAAAAGTGAAGAATTTACTGAAGGTTACCAAAGAATCGCTTTACAAAGGTATTGAGCAAGCTAAAGTAGATCATCATATCGGAGATATCGGCTATGCCGTACAGTCGTATTGTGAGTCGCATGGCTATACGGTCGTGCGGGAACTTGTGGGACATGGTATCGGCCGTGAGATGCACGAGGCGCCGGAAGTACCGAACTATGGTAAACGTGGAACGGGACCTTTGATTAAAGAGGGCATGTGCATAGCCATAGAGCCGATGATTAATCTGGGTAGCAAAAACGTTGTTTTCGAAAATGATGGTTGGACCGTTCGGACAAAAGATCGAAAACCTTCCGCTCATTTCGAACATACCATCGCAATTAGAAATGGGAAAGCCGATATTTTATCAACCTTTGAATTTATTCAGGAACCGAGTAACTAACAGAACGGATTTATTTAATGGCTAAACAAGCATCGATAGAACAAGACGGAACAATACTCGAAGCATTGTCTAATGCAATGTTCCGGGTAGAATTAGAAAACGGACATGAAATAACCGCTCATATATCCGGTAAAATGCGCATGCATTATATTCGTATATTACCCGGTGACAGAGTTCGAGTGGAAATGTCTCCTTACGATTTGAGTAAAGGACGAATATCGTTTAGATATAAGTAGTAAGAAATTACAAATTACAAATTACAAATTAGAGGTCGGAAGAATGGTTCTGAAATTCGATATCCGGCATCACAAAATATCAAATATGAAAGTTAGAGCATCTGTAAAAAAGCGGACCGACGATTGTAAAATCGTAAGAAGAAAAGGTCGTTTGTATATTATCAATAAAAAGAATCCCAAGTATAAACAGCGTCAGGGATAAGTTTAACCTATTGTTTACAATTAAAAAATAAAAAACATATATGGCTATAAGAATTGTTGGTGTCGATTTGCCGCAAAATAAGAGAGGCGAAATAGCTCTCACCTATATATATGGCATCGGACGCAGTGCTGCTAATAGTATATTGGCAAAAGCAGAAGTAGATAGAGATATCAAAGTTAAGGATTGGACAGACGATCAGGCTGCACGTATTCGTGAAATCATTTCCAATGAATTCAAAGTCGAGGGGGAGTTGCGATCGGAAGTTCAATTGAATATTAAACGATTGATGGATATCGGATGTTATAGAGGTATTCGTCATCGTATTGGATTGCCTGTTCGCGGACAAAGCACGAAGAATAACGCCCGTACGCGTAAAGGTAAAAAGAAAACAGTTGCTAACAAGAAAAAAGCTACGAAATAACAGGTAGGAGAATATGGCAAAAAGAACAGTCGCAGTTAAAAAAAGAAATGTAAAAGTAAGTGCAATAGGACAAGCGCACATTTCTTCATCATTCAACAACATTATTGTTTCATTAACGAACGAAGATGGCGAAGTGATCAGTTGGTCATCAGCCGGGAAAATGGGCTTCAGGAGTTCTAAGAAGAACACTCCTTATGCGGCGCAAATGGTCGCACAAGATTGTGCAAAAGTTGCGTTTGATTTGGGATTGCGTAAGGTGAAAGTATTTGTAAAAGGTCCGGGTAACGGACGTGAATCGGCTATAAGAACCATTCACGGATCGGGAATTGAAGTGACGGAAATTGTAGATGTTACTCCCATTCCTCACAATGGATGCAGACCTCCTAAAGCAAGACGAGTTTAATACAATAATTTAAAGTTTCATCATATTGAAACTTGAGCTGTGAATGATTACATTACTGCTACTTCTCTGTAATCGCGGCTGCACAGTTTAGGCTTCAGTTATAAAGTTTTTTTAAAATGGCAAGATATACTGGTCCAAAAACAAAAATAGCACGTAAGTTCGGAGAACCGATTTTCGGTCCCGATAAAGTTCTATCCAAGAAGAATTATCCTCCCGGACAACACGGGAATACGCGCAGAAGAAAGACGTCTGAATATGGTATTCAGTTGCGTGAAAAACAGCGTGCGAAATATACCTACGGAGTGTTGGAAAAACAGTTCCGGTTGACTTTCGATCAGGCGGCCCGTAGCCGTGGTGTAACAGGTGAGGTGTTGTTGCAATTACTCGAATCGAGATTGGATAATGTCGTATTTCGATTAGGGATTGCTCCCACAAGAGCCGCTGCGCGTCAGTTAGTAAGTCATCGTCATATCACTGTAAACGGGAATGTCTTGAATATTCCTTCCTATAGTGTAAAGGCCGGCGAAGTTATCGGTGTAAGAGAAAAATCAAAATCGTTGGAAGTCGTTACCAATGCTCTTTCCGGCTTTAATCATAGTAAATATCCTTGGTTGGAATGGGACAAGGCAACCTTGAGCGGTAAGCTGTTGCATATACCCGAAAGAGCTGATATCCCCGAGAACATCAAGGAACAACTAATTGTAGAATTGTATTCTAAATTCTAAACATTAATTTCATGTCTATATTAGCATTTCAAAAGCCCGATAAAGTAATCATGTTGCAAGAGGACGCTTTCTTCGGTAAATTCGAATTTCGTCCTTTAGAACCCGGTTACGGCATTACTATTGGTAATGCATTGCGTCGTATCCTATTATCTTCCTTGGAAGGATTCGCCATAACATCGGTGAAAATTGAGGGTGTGGAGCATGAATTTGCCACCATCCCCGGCGTTATTGAGGATGTTACTACGATTATTTTGAATTTGAAGAAAGTTCGTTTCAAAAGAATTGTCGAAGAGTTTGAAACAGAAAAGGTCAGTTTAACGATATCGGGCGCGAAAGTGTTTAAAGCCGGAGATATCGGTAAATTGCTGACAGGTTTCGAAGTGTTGAATCCGGAGCTTGAGATATGTCACATGAACAAGAAGGCCGATTTGAGGGTGGAGCTGACGATTAACAAAGGTCGTGGCTATGTTCCTGCCGATGAAAATCGCGCTTTATTGCCGGCTGATGATGTGCATGTTATAGCAATTGATTCAATATATACTCCCATCCGGAATGTAAAATACGATATTGAAGATTTTCGTATTGAGCAGAAAACGGACTATGAAAAATTGACGATCGAAATAACGACCGATGGATCCGTCGAACCGAAAGAGGCTTTAAAAGAAGCGGCCAAGATTCTTATTCAGCATTTTGTCTTATTTTCTGACGAGAATAAGATTATGTTGGAGACGAACGATACCGAAGAGTTTGAAGAGTTTGATGAAGAAGTGCTTCACATGCGTCAGTTATTGAAACGGAAGTTGTCGGATTTGAATCTCTCCGTTCGTGCGCTGAACTGTTTAAAAGCGGCCGAAGTAGAGACGCTTGGACAATTGGTCGGATATAACAAAAACGATCTTTTAAAATTTCGGAACTTTGGTAAGAAATCCCTCTCGGAATTGGAGGAATTGCTGGAGAAATTAAAACTTTCGTTCGGCATGGATATTTCGAAATATAAATTAGATAAAGACTAACAGCAATGAGACATAATAAGAAATTTAATCATTTAGGGCGTAAAACGGCACATCGTGGCGCGATGCTTTCGAACATGGCCAATTCGCTTATCATACACAAGCGTATATTTACGACTGTACCGAAGGCTAAAGAATTAAGGAAATTCGTAGAGCCTATCATCACCAAATCGAAAGAAGATACGACCAATTCCCGGCGAGTTGTGTTCAGTATGTTGCAAAGTAAAGAAGCTGTGACGGAATTGTTCCAAGGTGTGTCGCAGAAAGTGGCTAGTCGTCCGGGCGGATATACTCGTATTATTAAGACCGGAAATCGATTAGGAGATAATGCGTCTATGTGTTTTATCGAGTTGGTTGATTATAATGAAAACTTGTTGAAGGAAACGGATGCGAAGAAGACAAGAACCCGCCGTTCTCGTAGGAAATCTACAACCGATGATGCGTCCGACGCTGCTCCTAAAGCGGAAGGAACAAAGGTGAAAACGGCTCCGAAAACAGTGGAAAAAACAGCTGCTGACGCTCCGGAATCGAATGAAGCGAAAGACTCAAAAGAAATTGTAGTAGAAGAACAAACGGATAATAACGATACTCCTTCGGGTAACGACGTTGCCGATTTGGAGAATAAAACTGCCGAAGCGCCTTCTTCCGAGGAGGAGAGTGTGAAAGAATAATCGGCAAAATAGTAGTTGTATATAGCTGCGATTTTTAATTGTTAAACATTTAAGAAAAGTGCTGCGAGTGATCGTGGCACTTTTTTTGTCTCCCACACCTAACGGATTTATTCCGTTTTTACGGATAAAAGGTGAAATGATTAATCTGTTTTTTTGTTGGTAAAATATTGGAATATAGCATGCTTTTTATTTTTGATACATTTTTTTTATTTTTTGATACGATATTGCTATGCTGTCTGCTTTATTTGCTGTTTCTTTGAATCGCAAAAACAAAAATTCCTTCTAAAGTAATCTAAAAAAGAAGAGGGAAAATTGGATTGCATTTCCAAATTTGAAATAAAAAGCTTAAAATGAAAGTAAATTCGTCTCACAACCAAGTGTTAACAACCCTTAATAAACTGGGGGGGGGGTATTTACATCCATTAACAAACGCTTAAATACCACTGCTGTTCGCGCTCGACTCTATTCTTCTTTCTCCCAAGCATTTTTCAAACGACTTTCTTATCCTCTTTGTTTCTCAGCGAAAGGTTTGCCGAGTATTTGCAACTATTCTGTTTGTTCGCGAAGAAGTTGCAAAACTCCAACAAGCTTTTCGCTGTTGCGCAGAGAGGTTGCTGATCTTTTTCAGCCTCTTTGTTTATGCGCGAAAAGACTGAGAATGTTTTTCGAATACTTCGCGAATACGCGAAAAGGCTGCAAAACCCTAACAGGCTTTTCGCCACGGCGCAAAATGTCTATTGGGTTTTTGCAGATTCTCCGCCAAAAAATTAACGATGTACTATCTTGGCTCTATATTATTTCCGGTAAAAGCGCCTGTCTTTACCGGCCGGTTACCTTAGTGTTTACCTGATTACTTGGCAGGCTAAGTAGTTTCTATTGTTTTTTTACTTTTAATACTTTTAACTATGTTACGAATAACTGAAAGCTATCAGGCAATGATTAGCGGATTGGGATTGATGGAAGAATACCAGTTGCTGAAAGAATCTCAAGAAGGTTTCGAAGGATTGTGGAATAAGGCTGCCAATGTAAATTCGGAGTTGCGCCAAACCTCCTCTGCCACGGCCAGTCGCAGGGAGTTAGGATGCATTGTGAAATATTTTTGCAATGATATCGTCCATGTGCAATGAAGCGATCTGGAGTGACCTGTATCATGATCTTGAAGAATTGATTAAAGAAGCTAAACGCTCCAACCGGGATAATAAGAATGATAAAGATAAGGACGAATTCTTGTCCAGTAAATAATTATATGAACTAATTTAATAACCTAAAAAATGAGAATAACGAATAAAAATTCAATTTTATCAAAAGGGATTTTGGTCATGATATGTCTGACTTTTTCCCTCGGTATTTTCGCCCAGACCCTTACTGTAAATGGGAGGGTGACAGATAATAAGCAATATCCTTTGATTGGGGTATCTGTCATGATTCAGGGCACTTCAACGGGAACCATTACGGATGCGGACGGTCGTTTTATTTTATCCAACGTGCCATCAGAAGGCCGAATAGAATTCTCGTATGTAGGAATGAAAACTCAATCGATTAATGTTAACGGGCGAACATCTATTGATATCGTATTGGAAGAAGACGTATCGGCATTGGACGAAATTGTCATCACCGGTTTTGGATTAGCGCAGAAAAAAGAATCTTTGACTTCTGCGATTTCAGTTATCGGCTCCGACGACATAAGCCGTTCCAAGTCCTCCACCTCGTCAGGAGCTTTGGTTGGTAAAATTGCGGGTATTAATTCTCGGCAGGCGGATGGCCGTCCTGGTGCATCGACAAGTATTCAAATTCGTAACATGGGTACCCCACTATATGTAATAGACGGTATTCAATCGGACGAAGGTCAATTTAATAATATTGACTTTAACGATATAGAATCGATTTCGGTATTGAAAGATGCTTCCGCTTCTATTTATGGAGTACGAGCTGCGAATGGAGTCGTAGTTGTTACCACTAAAAAAGGGACCCGCAATACCAAAAATACAGTAAGTTTGAACGCATATTATGGTTGGCAAAGTCTTTATGCTTTTCCAAAACCGGCAACAGCTGCCACTTATTTGACAAACTATATTCAGGCCCAAACGCTTCAAGGAGTAACCGATTATACATATCCCAAAGAGGTGTATGAAAAATGGGTGCAAGGGACCGAAAAAGGATACCAACCTTTTGATTGGTATGATTATATTTGGAAAGTTTCTCCCCAAAATTATATCAATGCAAATGTTTCCGGAGGATCCGATAAGATTAATTATTATTTGAGCGTCGGGCATTTGAATCAAGATGCGATTATCGTAAACTACGGAGGTTTTGAACGGACGAATATTCAAATGAACGTAAATGCAAATATTTCGGATCGTTTCAAGATAGGGGGAGGAATGAACGGACGTATTGAAAAACGGATTAATCCGGGAGTTCCGGAAGGGGATGACTATTGGATGCCTCGGTTTGGTACCTATCGAAATCTTCCTACTAAAAGGCCCTATGCAAATGATAATCCTTTATATCCAACCCTTACCTCTACAAATCCCGGTACAAATTTTGCGTGGCTAAATTACGACCTTGCCGGTAAATATGAGGAAACCTGGAGGGTTGTACAATTGAATTTCGATGCGGAGTATGAGATATTCGACGGCCTAAAAGCAAAAGCTCTTGCCAGTTATTATTTAGCAAATCAACGATTGGACAATCAGGAGTATACTTATAAACTTTATGGTTATGACGAAAAGACAGATACCTATCCCGTTATTTTCGAGAATAATAATCCATGGAGGGAACGTAGGCAAGGATATGTAGAAGAAATCACGAGCAATGTTCAGCTATCTTATAATAAAGTTTTTGGAGAACATACCATCGCTGGAGTTTTGGGGGCGGAAGCTATTAAAAGAGATACTCCCACTACTTGGGTGCATTCAATTCCGACATCCAATGCTCTACATTTAATCGATTATGAAACAATGGATACCTATGATGACGAGGGGAATAACACGCAAGCTCGATTAGGCTTCATGGGACGATTTAATTATGATTATGCGGGAAAATATTTAATTGAACTCTCCGGACGCTATGATGGTTCGTGGAAGTTTCCACCTTCCCATCGCTGGGGCTTTTTCCCTTCCGCTTCTGTAGGATGGCGAATATCAGAGGAGAATTTCTGGCGTAATACCCAAATTTCAAATGTTTTTAATGACTTAAAAATCAGGGCTTCTTATGGTTTATTAGGCGATGATAATGTTTCCGGTTATAATCCTTTTGATTATATGAGCGGGTATAATTATAAACGGTATAGAAATGCTGATGGTAACTGGCAAAATATAACATCTTCTGTAATTGATGGTAAATATATTATTGGATCTCAGGATCGTGGATTGCCTGTAACGACCTTATCATGGATAAAAGCCAAAATTCTTGATGTGGGAATTGATGCGAGTTTTTTTAAAGGAAAGTTAAACGGTTCATTCGACTTTTTCCACCGATTAAGAACCGGACTTCCTTCCTCCAGATATGATATTTTATTACCTTCTGAAGTCGGGTTCAGTTTGCCGAAAGAAAATTTGAATTCTGATAAGCATATGGGCTATGATTTGATGGCCAAATGGACGGATAAAATAGAGGATTTTCATTATTCAATCGGAGCAAATATTACCTATTCGCGATTTTATGATTGGGATCAATATAAACCGCGGTTCAGTAATTCTTGGAATGTATATCGGAATTCTATTCAACAGCGTTATGGCTATTTAAATTGGGGCCTGCAATCGGATGGACAATTTCAAAGTTGGGAAGAGATCGCTTCTTGGACGATCGATAATGACCGCCAGGGAAATAAAACATTGCGACCGGGAGATATAAAATATAAAGATTTGAATGGCGATGGAGTAATTAACGGAATGGATGAACGCCCCATCGGTTATCGTCAGGATTCAACGCCGATCCTCAACTTCGGGTTAAATTTTTCTTTTCAATGGAAAGGTTTTGATCTTGCTTTTGATTTAACCGGTGGAGCTTTATCAACGTGGTATCAGGAATGGGAACAACGCAATCCTTTCCATGATGGTGGAAACAATCCTCAATATTATATGGAAAATACATGGAGGCTTACCGATATTTGGGATGCAAACAGTGAACTGATTCCCGGGAAATATCCTACATTGTTAATTGGGAACAGCAGCCATAGTAATTATTGGAATAGTGATTTTTGGAAAAAGAATGTGAGATATGTCAAGTTACGAAATCTCGAATTCGGATATAATCTCCCTAAAAAACTTACCAATAGTATGTCGATTTCCGATGTCAGGTTATATCTTGCCGGCCAAAACTTATTTGGGTTGACAAACTTAATCGGAGTGGACCCGGAAATAAATGAAACAAACGGATTAGCCTATCCGACAATGAGAATTATCAATGTTGGTTTAACTCTCAAATTTTAAATAAAATGAAAATGAAGAATATTTTAACAGGATTATTTATTATAATTTTCTCCGCTCTTGTAAGTTGTTCCGATTTTTTAGATCGAGATCCGGACACAATTCTGACAGATGATCAGATCTTTGGGGATGAGGTGATGATTAAGTCGGTCCTTTCAAACTTCTATGGTAGAATAACATGGGGACAGCATATAGATGATTCTTATTCCTATACGATTATAGATGAAGCTTCTCGTTCCGATAGCGGACCCGATACCCGCCAGAATTTTGAAGACGATCGTTGGCGGGTGTATGATTATGCTTTACTTCGTAATCTGAATCAGTTTTTAAAAGGTGTACGTGAAACAAAAGTATTGGATAGTGAAACACAAAGACAATTGGAAGGAGAGGCTCGCTTTATCAGGGCTTGGTTATATTTTAATATGTGTCGGGGGATGGGCGGAATGCCGATTGTAGGAGATGAGGTTTTCGATTACACCCCAGGTATGGATATAACGGCTTTACAATATCCTCGCTCGACAGAAGCGGGTCTGTATGACTATATTATTTCGGAGTGCGAGGCTATTAAAGATTTTTTACCCACGGAACCTTCTATTAATGCTGCCAGAGCTACCAAATGGGCGGTATTGATGTTAAAAGCGCGTGCCGCGGTATATGCCGGTTCCATTGCCAATTACAATAATAAGATGCCTAATCCTATTAAAACTGCAGGAGGTGAAGTCGGAATTCCCGCAGATTTAGCCCAAGCATACTATAAAACGGCATTATCTGCGGCCGAAGAAGTAATAAAAGGAGGCAAGTATGAACTTCAATTGACGAAACCCGATGACAGGGGGCGCAACTTCTATGAAGCGTTATCCATAAAGGAAAATAACAAAGAAGTGATTTGGGCAAGAGATTATAAATATCCCGGACAGACTAATGGATTCACGCAATCCAATATTCCGGCCTCTCATGCAGAGGATATCGACCGTGCATATGCAGGCCCTATTCTGAATTTAGTGGAAGATTTCGAATATATTAACGACCGGAACGGAGAAATTAAGATCAGAGATGAGCAAGGAAATTATATCTTTTACACGAACCCTGAAGATGCTTTTGCTAATAAAGACCCACGTCTGTGGGGAACGGTTATTTATCCCGGAGCTATTTTTAAAGGCACTCCTGTTGTATTACAGGCTGGTCAAAAGTATTTCGAAGATGGAGTCTGGAAAGTTAGAACAAGTGACCCTGGTAAATCCGACGACAACAATATTTTGATCACTTCCGTTAACGGACCGAATACTTCTAATAATAATTATATAAATAAATCCGGATTTTTCTTTCGTAAGTTTATGGATGAAACGCCACTCGCTTCTACACGTGGACGCCGGAGTGAAATGTGGTTCCCGCGGTTTCGTTTTGCGGAAGCTGTGATGATTGCGGCCGAGGCTTCTTTCGAACTCGGTGAAAACGGGAAAGCATTGAATTATATAAATGACATTAGAAGAAGAGCAGGGATCCAAGAGCTGAAAGCAATCACCTTTGATGATATCGTTCGTGAATATCGAGTGGAGTTTGCCTTTGAGGATCATCGATATTGGGATTTGAAACGCTGGAGATTAGCCGACAAAGTATGGAATGGTGTGCAAAATGACCCGCAGGCTCAGCAATATGCTTTATTCCCTTATTTGGTGAATGAGCCTGGAAATCCGAATAACGGCAAATGGGTTTTTGATAAGTTTCCCACGCACATGTCGCCTTATCCAAGGTATTTTCAGATGAAAAATTATTATAATTTCATTAACCAGGAATGGATAGACAACAATCCTAAATTGGTGAAAAACCCCTATCAATAATCGCTTGATACACTATTAAATTGCATAATTAAAAAAATAGAAAGATGAAAATAAAACATCCTAAATATATATTGTCAATAGCAATTGTTGCATTAGCCTTGACTAGTTGCGGCCTTGATAATTATGATGCTCCCCAATCGAAGCTGAACGGTAAAATAACATATAATGGGCAGGCTTTGGGAGTTCGGGGAACCGGTGAAGCCGTACAGGTACAGCTTTATCAGGACGGATATGACCTGAAGAATCACATTTCGGTATATGTAGGACAAGACGGAACTTTTGAGGCGCTTTTGTTCGATGGCGAATACAAGCTTGTTACGCGGGATAACAATGGTCCTTGGGTGAATAAAAGGGATACCGTAATCGTGAATGTGAAGGGGAATACCGAAGTGGAACTACCGGTGACTCCTTATTTTACGATATCGGATGAAACGTTATCTTTAAACGGATCCGTATTGAATGCTACGTTTAAGATTAATGAGATTGTTAGCACAGCCCAAATCGAGTATGTTATGCTGCTTGTTAGTAAAACGACGTTTGTTGATGATGCGACCAATATTGCTCGAAAAGATTTTACAGACCAACAAGCGGGAAGTGTCACTTTGTCGTTGAACATGGAAGAAAATAAGGATTTTGCTTCTGCGAAAGTTCTTTTTGCAAGAGTGGGGGTAAAAACTGTGGGTACTGATCAGGCTGTTTACTCAAAAATTGTCCGGCTGAAATAAAAAAAGATATCTTTGAATTCCTTTCGAAAGATATCACAAACTTCGGAGAGTACCCTAAGTTGCGACTCTCCGAAGTTTTACAACAAAAGAATCCATTGATAAGTCGTATAATTTCGATAAATGATTAAAAAAAACTTATCTTTGTTTTCGTACTAAGAAAAAACTTTGTATAGTATGAGTAAAAAAATATTATTCCTTTATTTTCTGCTAATTGCACTCTTAGTTTCATGTCAAGAAAGTACTTCAATAAAACCGATTACTTCAGACTTGGTGAATAATCTCCGGGCTCCGGCGTATCCGTTGGTGACGGTGGATCCGTATTTCGGTGCGTGGTCGTTTGCCGATAACCTGTATGATGATCCTGTGAGGCATTGGACCGGTAAGGATTTTTCGTTGATCGGGGCAATCCGGGTCGATGGAGAAACTTACCGATTTCTCGGAACGGAGAACTTACCGTTAAAACCGGTTTTGCCGACGGCAAATGAAGAAAAATGGGAAGGTGCATACACCCTTCAACAACCGAAAAACGATAGCTGGTTATCCCTTGATTTTAACGATAGCGACTGGACAAAAGGCCAGGCGGCTTTCGGCACGGATAATGAGCCGAATCTGGCTACTTCCTGGAACACAAAAGATATCTGGGTCAGGAGGACTTTTGATTTACCGGAAGATTTACAAGATAAGACGATCTTCTTGAAGTATTCTCATGACGATAATTTTGAATTGTATATCAATGGGACAAAAGTGATCGATACCGGATATGCCTGGAAATATAATGCATTGGAGGAACTTTCGGACGAAATAAAAGCGACGCTGAAAAAAGGGAAAAACGTTATCGCTGCTCATTGCCATAATCGGACCGGCGGGGGGCATGTCGATTTCGGACTTTTTGAAAAGGAAACCAATAAGGAAGCGTTTACTCAACCTGCGGTTCAAAAAAGCGCAAATGTATTGCCGACACAAACATTTTACACCTTCGAATGCGGCCCTGTGGAACTGGATGTTATTTTCACGGCACCTCTTTTGATGGATGATCTCGATTTGCTGTCGCGTCCCGTAAATTATTTGACGTATCAGGTGCGCTCTTCGGATGGGCAACAGCATGATGTCCAAATATATTTGGAAACAACACCTCAATGGGCGGTTAATTCGGATAATCAACCGGTGGATTTCGAAAGAATAGAAAGAGACGGTTGGACGTATCTGAAAACGGGCACACAGGAACAACCGGTTCTTCAGAAAAAAGGCGATGACCTTCGTATCGATTGGGGCTATTTCTATATGGCCGGAGCATCGACTCCCGCAACCGGGGCGGAATTCGGCGATTATTGGCAGGCAAAGAAGACCTTTGTTGAGACCGGCAAAGTAACGGCTACCCCTACCGATTCGTTATCTGCCAATATGACACAAGAAATGTCCGTCTTATCCTATACGGCCGACTTGGGAAAAGTTTCCGATAAGACGAAGAGCGGTTACGTGTTGTTAGGATATGACGATTTATATTCTATTCAGTATTTTGAAAAGAACCTTCCGGCTTACTGGAAACAAGACGGGCAGGTGGATATCTTTCAAGCCTTCAAACAAGCCGCCGACGGGTATGCTTCTATTATGGACCGTTGCGCCCGGTTTAATGAAGAGATGATGGCCGAGGCCAAAGAGGCCGGAGGCGATAAATATGCCGAATTATGTGCGCTGGTCTATCGTCAGGCTATTTCGGCTCATAAACTATTGAAAGACACGGACGGAAATTTGTTGTTTCTATCGAAAGAAAATAATAGTAACGGCTGCATTGGAACGGTTGACCTCTCTTATCCTTCTTCGCCGTTGTTTTTGATTTATAACCCCGAATTGGTAAAAGGATTGATGAATCATATTTTCTATTACAGTGAAAGCGGAAAATGGACGAAGCCTTTCGCTGCCCATGACGTGGGAACCTATCCTCTTGCCAATGGGCAGGTGTATGGTGAAGATATGCCTATAGAAGAGTCGGGAAATATGCTTATCATGACAGCTGCCCTTGCCGCTGTAGAAGGAAATGCCGATTATGCTGCCAAACATTGGGAGACGCTGACTACGTGGACGGATTATCTGGTGAAGGAAGGACTCGATCCGGCCAATCAATTATGTACGGACGATTTTGCCGGCCATTTGGCGCATAATGCCAATCTTTCCATTAAAGCGATCATGGGTATTGCCGGATATAGTAAGTTGGCGGACATGCTTGGCAAAAAGGATGTTGCCGGAAAATATTTACAGGCGGCCAAAGACATGGCGGTAGAGTGGGAGCGTATGGCGAATGACGGAGACCATTATAAGCTGACGTTCGACCGGACAGGTACTTGGAGTCAGAAATATAATCTTATTTGGGACAAGCTATTGGATATACATATTTTTGATCCGGAGATTGCCCGCAAAGAGATCGCCTATTATCTCACTCAACAAAATACATACGGCTTGCCGTTGGATAGCCGGAAAACGTATACGAAATCGGATTGGATTATGTGGACGGCTGTGTTGGCGGAGAATCCGGAAGATTTTTATGCGCTGGTCGACCCGGTGTATAAGTACGCGAACGAAACTACGAGCCGTGTTCCTTTAAGCGACTGGCACGAGACGGTTGACGGGACGCAGGTCGGTTTCAAAGCGCGTTCGGTGGTCGGAGCCTATTTTATCAAGATGTTGGAAGAAAAGTTATCTTCTGAAAATAAATAGGGATAGTGAAACGGGCGCTTCTTTTTGAGGGAAGCGCCCGTTATCTGAATTTGTTCTAAGAAAATTGGACGAAATCGGTTGGTTGTTATTATCTTTGTATTGAACGATTAAAATGAAAAATGATGGAAAAAATAACAGTAACAATGTCGAAACGAGAGTACGAAAAGTTTCTTGTCTACAAGAAAGCCGATAAAATTGCAGAAAGTATTTGTTCTGGGCTTAAAGAAGTAAAAGAGGCTCGTGAAGGAAAACGGACATTAAAATCGGCGTACGACTTGGCAGATGAACTTTAAAGTAACGACCGATTTCGAAAGAGCGTTAAAACGATTAAATAAGAAATATCCTTCTTTAAAAAGCGATTATATTGCATTTCTAAAAGAATTGGAACAAAATCCGAGAAAGGGCGACGAGATATTCTCTAATTGTTACAAAGCCCGTATTGCCATTAAAAGTAAAGGGAAGGGAAAAAGTGGAGGAGGAAGAATTATTTTTTATTTTGAATCTAGGGACGATATGATTGTTCTGCTGTATGTTTATGACAAATCCGAAATGGAAAATGTACAGACAGCTTATATCAAACAAATACTTAACAAAAAACTTTTTCAGTAATAGAAATATGCCTTGGCAAAAGGAATAACCTTGAGGCTTCTTTGAAACATCTGTTTTTCTTTGTATAGATATTCTTTTAAATAAGGATAATGATTTTTTTACGTGAAGAACAGAATAATTCGTTTTCCCATTCTTCTGTTCTGATTATAATGACTTTAATTGCATTAATTACATTAATTACGAGCAATCATGAATACTATTCCTAAAATTATACTCTTCTTTTTATTATTTTGTTCTGGTGTTGCGCTTTTCGCAGACAACAAAACACAAATAACAGTCGTTGACAGGCCAAATGCCGCAACTGTCCGTACAAATTATACGCAAAACAGGGCGCCGTTGCAACCGTTGCATTTTATCAAACTGCCGGTGGGCGATGTGAAACCGAAGGGATGGTTACGCAAGTATCTGGAACTTCAGAAAAACGGGTTAACCGGCCATCTGGGCGAGATCAGCGCTTGGCTCGACAAGAAGAACAATGCGTGGCTGGGTACGGGCAACGATTTCGGATGGGAAGAAGTGCCTTACTGGCTGAAAGGATATGGGAATATGGCGTATATCCTCAACGATAAAGGGATGATTGACGAAGCCAAAACATGGATTGAAGCCGCCTTTAAAAGTCAACGTGAAGACGGTTACTTCGGCCCCTATATCGAGAAGAACGGAAAGCCCGACTTATGGGGAAATATGATTATGTTGTGGTGCTTGCAATCGTATTATGAGTATTCGAAAGATGATCGGGTTATCGATCTTATGACCCGTTATTTCCGCTGGCAGGCGAATCTGCCCGACGATAAGTTTTTGAAAGACTATTGGGAGAATAGCCGGGGTGGCGATAATTTGATCAGTATTTACTGGTTATATAATCTCACCGGAGATGAATTTTTATTGAATTTGGCCGAAAAAACTCATAAGAATACGGCCGATTGGCGGCAGCGTTCCACCTTACCTAACTGGCACAATGTGAATATCGCACAGAGTTTCCGGGAACCGGCGACGTATTATATGCTGTCCAAAGATTCAACCGATCTGATGGCGACGTATAATGTCCATCACCTGATTCGCAATACGTTCGGGCAGGTGCCGGGAGGAATGTTCGGGGCCGACGAGAATGCCCGTATGGGCTATATCGATCCGCGGCAGGGTACCGAAACATGCGGGTTTGTGGAACAAATGGCTTCCGATGAATTTCTGCTCCGTATCACCGGCGATCCTTTCTGGGCGGAACATTGCGAAGAGGTGGCGTTTAATTCGTATCCGGCGGCGGTGATGCCCGACTTCAAGTCGTTGCGTTACCTGACGGCTCCCAATCATACGGTGAGCGATTCCGAAAATCATCATCCCGGCATCGATAACAAAGGACCTTTTTTGGCGATGAATCCTTTCAGTAGCCGTTGCTGTCAACATAATCACTCGCAGGGGTGGCCTTATTATATCGAGCATCTGGTGATGGCGACCGCCGATAACGGATTGGCCGTCGCCTTGTACGGCGCTTGCGAAGCGCAGGTAAAAGTGGGCAATGATAAGACCATCCGCTTGATAGAAGAAACCAATTATCCGTTTGAAGAAAGCGTGCGGTTTAAAATCGAAACGCGCGAGGCGGTCACTTTTCCTGTTTATTTAAGAATCCCCACTTGGACCGAAAATGCATCCGTGAAGATCAACGGAAGCTCTGTGGATGCGGATTTGGTGAACGGGAAATATGTACGTATAGAAAGGGCGTGGAAAAATGGAGATGAGATTACGCTCGATTTGCCGATGCATCTTTCTCAATCCGTATGGAAAGTAAATCAGGACAGCCGGAGCATTCATTACGGGCCATTGACGTTTTCATTAAAGATAAAGGAAGACTATGAGCGGGTTAGCAGTACCGAAACGGCGATTGGCGATTCGAAGTGGCAAAAAGGAGCGGATGCTTCGAAATGGCCTTCGTATGAAATTCATCCGGGCAGCGATTGGAACTATGCGTTGGTTGTTGATGATGAAGTACCGTTGGAACAGAATTTCGAGGTGATAAAGAAAGCTTGGCCCGCCGATAATTTTCCTTTTACCGTTGAAAATGCTCCGATTGAAATCAAAGCCCGTGGTAAAAAAGTGATCGGCTGGGATATCGATGAATATGGGTTGACTTCAGAACTCCCGATTAAGGGGAACAGACATTTTGCGGACGAAACAGAACAGATAACGCTAATCCCGATGGGAGCGGCCCGGTTGCGTATTTCGGCTTTCCCGATATATATAAGAAATGAGTAGAAAACCTCCAAAGGTTATTTGAGTGTGTGTCTTGTATGGAGTGATGAGTGTCTGCGAAAAGAATAAACGTATTTTATGGCAGGTATTCTGTATTGAAAAGTATTTTGTATTTTTGTTGAATCAATAAAAATACAAAATACTTATAAAGTGAAATAAGCAAAAAGAAGTTATGAAAACATCGTCAGAAAATATAAGCTTAACTATTCCGACAAACGATATGCAGTTTTTCAAGGAATTAGTAAATAAAATGGGCTGGACATACGAAACGAAAGAAAGCGCTTTACAGAAATATATTGCTTCCCGGCCGAAAGACGTAAAGTTCTCCGAGGAGGATATTTTGTCGGAGGTACGTGCTGTGAGATATGGAAAATGAAGGTGATTAAAATAATCTGTGATACCAACTTGTGGATTTCATTTCTACTAGGTAAAAAATTGTCAGCGATGCGGAATTTGTTTGCTAATCCGGACTTAAAGATATATGTCTGCGATGAATTGTTGAATGAATTCGGCCTCGTTTCGTCAAGACCGAAAATACGAAAGTATATAACTGAAGATGATGTAGAGGAGACATATAAGTTGATGGATAAATACTGTTGCTATATCCCGATTCGGGAAAAGGCGATTTCTTCCGTAAGGGATAAAAAAGATTTGTATCTTCTTTCGTTGGCTGACACCATTCCCGCTGATTTTATTATCACAGGCGACAAGGATTTGTTAGTGTTAGGCGTTCATCATCAAACGAAAATAGTTACTTATAAAGAATTTGAAGGAATGATTAAACCCCGTGAAATATTTTGAATCTTTCGATGATGAAAAAAAATATATACCTTTTGTTTCTTTTATGTTTGTCGGGTGTGTGCGTATGCGCCAATGATTCGGATTCACCTTTGGACCGCAAGGGGCCTCTTTCATTGGCCGATCCTTTCATTATGTTGCATAATGACACCTATTATGCGTACGGTACCAATGCTGAAGACGGCATAGAAGTGTATACTTCTGAGAATTTGAAAGAATGGAGAAAAGAACAAAACCTTGCTCTTCACAAAAACGATTCTTTCGGCGATAAATGGTTCTGGGCGCCGGAAGTATACCTTGTCAACGGTCGGTTTTACATGTATTATACGGCTGAAGAGCATATTTGTGTGGCGACTTCCGATTCACCGCTCGGCCCTTTCAAACAAGCAGAACAGAAACCGATGCTCGAAGGGGAAAAGGCCATTGACAATACTCTTTTTATCGATGATGACGGAAAGGCTTATCTTTTTTTCGACCGTTTCAACGATGGCCTGAACATTTGGGTGGCGGAGCTGGAAAATGACTTCATAACGATTAAAAAAGAAACCTTGCATCCCTGCATTCATGTGTCGCAGGACTGGGAACAGGTTTGGCCCCGAGTGAATGAAGGCGCTTTCGTGGTGAAGCATGAAGGCGTATATTATATGACCTATTCGGCGAACAGTTACGAGAGCCCCTTTTACGGAATCGGTTGTGCTACGGCTACGGATATTATGGGAACATGGACGAAATATCGGGATAATCCTCTCCTGCAAAAGCCCGGCAATTTGGCCGGGGTAGGGCATAGTGCGATGTTTTACGACAAGGATGGAAATCTGCGCATTGTTTTTCACGCGCATCATGATAAAGAATCGATTCATCCGAGGAAAATGTATATCGGAAAGGCCGGTTTTCGAAAAACAGACGGCGCAGACAGATTGTCTATTGAGCAGCAGTATGAAGTTCCGGTCTTGATCGAATAAATAGATGAAAAAGATTTGTATATTTGTAGCGAATTAAACAACCGGGGGGATCGTTTCGGGCGACCCCCCCCCGGCAAGATTAACAATCATTATTTAAGAACATGAGAATAAAATTAAGTTTTCTACTAATCGTATGTATGAGCGCCGTTACGTTTTTGGCTTTTCCAAACGAACCGGATATTATACCGAAACCTTTCAGTTTAATTAAAAAAGAAGGAACGTTCGTATTCAACGCGAATACGAAAATCTATCGCAATTACGAGGAAGATATCCTTGTGACCGGCTTCGTAAATGATTTTCTTCGGGATAATTACGGCTTTGATTTGAATGTGAGGCATTCTGCTTCTGTCCGTGACGGCATTAATTTTGTGCTGGATCGTTCTTTTGAAAAAGAAGCGTACGAGTTGACGATCGATAGCCGTTCCGTCGTGATAAAAGGAAATACGGAGGGGCTTTTCTACGGCTTGCAAAGCCTTTTGCAGTTAATGCCGGTAGAAGCATCCGCAAGTCTTGCGCTCCCGCAGGTTGAGATCAAAGACAAACCGCGTTTCGGGTATCGTGGAGCCATGTTGGATGTGGGGCGGTACTTTTTTACGGTGGAATCCGTTAAGCGGTTTATCGACCTGATGGCCTATTATAAATTGAATACCTTTCATTGGCACTTGACCGAGGATGGCGGCTGGCGCATCGAGATAAAAAAATATCCGTTGTTAACGCAAGTAGGCGCCTGGAGAAGAAGTACTCAAACCGATAATAAAAATACCGATCAATCGTTCGACCGTTTGCCTCACGGAGGGTACTATACGCAACCACAAATCCGCGATATTGTCGCCTATGCCCGGCAACGCAACGTCACCATCATTCCGGAGATCGATATGCCGGGGCATATGCTGGCGGCATTGGCGGCCTATCCCCATCTCTCTTGTACCGGAGGTCCTTTTAAAGTGTTGGAACAATGGGGAATTCAAAAAGATGTTTTGTGTGCCGGAAATGAAGAGACCTACCGCTTCCTTGAAGATGTGTTGGACGAAGTGATGGAACTGTTCCCCTCTGAAATCATTCATATCGGGGGCGATGAAGCGCCTAAAGACCGCTGGAAAGAATGTCCCAAATGCCAGGCAAAGATCAAACAGGAAAACCTGAAAGACGAACATGAGTTGCAGAGTTATTTTGTGAAGAGGATTGGAAAATACCTCGAAAGCAAAGGGCGGAGAATGCTTGGTTGGGATGAGATTATGGAAGGCGGAATAGCCGATAATGCGATGATCATGAGTTGGAGAGGCGAAGAAGGAGGAATCGAGGCCGCCAAACACAAACATCAGGTAGTCATGGCGCCTACTCATTACTTGTATTTGGATTATTACCAGGGAGATCCGGCAACCGAACCGTTTAATATCGGTGGAAACCTGCCTCTGGAAAAAGTCTATCACTACAATCCTACCGGCGCGATTCCGGAGGAATACCATCCGTATGTCATCGGCGTACAGGGAAATTTATGGATGGAGTTTATTCATAGTGTCCCGAAACTCGATTATATGGCGTTTCCGCGTCTTTTGGCTGTCTCGGAGATCGGGTGGAGCACCGAAAAGAAAGACTATCCTGATTTTAGGAAGCGTGTTGGTTCGAATTTATGTTGGCTGGATAAAATGAACGTGAATTTCAGAATTCCGGAGCCGCTGGGGCTCGAGAATGTCGAATCCACATCCGATAATGTGACCGTTTCTTTGACTCCGCCCGTTGCCGGTTCTCAAATATATTACACGTTGGATGGCTCCGATCCTTTACTCGCCGGCGTATTGTATGTCAAGCCCATCGCGGTCGCTTTGTCGCCGACGACCCCTGTAGAGTTGAAATGTGTCGTGAAGACCCTTACGGGAAGAGTCAGCACAACCTACAAAGCGCAGTATAGTTTAAAAAAGACCGCAGACTAAGGGACTTCGTCCGGTAATGCCTCCGGCGATAAACGCTCCGCGTGAAACGGCTAACGCCGATAGTTGAAGACAATGAGACTACAGACCGGAGACCGAAGACTGGAGACCGGAGACCGGAGACTGGAGACCGGAGACTGGAGACCGGAGACTGAAAAGCAAATGAATAAAAGATTGTGGGTATATCTATGTGCCGTTTGGTGTATGTTTACATACAACCAAGCGGCTTTATATGCCCACCGCTCTTATTATTTCAAACATTATAACATTAATAACGGACTTTCGCAAAATACCGTGCAGCGTATTCTTCAAGACCGGAAGGGTTTTATGTGGTTCGGTACGAAAGACGGACTTAATCGCTTTGACGGCACATCTTTCAAAATTTTTCATTTTTCTACCAATAGTGAATTAAAAGATAATGTATTCCGCTGTATTCTTCAAGATGAAGACGAGTCTATTTGGGTGGGCACTGATGATGGGGTGTATATCTACAATAGTGTGAAAGAAACATTCTCTCGCTTTAGTGAAAGGGATAAAAATCAGAATATTGTCGAAGGAGCTGTAAGCGATATGATCATGGATGAGGATGGGGATATTTGGATTTCAGTGGAAGAGAAAGGCGTATTTCATTATGCGAAAAAAACCAAAGAACTATTTCATTACGATATTAAAACCACGCCCGGAGGCTTAAAAGGAATCACTCTCTGTGCTGATAAAGATGGCGGAGTATGGGCATTCCCCTATTCTTCCCGCCCGTTTATGTATATAGATAAAAAGAAAAGACAAACAAAAGAGTTTAAATTGTACCCCGGAAATGAATTTCTCTTTGATGCAGGGGAAATCAATGTGGTATTAGCGGATCCCTTTAATCAATTATTGGTGGGAACATCCCGTAAAGGATTGCTCCGTATTAATACGGTTAATGGAAATTATGAAGTGCTTTTAGATAAAGACGAAAATAATCAACCCATATTCGTTCGCGATGTCTTACGGGTCGGAGAAGATATCCTTTGGATCGGATCCGAATCGGGAATTTATATTTATTCTTTTTCCCGGAATAGCGTTATTCACCACTTAAAGCACGATGATGCCGATCCCAATTCCATATCCGATAATGCCATTTACTCCTTATATAAGGATAACGAGAACGGTATTTGGGTGGGAAGCTATTTCGGGGGAGTCGATTATTATTCCGAACAGTACGGCAATTTTGAAAAACAGTATCCTGTCGGAAGCGAAAACAGCATTAGCGGACGCCGCATAAGGGAATTTTGCCCTGCTCCCGACGGAAATATTTGGATTGGCACGGAAGATAACGGCCTGAACCTGTTCGACCCTGCTTCGGATACTTTTCTTCCGCTCCCCCCTTCCCTCGATCATCTTTACAATAATATCCATGCGCTCTATGCCGAAAACGATGCCATATGGATCGGAACCTTCTCAAAAGGCCTGAACCGGTATAATGTAAAGACAAAAACGCTTAAAACATATATAAATACGGATAGCCAAAATTCAATCAGTGAGAACAGTATTTTTTCCTTGTGCAAGGACCGGCAAGGGACGTTATGGGTGGGAACGCTTTCAGGGTTGAATATCTATAATCCGGAAACCGATGATTTTACCCGCATTAAACAGCTCGAAGGCCTATTTATACAGGATATAAAGGAAGATACCGATGGGAATGTATGGTTCGCTACTTTTTTGAAGGGGCTCTATCGGTATCGTCCGAAAGATAAAACATGGAAAAACTATATGCACAATCCGCTCGATTCAACCACCCTTGCGTATAATAAGGTGACGAGTATTTTTGAAGACAGCCGCGAACGGTTGTGGATAACGACCGAAGGAGGCGGATTTTGTCTTTATGAGAAGGAAACGGAATCATTCCGTACGATGAATGATGCGGATGGACTTCCCAATAATGTGGTTTATCAGATAAAAGAAGATCGTCAGGGGCGCTTATGGCTATCGACCAACCGGGGGCTTGTTTGCTTCGATCCCGATCATCACACCTTTAAAAGCTACACGATTGAAAGCGGGTTGAAAAGTAATCAATTCAATTATAAATCGAGCTATAAAGCTCCCGACGGCACCCTGTATTTCGGTTCCATCGACGGCTTTGTCCGGTTTAACCCCGACTCGTTCAAAGAATATGCCCACACTCCTCCGTTAGTACTGACGGACCTGTATATCAATAATGAACCGGCCAATATTTCCGATAAAAACACGCCGTTATCACAAAGCATCCTCTATGCCGATGCCCTGGAATTACCCTACCATAAAAACTCTTTCAGCCTCCGGTATGCCGTATTAAGTTATACCGCGCGGCAATCGGGAGGCATAGAGTATATGCTGGAAGGTTTCGATGAGGAATGGATTCGCCATGGTGCCGGGCAGTCTATCATTTATACCAATTTGAGGCCGGGTACATACACCCTTAAAATAATACTGAAAGAGGGCCCCCGGACAATAGCGGCCAAAAATCTGACTATCCGCATCAAGCCGCCTTTATGGATGACGACTTGGGCTTATTTAGTTTACTTTATACTCCTCGCGGCAGCCGTTTTTGCCCTGCTTTATCATTTGCAGCAGCGGGAAGTGAAAATGCAAAGGCGCAAAATGCGTATCTTTCAACAAGAGAAGGAGCGGGAACTGTATCGTTCCAAAATGAATTTCTTTACCGACATCGCTCATGAGATCCGGACGCCTTTGTCGTTAATCAAAGCCCCGTTGGACCATGTGTTGTTGACGGAACCGGTATCGGGTAATTTGAAAGAAAACCTGGAGATTATGCATAAAAATACCGACCGCTTATTGAGTCTGGTGAATCAGTTACTCGATTTCCGGAAAACCGAAGCGGAGGCCTATGCCTTGCATCTGGTACGGTATAATGTGACCGATTTGCTTCGGGAGACGTTTATCCGGTTTCTCCCGTTGGTAAAGCAGAAGAATACGACCTTCCATACCGATTTACCTCAAACGGATATTTTGGCCAAAATCGATAAGGAAGCGTTTCTGAAAATTATTAGTAACTTATTGAATAACGCGTTGAAATATGGGGAGTCTTTGTTGAATGTAAACGTGTTTGTCGATGAAAGGGAACCTGTTTTTCATGTCGTGGTGCAAAATGATGGCGATGTTATTTCCCCGGAGCATCGGAATGAGATATTCAAACCGTTCGTACATATCGATAAAAACAAGGATAAGGTGATTACCGGCACGGGTATCGGATTGGCTCTTTCTCTTTCGTTGGCCGAGTTGCATAACGGCTCATTGTTTTACACGGTAGACGATGGGCTGAATGGGTTTCATCTGGTACTGCCGATCGGGGATGCCGAACCTGTCCCGCCCCCTGCGCCGGAAATACAAGGCAAATCATCGTCGAAATCAACCCATGCCGATTCCTTACTGGTCGTGGAAGATGACCGTGAGATGCTTCAATTCATCGCGAAGTGTCTATCGCCGCATTACGAAGTGTTTACGGCTGAGAACGGAGAGCAAGCCTTGAAAATTCTGCAAGACAACGGGGTGAATTGTATTATTAGCGACGTGATGATGCCGGGCATGGACGGATTTGAGTTTACAAAGCGGATTAAGTCGGATGTGGAGTTCAGCCATATTCCGGTCATCCTTCTCACGGCTAAGACGAATGTCCAGGCAAAGGTGAAAGGGTTCGAGATAGGCGCCGACGATTATATTGAAAAGCCTTTCTCCATTGAGGTGCTTTTAGCGCGTATAGCCAACCTGTTGAATAACCGCAATAAACTTAGGGAGACGTTCTTAAAACATCCTTTTATCGGTACCAATACGATTGCTTTGACAAAATCGGATGGAGAGTTTCTGAAGAAACTGAATGAGATCGTCCAGGAGAATTTACATAATCCTGATTTTAATGTCGAGATTATCGCCGAGTTGGTGAATATGAGCCGGGCGAGTTTTTACCGTAAAATAAAGGGCATACTCAATTTAACGCCGAATGAATATATCAAAGTGGAGCGGTTGAAGAAAGCGGCGCAACTTCTAAAGGATAAAGAATACAAAGTGAACGAGATTTGCTATATGGTGGGCTTTAATTCGCCGTCGTATTTCGCGAGATGTTTTCAGCAACAGTTCGGGATGCTGCCAAAAGACTTTTAATAATTACAAATTACGAATTACAAATTACAAATGACAAATTATGAATGACAAATTATGAATGACAAATTACAAATTATAAATTACGAATTTACGTTTCGCAAGTTATTTCGTCAGAAAGGTTGCAGTTATCTTTTACTGTTTACTGTGAAACTTGAGTTGTTAATTGCTAATTGATACAGGGTCTAACGTTTCCGGTCCGCTATTCTTTAGACTTTTGACTTTAGGCCTCATTTGTCATTTGTCATTTGTAATTTGTAATTCATAATTTGTCATTTGTAATTTATATGAGATGATATTCGCACTTTTTGAACAGATTGTCGCAGGATTTTAAAAAGAATAAGCCTAATTTCGTGACGTCGAATTTAAACATGTAAAATAATTATGATGAAAGTAAGAGCAACTTTATTATTCGCCTTATGCGTTATTTTTTCCGCATCGGCGCAATGGAAGCCTGCGGGTGACCGGATTAAGACCCGATGGGCTTCAGAGATCGATGTAAACAATGTGCTGCCTGAGTATCCCCGCCCCATTATGGAACGGGCTGAATGGCAGAATCTCAACGGTTTGTGGAACTATGCGATCCAACCCACCGGACAACAGGCTCCCGCATCGTATAATGGGCAGGTTTTGGTTCCCTTCGCTATCGAATCGAGCTTGTCGGGAGTACAGAAAACCGTCGGGGATGCGAATGAACTGTGGTATCAACGTGAATTTTCCATCCCTTCGAAGTGGAAGAACAACCGCGTATTACTGCATTTCGGAGCCGTCGATTGGAAAGCCGATGTGTGGGTAAACGATATGAAAGTCGGCCAACATACGGGCGGATACGCTCCCTTTTCTTTCGATGTTACCGCTGCACTTGCTGCGTCGGGCAGCAATAAGCTGGTGGTGAAAGTATGGGATCCGACCGACCGTGGATACCAACCGCGCGGAAAGCAAGTGAATAAGCCCGAAGGCATCTGGTATACTCCCGTCAGCGGCATTTGGCAAACGGTTTGGTTGGAGCCGGTGCCGGAAAAGCATATCGAAAACATTAAAATCACTCCCGATATCGATAAAAACACCTTGACGGTGGAAGGGTGTGTGAACGAAGCCGTTCCATCGGCGCGTTTACAGGTCAAAGTCACCGACGGTTCGCGTGTGGTTGCCGAGGGGCAAGCCATCAATAATCAACCGGTAGAAATAACCATGCCGGCCAATGCCACATTGTGGTCGCCCGATAATCCTTTCTTGTATCAGTTGGAGGTGACCCTGTATGACGGAGCCAAGCAAGTGGATAAAGTGAAGAGTTATGCCGCCATGCGCAAGTACTCCACGAAGAGAGATGATAAGGGAATCGTTCGTTTTCAACTCAATAATAAAGATGTGTTCCATTTCGGGCCTCTCGATCAGGGCTGGTGGCCCGACGGGTTATATACGGCTCCCACGGATGAGGCGTTGAAGTACGATATTGTTAAGACGAAAGATTTAGGATACAATATGATCCGGAAGCACGTCAAGGTCGAGCCCGCGCGTTGGTATACGCATTGCGACCGGCTGGGGATGATTGTATGGCAGGATATGCCCAATGGCGATGCGGGTCCCGAATGGCAAATGAGACAATATTTTACCGGAACGGAACGGGTGCGTTCTGCCGAATCGGAAGCGAATTTCCGCAAGGAGTGGAAAGAGATTATCGATTATCTTTATTCCTACCCTTCCATTGGCGTGTGGGTGCCTTTCAACGAAGCGTGGGGACAGTTTAAAACGCAAGAGATTACCGAGTGGACCAAACAATACGACCCGACACGGTTGGTGAATCCGGCCAGTGGGGGAAATCATTATACCATAGGCGATATATTGGATTTGCATCATTATCCCCATCCCGAAATGTTCCTTTACGATGCGCAGCGCGCAACGGTGCTCGGCGAGTATGGAGGTATCGGTTGGGCGAATAAAGAACATCTTTGGGAACCGGATCGCAATTGGGGATATGTACAGTTCAACAGTTCGAAAGAAGTTACCGACGAATATGTAAAGTATGCCGAGCAGCTCAAGCAACTTATCCGCCAAGGGTTTTCCGCCGCCGTATACACCCAGACGACCGATGTGGAGGTCGAAGTGAACGGCCTGATGACGTATGACCGGGCGGTGATTAAAGTCGATGAGCCGAGGATTCGGAAAGTCAATCAGGAAATTTGCCGGTTGTTGGAAGATTGATATAGATCGATGGAAAATTGAAAATAGATTGATATAGATTGAATAAGAATGATGATTAATTCATCTTTATCATGTACATTTGCATGTCATATATCGTTTATTTAACTAAAAAAGAAAAAGTATGAAAATCAAACAAGTATTTGGAGCGCTTCTTATCGCGGTTGCCGTCTTGTCGTGTACGGGAAAGCAACAACCGGCGGAAGAGGCCTCGACCCTTTCGGGATTGAAGAGAAGTGATTTTAAATCGGAGGTCAACGGAGATTCTACCGATTTATATGTATTGAAAAATGCCAACGGCATGGAAGTAACGCTTACCAATTACGGAGCGCGTATCGTTTCGGTGATGGTTCCCGATAAGAATGATACCTTGCAGGATGTTGTCTTGGGGTTCGATTCTATCAGCGACTATGTAACTGTCTCCAACAATTTCGGAGCCACTATCGGACGGTACGGCAATCGTATCAATCAGGGGAAAATAAAGGTAGCCGGCGTGGAATACCAGTTGCCGCAAAATAACTTCGGGCACTGTCTCCACGGCGGTGACAAAGGGTTCGACACGCGCGTGTTTGCCGCGACCCAACCCGATAGCCAAACGGTGGTGTTTACCTACCTGTCGGCTGACGGAGAGGAAGGTTTTCCCGGTAATTTGCAGGTGAAAGTGACGATGAATCTCACCGATGACAATGCCATCGATCTGCAATACGAAGCGCAAACCGACAAGGAAACGGTTGTGAATCTCACCAACCATTCGTATTTCAATTTGAGCGGCAATCCCGCCAATACGGTTCTCGACCAGTTACTGACCTTGAATGCCGATGAATTTACGCCGGTCGACAGTACGTTTATGACTACCGGTAAAATTGCGAAAGTGGAGGGTACTCCAATGGACTTCAGAACTCCTACGGTTATCGGTGAGCGCATTGATAATTACGATTTTGATCAGTTGAAGAACGGCGACGGATACGATCACAATTGGGTGTTGAATACCAAAGGCGACGTGTCGCAGGTGGCTGCTACGGTGTATGCCCCGTCTACCGGCATCCGTTTGGATGTATATACCACAGAACCCGGATTGCAGGTATATTCGGGGAACTTTCTCGACGGATCGGCAACGGGAAAGAAAGGCATCGTCTATAATAAGCGGACGGCCATCTGTCTCGAATCGCAAAAATTCCCCGATTCGCCCAATAAACCGCAATGGCCTTCACCTTACGTAAAGCCGGGTGAAACGTATACCAGCCGTTGTATTTATAAGTTTTCGGTAGCAAAATAAACTGTAAATTATCGGGAGCGTCCGCTCCAGGCGGCGCCCCCGATAATCTTCAAAAACAGGGATATTCAAGTTTGGAGTACTTGCTTTTTTATTTATCTTTGTGAGGAAAGAAAAACAGGAGGTAATTATATGAGTACGGAAACATTAAAAATAAATTTAGCTCAGCAAATTTTAGGTATTTCTGATGAGGGCTTATTGGAGAAGGTGAACGACTTGCTCAATAGAGAGACTATTGTCGGTTATGAGCCGGATGGAACGCCTGTTACAAAACGGCAATTCATAGCAGAAATGGAAGAAATAGAGCGGCAAAGACAGAATGGTACTTTAAAGACATATTCCTCAACTGAAGTACGGAAACGCATATTGAAAAATGATAATAAGATGGATAGATAAGGCTTTAAATGATTTACAAACCATCTATGATTATATTTATACCCAAAGTCCGCATAATGCCGAAAAGGTAATCGACAGCGTTCTTATTTTACGTGTTTTTCACACTAAACAGAATCCTAATAAATTAATGAGTGATGAATGATGCCCCTCTCCTAATGGATAATGGGTTGACGGGGCCCTTAGCTGCCCAACGGCAGGGGACAGTTGCACGGGAGTGCCGCAATATCTACTGAAAAAAATATTTTTTTTGTTGACAATTCACAAAAGAACGACTACCTTTGTGTTTGTATAATTCGGTTGACGATTGGAAACCGACAAGGCTACGCCGATAACGCTCACGATACCAGCCAATACCTTCCGGCTTTATGATGAGATTCGCAGTAATCATCTTCCTTCTATCATCCTTTCATTCGATCGAATGATGTGTTTTTATCTGGTAATTTGGCGTATGCGTACTATTTTGTTTCCTATTTATCCGTTGTCTTTGCAAAAACTCGGAAGAAAACCGGCCCGCCATGCAGACAGGTTTCCGCCCGCCGGGAGGAGTCGTGGATGACAGACCGAAAAAATTAAATCCGACGAGCGGAAAACACCCTACAGGGATTGCATGATACTTTCCGGCCAGTGGAAAATGATTTGCACTATGTGTAATATATTTTCCGGCGAATGGAAACCTTCTTGCAATACATGCAGCAATCTTTCCACTGAACGGAAAATGCTTTCCACTACATGTCATACGCTTTCCGGCGGGCGGACGGCTCCAAACATAATATAATGAACAAAAATAATAAACAAAAGTAATCGATATGATTAAAAAAGCGAATTTGCAGGAGGTTCAGTTATTCGATTTTTTTCAGGTGATAACCAATATCGATAATCATTTGAAGAAAGCCGATCTGGAAACCTTGAAGCTGAAAGTGGTGTACGATAGCGATTTCGTGCCGGCTTATGCTTCATTGGATACCGCGATTGAACCTGTACAGAACAAGGCGGTCACTCGAAAGGTCTGGGATACCGACAAAGACAGGGATCAGGTGTTGACGGGATTACGCCGTCACCTGAAGGCCCAGTCGAGTCATCCTGATCCGGAAGTAACCGAAGCGGGTAGCGCCCTTTTGGAAATATTGAATAAATACGGCAAAAACATTCAACGTAAAGCGTTGCGTGAAGAAACCGGTATTATCACCAATATTCTCCAAGAGTATGCTAAGCCGGAGAATGCTCCGTTGGTAACCCTTACCAATACAAATGCTTGGACGGATAGCTTGGGCAGTTTTAACAGTGAGCTCGAAGCCATATTCAACGACCGCACGCGTGCAGAAGCCCTTACCGAAGTGGGCCGGGCCAAAGCCGCACGGCATACCATGCAACGTGCATTCTCGAAACTTGTGAAAACCATCAATTCCCTGGCGTTTATCGGCGGGGAAGCGCCTTACCAAGCGCTGATGGATAATATCAACCAAGAGGTGAAACAAGCGATGACAACGGTACTTCTTCGTAAAGCCGCCAAGGAACCGAAGAAGACGTCGAAATAGATAGTGGTGTTTGATGACTCTTGTTGCGAGAGCTCCGCATAGCGCGGGGCTCTTTTTTACAACCCAACCGAGTCTCGGTAAAAGTCCAATGCTTCAAAAATAAGCTCCTTGTCGGCATTTTGATCGATTTTCACATTCCCGATATCGGATAAAAGCGTGAAATTAATGACGCCCGCTTCATTTTTTTTATCATGCTGCATGATTTTGAACAAAGCCTCGTAATCATCACATCCTATTGGTAATGCCCCGTAATTGGCTTGCAGGAAACGAACGGTTTTTTGTACTTTCTCCTTGGGGAAATCACACAAACGATGCGATAAATACAGTTCGGCAATCAGTCCCCAAGCCACGGCATATCCGTGGGGAACCGGCTTGCCCGCCTCTATGGCAAAGCTTTCGAAGGCATGGCCGACGGTATGCCCCAGATTAAGCGCTTTACGGATGTTTTTTTCGAACGGATCTTTTTCGACAATAGCTTCTTTGATCGATACCGATCGGTGAACCATATCGTTAAGCCACGCATAATCGATATCATTCGCGGAGAAAGTAAGCAATTTCTCCAAATCGAGTTGCGAGTGTATCAACGCGTGTTTAATCATTTCGGCAAATCCCGACAGAATTTCTTTTTGAGGCAGTGTACGGAAAAACTCCGACCAAATCAATACATATTCTGCCGGATAGAAGGCGCCGATTTCGTTTTTCAATCCTTCGAAGTTCACGCCGGTTTTCCCCCCTACCGCGGCGTCTACGGCCCCTAAAAGGGTCGTGGGGATATTGATGTACGTAATGCCCCGTTTGAAAGTCGCGGCGGCAAAACCTCCGAGGTCGGTCACCATGCCGCCCCCCAAGTTAATCAATAAAGAATGCCGTGTGGCGCCTTTTTGAGTCAGGTTCCGCCAGACTTGAATCACATTCTCAATGGTTTTGTTCGTGTCGTTGGCCGGAATCACGATCTGTTGCGCTTCGCGGATCGCCGGTATGCCTTCTATCATAGGCAAACAATAGCGATTGGTGTACTCATCGGTCAGAACGAAGAGTTTATCGTGGCGGATGGTGTGGATTGTCTGTTCGGTGTCGGCGGTGATATTACCGCATTTAATGATCTGTTGCATGATGTATGATAAAGTAATTCGCAATTTGTAATTCGTAATTCGTAATTTGTAATTATTAATTATTCTCGTTAATAGCGCTGTATAATTCCGATTGAATGCGTTCGCGTATTTTTAGCGACGAAAGGCGGTCGGGAGAACGCGAAGGATTGACCCGGTTGGAAAGGAAAATGTAAATCATATTGTTTGCCGGGTCTATCCAGAAGCAAGTCCCCGTATAACCGGTATGTCCGTAAACCGCGATGGGTACCTGCGGACTGGTGGGGCTGGCGTTGTTGTTGCGTGGATCGGGTTTGTCGAAGCCCAATCCCCGGCGGCTGATACTGCTTTTGGTCGTCGTAAACAGTTTAACGGTTTCCGGGCTAAGATATCGTTCACCCCCGTATTCGCCGCCGTTGAGCCACATCTGGTAGAGTTTCGCCAAATCGTTTGCGTTCGAGAAAAGACCCGCATTGCCCGATATGCCGCCGAAGAGCGCCGCGCCTTCGTCGTGTACATACCCCTGTAAATGCTGTTTGCGGAAGAACGGATCGTTTTCGGTAGGCGGAATGATGTCCACGGGCATGTACATCAGCGGTTGAAAAGTCGTAGAGGCTGCGCCGAGTTTGTCGAAGTAATTGCTCCGGACATACGTATTGAGGTCGGTGCGGGTTAGATGTTCCACGGCCTCTTTCAGCAGCATGAAGTTGAGGCAACTATACGCATAGCCGCGCCGGTTGCGTAACGGCGAGTCGATGATATCTTTCAGCAACGCATCATGCATCGCCTTGCCCGCATAGAGGTTTTCGGCTACCGGCATCGGAAAACCCTCCGAGGGGCGGGTCGCGATAAGCGACGGCAGGAAGCGGTAGTCTGTCCGGCCCCACGCTCCCGCATAACGGACATGATATACGGCCGATCTTCTTCCGAATAACTCACCCGCATAACTGTTTTTATCAATGGCCGATACGTAGTAAGGAATGAACGGCTTGATACCCGATTCGTGAAAAAGCAACGACCGGAGGGTGATGCCCGCTTTATTGCTTCCCCGGGTTTCGGGTACGAACTTGCTAATGGGGTCTTGCAGGCGTATTTTCTTCTCATCATAGAGTTTCATGATGGCCGGGAGGGTGGCGGAGGCTTTGGTGACCGAGGCCAGGTCGTACACGGTTTCGCTGGTTACTTCGGCGCTTTTGCCGTAATCGAAGTTCCCGAAAGCCCGGTCGTAAATAACCACGCCGTCTTTCGCCACCAATAGTTGGCATCCCGGATAGGCTCTTTGCCGGATTCCTTCCAACGCGATGGATTCAATCTGCCCAAGGCGTTCGGAAGAGATGCCCACTTCTTCGGGCAGGGAATACGCCAAACGCGTTTTGCGGGTGTCCATGCCGCTGTTTACCGCAAAATCACCCGCCGATACGGGGAGTTTGCCGCTTAGCGCGATACCTCCGAAGAGGGCTTGGGCGGCGCTCATTTGGGCGAAATCCGTTTGGTCGTATGCCATCAATACCGCGCCGGCATGGGCGGCCGATGCCGAAAAGGCTTCTAACCGATACGGAGAGGTGAAGAATACGATAATAGAATTCTTGTTTTTACTGATCTGTTGTTGCAGGGCAGAAGCATCGGCCTCTTTGCTGTTGTGTATCGAATAAATGACGAGGTCGAAATCGTTGAGGGCCGCGGTCGGAACGCCGGCAGCCGACGGCGCTTGAAAGAGGGTGACGGGGGCATATTTCTTCAACTGTTTCTGAAAGGCGTTCGAAGCCGGTGCGCCGATAGCGACCGAGGCGATCTTCTTCTTGTCCAGCTCTTTCAGGGGAATCAGTCCGGCGTCGTTTTTGAGCAGCGTCATCGCGCCGTCGTAAATCTTGCGTTGCACCCATTCGGCCCGGGGCGAGTGGATGCGCCGTGCGAGCGTTTGCGTTTCAATCGGTTTGAACGATTGCGCCTGTAAGATATATTTATAGGAAAGGATTTTTTTGACTTTCTCTTCAAGAAGCGTTTCCGGAATAGTCCCTTTACCGATTGCTTTCTTAACCGATTCGAACTCCCGCTCCTGATGAACCACCCCGAGAATAATATCATTCCCCGCCAGCAAGGCCTTTACACTCATGTCGGCTTGGTTCGAAACGCCCTTCATGGCCATGGCGTCGGTAAACGTAAGGCCGTCGAAGCCCATTCCGCCGTGCAGCAGATCGACGCCGATGACGGGCGATAACGTGGCCGGCAGCCCTTTTGTTCCGAGAGCCGGCACATTCAAGTGGCCGATCATCATGCCCGAAAGTCCTGCTTGGATATATTCTCGGAAAGGCAACAGTTCCACTTTTTCCAACCGGTCGGCAGAGTGGCTGATGGTCGGAAGCGTTTTATGCGAATCATCCGATGTGTCGCCGTGCCCCGGAAAATGTTTCGCTACGGCCATCACGCCCCCTTCTTCCAATCCTTTTGCATAAGCGATGCCCAACTTGGCCACGGTTGCGGGGTCTTCGCCGAAGGAACGCGTACCGATGACCGGGTTGCGCGGATTGCTATGCACGTCGATGGAGGGCGCGAAATTGATGTGTATACCCATTTCCCTGCATTGGCGCGCAACTTCCTGTCCGTATAGCCGGAGAATGTTTTTGTCCCGGATGGCGCCGATAAGTTGATTGCGGGGGAATTTCGGGGCGTCGCTCAGGCGCATCGATAGTCCCCATTCGCCGTCGAGAGCGATGAGCAGGGGAGTCTTGGAAATCGATTGGGCGTAGTTGGTTATCTCGGCTTGTGATGCCAGGGAGCCCTTGGAGAAGAGCAAGCCGCCTACTTTTTGATTGTTGATATAACCTGCCATACGGCTTTTATAGGTCGTATTGGGTTCGACGATGGGCATAAACAGTTGGCCTATTTTTTCGTCGAGGCTCATGCTGTTGTATACCGAGTCGACCCATTGATGGAGCTCTTTTTTATCTGTCTGTCGATAAAGGGTGGGTTCTACCTGCGCCGATGTGATACCGGCGGAAATAATCGATAAAAATAAAAAGAGGATGTTATATCGTTGCATTTATTGTCATTAATTAGCAAATTAGCAAATTAGCGAATTAGCACATTAGCGAATTAGCACATTAGCTTATTAGCAAATTATTTAATCTTCCTGTCTTTAACAAAGGATACGTCGATGCGGCCGACGTATACCCCCCGTCCATTGGTTTGATGGATCATGACGTCTTTCCCGTCGAGATTCTTCCGGATATCCGGTTGCGCCATATAGGTATGGCTGTGGCCGCCGATGATCAGGTCGATGTTCCGGGAAGCTTCGGCCAACTTTATATCATCGAGATATCCCAAATGAGAGAGACATATCACCATATCGCATTTATCCTGTTTACGGAGTTTTTCGGCTATCCGGTTGGCGGTTTCTATCGCCGGGCGATATTTCATGCCCTGATAGTTTTCGGCGGAAACAAGTCCTTCGGGCTGTACGTCGATGCCGATAACGCCAATCTTGACACCCGCTTTTTTGAGGATGATAAACGGTTTTACCAGATCCTGCAACGGGGTGCCGCTGAAATCGTAATTGCTGCTGACGATCGGAAAGCGAGCTTGGCGGGCAACCTGTTCCAATACTACCAGTCCGTAATCGAACTCATGATTGCCGATGGTGGCGGCATCGTAGCCGAGCAGGTTCATGGCTTTTACTTCCGCCTCGCCCTTGAACATGTTGAAATAAGGAGTCCCTTGCAGAAAATCGCCGGCGTCGAGGAGCAGCACGTCTTTGTTTTCGTTGCGTATTTGTTGCATATACGATGCGCGGCGTACCGCCCCGCCCTTTCCGGGAGCGGTTTTATCGGTTCCGGGGAGGGGTTCCATACGGCTGTGCGTATCGTTTGTATGAAGAATGACAATCTGTTTCTGTCCGAAAGCAACGGATGCACAGAGTAAGAATACGATAAAAAAGAAGGATCTATATCGGGTTGACATAATGCATATTTATTTTAAGGGATAAGCGTGATGCGTCCGTCGAGCCGGGAGGAAATGCTTTCGCCGCGCCGGGTTTTTTCTTTTACGAAATCGATCATGATATCCCGCAGCGTAATGCCGCTATTCGTTTTTTTCTTCGCGTCGCGAAAAGCGTCCATATGGTCATTGCCTTCCGCCAGGTAATCGAGCGTTACGATAGAATACAGGCGGTTGTCGTCGATAGGCTTTCCGTCTATCAGGACGCTTTTGACTTTTCGATCCTGAATGACCAGCTTCACATTCGACGAAATGCCTGCCCCGCCGATGTGCGCGTATGCGTCGAACATCTTTTTCAGGTCAGTCCCCTTCAAGTCCAAGTAGGTGATCGTATTATCGAAAGAATAAATCTCATACAAATTACCTATCGTGACGGGTCCTTTAGGCATGGTGGCCCGGTGTCCGTGTACATTCATGACCGCCACATCGGCACCGTCCGGCAAGTGCTCATCGGCATACGCTTTCATCACGTCCGAGGTGAGGTTGGTGAGAAGACTTTCCGGCCTGCCGTAATCCATCAGTTGCTCCGATGTGCCGATAACTTCGTTCATTTCTTTGTCGAGGCGTACTTTATACGATTGCACCAGCGATTGCATCTGCGTGTGGGGAGTAGCATCGAACGAGTCGTTCATCTCCACGATGCTTCCTTTCATCTCGGCAATCCGGTAGGCAGGTTTGCAGGAGAACAGGCACAAGGCTGTAAGAACGAGATAAATACTTTTGAATTTCATTACAAAATAGGTGAGAATAAATTTATAAACCGTTTGAAATCTTTTTAGCGTAGCCAAAAATACACTTTTTTCGTTTTTTATGTGCCGAAAAAACGAAAAATAAATATAAAAATCTGTTCCGCATGGTAAATTAAAGATTTATTCCTACCTTTGTCCCCGCTTTGCGTAATCTCTGCCGAAAAAGAACCGGTTACATTACGTTCAGATAGGGTTAATTATTAACATAAAGCTTTATAATAAGATGGATTTAATTAAAATAGCGGAAGAATCCTTTGCTCCGGCAAAGAAAGAGTTCCCGAAGTTTAAGAGCGGCGACACCATTACCGTTGCTTATCGTATTGTGGAAGGTAGCAAAGAACGTATCCAGCAATATCGTGGGGTAGTCATCAAGATTGTCGGTCATGGCGATGGCAAGCGTTTTACCGTCAGGAAAATGTCCGATAATATCGGTGTGGAACGTATCTTCCCGATGAACTCTCCTTTCATTGATAGTATTACGCTGAACAGCGAAGGAAAGGTTCGCAGGGCGAAGTTGTATTATCTTCGTGCATTACGCGGAAAAGCAGCCCGCATCAAGAAGAAAGTATATTAAGCGAATGGGGCGAAGCCCCGTCATTCCGCGCTTGACACGGAATATTCCGCGAAAACTTATAAGAGAACGCTCCGTATTTCGGGGCGTTTTTTGTATTTTTGCGCATTAGGATCTGTTTCTTACATTCACACAACGATGCTTTTCAAAACACAAGGTATTGTCTTAGGCACCTCGAAGTATAGCGATACGTATTCCATTTCGCAGGTATTTACCCGCGACTTCGGGCGCGTGAGTTACCTGGTGCCCAAGAGAGGCCGGAAGTCCAAAATAAAAGCATCCCTTTTTTATCCCCTCAGCATGTTGGATATGCAGGTGGAGCATGTCCCTTTGCGCGATATACAACGACTAAAGGAAGTGGAATGCCGGCTTCCGGTATATGAGGGCGATACCGATATGACGAAGTGGTCGATTTCGTTTTTCCTGTCGGAGTTCCTGTCGCGTGTATTACGGGAAACCGGTCGGGACGAATGGCTTTTTACGTATCTCGAAAATTCGGTCGAAACGTTGCATGCCGCTACCCATGGGGTGGCTAATTTCCATTTGGCTTTTCTTTTCGGCCTTTCGCGCTGCATGGGGATTTATCCCAATATGGACACGTACCGGACGGGCGCTTACTTCGACCTGTTGAATGGCGAGTTCGTGCAAAAGCAACCGTTACATCCTCATTATCTTTCCAAGTCATTGAGCGCCGACCTTACGCTCATTCGCCGGATAAATTACGCCAACATGCATTTGTTCCGTCTCTCTAAAAACGACCGGAATACCATTATCGATTATTTACTGGCCTATTATCGATTACACCTTTATGATTTTCCCCCGTTGAAATCGTTGGAGGTGCTCAGGGAGATGTTTTAAGATTCAAGATTTAAGATTCATTCTGGAAACGCTTGAAAAACAACTACCCTTCCTTGTGTGTCTATGGAGAAAACGGTTCCGGTTGAGGCATTAAGCGTTCCTTGCCACCAGTTGGTGAGTACGCGGTTTTCAACAGGATATAGCAGTCCGCTGAATGTGAGCGGAAGCGGATCGAAGGAAAAGATCGATACGGTTTGGCCGGGAAAACTGCTGAATTCGGTATACGTATCGATGGGCGTAAAGGTGCCGTAGTCCGTAATCATTTTCACGTTTGCCGTAGCCCTGTAATCTAGCAATAACGAGATATTTCCCAGCGTATGATCTTCCCGTTTACCGGTTGCGGCGACAATGATTAAGTCGGTTTTTCCTCGTGCCACGCAGAAGCGCACCGCTTTCGAAAGGTCGTTGGTTTCCTGTTCGCTTTCCCTGAAAAGGATATTCGCAAAACGGTTTTTATTTTCAGGCGATATGGAGTCACAATCCCCTACAATCGCATCGGGGCGCCCCCCGCGACGGATAAAATCGTCTGCCGCTCCGTCGCAACACACAATAAACTCCGCCCGCTCGATATGGGCGAGCGGAATAGCATGACGGGGATAACTCCCGTTGGCGATAATAACCGCAGTCATCCGTAATTAATCATTTGTAATTCGTCATTTGTAATTTGTAATTTGTCATTTATCATCGACCGATGGGTCATAATCCTTTAATCTTTTAAGTAGTATTCGATAGTGCTCACCACCCGTACATTCTTAATATGGGGCGTGTTGGCGTCGCGATCGGAAATAGAGAACTGCCCCTGATTGGCGCTTTTTATCTTCCCGAGTTTGCTGTTGGAATCCTCCGCAAATTTAACGGCGGCTTCGCGTGCGTTTTTAGTCGCCTCTTCGATCATTTGCGGTTTGATGTCGTTGAGCTGAGTAAATGAATACTGCACCTGGTATTGATAATCGCCGCCTGCCACGGCGATGCCTTGCTTCAGCAACTCACCTTGTTCTCCGATTAGTTTCCGAACCTGATCGACATTGTCGGAACTGACCGTGATGACCGAGGTGATATTGTAACGGTAAGGCGACTGGTTATTGCCGTATCGTTCGGCCTCCATATCCACGATTTGCGGAGCGGAGATGCTTATTTCCTCTTCTTTGATACCGTTAGCGATTAAAAAAGACTTGACGGTTTGGTTCTTGGTGCTTAAATTGTTGTAAAGCACACCCAAGTCGTTGCCTACTTCTTTATATGCCAACGGCCAGATTACTTTATCGGCCGGAATTTCCCTTTCGGCCAATCCCTTTACATTCACTACCCGATCGCGTTGGGAAAATAGTTTAATCCCACTTTTGATACTTGCGCCTAAAAGAAATAATCCAAAGGCGATAATAACGGCTTCGATAATTCTATTTTTCATTAGATCAATGTTTTTATTTGTTCTTAAAATACATCTGATGTTTGTTATTCTTGCAAATGTAAAACAAATAAGGCAATAAAGAGTTTTTTTAAGACCGATTTATTCTTCTATCAGCCTTGCCGCTTTCCTGTTAAAGCATCCTGCGAATAGAAGCACCGGATTGTTTACGGAAGGGAATGCTATTGATGGCATCGATTATGGTTCAATAAAAATAATGCCTGTCGATAAACAAATAGGAGAATATAAATGTTACTTTACTAATAGATAATTGATTTTAAAACTTCAATAAATAATGACAATAATCCAAGTGTAAATATGGCGGAATCAAAAAGAACAAATCTCTCAAAAGAAAAGTTGCTGCACATGCATAGACTTATGCTCGATATACGCAACTTCGATAATAAAGTCAATCAGATGGTGAAAAAGGGAAAGGTTCCCGGGATGACTCACTTTTCGGTGGGCGAAGAAGCGGCGAGCGTAGGGGCTATCGCCGCTATCCGTGAAGGAGACCTTATCACATCCAACCATCGCGGGCACGGGCAAACCATTGCCATGGAAATCGACCTGAATGAAATGATGGCCGAAATCATGGGCAAAGCCACCGGTACCTGTAAGGGCAAAGGTGGATCGATGCATATCGCCGACCTGGCCAAGGGAAACCTCGGTGCGAACGGTATTGTTGGCGGCGGTATGGGGATGGCTGTCGGAGCCGCTCTGACGCAGAAGATGAAGAAAACCGACAACATTGTCGTTTGTTTCTTCGGCGACGGAGCCTGTAATGAAGGTACTTTCCACGAAACGCTGAATATGGCGTCGGTGTGGAAACTGCCCGTTATTTTTTATACCATCAACAATCTGTATGGTATCAGTACACCCATAAAGAGTGTGATCAACATCGATTACAACTATCAACGGGCAAGCGCTTATGGAATCCCCGGCCATTTTATCGAGGACGGCAACAACGTGTTGGATGTATATGAAAAGTTTGAGGAGATTGTGGACTATGTGCGCAGCGGTAACGGGCCGGTGTTGGTGGAAAGTCTTACGTACCGTTGGTACGGGCACTCGACTTCCGATCCCGGCAAGTACCGGACGAAGGCGGAAGTGGATGAGTGGAAAAAGAAAGATCCGATTGAGAAATTCAAAAGCTATCTTACCGAAAGCGGAATTACGACCGAAAAAGAATTGAACGACCTCGACAAACAATCGAAAGAGGCGGTGGAAGAATCCGTAAAGTTTGCGGTGAATAGTCCCGAGCCTTCCCTGGAGTCGGCTTATGAAGATATTTTCGCACCCTGATGTCGGCGCACGTTCGTATATAATCATACATAAAAACAATCACATACAATCGATATGGAAAAAGAAACAAAAGTAATGTCCGTAAGGGACGCTATTATATTGGCGATGTCGGAAGAGATGCGCCGCGACGAGAATGTATTTTTGATGGGAGAAGATGTCGGCATCTTCGGCGGGGACTTCGGTACTTCGGTGGGGATGATTGAAGAGTTCGGGCCGGAACGCGTGCGCGATACGCCTATTTCGGAGAATGCCATTTCTGGAGCTGCTATCGGGGCGGCCATGACGGGCATGCGGCCTATTGTGGATGTCACTTTCATGGATTTCATCGTATACATGATGGATAATATTGTCAATCAGGCAGCCAAGACACGTTATATGTACGGCGGAAAAGGGCAGATACCCGTGGTATTCCGTTGTGCCGCGGGGTCGGGCGTAGGTTCCGCCGCGCAGCATTCGCAATCGCTCGAAGCCTGGTTTACGCATATCCCCGGCCTGAAAGTGGTTGCCCCGGGTACGCCGGCCGATGTGAAAGGAATCCTCAAAGCCGCCATCCGCGATAATAATCCCGTGATATTTCTCGAATACAAAGCCCAGTTCAATATGAAGGGCGAAGTGCCGCTCGATCCCGAGTTCGTACTTCCCTTGGGAAAAGCCGATATCAAGAAAGAAGGAAAGGATGTCTCGGTCATTACTTATGGCCGGATGCTCGAAAGGGTGATGCAAGCGGCCAACGAAGTGGAAGAGGCCGAAGGCGTCAGCGTGGAGGTGGTCGATTTGCGCACATTGGCGCCGCTCGATAAAGAGGCCGTGCTCGAATCGGTAAAGAAAACCGGACGGGTGTTGCTCGTGAACGACGCGCACAAAACAAGCGGATTCATCGGAGAGGTGGCAGCGCTGATTGCCGAGAGCGATGCCTTCGATTATCTCGACAACCGTATCCTGCGCCTGGCCGCCGACGATATCCCTGTGCCGTATAACCACATTCTCGAAAGCGCCATGCTGCCCGATGTGGAAAGGATTAAGAAGTACATCCTGAAGTTAGTCAATAAACGATAAACGCGTCAACAAAAAATGGAAAGACAAAAATTAAGGGCTACGCCGGCAGCGCGCGCGTTGGCAAAACGACTGGGGGTAGATCTTTTTAGTGTGACCGGAACCGGCTATAAGGGCCGGATTCATCAAGACGATATTGCCGGTTTCAATTACGAAGAGAAGATCCATATATCGCCTCTTGCCAAGCGGATTGCCGATGCCCATCATATAGACTTGAAAGGGGTGGCCGGATCGGGACACCACAATAAAATAATGAAGGAGGATGTGTTGCCGCTTATTTCCGACCCGGATCTGAAAGCGCAACTCACCCGCGATGATTTCGCCGAGGTTACCGCTCCGCCCAAGGCTGCGGCTGCACCACAGGTGAAAGAGGATAAGGCTGCGGCAGCCAAAGGTCAACAGCCTGCTGCTCCGTCGACCCCGCAGGGCGAGACCGAGGTCGTACCGATGAGCATGATGCGCAAGATTATTGCCAAGCGTATGTCGGAGAGTTTCTTCGGCGCGCCTACGTTCACCCAGACGTGGGAGGTGGATATGACCGAACTGAAGGCTCTGCGTGCGAATCTGATCGAACCGATTAAAGAGAAAACCGGTAAGAAACTGACGGTGACCGATCTGCTCTCGATGGCGGTGGCTCGTACCCTGCCCAGACATAAATATGTCAACGCCAGCCTCAACAAAGAAGGTACGGAAGTGACGTTCCACAATTATGTGAACCTGGGAATGGCTGTCGGATTGGACGACGGGCTATTGGTGCCGGTGGTGAAGAATGCCGACAAACTGTCGCTGAGCGATTTGGTGTCGGCGTTGAAAGATGTGACCGAGCGGACGTTTTCGAAGAAGCTGCTTCCGGATGAACAAACGGGCAGTACGTTTACGATCAGTAATCTGGGAATGTATGGTGTGGATAACTTTACGGCGATTATCAATCAGCCGAATGCGGCCATCCTCAGTGTGGCTTCCACAAAAGACACGCCGGTGGTGCGCGACGGACAAGTGGTTGTCCGCCCGATTATGAAGATGAGTCTTACCAGCGACCACCGCCTTATCGACGGACTGACGGCTGCTAAGTTCATGCAAGAAGTAAAACAGGTGCTGGAAAATCCGCTGACATTACTGATATAATGTGCCAATGTGCCAATGTGCGGAGGTGTAAATGGGTGGCTGGCGACCGGAGACCGGCGACCAGACATTGGAGACTGAAATCAATAAAAAATAAAATATAATACATAAATTATGGCTCACGAAATAATAATGCCCAAAGCCGGTATCGATATGACCGAGGGGCAAATTGTAAAATGGTTGAAGAAAGAAGGCGATCCCGTCTCTGAGGGCGAGATCATTCTCGAAATAATGACCGACAAAACCAGCATGGAAATCGAAGCGGAGGCTTCGGGGATATTGCTGAAGATATTGCATCAGGATGGCGAGACGGTGCCTATTGCCGAAGTCATCGGATATATCGGTCAGGAGGGCGAATCGGTGGACGATATGCCGCAGGAAGAGGAAGAACCCGAAGTGGTGCACGAAGGCGACGAAAAACCCCTCATCCGTATGGAAGACTCGTATCACGTGGCGGTCATCGGAGGCGGCCCGGCCGGTTATGTGGCGGCTATCAAGGCGGCACAGCTCGGAGCGAAAGTGGCGATTGTGGAAAAAGGCACTTTCGGCGGAACCTGTCTCAATGTAGGCTGTATTCCCACCAAAGCGTATCTGAAAAACGCCGAAATCATCGAGTCGATCGCCTCGACTGCATCGCGCGGCATTCTTATCGAGAATCCGACGGTAAAGGTCGATATGGAAAAAGTGCTCGAGTTCAAAAACGGAGTGGTCAAACGGCTTACCGGCGGTGTGGTAGCGTTGCTGAAAAGTAATGGCGTGGATATTTATAACGGCGTCGGGAAGGTCAATAAAAATAAAGACGTGGTGGTGAATGACTCCCAGATCATCAAAGCCGACAAGATCATTCTTGCCGGAGGTTCGAAAGCCACGAAGATCAACCTGCCGGGTATCGACAATCCGAAAGTCCTTACCAGCGACGATATCTTGTTCCTCAACGAAGTCCCGGAGACATTGGCCGTGATTGGCGGGGGTGTCGTGGGGATTGAATTAGGGCAGTCATTCGCCGGGCTTGGTTCGAAAGTCACGGTTATCGAGATGATGGACCGCATCGTGCCGGCATTGGATCATGAAGTATCCGACGAGTTGGCCAAGATCCTCAAGAAAAAGGGAATGAATATCATCAACTCGGCAAAAATCACCGAGATTGTCGATAAAGGCGATAAATTGGAAATAAGGATCGACGGAAAGGATCCGGTGATTGCCGACAAGGCGTTGCTTTCCATCGGACGCGTGCCTGACCTCGACGGTATCGGCGAAGTGAAGTTCGAAACCGAACGCGGTAAGATCAAAGTCGATAAATATATGGAGACGAGCGTCAAGGGAATTTATGCTCCGGGTGATATCAACGGCATCAAGATGTTGGCGCATGTCGCTTTCCGCATGGGAGAAGTGGCTGCCGAGAATGCCGTAAAAGGCAACGAGCGCGGTATTAAATTATTGTCGTCACCCTCGGTCGTGTACACCTCGCCGGAGGTAGCGATGGTAGGGCTTACCGAAGAGCAGGCGCGGGAACGGTACGACGTGCGTGTGGGTAAGTTCGGCTTTGCCGCTAACGGGCGAGCCATGGCCTCGGGCGATAATGTGGGCTTTGTAAAAGTGATTGCCGACAACAAATACGGCGAGATACTGGGCGTGCATATCATCGGACCTTCGGCTGCGGAAATCATCAACCAGGCTTCGCTCATTATGGAGTTGGAGATTACGGTGGATGAGGTGGTGAAAACCATTTACGGGCATCCCACCTATTCCGAAGCGCTCTTCGAAGCTTGTGCCGACGTGCTCGGCGAAGCGGTGCATGTCCCCAAAAAGCCCAAGAAGTAAAAAACCGCGTGGAGCGCGTAGGGTGATTCTTTTTTCCGGCATCTTAGAAACTGTTTTGAATTTTCCGAATTCAAAACAGTTTCTTAAAACACACTTTTCATAAAGGGCTTTAAACAAATCCCTACTCGAAACATTGAAACGTGCTGATTGTAGTCCATAAGGCTTTCGCCATATCCGTTAAACCATTGTATAAAAAGAAATTGATTCGACTTTTTACTTGCTCTGAAACTGACTTCAAATTGAGTATTGAGAAATTTCGCCGATGGATTTAAAGTCGCGGAGAATCCCATATGGTCATTCCTGCTCCTATAGGCGACCGTAAGCGATCCGTAACCTCTATAATCGAATAAGTCTTTATTTTCCTTTCCGGGTAAGCCTATCCACAGTTTGGGTTGAATCGTTATTTGTTCGTTAAAAAAAACAGAGCCGGATAAAGTAACGAAATTCCAATCCCTCGAAGCGGTTGAATCTTTTCCATTCGATTCATGTTCAAGAGAAAATAGAATGATCCCTTTAAATTTATTATCATGCAAAATAGGCCTTATTATCGCAATTCCTGGATTGTAATTCAAGTCGATAAAAGGGGAAGATTTTTCGTAAATATTCCAAAATGATTTTTGTGTATACGTAAGCATCAGGTACGTATTATAAGGTAATATGTTTTTCATAAGCCGCTGTTTAATACTAATCTGGAATTTGGCATCTGCCGTGTGCTTATTTATTTTTCCGGCCAAAGGGATGCCGGTGATAAAATAATTATCCTTATACATCCCGAAATTAGGCTGCTTGTTCATACTCTCATTAAAATCTTTTTCTCCGATATATCGATAAGACGGACGTACAATGGTTATCTTCTTGCCATTAAGAGTATCTATCGATTCCTCTTGCGAAAAAAGAAATGTATGCACCCCCATTAATAATACAATCAATAAGAGCGAGTGAAGAGAAAATTTCATTCTGATATCGTTTTTTTTGCATTGGTTTCAACAACCAATCGCTGCGTTTATAATTACACTATTTTCTGTTCGTTCCTTACCGGCGTTAAACGATCTTCATTTTTTCAGATACGCTCTATATCGGGCGATAGCGTACTTCTGTCTACCGAATTGATGGAACAGTACAAATAATAAAATACCCAATCCGGCGACAATTACATAGCCGAGCAGCCTTTTATTGGCCGCCAGTATTGCGCCTAATTGAACATCCCGCATAGAGCCGCCCGTACCCAGATTATAGCCCAGCGCTAAAGAGTCGAAATAAACAGCCATATCGCCGATACTCTGCCACTGAAATTCGTACTGCAACCATCCGATTAAAGAGGTAAAAAGTCCCAGCATAACAAAACTTCTGAAAATCATAACCGGGGCAACCGATGGGAGTATGGTGCTTTGCGGAACTTTATCAAAGGTGTATATCCATATTGATATGAACAGGGAGCACATTCCATAACCGTTTAGTATTTGCGGAAAATACAGTTGAGTGATATTAAGCTCCGGAACCATCATGAAGTAAAGCATTACCATATACAGGAAATAAGCGGCGAACCCGCTGAAAATATACATCTTGATCGGTATTTGGTTCTTTGTCCAGTGAAATGCGACAAAACCCGCCAGAACGATCCCCGGCAATGTCATTAGGCCAAGTTCCGCATTAGTCAACCAGTTATAGCCTAAAATAGCAGAGGTATAAATCGACAGAATCGAACTCGCCCCCATAAACAGTCCTTGTCCGACCAAAAGAAGTATCCCGAAGCGGACATCCCTTATTTTGTACAGTTTAAAGGAAAGGAACGGATGTTTGATGGTGAGTTGTCTTATTATCAGTGTAAATATTGAGACGAGCACAATAATGGCAGCCACCAGTATGTTCGCGGAATTAAACCAATCCTGTTGTTTGCCGAACGCATATATGTATGCCAGGCTCATTAATATTGTTCCGAATAACAGCAGCCCCAACCAATCAATATGAATAAACGGCAACTTTTTAGCAAAACGCTGATTATGCATGACAATCACACAGATCATGGCTAACAACAGTAATGTCGCCGCGCCATAGTAGTGTAAATATTGCCAACCGGTATCCAGTGAAAGGACGGCAGGGAGGAACGTGCCTAATTGTCCCGAGCCTATGGATATCGGATAAAAAATAGCATAAAATCTTTTTTTATCACCGTCGGGGCTGAGGATAGCTTGAATGGGTAAAAGCATTTCCACCATACCGATCATTTTCGCGATCCCGAATATCAGGCAAGCCACCACAACAATCTCCCCGATGTGGGTGGTTGCCACAATCATCGTCATTGTAGCCATAACAACCAATGCCGTGATGAGAAGTTCCTTAGAACGGAACCGGAATTTGATGCGTAATATAAATGGAAGAACCAATGATAATCCGATGATAACGGCATAATTTCCCCACATATAGTATTCGGCAAGGATGCCTGTACTACTGGCCATCTGTCCGATGTTTCCCGCGTAAATCGGATTGATAAGCATCATCATGGACTCGATAAGTATGATGAACCCCAACATCCCGAGTCCGGGCACCCATTTATACAGCAATCCTTTGTTATATTCAGTCATCCTTCTTTTATTTTCCGATATAAATATCCATATTCATCCCTGCTCTAAGACTTTTTATCGCCTCCGGATCATTATTCTCCGTGAACTCGATATGCACGGGTATTCGCTGCTGTACCTTCACAAAATTGCCGGTACTGTTGTCTACCGGAATGCTTGAATAACGGGAGCCGGTTGCTGCCGAGATGGCTGTTACCTTCCCTTCAAACTCATGTCCGCCCAACGCGTCCGCCTTCATGACTACTTTTTTACCGATGGTTACATTCGGCATTTGTTTCTCCAGAAAATTGGCCGTCACCCATTTTTCCTGCGATGAAACAATGGTCGCCACCTGCATCCCGGGCTGTTGCAATAGTTGCCCTTCCTGTATCAACTTTCTGCCCATTATCCCGTCATAAGGTGCGACAATGACCGTATAAGAAAGATTTAGTTTGGCCATCTCCAATGCAGCTTCGGTTCGTTTGATTTCGGCATCATTCAATGCCAATCGATTTTTGACTTCTTCCGTAGACAAATTGGCCGTCTGCTTTTGGTTGACCAATGCTTCGTACGATGATTTCGCCACATCATATTCTGTCTTCACCTGATCGTATTGGAAACGTGTTACCGCCTCCGAATTCATTAGATTTTCGTATCGATGCAGGTTTTTTTCGGCATTATCCAGTCTTGCCTTAGCTCCGGCAATATTCGCCTGAGTGGTGTTGATGCTGCTTGCGGACGTATTGACAGTCGACAATGCCACATTCTTCGATGCCAGGGCATTCAGGTATACGGCTTCGGCCTGAGCTAACTGTGTGCGAATCTCGCTGTCATCAATAATAATAAGAGTATCGCCCTTTTGTACCTGCTGATGCTCCATGAAGCGTATTTCTTTAATATATCCCGATATTCGCGCATTGACGGGATTGATGAATTCTTCGACTTGCGCCGAGTTTGTAAAATCATTTTTTCCGATGTGGAAATAGTTCCTTACCAGCCAAAAGAAACCTCCTACAAGAAAAAGGAATACGAAAACATTGGTTGCGATGACTTTAATTCTTGTTTTTTTCTTAGCTGCTATATTTTTATTCACTGTCATATTTATGAGTTATTTACATTAATGAGTAGAGTCGTTATCGGATCGTTATAAAGTGCCCGTGGCTTTCAGTAAATTGTAATATTGGAACAATGCTTTTACCACGGCATTGGCATATTCCAGTTCAGCATTCAATTTGGCATTGCTGGCATCGGTCATTTCCGCCGTAATAGCCAGTTGGTGCAGATATTTATTTTTTACGATATCGTAATTCTCATTTGCCAATGCTCTTGATTTATCCGTTAATGCGATTTGTTGTTTCGCCTCCTGATATTTCACATACGCTGCATTTATTTCTATTGCAATAGCTTGCCGGGTATACGTTAAGGATTCCCGGGTAATGCGCGCCTGGCTTTTACTTAAATTGACCTGCCGTTTGGTTCTGAATAAATTATCGAGATTGAAACTCAGGTTGAGTCCTACTTGCCATGAGTTGCTATACAAGTCCAAAGCCGGCGTACTCGTAGTGATCGGCCTTTGCATCGTGTAGCCGCCGAAAGCCGAGATGCTTGGAACCCAATTTGTTTTTTTGATGCTGACGTTTTTTTCGGCTATTTCGACATTTTTCTCCGCCGATTGTAAATGCGGATGTTGACGCGCTAAATCGGTATAATACGATTGCGACTCTATCATAACGATGTCTTCTATCTTTTCCGTAGGGATAATGATGATGTTGTTCGGCAAACCGAGGGCATAGCTCATCTGATTGCTTAGAATGGCATGGTTGTTTTTGACGGTAAGGATAGACTGTTCCAGATTTTTTATCAGGAGTTCCGATCGTATCACCTCGTTGCGGGTTACCATGTCTTCCTTATACAATTTTGTGACATTCGCGAGCAATTGTTCTGCATGCACTTTATTTTGTTCCAGTACCTGTATTTGGTTTATCAGCTTATAGATATCCAGATAATTGGATACTATCAGAAATTTTATTTCCTGCTCATTACCGGCGAAATCCAATTCGGCCAACTGTTGCTTCAGTTCTGCCATTTCGATCGATTTCTTAACAACTCCGCCTTTATACAGGAGTTGCGCCGCCTCTATGCCGAATGTGTTGCCGAAATGAGGCATGTCGACAGTTTGAACTTTCGCCAAATCTTGATCCATGATGACGGCATCGCCTAAATAAAAAGCGTTGGCTGTTAAAGTGATGGAAGGCAATTGTTGCAATTTTGAGACCTTCACCTCTTCTTCGCTGGCTTTAACTTGCGCGGAAGAAATTTTTAACTGCTGATGGTTTTGCAATCCCATCTCCACGGCTTGTTCAAGGGATAGCCTGTATTGTTCCGTCTCCTGCGATAAGGCGTTAAACAATATACTGATAGATATCCCTAAAAAGAAGATTCTTTTGCTGTATGATTTCATATACCTTTACCTGTTTCGTTGCTTTGTACATCTTATGTTAAAGCGTATTCAATTTATTAGGAGCTGTGTGAAGGGCGTTCGAGCCGGCTAAATCTACCGGGAAAAGGGACGGATACGGTTTCCATTGACGAATGGATACACCTCCCATTCCGTTTGTCAGTACCTGTTTGTGCCCGTCTTTGCCGGTGAAGGTGCCTTCCACTTTATCCCAATTGAGCGTAGCCACAGGATTGTCGGGAACTTTACCGGTTACCCCCCATACCGTCGCATTGGCCACATGCGCCGTATATTCCAGCACACCTCCTTCGGTTTCCATTGTCACCTTGTAAACAGTGGGGATAAATGCGCCCAAGGCGGGGAAGAACACCCATTCCTGATGCTCGATATGAAAGTCGCCGGCAGGGAAATATTGCTTGCCGTCTACCACATTCAGCACCATATCTTTCAGGCCGAGCCTCATTTCATATAAACTACCGAAAGCTTCGTCAAAATGAAACCACATCCAATCTTCCCACCCGCCGATTTCGGCGGCCGATGAGTCGACGGCGATATAGCGTTCGCGTACGCCACGGCCTTTTATTTTTATTTCCCGCCCGTGGATAGTCAGTTTTCCTTCCACTATCCCCGACCAATTATATCCGTAAGCGATACTGTGCTGTGTGAGGTAAGAAGGCGCTTCTTTACCGTACCAAAGCGGATATCCGGCACCGTAGTGAACAAATTCGGCCTTGATGCCCTTCGCTTCGTCTTCGAGCGTATAATGCCACGACTTATCGTCTTTGCAAATCACCTGGAAGTTACCCAGACTGACCCTTACCTGCGTGTCGGATTTCTCTACTTTCAGCGTTCCTCCGGGATATACGAACTGTCCGGTAATGTTTACGGGCGGAAAATCGGCTACCTTATAAATAGAGGTGGGCGATTGAATGACTTCACCGGTATCCCAACACAGTTCGTAATGCCATAGGTCTTTGTCTTCGGAGGCTAAGATAAGCGGCGAGCACCCAAACCAATACTGTTTTCCGTCGTCGCCGACAGCGACAAACGAACAGAGCCAGTCTAAAAATGCCGCATCGCGTGCGTCTTCGGGAATTCCATGTCCTTCTATATCCAGCGTTACTTCCGGATTGTTTACTACTTTTGAAAAAGATTTTCGTTTCATACGTCTATTTTTTAGTTGTTTATAAAATATGTGTGATATCGTGATCACATTGACGCTGCAAAGGTAGGTGCGATTTTGTTGGTAAAAAAGGCCATTATTCCACTAATGTTGGAATATTTGGACTATTGTGTGTAAAAATACGTCTAAAGTTCCATAATAGGGGTTCGGCGGATGTGCTTTTTAAGTCATCGGCGGACGGGGAGATTTGCCGGCAAGTCCGATTATGCGCACCTGAAAGCATTCGGAGCTCCCGGGAGCCGAAAACGTATGGGCGGAGGGCTCAAAAAGCAGCCCCCCTCAAAAAAAACAGAATGGGATTAGTCGTTCTTGTATTCTTTGGGTGATAGACCGGTTTGTCTTTTAAAAAACTTTCCGAAGTGCGATTGTGAAGGGAAATTCAGTTCGTCGCTGATTTGCTGTACGGTCATGTCAGTCGATTTCAACAGCGCCTTCGCTTCGAGTATTACATAGCTGTTTATCCAATCGGTTGCCGACATTCCGGTATTTTCCTTAATTACTTTGGATAGGTATTTAGGGGTGAGCGACAATTTTGAAGCATAAAATTCGGTGTCGCGATGTTTTTTATAATCTTTCTGCACATAGTCGGTAAATTCCTCGACCAGCAAATCTCTTTTCGATTTATTTTCCTCTTTCGGCAGTTTATGGAACTGATATCCTAATCCCATAAAGAATGCCTGCGTCAACAATTTGAGGATTTGCATGCGGTTGGGATTATCTTTCATCCGGATCGTTTGCTGCAACATTTTATAATAGAGTATCATTCCGTCTATTTCTCCTTCAGCTAAAGGTATCCATGGATTATCTTTTACCGAAAGGTTCAGGGGGTATTTGTCTTTAAGATCTATCAGGCTGTTGGTGAATTTTTTGGACATTACAATAAAATAACCGGAGAAATTTTCACTGTATGCTTCATATTGCAGGATCTGATCGGGAAGGACAATAAACAAGGCCGGAGCCGTACAATGATACTGCTTCAGGTCGATAAAACCTTTTATGCTGCCTTCCGTACAGATAATAGCGGTTACCACATCGACTTTGAAAGGGTAGTCGAATGCCGTGGTGATGATCGGGTTCTCGAGCAATATAATATCGTCGCCGATTGCATCCGCTTCTATTTGATTTAATTCGGATCTCCAGTCAAAAAGAGAAATTACTTCTTTCATCCGTTCCTTTTTTGAGAAATTATTTTGCAAAAATAGGAAAAATAGTCGGAAAAACAAGCCGTATGAGCCAAAAGTTCCAATAATGGTGGAATATTGGCCTTTTATTGTGCGCAAAAACATCTTTTCTTTGCAGTGTGAAAATACAACGAACATAAAAGAGGAGGATTAACAATGAAAAGAGGATTAAGAATTGTATTTGTGTCGGCGGCGTCGCTGATAGGATTTGCAGTAATGAGTTCCCTGGGAGCATTATTGTTAAGGAGAAAAATTTTAAAAGGATAGTATTTTATTTTAAAGACAACAGGAATTTATTTATTAAATCATGCGAATCAGTAGTTGAAACTGTTGGCGAGTTTATTTAGTTAAAGTATTTAA